>Ga0136846_1214746_pt1 | contig 11220 bp, 12 predicted proteins | sample HopSoiMetagenom2_FD_96841 | JGI IMG/M metagenome (GOLD analysis project Ga0136846, IMG submission 96841) | Grasslands soil microbial communities from Hopland, California, USA - 2 Assembly 2016 (version 4) | ecosystem: Environmental > Terrestrial > Soil > Grasslands | place: USA: Hopland... | reverse complement strand
TGCTTACTTTTCTAACACCTGGAATCTTGAGCATAGAGACCAAAGTGAAGAAAGAGCGCAAGGTGTCGGAAAGACTAAAAATGTCCTGTATATTGACTTAGTTGCAGTGCGCCAAAATGGTGCACAGACCGTTGACATGAGAATTTTGAAAGCGCTTCGTAATAAGATTAATATGGCTAGTGTACTTTCTGGAGATGGGTGGCGAGAATGGGTGATTTGAAAGTTAACAAGTTAAAAGTTAAAATTTGGCTTGGTTTTCGTGGAAGGAAAATCGAAGAAGTCCTCCCTATAGAAATGGAACTTCCATATGATGAAAAGAAAGGCTATTGGTATTTTGATAAAACGCCTGTATTTGTTTTCAAAAACCCTGTAGTATTATCTATAGATAGTTGTATCTATGAAATAGCGGGAATAAAAGTTATAAACTGGATGGAGCGCAATCAGAAAGAAATCTACAAATGCCCCTTCTTTGAAGAAGACGCCCTTACGATAAAAAACTCTAAAACCTACTTATTTTAATAGAAGGAAGAGACGATGATTAAGTTCTTTCTAGCACTCACAATGCTTTCAACTAGCGCAATGGCAGCGGACCTTGACTATTATGATGAAGTTCCGCTTGCCCCCACAGGCCCGCCAACGGTCGTTATGGTGCGCCCTATCCCTGTTCCCGTGCCAGTGCCAGTGCCAGCCTCTTGTAGCCTTGGCATTGTAAATGGCGTGTTTCCGCCTGACACGCTCATTGTGCGCTCTGGACCGGGACCGGAATTTCCTGCAATTGGCGCCCTGCCTGAAGGAGCACCAGTGCAAATTTGTACGGCACTATACGGCTGGGGAAAGTTGCAAGGTCCCGGCTGGGTTAGTTTGCAGTACATTCTTCCAATTCAATAATGGAATATAACAATGTCATTAAGCCCCCAAGCCCGCAAAGCAATTGAATACTGCAAGAGTATCAACGCCGATCCATTCGAGCCTGTTTTAGGTGTTAACTCGCCTAAAGAAAGGAATGAATCGGCAGGACCATTTATAACGATGCCTCGTTGGCAGTGGTACTGTAATGCCAGAATTGAAAAGGATGAAAGCGATGAAAATTAATGATCTAATTCGAAGCCTCGAAATCTTTTATCGCTACTTTGATGAAGACAATGATGATCGTTTTGAAGTTGATTATGATATGTCAATTATTATTGATAAAACTGATAGGCCACTAAGTAATGAAGATTATAAAGAGGTTAGACGTTTAGGATGGCATCAACAGAAGTGGACTTTTCCGTTTTCTAGTCGAGAAGAGTATGACTTTAGATCATATTGGCTTCACTCTAGCTAAAGTAGAAAGACAATGAAAACTAGCCTATTCCTAATCGCAATGTTTATTGCTAATGTAGCAATGGCAAGTGAATGCACTTCAATTCGCGACGAGGATAAGCGTCGAGAATGTTTGGCCGTTGAGCGCCAGGACCCTAACGATTGCACTAGCATTCGTAACAGTGATGATCGCACTCTGTGCCGTCAGCGTGCAGGCCAACGTCCGCTTTATCGGGAAAGGTACTAAAGATAATGACCACTGCTGCTGATCCAGACGCCAGAAAAATGACTCTTAGAGACGGGATGGAAGTTTACATAAAAGATGGGAAATATTTTGCGCAAAGCCCAAGTGGAGCATTTAATGAAATTCCTGCATCCATAGTAAAAGGGAATTTACTTGGTGGACCTTGTGGCTATCCTACCTGCTCTTGCGGGGCCGCAACCTATGTCTATAAATTTGAACAAGACAAAAGTTATTTTGTTTGTAAAGATTGTGCAACTGAGCTAAATGGTCGAGCGGAACGAATTGATAAAGGTAGGGAGCCGCCTTGCACAATTGATCCTGTAATCTGTGGATAATATTATGAATAACAACATAGAAAGAAAATGGCAGATTTGCAAAAAGTGCTCCCGTCCACGGGAGGCAGAGTTTGACCGGAAAGCAGGGAAAGCAGTCATAACCCTGCCGCTTTCCTGCCCTCACCGCGAAGTTTGTGAAAAAGAAATTCTCCCAGGTCTTAAGCTAATCCCAATCAAATAATTTCGTCTCGCCAATCTGAATTCATTGGATAAGAAACTCGCTCTTGAATAACTGGGGTCGGAATGTCGCCAATTGGTGCTTGAATCCATGGACGCAACCATGCATCTAAATGATTCAGAACCAATGGCAACTTTTCTCCCCAAATTTCTCTAATAATACCGTGATCATCTTCTTGACCAGTTTGAAGATGCAATAATAGCTTATTTACAATATGTTCTTCGCTCCAGCCATCATAAGGCCATTTGTCTTTTTTCCAACTTACTGGGCGCTTTCCATTATGTGCTGCTTGCCACACTATTGTTGAACACGGCCAACCGAGAGCCTGTGCAACAAAATTGTGTGTAATTTCATGATGCACTCCAAACAAATCATCACGGTTTCCATATCCAAGGTCTTGTGCTGCACCAGACAATTGGTGATCGCATTTCTCAGGATCGAAAACAGAAATACATCCGTCCATAAACCAAGTCTTAACCAATCCTTTAAAGTTTTGACTTGGAACTGGGAAATAAACTTCCATTCTGCCGCCAGGAATAGCATAAGAAATGCACGTAATCATTTGATTTCCCCTAAACGATCGCAATTGTACGCCTTACTTTAGACCATGACATATATTGAAATTCTTCCTGACCTTCAGAAGAAACAGCCGTTACTTGCATTTTGATTAAGCCGATAGGCAATTCAGGATATTGTGAAAGAGGAACCGTAATAACTCCCGTTCCTTGGTCTCTACTTTTCCAAATGATCAATGAATTTCCATTTGAGTCAACATCATTGCTGTCAACTTGCAGAAAGAAGGGTTTAATTCCATCCCTTTGAAAGGCAACAACAACCTTTCCAGCACCAGTCAAGTCCATAGGACCGCTCTGATCAAAAGCGGCAAAATCAATATGTGTATCTTGTAAGTAATATAATTCTGGTAAAGTTAAAGCATCGGCCATTTATTGTCTCCTGATCATGAGAACGTTTCTTTTCCCTCGAATAAACATTGTAGATTTCGAAACCGGGCCAGTCCAAGCCCTTCTGTATTTAAGAAAGGCGCTTAAACCAACAAATGGTAACGTTCCGAGATTCAATCTATACGTTCCAAGAGGAACGTAAATTATACCAATTGAGTTTCCGTTAAAGGTAAGAGAGCCAAGGCCAATATTGAGTAGCTTAACAAGCTTAAATGCGGAGTCAATACCAGCAAATGTCAAAGTTCCAAAGGTTGGTACAACTCTATAAGCTCTTGTTAAACTCTTTCCGACAACACTAATGGTAGTATTATTAAGTAATAACTTGCGAGCAACAACAAGACCAGTAGGCTTGCCAGTAAGAACTCTAGAACCGTAATCTAATAATACAGTAGGACCTCGTCTTAATGCGACTGATGTGCCTACAAATGAACTTGTTCCTTGTGCAAGAACAAGCTTCCTAGTTGCTACTAATCCTAAAGTCTGTCCAGCAAATAAAGCCGTCACTCCAGAAAGTGAAACTCCTTTACCCTTAAAGAAAATTCCAGCTTGTCCGAGTGCTGTTAAATTTCCTCTAGAAAGGGCAAGCTGTCTGCCTCGAACAAGCGCAGCAGATTGTCCAGATAAGAACATAGAATTATTAGATAATAAAACTTGACGTGCCCTGAGAAATGAAACTTGCTGTCCTGTTAATGCACTGATACCTTGAGAAAGAATGGCTTTGCGTCCCGCAGCAAGAATTGCTGCCTGTCCAGCAAATACAACAGTTCCTTTTATTGCATCTATACGTTGAGCACCACCTTTAAAAATAGTTACGTTTTTGCCAGAGAAAGCAATAGTTCCTTTATCGGAAATGAGCTTTCGACCAATTGCAAGTCCAGTAGCTTTGCCTGAAAATACAGGACTTCCTTGAGAAAGGATTGCCGTTTTCGCACGAACAAATGTTGTAGCCTGTCCTGTAAGCGTTCTTGTACCTTGCGATAATAATAATTGCCAACCTCTATAAAGAACAGTTGCTTGTCCTACTACTGTTCTAGTTCCAGAACTAAGAAGAAGTTGGCGCCCACGTGTTAAAATAAGCCCCTGACCCGTTAAAATCGGCACCCCTGCTCCTAATAAAAGCAGTCTGGCACGTACCATAGCAAGGGCACGCCCAGTCAATAACAGGCTCCCCTGGATCAAACCAAGCTGATAGCCATGCACAAAAGCGGCCGTGCGCCCGCTCACTACAAGGCTTCCTAAATTGGCCTGGACGCGCTTTGGTGCAATTAATCCAACGGCTTGGCCTGCAACGGCTTGTGTTCCTTGAGCAGTCGCAATTTTTCGAGCGGTTGCAAGTCCTGTAACTTGTCCAGATAAAACTTGCGAACCTTGTCCAAGCGCAAGCTTTCTTCCAGCAGATAATACAGTAGCTTGCCCTACAACTGTTGTAACTCCTTGTGAAAGAGCAAGTTGTCTGCTTCTAACGAACGATAAAACTTTACCTACAATCGGTGAGGTTCCAAAAGATAGAGGAAGGTTGCGAGCAAAAGAAAAGCCAATTGCTTGTCCGGTAGCAACAAAAGTTGTGTTATTAAGAATAAGGTTTCTATCAACTTTCAAGCTTGCAGATTGACCTGATACAGGAATATTACCGCTCGCAAGCTGTAAGGTATATGCACCGGCGCCAGTAGTTACAGGAACAACAAAAGAGGAGGGGAGTCCGTTGTACCAGAATTTAAGAGAGGAGGTGTCGTTACCAGACTTGGCGATGCCCCCGAACGGGAGTCCGTTGTACCAGAATTTAACCCCTCCTTGTGGATCACTTGCTGCCATGTTATGCCGCCACTAGGTCGTCTATATTGATCCAGCCAGTAGTACCATCACAATCGATAATAATTTCCCAAGCTCCATCATCGGTCGCCGTGCTGGTCGTGCCGCTGATCTGAGCCCAACTCCCCGTACCGCCGCTGTACGTCGCAAGCACAATGTCGTTACTCTGTCCAAGCGCCGGGTTGGCCCTTTGAATAAGCCTAGGCTGATTGCCATTATAGGCTGCTCCGTCTCCTGCGGCACTCTTTCTAATGTAGGCAGAGACAGTTGCTGTTGCACCATTTGCTACGGCAACTTGGATGCCACGATCCTTCGGGGCGCTCTCCAATTTGGTCGACGCGCTCGTGGGCGTCAGGCGAATGGATGGCGAGGCAGTGTTGTAGAACGTGGTGTCGGTCTGGCCCTTGCCGCCCACTAGCCAAAACACATGGTTGCCGGCAGTCTGGTCGTGTTTCTGCGACGAGACAAAGCCGCCGCCGCGCAGGTTGGACGGCGTCGCCACTTCTGTGGACGAAGCCAGCTTCGTGTTGCGCATAATAGTCTGCGTCGCAGTTACGACGCTGACGTTTATGTCCTGGGTATGCGCGGTTTTTATGCCCGACGCCGTGCCGAAATCACAATTGTCTATGATCAACCTACCGGCATTTGTTGCCGTAAAGCTGATCCCGCTGGTCGTGGAAAACGTCGTGTCGCCAGATACCGTTAAATTCTTGAGGGTGGCATCGCCGGCACCAAAAGAGATGTTTTGAGTTGAATTTCCGAACAACGCCATTCCGTCGACAATCAGGTCCTCCGGAGTGTTAGCAAGGCTAATTCCAGTTGCCGCGTTACGCCACGAAGCGCCGCCGCTTATCGTGCCGCTCATTCCGGAAGTAGTGGAGAAACCCAAGTTGCTAGTCGAATGCGCAACGTTCCCGGTGAATGTTCCAAGCGGGGCTGACGCCTCAGCAAAAGCGACACCGCTCTGCGTCGCCCCCACCAGCGTATTGTTCGTAAACGTCAGCCCGCTGTCCAACAGCGTCACGCAGTTGCTGTTCAGCGTGCGCATGATGATGTTGCTATCGAGCACCGGAACGCCAGTGGTGGCACTCGACACGTTAATGGCCGGCCCAATGGTCGACGCGCAGTTCCACATCGCGTTGCTGGAAAACGTGATGTTGTTTGCGCTCGCCCCTGCCACGAATAACCCGAAGTCCTCGCAATCGTGAATGCTGCTAAACTGCATCGAGAACGAGCCAGTCGTTGTCGCGACCTCGATCCCGCGCTTGTTACCGGCATTTTCCCCAAGATAGTAGAACTCGGCCCAGTCAATATCGACCGTTGCCGTCGTGTCGAAGAAGCAATACGCCATGAGAGTGGCGCTCGTGCTCCTGATTTTGACGTTGCGCGTGAGCAGGATGATCTCGGCCTGCGTCGGGCTCGTACCGGAATGGGCAAACATCGGAGCGACAGAACAGACTATAGACGAGGCCCCAGCATCTGCACTCATCAACAACGACTCGCACTCATAGGCATTGCGAGTAGTGCTAGCAATCGCTATGACATCGCCTGACTTCCATCCAGTATCGTCGGCGACAGTAAGCGTAGAGGGTACGGAGGATGCTTGATAGAGCTGTGGGTTGTAATAATAGTAATTCATCGTAGTATCACCAACATAGGTAATACCACCAAGAGAATTTGCGGCAGCCATAAGCAAAGCGGCCGCACCACTTGTAGATTGAATTACTCCAGTGATGACACAGAGATAACCGGAGCCAACGGCTGTAATCGAGGAGCTAGTCGCCGTACCAGAATTGATAGCAGTACACGAACCTATTGTGCCAGCCTGAAGATCGATATCCGCGTAGAAGCCGTTGCCAACGGTAAGATTATTAGTAGAGACGGCCAAGCGAGCATATCTATTGTTCGTGCCTGTGCCGCGAGCCATCCACACGGCAACTGTGTATGTCGCTCCACCAGTAAAAGAGAGGCCGCCCTTAGAGAGAAGGTGCGCACTATTAGCAACGCTATCTACTATGGATGCGCTATATACGTTCGTGTTATATTGACTGTTACTAAGGACCGTTATCCCAGAAGGGTCATTAGTCCAAGCACCAGTAGATGAGGCAGAAGCTCCGATGCTGGCAGCCGCCGCAAGATTGCCAGCATAATCGGCAGTTAGCAGCGTCTTCCAAACATTCTTTCCGCTGGTCCGGCTCAAGCCCTGGATGTTGACAGTCGACCCATTGCGGCCGATCAAGCCCATGTCGCCGTCGGCAGCCGGGTCGAACTCGAGAATGGCCGTGCTATCGCGCGGGATCGGTGTCCCGGTGGTGCCGATGTTGAGCGTGCCGCCGCTATAGACGATCAGGTGGCCGCTCAACCGCATTTTCGGATTGGCGGCGCTCCCATCCGCCCATTTAAGCGTCCCGCGCTTGCAGACTGCCACGCCCGGCGTCACAGGACTGTTCGTGTTGCTCCCGTAATCCGTCGTCGCCGTCTCGTTCATCGTGACAGTGATGTCGTTACCGGTATTCGTAGAAGCTGTTAATGTAGCACCAGTCCCAGTCGCCCCAGCGTTGGTGTTGATCGTTATAGTCCCACCCCCAGGGTTGAGGGCCGTGATCGCCTGATCAGCCATTCCCGTGCCGGACAACCCCTGCCCGACAGCCAAACCAGTGAATGAACTTACACTCGTAATTGTTACACTGCCGCTCGTCACGTTCCCGGTGAATGTCGCTGCGGTAGTGGTCCCCGTATTCTCGCCGGCCACGATCATATCATCGCCAGCGGCAGGAACCTGGGTTGTTGTTGTCCGAAGGGCTCTACACCAGTTGTTAGCAGTCCCGTTGGTGAAGAGGATTAGATTAGCAACTGCGCTACTAAGGGTGACCTGCACCATGTAGCTCTTTGCCGCAATCAACGTGACCGAAGAAGCAAACTTGAATACCGCCCATCCTCCTTCCAGAGAAATACCAGATGCAGACTGTAGCTCAGGAATGTTGACTGTGACAGTTGTACCAGAAACTAAAACACTATCCGTGTTGTTCCATAGCTCTACAGTAACCCGAGCACCAAGACCTCTAACCTGGGGCTTCAGCGCTATCGCGTCGATAGTGATGGCGCCCGGCGTAAAGCCGGCCGAACGAGCACTGGCGCCCGCTGATGACGGCGGCTGCGTCGCTCCACTCTCGCTGTTCAGATAGCTCGTGCTATCGACAAGCGCCCACGTCGAGGCAGTCGTAAGGTTTCCAGTCGCACGAGAGAGAAGGACGGCCATCGGGTTAGGTGACCTCTTGCCCGATCATGCCCTTGACGGTCGTGCGCACGCTGTCGAACGCCCTCAAAGCGTCGCGCTTGGCCCGCACATCAGCCTGAATGTCGGCGATGGCTTGACCAGACGTATATTTGTACGTCTGCTGAAAGCTCCGCGGCGGCGTGCTTGCCACGTCGCGGAACTCGATCGTTATGAAAATGCTGTCGTTCGGCACTGGATTTTCATCCACCGCCGTAACGTATGTGCGCCAAGCCATCTTTCAATTCTCCAAACTTACGACATTGTCCTGATCACACGCGGCGTAGAACCAATAATTGTTATGTTACTACTACCTGTATTTCTTCGCACTTTCAATGGTGTCCAGTATTTAGAGAAATGTTTAACTGAACCAATAGGCACTCCAAAGAAATTAAAGGAATCGTAATCGGCAGCAATTCCTCTAACGTATTTCAAGCCAATTGCCTTTCCAGTATATGGAAGTAGTGGACCAGAATCTAAGTTAAAAATTCTTCCAGAGTGAAGTCCAACAGTATATCCTGTTAATAATAAAATCTTACCTGGGAAAAGTGTGATGATGTCTTGATGTAATGCGGTCCCAAATACTGGACCGATTCCAGTGACCAATAATAGCTTACGCGCCCGCACCATGGCAAGGGTGCGCCCGGCCACCGATAGCGCCCCGAAGTCCTGTATGACGTGCCTGCCAGGAATAAGACCGGCAGACCTACCGCCAAGGAAAAGATTTCCGTTTTTAATAAAGCCCCTTCTAGATAAAGTTAAGGAAATTGGTTTTCCGACAAGAGAAGAGGAACCAAAATCAAAATTAAGATTCCTAAGTGCTGCAAGAGAGCTAGATTTTCCAGAAAGGGGAATATTACCGGATTGCTCAAAACTCACATAACCATGACTGAAAAGAATTGGTTTCCCGAAGAAAACAAAACTCCCGTTGGAAATAGCAAATTTTGTTCCCTTACCAAGGTAAGCAATCTGTCCAGCAAACGGAATTGTTCCCATTGCCGGTTGTGTGCTTTTATTTCCTCTCTGAATAAAGATGGCATCTTTGCCAGAAAAAGTTGGATTTCCTACATTAAGTGCAAGCTGCTTTCCTTTTACAAGCGCAATAGCTTTACCAGTAACCGTTCTAGAACCTTGGGCCAATGAAATAGGTGATTTGCCTTTTAGTAAACCCGCGGCTTGACCAGTAATCAATCCAGAACCCTGAGATAATAACAAACTATATGCGTGTAAAAATGAAACAGTTTTGCCAGACAAGGAAAGGCCGCCTGGAGCTAAAGGAAGTTGTCTTCCCTTAACAAGAGCAGAAGACTTGCCAGAAACTACAATAGAAGAATTGGCCAAAGTTAGTTGCCAACCACGATATAAGACTACTGATTTCCCAGATAAAGCTTGTATTCCATTACTTAAACCAAGCGCTCTGGAGGCCGCAAGAATGACATTCCTGCCTAAGAGACTAGAGCTTCCTTGTGCTAGCGAAGCGCGATGTTGTACTAGAAATGATACAGATTTACCAGTAAGAAACTCTAAGCCTACTGTTAAGAATACATTTCTGCCTCGAACAAGCGCTAACGTCCTTCCAGAAACTGGCACAATTCCTTGTGTAAGTTGTAATTGTAACCCATGAACTAAAGGAACAACTTGACCTGAAAAAGGCACAATTCCTTGCGCCATTACCGGGGCATATCCACGTCGGAATAAAATTGCCAATCCGAAAGAAAAGAGCGAACCTCCAGCAAGAGGAGGATTAAATCTACGAATTAATCCTGCACTTTTACCAGAAAAGACAGGATTTCCGAAACTCAAAGGTAATTGTCTTGCCTTAAGAAATGAAGTAGTAAATCCAGTTAAGGCAGAACTTCCTTGACTAAGTGCAAGCTTTCGTCCGGTTGGGAAGGATAAAGCCCGTCCAGTAAGAATACTTGAGCCTTGCGCAATCGGTAAAAGCCGAGTTGCCTTCAAGGCAATTGCTTGGCCAGAAATGTTTCTAGAGCCTTGTGCCAATGTAAGTGAAAATACATGAACCAAAGAGGCAGATTTCCCAGAAAGTACAAAAGTATTTAAATCTAATTGGAACTTTCTAGAACGCAAGAAAGTAATAGTTTGGCCAGTAAATGGCCTTATGCCTTGTGAAAGAACTGCCGTAAATCCTCGCTGTAGTCCAACAGGTTTTCCAGAAAGGGCAAAAGAACCTTGTGCAAGTGCAAGTCTTCTTGTGGCTACTACGCCAAGGCTTTGACCAGAAACAGTCCTAGCGCCCTGCGCAAGTGTAAGATTTCTTGTTGTTGCAAGACCAGCCGCCTGTCCAATTAGCGGCCTTGATCCTTGTGCAAGTGCAATTGCTCTGCCGGGCACCAATGCAACAGATTGACCGTTTATTACTCTGCTCCCTTGAGAAAGAGCAAGTCCCCTTCCGAGAGCAAGTCCTGTTGATCTGCCTGTTAAAACTTGAGAACCCCGAGCAAGCGCAAACTGTCTTAAAAGGGCTAGTCTTGCAGAAATTCCTGTAACAGTAACGATAGCAGATAAATTTTGAATTTTCCTTTCAAATACAAATGCTATTGCTTTGCCAGAAAAAACAGGAGTGCCTTGAGAAAGTACTGCAAACCTAGCTCGAACAAATAGAGAAGATTGTCCTGAAAGTGGAACGTTACCTTGGGAAAGTGCGACAAACCTAGCACGAACAAATGCTAAAGTTTGTCCGGTTACTGTTCTTGTTCCTTGTGATAATGCTAGTTGCCAACCTCTAAAAAATACAGCTGTTCGTCCGCTTACAGTATTTGTGCCTTGATTAAGCAATAAAGATAGGGCCGCTGGAACTTGTCCAATCGCATAAAAGCCTAATGGTCCAGAACCTATCACTGCGAACTAATTTTCCCTTGGAATCCACAACAGGTATTAAGATTGCTGGTTGAAAATACTGCCCAGTTTATACTATTTGTGCCACCATTAAAAGCATAAACCCAAGAACGACTAAAATGATGACCTTCTGTTATTCCTTCCTTTATTCTTCTAGCATTAGTTGGAAGATAAGCATTTAAAAAAACGTGCGAACTATCTCCGGCAGGTTCTAAAGAAGCGGCAGTGCTTTCATTATCTATTAATGGAGTCATATAATA
>Ga0136846_1227192_pt1 | contig 11221 bp, 9 predicted proteins | sample HopSoiMetagenom2_FD_96841 | JGI IMG/M metagenome (GOLD analysis project Ga0136846, IMG submission 96841) | Grasslands soil microbial communities from Hopland, California, USA - 2 Assembly 2016 (version 4) | ecosystem: Environmental > Terrestrial > Soil > Grasslands | place: USA: Hopland... | reverse complement strand
GCAGACAGCGCCGAATATTTTTACATGAAATCCTATTCGCCGTACGATAATGTAGAAAAGAAAGCATACCCAAATATGCTGATAACAACTGGTCTCCACGATTCGCAGGTGCAATATTTTGAACCGGCCAAATGGGTGGCCAAAATGCGGGAATTGCATACCGGCAACAACAAGATCCTTTTTAAAATTAATATGGATGTAGGCCATGGAGGCGCTTCAGGCCGTTTCGATTACCTGAAAGACAAAGCCTGGCAGTATGCTTTCTTCCTGGCACTGGAGAATAAGCTGGATTAAAAAAAGCTGTCTCAAAATTACATTTGAGACAGCTCCTTTAATTACTTTGTTGCCGGTCTTTACCTACTTTCCACCATCCACATCCCTGATGAATTTGATCACGCCATTCATGTAGGTTTGCTGATCATCCCACATACTCATATGGCTTCCGTTGGGACAAAGCAGAAAAGAACCTTTTTGCACCTGCGTGCTCATCCATTTCATGTGTTCAGGGTCCATGGTATCAAACTGACCGCCGATTGTTAAAGTAGGCACTTTGATCTTTGGCAGATCCGCTTTGCGGTCCCAGTTGGTGAGGCGGCCACTAATACCAAATTCAGAAGGGCCCTGCATCATCGTATAAATAGTCTCGTTAATGTGTTTGAAAGCACGGTTCGGCGGCTCTGGCCAATCCGCCAGGCGACAGATATGCTTTGCATAATAATTAGTCATCAACAATTCCATGTATTTGGGATCACTGGTTGCTTTACGCGCTTCCAGCTGATGGATGGTATCCAGCACTTTTGGGTCCATTTGTTTGGCAAGCACGCTGTCGGCATATTTGCCATAGTCCAGGGCGCTCGACATCATATTGCTGACGATAAGTCCTTTCAGATTATCCTGGTATTTAAGCGCATACTCCAGGGCCAGTATGCCACCCCAGGAATGGCCTAACAGATAGAAATTACTTTTATCGAGGTTCAATGCCTTTCGCACCTGTTCTACTTCATCTACAAAACGTTCGGTTGTCCATAAGCTGCTATCAGTGGGCTGGTCAGAATAAGAAGAGCCTAATTGATCGTATTCATAGAACTCAATGCCCTGCTCGGGAAAAAAGCTTTCGAAGCATTCCATGTATTCATGTCCTGCAGCGGGACCGCCATGTAACAGCAATACTTTTATGGTGGGATTGTTACCAAAACGTTTTGTCCAAACGTTGAAGGTACCCACAGGTGTTTTCACGGGGATCATTTTTATGCCGGCCATTCTCACGCCGGTATCGCCGGTAGTGAAATAACTGGTAGCAGCAAGTGGCTGCTTTTCAGTGGGTGACTGACAGGAATAAAGGACAATTGCACATAGCAATAAGAAAGCGCACATTCTCATGATTGGTAGTTTATTGTAAGGGCGCCAAGATACAAAGAGTGTTGAATATTGTAAGTAAAATACCCAGCCTCCGGATCATATTTTAATGGGTCGCATGCGTGTGGTCCCTACATTTGCAGTATTATATAAAACTGAAATATCATGAGCGAATTAATCAAGCAAATAGTTGAGAAAACAGGGGTTCCTGCGGAACAGGCGCAACAGGTTGTAGAAGTGGTGGCTAATTTTGTAAAACAAAAATTTCCCCAATTCGGCGGTCAGATAGATTCTTTATTAGGCACCAGCGGCGACGACAATTCAGGCAATGCCGGTGGTAACAATATACTGGGTGACCTGGGAAGTAAATTGGGTTTCTAAAGACATAAAAGCGGGTGTCTCAAAGTACGAGACGCCCGCTTTTTATTAACAGATATTACAAACCTGCTATTTTAACATTTGAAACCAGCATATGCGTTGGGCTATAGAAATCGGCGCCGAATTTAAAGGTGCTGTAAGTTCTGTTGCCTTCGAAAGCATGATTAATGTCGTAGGTTTTTTCCTGGTTTATGTATACGCGTAAACGTTCGCCTTCTTTTTTAAACGCAATGTGATTTATTTTACCGCCTGCGTTATAAGCGCTGCTGTTAACATGGGTATCCAGTTCTTTGCCTTTGCTTGTTACGTATGCACTGCCGTCAGAGTATATCCTGAATCCCAGATAAGGATTGGAAGGGTAACGATCGAAATTACCATCCAGCGCATCTTCAAAAACAACATACAGCGTATTGTTACCACTACCGTCAATGATGAGGTCAAATTCTACAGTAAAATCTTTGGGAAGACCGGTTTTTATTTTGGGGATATAAAAACCATTGCTTGTAATGGAAAACCAGTTGCCTGGAAATTGTTGCAGGGTAACCACTTCACCGCTGGCATTGGTGAGCCATTTAATTGGAAAATTTCCCTTTTTGGTGGAGTCAAAATGATCTACAAACATAAGTGTGTTCCCCGGCACAAAATCACACACTGAATTAATAGTAACGCTGTTGCCCGAGGAGGTTGGTTTTGTAGCATCCGTGTCTGTTGACTTATTCTTGTTTTTCTTTTTAAATAGTCCGCCCACTTTATCGATGGTGCTGCCCACTTTGTCGGCGGTGTTGCTTACCTGGTCAACAGAAGACTGTGCATGGCTGCAAAGAGGAGTGGCTGCTAATAATAAAGCCGGTAACGCAAAAACGATGTGCAATTTGTGCATAGGTTTTGTTTTAATGGAAAAAATAATTCTGCTTTATTCAGGGTCTATCAGGGGGCTGAACAATCAGTCGGTGAGTAGTATCTTTTATTACACAGGTGAGTGGGTATTATTGGTTACAAATTATCTGTAACATTTTCGGGGAATGGGCTACTAATAAGCTGAATGAGCTAAAACAGTGCCCATGATCCATTTACACCAGGTTCAAAAACAGTACGACAGGAAGTTAATTCTAAACATTCCCGAATTTACGCTCGACAATGGCATTTACTGGATCTATGGCCTGAACGGGACCGGTAAAACTACCTTCCTGAAGATCATTGCCGGGATGATCCCCTTCGAGGGTGATGCTTATATTAATAAAGTCAGTTTAAAAAAGAACGGGGTTGATTATAGAAAACTGGTCAGCTTTGCGGAAGCCGAACCGGTATACCCTTCCTATATCACGGGTCGCGACCTGGTATTGTTTTACCAGGATATCAGGAAAGCCCCACAAAAACAAATAGACCGGCTTATTGCTTTTTCAGACCTGCGCACCAATCTCGATAATCCAATCGGAACCTATTCGAGCGGTATGGTAAAACGATTGTCGCTGCTCCTGGCATTTATTGGTCCTGCGGCCTTGATCCTGCTGGATGAACCATTAGCCACTCTCGATACGGAAGCGGTTCATGCATTGCCTGATCTGATAAATGAATACAGGCAACAATATGGCACCAGCTTTATCTTCAGTTCGCACCAGCCATTCTTATCTGAATCGCTTTCTATTGACAGGAATTTTTCCATTACTGACCATACAATCCAGCCCCTCCTATGAGCATACAGCGGTCACTATTATTTAAATCACTGGTTGCGCCTTATTACCGGCAGCATGCCGCGTTGTTATGCTTTGTGTATTATATAATGACCCTGGGAGTTGGAAGAGCCAACGGTGTAGGTATGCTTGAATATCATTACGCGCTGATCAGGGGGATGCTTACTGCGCCTTCTTTTTTAATAACCGTATTTGTCTTGTGGTTGGCCTATGCCATCAGGTGCGCACAATTTGTTGCGGGCTCTTTGCATAAGCCTGCGTTCTCTTATTTATACCAGTTATTGTTGGTAGATCCAAAGAAGGTATATCGCTTGTTACTACAGGTGCAGTTAATGCTGTTGTTGCCGGTTTTGTCGTACCTCATCTTCGTAATAGGTATTGGCTTTCATGAGCACTGGTACGTTCCTGCTATCCTGGCATTCCTGTTCACTATAGTCGTATGTTTGGCCGGCGCGGGCTGGTATGTATATCTTTTGCAAAGACCCGGCGCCTACCCTTTGCAGATAAAGTGGAAGTGGCCATCCATCCTGAAACGTACATACTATGTTAGCTTTCTTTTACGCTATGTGCTGGAAAAAGGCAAGGTGCTGTTTCTTGTTACAAAACTGTATAACTGCGCCGCGCTCTACCTGATGCTGGCCGGTCGTGATCCGGCAAGGCACTCCGATATTCGCATGATGGCTCTTTTCTTTAGCGCCGGCATGCTGGGGCACGGCATCCTGATCCACCGGTTAAAGGAAATGGAGAACACCGGGATGTCCTTTTACCGCAGCCTGCCTGTTTCAGTTAGCCGCCGGTTTGTCCAGTACTGTTTGTTTTATTTTTGTTTGTTTCTTCCCGAGATCATCACTATTGCTGCACGCACGCCCGCCTGTTTACAATATGAGGAAGCCGGGTTCTTTATATTCTTTGGCTTGGGGATACTGTTATTGCTCAACAGCCTTCAGTTGTACAACTACCCCAACCTGAAGAGCTATCTCGTAAATGTGACCCAGCTGTTCTTTGCTGTTATCATTGCCATGGTAAGCCGGCAACTGTATGCCCTTTCCATTATTTTCTTTGCATTGGCCATTATCCTGTTCTTCTACCGGTATTACCGGTTTGAACCGCAACAAAATCCTGATCTGTTCTAATAGCCTTATTCCGTTCTCAGGCTCTTAACCGGGTTGGCAACGGCGGTTTTGGCGCAATGCACACTGATGAGGCTAAAGGCCAGGGCAGCTACTGCCGCCAGCACCAGTAAATAAGGAACAATATTTTGTTCTATCCGGTAGGCAAAGTTTTGTAAAATATGTTCTGTAGCTACATAGGCCAGCGGCCAGGCAATTACATTGGCAATGATGATGAGCCAGGCATATTCTTTCAAGAACAGCATAATGATACTGGCTGCGTTTGCGCCTAACACCTTGCGCACTGCAATTTCCTTCATTCTTTTATTGAGCGTAAACGCCACCACGCCAAGTATCCCTAACAATACTATTATCAGGTTTAATACGGTGGCCACATCGGCGGCTGTTTTCAATTGCAGCTCTGATCTATAAATGGCTTCAAACTTTTCATCCATGAAGCTATAGTCAAAAGGCGCATTGGGTGACATCTTGCGCCAGTGCGTTTTTATATCATCCAGGGTTTTACCAATATTGGTGGTGTTTAATTTTACCGCCAGGTACCGGTAGTTCTTCGTCAGTTTAACATGCGCAAATCCAACCGGTCCTATCTTGTCCTGCATGGAAGAAAAATTATAATCTCCTATAACGCCACCGATAGTAATGGAGCCAACCGGTGTTGCAATTTTTTGTCCCACTGCATTTTCAGGGGTAAGTCCCAACTGTTTTATGGCGGCCTCGTTCAGCACCAGACTACCATCGGCCGGCGATAAGAATGTACCGGCCTTCATATGAATGCCAAATGTTTTTGCATAATCTTCATCGGCCGTTGAAACGGCCAGATTCAACTGTTTTGTTTTATCCGTTCTTCCCGGCGGATAGAGTATGATGCGACCGAATGGTGTTTTTTCCGGCACATCAAAGGTCACGGTAATACTTTTTACCTGGGGTATTTGCAACAGGTCCTGTTTAATAGCCTCCATCTTTAACACGCCCACTGTATCCCATTGCTTGGGAAAGGCGGTAATAACCAACACCTGCTCTTTATTATAACCCAGGTCTTTCTTAAAAATATAGGTCACCTGTTTACTCAGGTTCAGGGCGCAAATAAATACCAGGATGGCTAATGAAAATTGCACCACCACCAGGGCACGTTTTAAACCCAGTCCGCCCCTGGCCGTATCTATTTTTCCTTTTACTGCCTGGATCAAATTGGTGCTGCTCAACACAAACGCCGGATAGATTCCCGCCAGCAAACCGATCAGGACCACCAGCGCTGCTAACTGAATAGATTCTTTAACCCCGAACTCCCAAACCGATTTCAGCGTTGTATTTAATACTTTTGAAAATACCGGAATGAGTAACTGATAAAAGAACAAAGAAATGATGGCAGCCATACAGGTAAGGATCATTGCCTCCAACAGGAATTGCAGGACTACCTGTTTTTTTACACTGCCAAAAGTTTTACGCAGCCCTATTTCCTTTAACCGGTAAGTGGAGGTTCCTATGTTGATGTTTACATAGTTAATGATAACCATTAACATAATAAACAGGGCTATCGTAGATAAGAGCATGATCATCTTATTAACGGCGCCATTGTTGTCTTTGAGATAGTAATCTTTAACCGGCACTGCATTGGCATGGATGTTCTTCCATACAAAATCCTGCGAATACTTTTTTATCAGCCTGTCCAATGCCTCATTCACGGCCTGCACGGTTACCCCCGGCTTCAATTCTATATAATTTAACATACTTGTATTATCCCAGCTTATGGAAGGATCACCGCCATTATAATACATATTGCCGGTGGTGGGCACATATACGGTATAGGCATCGTTAAACAGGGTAGTAACTGTATTAAAAGGAATATCTTTTAATACGGCTGATACGATGTATTGCTGAGTAATACCAGCCGCTGTTGTTTGAATACTGAGCGGTTTACCAATGGCGTTGGTAGTCCCGTACAATTTTTTGGCAAAGGTGGCTGTAATAACAGCTGAATTGTTATTGGTGAACGCGTGGCCTTTATCGCCATACAGCAAAGGGAAACCATACATCGATACCAGCGTGGTATCACAGATAGCAATATTCTCTTTAAAGTGTTTTTCACCGGCCGATACCACATTGGTAACGGGGTTATACCGGTAATAATTGGCTACCAGGTCGGGGTATTCTTCCTTTATTCCTTTAGCCCACATAGAAACAGAAACTATTTCCGAACCCAGGTCTTTTTCCTTCCAGGTAGTTTTTATGTAATACTGCCGGTCTGCATGCCGCAGCTCACTATTCACCTTTTTCTGGTCCAATACATAAATGCCAATGATCAGGGAAAAGGTAATGCCTATCGACAGGCATAAGATATTGATGGCGGAAAACAGCTTGTGCTTGGTAAAATGGCGAAAAGCTATAGTAATATAGTTTCTGAGCATAGTGCTATTTATATATATGAGGAATGCAGGCCGTTGTGCAGACCTCAAGCGCTATGCCAGACTGCAACTGTTTACCGGTAAGCGTTTGTAGGGAGAGAACCCGGCAGACAAGTGTACGAAAACGAACAGTTTGTGTACGATGCTGGACACTGGCAAAATTTCTCCAAAATCCCACAATAGTTTCGTCTTAAATTTACTCCATGAAGTTACTGGTAGTGGAAGACGAAACCAGCCTGCTGCAAAGCATCCTGGAATATTTTACCCAGGAAGATTTCCTTTGTGAAGGGGTCGGCACTTTTGCCACTGCTATTGAAAAAATAGAGACCTTTAATTACGACTGTATTATTCTTGATATAAATCTGCCCGATGGCAGCGGGTTGAAATTACTGCAATATTTAAGGCAGAATAAAAAAGACGATGGGGTAGTTATCATTTCGGCCAGGGGGTCATTGGAAGACAGGATCACCGGGTTAAACCTGGGAGCTGACGATTATTTAGCAAAGCCATTCCATTTGTCAGAATTAAATGCCCGGGTGAAAGCCCTGATAAGAAGGAAATACGCCCAGGGCGCCAGTATGCTTGAACTGGGCAACCTGCAATTAGACCTGCTGGCCCGTACCGTAACCTGTAATAAACAACCCGTAGTTCTTACAAAGAACGAATATGATCTGTTAGTGTACCTGCTCAATAATAAAAACCGGGTGGTTAGTAAACAGGCCATTGCCGAACATATTTATGGCGATCAGGCCGACAATATGCCTTCATTCGACTTTGTATATTCCCAGATGAAAAACCTGAAAAGAAAACTGAAAGAAAAAGGGTGTGATGAATTAATTCAAACAGTTTATGGACTGGGGTATAAACTATCATTATGAACAGAAGATTATTACAAAGAAATACCCGCTTTTTGCTGATCTGGCTGCCGCTTGTACTGTTGATCTGCTCCACAGCATTTTATACGATGCTGTTAAAACATACACACCACATGCAGGAAAAGCAGTTGCTACTTAAGCAAACTAATATCTGGAACGCCTTCATCTCGAGATCCGGCCATATCGACTGGCAGGTACCTGGTGAATATGATATTATTGAAGGAACAGCTTCTCCCCAGGCGAAATTAAATGCCCCCCTTGACACTGTTATTTATTATACTGATAGTAAGCAGCTGCATCCGTTCAAAAAATTAACCGGTCATCTTTCCTGGAATGGCAAAAGCTATCTCGTTACAACATATATTTCTTCCACCGAATTCTCCCACCTGATCATAAAAGTATTTGTTAGCGAAGCCTTTATTCTGGCCTTATTGCTCATAGCCATAGTTGTAATAAACAGAAAAAGTTCCGGCCTGTTGTGGAAGCCATTTCTAAACACGATGGAAAAGGTAAATACGTTTGAGGTAACGCGTAACGAGTCGTTAACCTTACCGGCAGAAACCGGCACTACTGAATTTAACGAATTGAATAAAGCGATAACCGCGCTTATTGCCCGCATCAATACGGCTTACCTGAATCAAAAACAGTTTGTTGAAAACGCTTCCCATGAAATGCAAACGCCGCTGGCCATCATCCGATCAAAACTGGAGCTGCTCATCAACCAACCCGGGCTTACCGAGAAAAATGCGGCCCTTATAGGAGATATCACAACAGCCAATGACCGGCTAAGCCAAATGAACCGCACCTTGTTATTGCTGGCAAAGATCGAGAACAACCAGTTCCCTGAAACGGAAACAGTGGAGATTGCTCAAATTTTAAAAAAGATCCTTGCTGATTTCAAGAACCACTATGAAGAGATCCCGCTGATAAGTGCGACTATAGAAAATACAACCACGGTTCATGTAAACAGGGTTTTGATAGATGTACTGATCTCCAATCTTATTAAAAACGCCATCGAGCACAATCAGCCGAAAGGGAATATTAATATTGCGTTATCAAAAAACACCCTCCTTATTGAGAATACCGGACCGGCGCTTTCAGTAAACCCTCATGAGCTGTTTGAACGGTTCAAAAAAGGTTCCCATCAAACAAAAACCACCGGGTTAGGGCTTGCACTCGTTAAACAAATTTGTAATCTGTATCAATTTAAGGTCAATTACAATTACAACGATGGCTGGCATCGGGTTATGGTGAAATTTGACGAAGCGGCCGGCTAAATTTCTCCAAAATCTGCGTATAGCTTTGCTTACTCTACCTGAATAGTATACTATGCAATACCTGAAAATAGTTATTTGTCAACTTATTATAGCACTATTGGTTTACATACCTCTACAGGCTCAAATCCAGGATGACACGTTGTTACATCTAAAAGATGCCGTACTGTTGGCAGAACAACGCGCGCCGGTGGTACAATCAAAAAGATACGAATCAGAAGCCGCTTTAAAAAATATTGAAACAGCCAGGTATACTACCAATATGCCCACTCTTGATGCCACTTACCAGGCGGGCGTGGGCACTGCCAATAACCTTACCGGTATATTTTATCCCACTGGCATTTTACCAATGAGCGGCCCGCCCTCCACGGAAAACCGGTACAGCCCTGCAACCGGAAGTGCGGCCAGCATTTTACTAAACTGGCAGGCCATTACGTTCGGACAAAAAGGCGCCCAGGTTGCCATTTCCATAGCAGAAGCAAATTCAAAAAAGTCGGAGCTGGAGCAGGTATTATTCCAGCATAAAATAAATGTCATCAGCGCTTACCTCGATCTGTTACTGGCCCATGATATAGTTACCATTCAAAGCCATAATATCGAAAGAGTGCAGGCCAACCTGAAACAAAGCCGCGTGCTCTCGACCACCGGTATTAAACCAGGTGTAGACACTGCCTTATTTCTATCGGAATTATCAAAAGCCGCCGTTGACCTGCTGAATGCACAAAAGCGGTTACAGGTATCGCAATTATTACTGCAACAATTAATAGTAACAAAAAACTTACCCGCACCGGTTGATACATCTTTCCTCAACCAGCTACCAGTGGTGGTGACAGAAACCGATACTTCATTTTCAAAAGTACCTGTTATAAAAGCAGGACAAAGCCAGTTACTGGTAAGTCAATCCAAAGAACAGTTTTTAAAAAGATCTTTTCTCCCTAAAGTAAATGTCTGGGGAACCGGTTTTGCCCGCGGTTCCGGTTTTCAACCGGATAATTCAACTGTAAAAACCTGGGATGGCTTCCGGTTAAACCGCTTTAATTATGGCGCAGGCCTGCAACTGGTTTTTCCCATTATGAAATATGGCGAAGTGAAAAGGCAATTACAACAGCAACAGCTCCTTTCAAAAGCCGTTATGGAAAAAATTGAAGAAAACAAACAGGCGTTGACCACTCAACAAAATATAGCCACCACCACATTCAATAGCAGTATCGCAATTGCCAATCAAACACAACAGCAATTAAAAACAGGGCAATATGCATTTAAGGCCATGCAAACAAGATACAATACCGGACTGGCCAGTTTCCCGGACCTGATCCAGGCCCAATATAATTTACTAAAAGCTGAACTGGATGTAAAGAGTGCCTATTGGGATGCCTGGAAGGCTTTATTGTTACAGGCCGTAGTGAAAGGCGATGAGCATATTTTCTTAAATGAAATCAAGTAATTAAAATGAACCGCTTAATACAGTTCGCCCTTCGCAGACCTATTACCATTATCGTGCTGGTTACAGGCATTGTTTTATTTTCCATTTTTGCCATTCGTAAATCGGCTATAGATATTTTTCCTACCACCAATGTGCCCACTATTTATGTGGCGCAAACCTACGGAGGATTGTCGCCACAACAAATGGAAGGTTTTGTAACTTCTTATTACGAATACCATTTTTTATACATCACCGGGATTAAAGCCGTGGAGAGCAAATCCATTCAGGGTTTATCGCTGCTCAAACTACAGTTTTATGAAGGCACCAATATGGCCGCCGCCATGGCTGAAGTAATTTCCTATGTAAACCGTTCGCGTTCATTTATGCCACCCGGCACCTTACCGCCATTTGTTATGCGCTACGATGCCGGGTCGGTACCGGTAGGTCAATTGGTATTCAGCAGCGAGGGCCGTTCGTTAAATGAAATTCAGGATCTGGCCTTATTCAAAGTACGGCCCATGTTTGCTGCCCTGTCCGGCGTTTCAGCGCCCCCACCCTATGGCGGTAACCAGCGAACCATTCTTATTAAAGCCGATCCAGAAAGATTAAGAAACTATAATATTACCGCCGATGAGCTGGCTGCAGCCATTGCCAAAAACAACAGCATCCTGCCAGCGGGAAGCGTACGCATT
>Ga0136846_1208112_pt1 | contig 11221 bp, 10 predicted proteins | sample HopSoiMetagenom2_FD_96841 | JGI IMG/M metagenome (GOLD analysis project Ga0136846, IMG submission 96841) | Grasslands soil microbial communities from Hopland, California, USA - 2 Assembly 2016 (version 4) | ecosystem: Environmental > Terrestrial > Soil > Grasslands | place: USA: Hopland... | reverse complement strand
GACGTCGGAGCCGAATCGCGTCGTGACGAACGGCATGAGCCAGTACTCGCGCAACGAGCGCAACGCGAACGCGGGCATCGTCGTCGGCATCGATCCCACGCAGGATTTCCCGGGCGGACCGCTGGCGGGCGTGGCGCTGCAGGAGGCGCTCGAGTCGCAAGCGTTCGAACTCGGCGGCGGCGACTACTGCGCGCCGGGCCAGCTCGTGGGCGACTTCATCAAAGGCAGTGCGTCGACCCGGCTCGGCCAGATCGAACCATCCTACAAACCCGGGGTGAAGCTCGGCGATCTCGCGCCGTCCTTGCCGGCGTATGCCATCGAGGCGATCCGCGAGGCGTTGCCGGTGTTCGGCCGCCAGATCCACGGCTTCGATCGAGAGGACGCAGTGCTCACCGGCGTCGAGACGCGGACCTCCTCGCCGACACGCATCACGCGCGACGCGCAGTCGCTGCAGAGCCTCAACGTGCACGGCCTCTATCCATGCGGCGAGGGCGCGGGTTATGCCGGCGGTATCCTGTCCGCGGGTGTGGACGGCATCAAGGTGGCGGAAGCCGTCGCGCGGGCGCTCTCATGAAATTCGAAGACATCAAGAAACTGCACCAGAAGAAGTTCCGCGAGGAGCTCGGCCACTTCATCGTCGAGGGCGAGCACCTCGTGCAGGAGCTCGAGAAGGCGGCACAACGCGACGCGCGGCTGCGCGCGAGCGAGGTGTATGTCACGCACGAATATGCCGGCCACTCCGGCAAGCTGCCCGTGCAGGTGATCAATGCGCGCTACATGGCGCAGATCACCGAGACGAGATCGCCGCAGGGCATCGCCGCCGTCGTGCCGCTGCTTCAGCCCGCGGGGCCGCGCGCCGACGAGCGCGCCGTGTACCTGCACGAGATTCAGGATCCGGGAAATCTCGGCACGATCCTGCGCACGCTCGCGTGGTTCGGCGGCTTCCGCTGCCTGCTGAGCCATGACAGCGTCGACGTGCACAACGGCAAGGTGGTGCGCGCCAGCATGGGCGCGATCTTCCATGTGCCGGTGGAGCACGACGTGCCGCTGGAGTCGTTGCGCGGGCGCTTCGTGAATGTCGCATGCCTCGACCTCAAGGGCGCGCCCGTCGCGTCGGCAGCCTTCCGCGATTTCGATTGCTACGTGTTCGGCAACGAAGCGCGCGGGTTGCCGCGGGAACCGGTGGCGGCAATCGGCGCGCGGAGCTTCACCATCGCAGGCAGCGGCGCCATCGAGTCACTGAATGTCGCGAGCGCGGTCAACATCTGCGTTTACGAAATCAACCGCGCCTGATGTCGCCGTGCCCAGACATCGGCGCCGCGGCCGTCCGGTCGCACAGCTCGTAAATTTTCCCAGCGCTGCGCCGGTTTCCTAATCCGCTCACGCAAGTGGCGAGCGAATCGACGCAGCCGTCGGGGAGCGCGCTCCTTTCGGCGAGCAACACGCCAGGACGTCGGCGATCGACGACGCTCACGAGGCCGCCGCAGATTCACCGGCGCGTGCCTGACGATCGGCGAGATCACTCACCATGCCTGCGCGACGGGGTTCGCCGCGCCTGTGGTGGTGAGATGCTGGCGAATCCCATCGATGAGCAGCTCGGAAACGCGGCTCCGGAAGACGTCGCGTTTCGCCAGCCGGCCCGCCGGACGCAGGGAAGCGACCGGCGGGTTTCTTTGCCTGGAAGACCGGGCTCAGCGCAGCCGGGCAGCGATCCAGTTCCGCAAGTCGGCGACCTCGGGCTCACACAGGGAATGCGGCATCGGGTAGGTATGCCAGTCGACCGCGTAGCCCGTCGTCGCGAGCAGGCGTCGCGATTCGTCGCCGAGTGGATAGGGCACGACCGGATCCTGCGTGCCGTGCGCGAGGAAGATCGGCGTCGCCTGGTTCGCGGCGGACCGCTCGACATCGAGCTCGCGCGCCAGCGGCAGGTAACAAGACAGGCCGATGATGCCTGCGAGCTTGTCCGGATGGCGCGTACCCGTGTGCAGCGCCATCGCGCCACCCTGCGAAAAACCGGCGAGCGCGACGCGCGACGTCGCGATGCCGCGCTCGTTTTCGCGCGCGATGAGCGCGGTGATTCCCGCCGCGGACGCCTTGATCCCTGCGAAGTCCTCGACTGAGCGCCGGTCGATCCCGATGATGTCGTACCACGCACGCATCGCGTAGCCGTTGTTGATGGTCACCGGCCGCACCGGTGCGTGCGGAAACACGAAGCGCAGCGCCGGCAGCGTGGGCATGACGAGCTCCGGCACCAGCGGTTCGAAATCGTGGCCGTCGGCGCCGAGGCCATGCATCCAGATGATCGTGAACTTCGGATCAGGTCCCGTTTCGACCGTGACGGTTTCGAGTGCCTTCAATTCCAGTTCCTCGCGACCATGGTCTCCGAGAAGTTGGAGGCGGTGAGGTTCGCGGCCCACACCAGGTTGTCCACGAGCTCCCGGATGCCGGGCAGGAAGTTGTAGGCGGCCCACAGCAGCAGCGCCACCGCGCACATCCAGACGATCGCATGAACCGTGCGCCAACCGGGGTGATGGCCCGCGGCCTGGTGGCCACCATTGCGCACCGCCTTGAGCGGCGCCGAGATCGCGAAGTAGATGGCGACCAGCGCGATGACGCCGACCCACAGCGGCACGCCGTGCGGCAGGCCCCAGCCGAAGATCGAGTGTTGGGTGACCAGCGAGACCATCGCGAGGATCCACGCGACGAACACGAGGGCCCCGATGATGGCGGCGATCGGCAGGAATACCGCCATGATGCCGCGCGCGGCGGGCGACAGGTTGGGCGCGAAACTCTGTGCCGACATGCGGATCTGCTCGTTCATGTGCCTGAACTGGCGATTCCAGTGCCGCTGCTGGCGCCGCCATTCGCGGTGCCAACGCTGGTTCGACTCCTCAAAGTTTTTTTTTGCGCGGCCGATGATGTCTTCGGTGTTGAACGGCACTCCGAATGCGGCCGCTCGATCTTCCGCGGTGTCCGCGTACGGCACGATGACGATCATCGCGATGTACACGAAGATCATCACGCCGGTGAACAGCGTCAGCAGCACCGCGCCGACGCGCACCCACGTGACGTCCGCGCCGATGTAGGCGGCGACGCCGTTGCAGACGCCGCCCCACATTGCGCCTTCGCGGATCTTGTAGAGCCGCTTGCGCGGCTGCGTACCGAAGGAGGGCGGCGGCGAAGCGGCGCCGCCATCGGCCGTGCCGGCGCCGGCGGCCTTCTCATCGGGCGATTCGACCGGGCCCATCTCCGAGATGATCCGTTCGATCTCCGTGGTATTCACGACGGTCTTGTGTGGGCCGAGCGTGCCGCGGCACTTCTCGCTGATGGCCTGCTCGAGATCGGCCATGACTTCGGCGCGATCGGGGCTGTCCTTGAGGCGCGCTTCGGCGCTCTCCAGGTAGGCGCGGAGCTGGTCGAAACCCGGCTCCTCGAGTTGATAGGAGTTCCCGTTGAGGCTGATGCTGACCACTTTTTGCATGGCTTAATTCCCAAAGTCGGCGAGAGTGCGGTTCAGGTCTTTCCAGTAATCGTTCAGTGTCGACAGCTGCGTCCGGCCCTTTTGCGTGAGCTTGTAGTACTTGCGCGGCGGGCCGGCTTCCGACTCCTGCCATTCGTAGTCCACGAGCTCTTCGCGCCGCAACTTGCTGAGGAGGGGATAAAGCGTCCCTTCCTGTGTGGCGAACTCCGTGGGCCCCAGCAGTTTGAGCATGTCGGCGACATAGACCTTGTCGCCGGCCACGATCTTGAGGATCACGTATTCGAGCAGGCCCTTCCGGATCGGCGCGAGTTTTTCAGTGACGTTCATGGTTTGAAACAGCTACCTTGGGTGCGCAAGGTACTTGAGTCAGCCATGGGCGTCAAGCGCGCCGTTGCCGCGGAAGAAAAGGGCTGGGCAGGTTCGGGGTGCGTGCCGTACAATCCGCGCCCTTGATTGGGTAGGGGCGGAGCGGTCCGCGGTACTCCCGAGCGCAGAAGGCCCCGTTGGGGCTTTTGTTTTTTTGGACCGGCGTCATTTATGGGCGCCGGAGCAATGGGAGGGCCTGCAGGGCCCTTTTTTGTTGGAGGGCGACGTGGAAACGGCACTGCATGACCGTCTCATCGCCCTGTTCGAGCCGGTTTTGAAGGATTCGGGGTACGAGCTCGTCGAAGTCGAGTTCGTGCCGGGGGCGGGCGGCGGCACGCTGCGCATCTATATCGACACCGCGGACGGGATCGATCTGGATGACTGCGAGGCGGCGAGCCATCTGCTCTCGGATTTGCTCGATGCGAACGATCCTTTTCCGGGCGCATATTCGCTCGAAGTGTCGTCGCCGGGCCTGGATCGCGTGCTGCGTACGCCCGAGCACTTCGCGCGCTTCGTGGACAACCGCGTGAAGGTGGAACTGCAGGTGCCGCGCGACGGGCGCAAGCGCTACACGGGGATGTTGCGCAAGGCGGACGGCGAGAGCATCGAGATGGACGTGGATAATTTCTCCGTGAGCATAAAGCTCGCGGAAATAAGCAGGGCGCGGTTGGCGCCCCTGTAGCGGTAGTTAGTAGCTTTTGCGGTATGGACGGGGCTCGCCAGGCGAGCGCCGATTGATCAGGAGCCCAAGGCTCCGCGTAGTTGGCCGGGAGGCCATGAAATGAACAAAGAGATTCTTTTGGTCGTGGACGCAGTCTCCAACGAGAAGAGCGTCGACAAGGAAATCATCTTCGACGCCCTCGAGGCGGCGCTGGCCTCGGCTACCCGCAAGAAGCACGGCGAGGAGTGGGACGTGCGCGTCTCCATCAACCGCAAGACCGGCGACTACGACACGTTCCGCCGCTGGAAGGTGTTCGCCGACGACTCGCGCGAGATGGAAGTGCCGCAGCGCGAGCTGCGCCTCGAGGACGCGCTCGACATCAACAAGGAAGCCGTGGTCGGCGGCTTCGTCGAAGAGCCGATGGAGTCCGTCGCGTTCGGCCGCATCGCGGCGCAGCAGGCCAAGCAGGTCATCGTGCAGAAGGTGCGCGAGGCCGAGCGTTCGCAGGTCGTGGATGCGTACAAGGATCGCGTCGGCACGCTCGTGTCGGGCGTCGTGAAGCGCGTCGACCGCAACGGCATCTACGTGGACCTGGGCGGGAACGCCGAGGGCTTCGTGCCGCGCACGGACATGATCCCGCGCGAGATCGTGAAGAGCCAGGACCGCATCAAGGCGTTCCTCAAGGAAGTGCGCTCCGAGCCGCGCGGCCCGCAGCTGTTCCTGACGCGCACGGCGCGCGAATTCCTCGTCGAGCTGTTCAAGCTCGAAGTGCCGGAAGTCGGCCAGGGCCTGATCCAGATCCTCGGCGCTGCCCGTGATCCGGGCGTGCGCGCCAAGATCGCGGTGAAGAGCCTCGAGCCGCGCGTCGACCCGGTCGGCGCGTGCGTCGGCATGCGCGGCTCGCGCGTGCAGGCCGTCTCCAACGAGATCGCGGGCGAGCGCGTGGACATCATCCCGCACGACGACAACGCCGCGCAGTTCGTCATCAACTCGATGTCGCCGGCCGAGGTGCTGTCGATCGTCGTCGACGAGGACTCGCACTCGATGGACATCGCGGTCGCCGAGGACAAGCTGTCGCAGGCGATCGGCCGCGGCGGCCAGAACATCCGCCTCGCGAGCCAGCTCACCGGCTGGGACCTGAACGTGATGACGGAGTCGGATGCCGAAGCCAAGAGCGAGACCGAGGCGAAAACCCTGGTCGAAGCGTTCATGAAGCAGCTCGACGTCGACGCGGATGTCGCGACGATCCTCGTGCAGGAAGGTTTCTCGACCGTCGAGGAAGTGGCCTATCTACCGCAGTCCGAGCTCGCCAACATCGAGGAGTTCGACGACGAGATGGTCAAGGAGCTGCGCAACCGGGCGCGTGACGTGCTGCTGACCCAGGCGATCGCGAGCGAGGAAACGCTTGAGTCCGGCATGCCGGCCGACGACCTGCTGCTGCTCGAGGGCATGAAGCCCGATCTCGCGCTGGCGCTCGCCCGCCGCGGCGTACGCACGCGCGAGGATCTGGCTGACCAGGCGGTCGACGACTTGCTGGAGATAGAAGGGCTGACGGCCGACGAAGCCGGCAAGCTCATCATGAAAGCGCGCGAAATCTGGTTCGAGGCCGGGCGCGCTTGAGGAAGAATGCATGAGTGATGTCACCGTTGCCCAATTTGCCGAAGTCCTGAAGGTTCCCGTCGACCGGCTGCTGGTGCAGCTCGAGTCCGCGGGTATCCAGGTCGCCGGGCCACAGGCGCTGATCAGCGACGAGGCCAAGCTCGAGCTGCTCACGCACCTGCGCCGCGCGCACGGAGCGGCGGAGCCGAGCAAGACGGCCGGCGCCGCCGCGCCGCGCAAGATCACGCTGGCGCGCAAGTCGCAGAGCGAGCTCAAGCAGGCGAGCACGCAGGGACGTGCCCGCACCGTCAACGTCGAGGTGCGTCACAAGAAGACGTACATCAAGCGCGACGTCCTCGAAGAGCAGAACAAGCAGCACCAGAACGAGGCCGACGTCAAGCGCAAGGAGATCGAAGCCGCGGAAGCCGCCGAGCGCGAGCGCCAGGAAGCCGCGCGCAAGGAAAGCGAGCGCATGGAGGCGGAGAACCGCCGCCGCATCGAGGACGAGGCGACGAAGAAGAAACAGGCCGAAGACGCCCGGCGCGCGCAGGAGGAATCCAGAGCGCGTCAGGAGCAGGATGCGCAGCGCCGCGCCGCCGCGGAGGCCGCCGTCGCGCATGCGCAGCCCGCGCGTCCCGAGCGTCACGCCCCCGCGAAGGCGGCGGTGGCGCCCGTGGCGGATCCCAACAAGGACACGCGCTACGGCCGCCAGGAGCTGCACGTCGCGAGCGGCGCCAGCGCGCGCAACAAGAAGAAGAAGCGCGTGCGCGAGCGCACGGGTACGGGCGGTGTCAGCTCCGAGACGCGACACGCTTTCGAGATGCCGACCGCGCCGATGAAGCGGGAGGTCACCATCGGCGAAACGATCACGCCGCAGGAAATCGCCCAGAAGATGGCAGTCAAGGCCACCGAAGTCATCAAGACCATGCTGAACATGGGTGTGATGGCCACCATCAATCAGCCGATCGATCAGGATACTGCGATCCTCATCGTCGAGGAGATGGGCCACACCGCGAAGGCGCTGAAGGCCGACCAGGTCGAAGAGGATCTGCAGGGCGAATCGGCTCCGGAAACCGAAACGTCGCGTCCACCGGTCGTGACCGTCATGGGCCACGTCGACCACGGCAAGACCTCGCTGCTCGATTACATCCGCAAGGCGAAAGTCGCCGCAGGCGAAGCGGGCGGAATCACGCAGCACATCGGCGCGTATCACGTCGAAACGCCGAAGGGCATGATCACGTTCCTCGACACCCCGGGCCATGCCGCGTTCACGGCGATGCGCGCGCGCGGCGCGAAAGCGACGGACGTGGTGGTGCTCGTGGTCGCGGCCGACGATGGCGTCATGCCGCAGACCATCGAAGCGATCCAGCACGCGAAGGCGGCGGGCGTCCCGATCGTCGTCGCGGTGAACAAGATCGACAAGCACGACGCGGATCCCGATCGTGTGCGCACCGAGCTCTCGAAGCACGAAGTCATCGCCGAGGAATGGGGTGGCACCAACATGTTCGTGCAGGTCTCGGCGAAAACCGGTGAGGGCATCGACAAGCTGCTGGACGCCATCCTGCTGCAGGCTGAAGTACTCGAGCTCACGGCCGCGGCCGATGGCCTCGCCACCGGCTTCGTGATCGAAGCGTCCATCGAGAAAGGTCGCGGCGCCGTCGCCACGGTCCTCGTGAAGAAAGGGACACTCAAGCTCGGCGATCCGATCATCGCCGGCAACGAGTTCGGTCGAGTCCGCGCGATGTTCGACGAGACGGGCAAGGCCGTCGAGAGCGCTGCGCCATCGATGCCGGTGCAGGTGCTCGGACTCCAGGGCACGCCGAACGCGGGTGATGAAATCCTCGCGGTCGAAAACGAACGCAAGGCGCGTGAAGTCGCGCTGTATCGCCAGGGCAAGTTCCGCGACGTCAAGCTCGCGAAGCAGGCCTCGAAGATGCAAGACGTCATGGGTCAGCTCGAGGAGCAGAAGATCGGCAGCATCGCCATCCTGCTCAAGACCGACGTTCAGGGCAGTGCGGAAGCGTTGCGCGATGCGCTCAACAAGCTGTCCACCGACGAGGTGGCGGTCAAGATCATCGCGAGCGGCGTGGGCGGCATCACGATCTCCGACGTGCAGCTCGCGGCGGCCTCGCAGGCGCGCATCATCGGCTTCAACGTGCGTGCCGACGGTGCCGCGCGGGATGCCATGAAAGACGCCGGTCTCGAACCGCAATACTTCAGCATCATTTACGAAGCCATCGACTACGTGAAGCAGTTGATGAGCGGCCTGCTGGCCCCGGAGATCAAGGAAACGATCGTTGGCACGGCCCAGGTGCGCGAAGTGTTCCGCTCGAGCAAGTTCGGCGTCGTCGCCGGTTGTCTCGTCACGGAAGGCGCGGTCAAGCGCAACAATCCGATCCGCGTGCTGCGCGAAAGCGTGGTGATCTTCGAAGGCGCGCTGGAATCCCTGCGCCGTTTCAAGGACGAGGCCAGCGAAGTGCGCGCCGGAACCGAATGCGGCATCGGCGTGAAAAACTACCAGGACGTGCGCGTCGGCGACCAGATCGAGTGCTACTCGCGCGTCGAGGTCGCCCGCAGCATCCAATGACGCCCGGATTCTGAATGTCTGCGAAGTCTCAACGTCTGGGCCGCATCGAAGGCGAGATGCAGCGCGTGCTGTCGATGCTCGTGTCGCGCGAAGTGCGCGATCCGCGTGTCGGCAACGTGACGTTCACCGCCGTGAACGTCGCGCCCGACATGTCGACCGCGCGTGTGTTCTTCGTGCCGTTCGGCGGCAAGCACACCCCCGACGAGGTGGCCGAGGGCCTGAACCGCGCCTCCGGTTTTCTGCGGGGGGAGCTGGGTCGCGCGCTGCAGCTGCGCCACGCGCCCAGGCTCGAGTTCCGGTACGACGCGCAGATCGAGAGTGCGGACAAGCTCACGCGTCTCATCGACGGCGCCGTGAAGTCCGACCAGTCCAAGAACGACTAGGCTTCCTTGCGGAGCGGCATCCTCCTGCTCGACAAGCCCCAGGGGCTCTCGTCGAACGGCGCCCTCCAGCGCGTGCGCAGAGCCTACGGCGCGAAGGGCGCGGGTCACATCGGCACGCTCGACCCAATGGCGACCGGCATGTTGCCCATCTGTCTCGACGAGGCCACCAAGGTCATCGCCGAGATCGAATCCGGCGCGAAGGCGTACCAATTCACGCTGACCCTGGGCGCGCGAACCGACACCGGTGACGCCGACGGGCTGACTGTCGAGACGTTGCCGGTTCCAGCACTCGACACGGCGACGCTGGAGGCGGCGCTCGCGCGATTTCGCGGCCCCCAGAGCCAGGTGCCGCCGATGTACTCGGCGCTCAAACGCGACGGCCGCCCGCTGTACGAGCTCGCTCGCCAGGGCATCGAAGTGGAACGCGCGGCACGTCAGCTCGAGATCCGCTCGCTCGAATTGCGGGCTCACTCCGCTGCGTCGGTGGAACTCGCCTGCGAGTGCACGAAGGGCACATACATCAGGGTGCTGGGCGAGGACATCGCCCGCGCGCTGGGCACCTGCGGGCATCTCACGCGCCTGCGCAGGGCCTGGGTCGAGCCGTTTCGCGGCATGTCGATGGTCGATCTCGATGCGGCTCTGGCCGGGGCCGCTGCCGGCAGCTTCCTCATGCCGCCAGACGCGGCGCTTTCGCATCTGGCGGAGGCGCAACTGGCGGAAGCGCAAGGCGTGACGTTCCGGCGGGGGCAGCCCGCGACCGCCACCGATCCGGTGACGCCGACGGGCGGTCGCCGCGTGCGGGTCTACGGTCCGGACCGCGTATTCCTCGGGCTGGCCGAGGTCCTGCCGGACGGCCGCCTGCAGCCGCGCCGCCTGCTGCTGCCTGACGGCCAGTAAACCTATGCTTTGTGGAATGTTTTCGGTAGAATTCGCGCCCGCAAAATACGGGCAAATATTTACGTTTTGAGGAATCAAATCTGATGTCTCTCGCCACTGAAAAGAAGACCGGTGTGGTCACCCAGTTCCAGCGCGCCACCAACGACACCGGATCCCCGGAAGTCCAGATCGCGCTGCTTTCCGAGCGCATCAACGGACTCGGAGATCACTTCGGCGCGCACAAGCGCGACCACGCCTCGCGTCGCGGACTCGTGAAGCTCGTGAACCAGCGTCGCAAGCTCCTCGACTACCTGAAGGCCACGAAGCCCTCGAAGTACCAGGAAGTCGTCGAGCGCCTCGGGCTCCGGCGCTAACACCGTCACCCAAAGGCCGCGCATCAAGCGCGGCCTTTTTCGTTTTCCCCGTCATAACGCACTCGAGGCATTTGGGCCTCGTGAAGGAATCAAGCGTGAGCGTTCTCAAGAAATCGTTTCAGTATGGTCAGCACACCGTCTCCATCGAGACCGGTGAAGTCGCCCGCCAGGCCAGCGCCTCGGTGGTCGTGTCGATGGGTGACACCGTGGTGCTCGTCACCGCGGTCGCCGCGAAAAAGGCGGTGCCCGGCAAGGACTTCTTCCCGCTGACCGTCAATTACATCGAGAAGACATATGCCGCCGGTCGCATCCCCGGTGGCTTCTTCAAGCGCGAAGGTCGTCCGACCGAAAAAGAAACGCTGAACTCACGCCTCATCGATCGCCCGATCCGCCCGCTGTTCCCCGATGGCTTCTTCAACGAGGTCCAGGTCGTGGCGCAGGTGGTCTCGATGGATCCGGACATCGACGCCGACATTCCGGCGCTCATCGGTGCCTCCGCCGCGCTGTCCCTTGCGGGCGTGCCGTTCGCGGGCCCCATCGGCGCGACGCGAGTCGGATACAAGGACGGCAAGTACCTGCTGAACCCGACGCGCAAGGAGCTCACGGAGTCGCAACTGCACCTGGTCGTCGCCGGCACGGCGAAGTCGGTGCTCATGGTCGAGTCGGAAGCCTCGGGCCTCTCTGAAGACGTCATGCTCGGCGCCGTCGTGTTCGGCCACGAGCAGATGCAGATCGCGATCAAGACCATCAACGAGATGGTCGCCGCGGTTGGCAAGCCGAAGTGGGACTGGAAGCCGAATGCCGCGAGCGCCGAAGTCGACGCCGCCGTCGCTGCCGCCGCGCAGAAAGATCTGTCCGATGCGTACCTGATAACCGTGAAGCAGGATCGCTCCG
>Ga0136846_1244042_pt1 | contig 11223 bp, 12 predicted proteins | sample HopSoiMetagenom2_FD_96841 | JGI IMG/M metagenome (GOLD analysis project Ga0136846, IMG submission 96841) | Grasslands soil microbial communities from Hopland, California, USA - 2 Assembly 2016 (version 4) | ecosystem: Environmental > Terrestrial > Soil > Grasslands | place: USA: Hopland... | reverse complement strand
GCTATGCCGGCGCATTGTCGAGCGTTCGCGCCGACGATCTTGCCGCAATCCCGATCCGCGCCTTGATCGACCGCAACCCGAACGTCGATTGGGGCGAGGTTGACGATGTCATCCTCGGCTGCGCCAACCAGGCGGGTGAGGACAACCGCAATCTCGCGCGCATGGCGGGCCTGCTCGCCGGGCTTCCCGACAGCTCGGGAGGCGTCACCCTCAACCGCCTGTGCGGCTCCGGCCTCGACGCCGTCGCAATGGCGGCGCGCGTGATCCGCGGCGGAGAGTCCGGAATGATCGTCGCCGGCGGCAGCGAAAGCATGAGCCGCGCGCCGTTCGTCATGGCCAAGGCGACGTCGGCCTTCGATCGCAATGCCGAGATGTACGACACCACCATCGGCTGGCGCTTCGTCAATCCGAAGATGAAGGCCGCCTACGGCGACGACACGATGCCGAGCACCGGCGAGAATGTCGCTCAGGACTTCCAGATCAGCCGCGAGGACCAGGATGCGTTCGCGGTCCGCAGCCAGGACAAGGCCGCCAAGGCGCAGGCGAACGGCCGGCTCGCTGCCGAGATCGTCCCGGTCGAGATTCCACAGCGGAAGGGCGATCCGGTCATCGTCGACAAGGATGAGCATCCGCGCGCGACCAGCTTGGAAGCGCTTGGCAAGCTGAAGCCGATCGTCCGTCCCGACGGCACGGTCACCGCAGGCAATGCGTCAGGCGTCAACGACGGCGCGGCGGCGCTGATCATCGCCGACGAAGCCTCGGCCCGCCGCAACGGCCTGACGTCGAAAGCGCGCATCCTCGGTGCCGCTGTCGCCGGCGTCCCGCCGCGCATCATGGGCATCGGTCCCGCGCCCGCGTCCGAAAAACTGATGAGCCGCCTCGGCCTCAAGGTCGGCGACTTCGACGTGATCGAGTTGAACGAGGCGTTTGCGGCGCAGGGGCTCGCTGTTTTGCGCCAACTCGGCATTGCCGACGACGATGCGCGTGTGAACCCCAACGGCGGCGCGATCGCCCTCGGCCACCCGCTCGGAATGTCCGGCGCTCGCGTCGCGCTGACCGCGACCGAGGAACTGCAGCGCACCGGCGGCAAGCTCGCGCTCGTGACAATGTGTATCGGCGTCGGCCAAGGCATCGCGCTCGCCCTCGAAAGGGTGTAATATCAAGCGCATGGCCGGGGTGGTGGAGCGCACGATCGACACGGCGGCGATCATGGCCGTGCTCGACCGCGTGCCCGATCCCGAGATTCCCGCGCTGACGATCACCGACCTCGGGATCGTCCGCGGCATCGCCGAGAACCCGCCGCGGGTGCTGGTGACGCCGCCCTACACCGGCTGCCCGGCCACCGTCGCGATCGAGCAGATGATCCGCTCCGCCCTCGACGAAGCCGGCTACGACGACGTCCATATCGAGCGGGTGCTGTTTCCCGCCTGGACCACCGACTGGATCACCGAGCGAGGCCATGAACGGCTCAAAGCCTACGGCATCGCCCCGCCCAACCCCTCAGCAGTCGCCGAATGTCCGCGCTGCGGGTCGATGGAGACGGAGGAAGTCAGCCGCTTTGGCTCGACCCCGTGCAAGGCCCAGTGGCGCTGCAAGTCCTGCCTGGAGCCGTTCGACCGCTTCAAATGCCACTAACTTGAGTGCTCCTGCGGAGGCAGGAGCCCAGACTTTTTTCTTGGACTGGACCCCGGCCTTCGCCGGGGAGCTACCACTCCGCGAAACCGCCGTCGCTGGTCCGGAAGATCGGGTTGCGCCAGCGGTGCCGGTCCTTGTCCGCCTCCCGCACTGCGGCCTCGTCGATCTCGACGCCAAGCCCAGGCCCTTCCGGTACCGGGAGGAAGCCGTCGACCGGCGTCAGCGCCTCCTTGTTGGTGCAGAAGTTGAGGAGATCATGCCCGCCGGTGTTGTAGTGGATGCCGAGGCTGATCTCCTGGATCGCATGGTTGGGCGTGCACGCCGCAATCTGGAGGCAGGCGCCGAGCGCGAGCGGCCCGAGCGGGCAATGCGGCGCCACCGCCACGTCATAGGCTTCCGCCATCGCCGCGATCTTGCGTACCTCCAGGATCCCGCCGGCATGGCTGAGGTCGGGCTGGATGATATCGACCGCGCCCTTCTCGAAGAACGGCTTGAAATCCCACCGGCTGAACAGCCGCTCGCCAAGCGCAATGGGGGTCGCCGTCATCGCCGCAATCTGCGCCAACCCTTCCGGGTTCTCCGACAGCAACGGCTCTTCGATGAACAGCAGCCCCAGTGGCTCCAGCGCCTTCGCCAGCTGCTTCGCCATCGGACGGTGGACCCGGCCGTGGAAGTCCAAGCCGACATCCATGCCCTGCGCTTGCGCCGCCTCGACCCGCTTCACGACCTCGTCGAACGCCTTGGGCGTGCCGATCCAGTCCATCTCCGCAGTCGCGTTCATCTTCACTGCGGTGAAGCCCTGCTTCTTCCGCACCTCGGCGGCGTCTGCGATCTCGTGGGGGCGATCGCCGCCGATCCAGGCATAGGAACGGACCTTGTCGCGGACCTTGCCGCCGAGCATCTGCCAGGCGGGAAGGCCGACAGCGCGGCCTTTCAGGTCCCACAAAGCCTGCTCGAGCCCAGCAAGCCCGGACATCAGGACCGGCCCGCCGCGGTAGAAGCCGCCGCGGTATCCGACCTGCCAGATATCCTCGATGTTGAACGGATCGGCCCCAATAAACCGGTCGCGGAAGGCTTCGAACACGCCGTCGACAGCTTCGGCCCAGCCTTCCAGGCTCGCTTCGCCCCAGCCGAACGCCCCGTCATCGGCCTCGACGCGGACGAACAGCCAGCGCGGCGGCGCGAAGAAGGTTTCGATCCGAGCGATCTTCCTGGTCACGCGCTCGCCCCCCTCGACTCGCTGCCATCGTCGGATGTGTTCGCGTTGTTGGCCTGCGTACCGGTGTCGCCAAGGTGCCGGCCCGCGGCATCGTCGTCGTTTGCCTCGTGCTCGCCGATCTTCTTGATCGGCACGATCAGGCACACGCTCTGCGCCGGAAGCACGTTGCGCCAGTCCGCGATCAGTTGCTTGTACGCCCGCCCGACGTTGCGGATCTTGCGGTCGAGGTCGAACAGTCCGAGCGGATTGACGTTGCCGTTCTTCTCTCGAAGCGCTGTGTCCCAATCGACCTGATCGGTCAGCGAATACCAGGTGAATCCGACGGTCGGGATACCAACGTTGCGCAGGCGCAGCACGTTCGCCCATTCCTTCCACAACCACTTCACCGCCTCGTCGCCGTGCGGGCCCTCCCAAAGATTGGTTTCGGTGTGCATGACGGGCAGGCGGTAGCGGTTGTAATATTGGCGCGTGATCTCGGTATAGCCGAAGGTCTCCCCGGCGGCGACGGTATGGCCGTCCGCGAACACCCGGTGCTCGTTCAATTGATAATAGTCGTTGCCGAAGATGCAGTGCTGCTTCAGCCGGTGCTCCAGGAACCAGTTATATTCCTCCCGGGTCATCCCGTTATCGAGCAGGTACTCGTACATGCCGCTATCGACCCGCCGCCCGTAATTGAGGTCCAGGGACAAGAACCGCATCTGGTTCAAAACCTCGGCCCGCCCGATCGCGGCCGGTGAATCGGCATGGTAATATTCCGATGATTCCGACTGGATGAAGATCGCATCGTGGCGGCGCTTGAGTATCTCGATCATCCCCATGATGTTGGCGCGAACGATGTGCTTCAGCGCCGTGACGAAGGACCGGTCGTCCTTCTTCTGTTCGTTCCACCAGCCGTACTTCGCGGAGAAGACCGCGCAGATGAACATCTCGTTGATTGGGGTGTAGAGCTGCACCCACGGATAGCGCTCGGCGAACTCGCCGGCGTAGGCGGCGAACAGGCGCGGGAAGTCCGGGTTCTGGAAATTCCCGATCCAGTCGGGAACGCCGAAGTGGCAGAGATCGACGATCGGCGTGATGTCGCGCCGCTTCAGTTCAGCGAAGGTAAGGTCCGTGAACTCCCAGTCGAACTTGTTCGGCGCCAGGTATGTCTTGTGGATCGGCGGCCCATAGCGAAGGTAGTTGATGCCGATTTCCTGGACGCAATCGAAATCCTCGCGCCAACGCTCGTAATGACCGCAGACCTCCATCTCATCGACTCGGGTCTTGCCGTTATTGATCGTCGGGATGCTGTTCTCGATCCCAGTCGCGAACATGAAGTTGGCGATGGTTCGGTCTCCTTGAAGGTCGCTTCGTTGCGGGCTTGGTCAGGCCGGGCGGCAGCGATAGCCGCATGCCGCGAAAAGAAAAGCCGGGAGCGAAGTCGCTTCCGGCAAGTTTTTCGCTAAGGCACTAAAGCATGCGCTGGGCGGAAGGTTTCATCGCGGTCGACTGGGGCACGACGAACCGCCGTGCCTATTTGCTCGACACGTCGGGCCGGTGCAGCAACGAATTCGAAGATTCCAAGGGTGTCCTGTCGGTTGGCTCCGGCGGCTTCCCCGCTGCGGTTGAGGAAATCCGCAAGAAGCTTGGCGACCAACCGATGCTGCTTGCCGGGATGGTCGGTTCCAATCGCGGCTGGAAGGATGCGCCTTACGTTCCATGTCCCGCCGGAATCGACGATCTCGTCGGCAAGCTGGTCTGGGTCGGCGAGCGCGAGGCGATCGTCCCGGGGGTATCTTATGTTGGCGAGGGACGCGCAGACGTGATGCGCGGGGAAGAGGTCCAGCTCCTCGGCGCAGTCGCGGCCGGCCTCGTCGAGCCCGACGCTTTGGTCTGCCATCCCGGCACGCACAACAAATGGGCGGAGCTGCGCTGCGGCGGCATCCGCAAGTTCCAGACGATCATGACCGGTGAGCTGTTCAGCCTGCTCAAGGAACACAGCATCCTGTCCGATCTGCTCGGTGGTGAAGTCGATGTGAACGACACATTCTGCGCCGCCGCACGTTACGCGATCAACAATGAGGCCCTACCCGCAGAGCTGTTTTCGGTTCGCGCCAACGTCATCCTTGGCCAGGCGAAGAAGGAAGATGCCGCGTCCTACATGAGCGGCCTGCTCATCGGGACGGACGTGCGCATCGGCCTCAGGGTTCCGACGTCCAGCAATATTGTCGTTATCGGCCGTCCGGAACTTACCAGGCTCTATGCCGCGGCGATCGCGCAGACTGACCGGACAGCAGTCGAATTGGATGGTGAAAAGTGCTTCGTCGCCGGGATCACCGAAATAGCTAAGAGGATGAGGTGAGCGCTAAAGAGCTTCTGAACCGGTACCTGGACGAATGCCCGCTGGTGGCGATCATCCGCGGCGTGACGCCTGCTGACGCGGAAGCGATCGGCGACGCGATCTACGAAGCGGGAATGCGCATCATCGAAGTGCCGCTGAATTCACCCGAACCGCTGAAGAGCATCGAGCTCCTGGCCGACAAGTTCGGGGATCGGATGCTGGTTGGCGCCGGCACCGTCCTCAACGCTCACCAGGTGGCGCACGTGAAGTCGGCCGGAGGGCGAATCATTGTCTCTCCTAACGCCAATCTGGCCGTCGTTTCGGCGACAGCGGAAGCCGGCCTGGTCGCCTCGCCGGGTTATTTCACTCCGACCGAGGCGTTTGCCGCAATCGACGCCGGCGCGACGGCGCTCAAGCTGTTCCCTGCCGAAGCCGCGAGCCCCGCTGTCCTGAAGGCGCAACTCGCTGTGATCCCGAAGGATGTTCCGGTAATGGTCGTTGGCGGCGTGAAGCCGGACAACATGCGGCCGTGGCTGGATGCCGGTGCGGCCGGTTTCGGCCTTGGCGGCGGACTTTATCAGCCGGGCCAGAGTGCCGGCGAAACTCTTGAAAAGGCCCGCGCCTATGTTGCTGGAGTGAAAGCCTGATGCGCCCCTTGCGAATTGCGATCATCGGCTACGGCAAGATTGCCGAAGACCAGCACATCCCGTCGATCGCCGGCAATCCCCGCTTTGAGCTCGCCGCCGTGTCGAGCCGGTCAGGTCAGGGACCGCAGCCGGTCTTCACCGACTGGAAGGAGATGATCCACAAGGTCGAAGGTCTGGATGCGGTGGCGATCACCACACCGCCATCGCCACGCTACGACATTGCGCGCGAGTGCATCCGCAACGATCTTCACTGCCTGCTGGAAAAGCCGCCGAGTGACGGACTGAGCGAAATCGCTGACCTCGACCTACTCGCGCAGACGCACGGCGTGTCGCTGTTCACGACCTGGCATGCGCAGCACCATTCCACCGTCGATGCCGCCGAACGCGCGCTCGCGGGCAAGCGCATCAAGTCGATGAAGATTCTGTGGCATGAGGACGTGCACAAATGGCATCCGGGCCAGACCTGGATCTGGGACGCCGGGGGCTTCGGGGTATTCGATCCGGGCATCAATGCCTTCTCGATCGCAACGAAGATTTTCCCGGGCACGCTTCACGTTCGCGACGCGACACTTAGTGTCCCGGAAAATGCGCAAACCCCGATTGCTGTCGATGTCACCTTCGCCAGCTCAGACGCTGACGGATCGCTCACGGCCAGCCTCGACTGGCGCCGGACGCAAGGTGAGGAGTGGACGATTGAGGTCGAGGCGACCGACGGCACCAAGGTCCGGCTCGAGGACGGCGGCGCCAAGCTCTACCTGAACGGGGCGCTCCGCACCGACGACGGACCCGGCGAGTATCCCGATATTTATCGTGTCTTCGTGGACCTCATCGATGAGCACCGCAGCCACGTGGACATCGCGCCGCTGCGGCTGGTCGCGGATTGCCTGCTCGCCGGCCGGCGAAAAACGGTTGAATCCGTAACGATGTGACGGCTACCGCTGTTGGAACGGCATCATCGCGCAAGCGTATGATCGCCGTGGGGAGTAATGCGTAAAACGAGGTGTGCTGCATGGCCGACGTCGCGGTCGATGAATTGAATCGCATGGACGATATTTTTGCGGGCAACCGCCTGCTCGCAACGTTTGACTCAACCGCGCGCGAGCTGATCGAACCGTTCGGTGACGTGGTCGAGCTCCAGACCGGCGAGATCGTGCTCAATCGCGGCGATCAGGTCCTCTCCACTTTGCTCCCGGTCCAACCGACGACCATTTCCATGACAGTGGAGCTTGCGGGCGGCCGCACCGTCGAAACGGCGTTGATCGGTTGCCGCGGCGCGGTCGGCGGCATCATCAGCTGTGGCCATGCCCCGGCTTTCACCAAGGCGATCGTACTGGTTGGCGGCCCTGCGCTGCGCTTGCCGATGGGAGCGCTGGAGAATGCGAAGCGCGAGTCCGCATTCATCTCCAACCTCTTTTGCCGCTATTCCGATTACCTGCTGTCGCAAGCCATGCAGTCCGTCGCGTGCAATGCTTTCCACACGATCGAGCAACGCGCGGCGCGCTGGTTGCTCCATGCGCAGGACCGGGCCGGCGACCGCATTGCCCTGACGCAGGAGGCGTTTGCCGGGTTGCTCGGGGTTCAGCGCACGACGGTCAACGCTGTGGTCCAGTCATTCCAGACCGACGCCATCGTCGCCACGGGGCGGGGAGTCGTGCGGGTAATCGATCGGTCGAAGCTCGAGAAGAAATCCTGCGAATGCTATCGACGGCTTGAAGATCACTACAAGGCAGTGATCGGCACGAACGGGCACGGTAGCCGCTGATCAGCTGGCGAACCTCCAGCGCAGGGTCTCGCCTGCGTGGAACGGCACTAATCCCGAGATTTCATCCGGCACCAGTTCTTCGCTGCGTTCCAGCGTAACGGTCTCTTCGTTGACCGGCAGGCCGTAGAAGCGAGGCCCGTTCAGCGAGGCGAATGCTTCGAACTGGTCGATGGCACCTTCATCCTCGAATACCTGCAAATACGCCTCCAAGGCGTAAGGCGCATTGAAGATTCCCGCGCACCCACACGACGATTCCTTGGCCTCGCGGCTGTGCGGCGCGCTGTCCGTGCCGAGAAAAAATTTCGCCGAGCCCGACGTCGTGGCTTTACGCACGGCGAGCCGGTGCTGCTCGCGCTTTGCGACCGGCAGGCAGTAAGCGTGCGGCCGCAAACCGCCGGCGAACAGCGCATTGCGGTTGATAACCAGATGCTGCGGAGTGACCGTCGCAGCGATGGTTTCGCCCGATCTCTCCACGAAAGCGGCCGCTTCGGCGGTGGTAATATGCTCGAACACAATCTTCAGCGCGGGGAACTCGCGCACGACGCTGCTCAAGACACGCTCGATGAACACTGCCTCGCGATCGAAAACATCGACGTCAGGGTCTGTAACTTCACCGTGGACGCACAGCACCATGCCGATGCGCTCCATCCGTTCCAGCACCGGATAGATGTTGCGGATATCGGTCACGCCGCTGGCGCTGTTGGTCGTCGCGCCGGCCGGATACAGCTTTGCCGCAACCCACACGGCATTGGCGTGCCCGCTCTCGACCTCGTCCGGACTGATGCTGTCCGTCAGGTAGCAGGTCATAAGTGGCATGAAGCCCGGCACGGACGCCTCGATAATCCGGTCGCGATACGCGGAGGCTGCCGCCGCGGTCGTGATCGGCGGCGCCAGGTTCGGCATGACAATCGCCCGCGAGAACTGCCGCGCGGTGTAAGGCGCGACGGTCTTCAGCATCTCGCCATCGCGCAAATGGACGTGCCAGTCGTCGGGCCGACGGATGGTCAGTGTTTGCGAAGCCACGTCGCGCTCCCTAACTGAAGCCTATGACCGCGACCACCCTCGCCGACCGCGCCGTCGTCCGCCTTTCGGGCGACGATGCGCGCGGGTTTGTGCAAGGGCTGGTGACCAGCGATGTGGCAGGACCGCTTCCGGTTTGGGCCGGGCTGCTGACTCCCCAGGGCAAGTGCCTGTTCGACTTCATCGTCTGGTCCGACGGCGACGACGTTTTGCTCGACTGCGAAGCCGACGCTGCCGACGACCTCGTCAAGCGCCTGACGATTTACCGCCTGCGCCGCCAGATCCGCATCGAGCGCGATCCATCGCTTGCCGTGCATTGGGCGACGGATTCCAACGAGGGCATCACTGATCCGCGCATGCCGGAGCTTGGCCAGCGTTGGCTCGGCCCGGTGGATGAGCCGGCGTCAGGCTGGCTCGAGCATCGCCTTAGCCTCGGCGTCACCGAAGGCCGGGGAGAACTCGGCGACCTGCTCTGGCTGGAATGCAATGCAGTCGAGCTCAACGGCGTCAGCTTCACCAAGGGCTGTTTCGTCGGTCAGGAGAATACCGCGCGCATGAACTGGCGGCAGAAGGTGAATCGCCGGTTGCTTGTGGTGAAAGGCGACGGCGGGGACCGGGCGCGCGTTGATTATCCAGATCTGGGGCTTTCGGTCGTGCACGTCCGCGCGGATGCCATTCCCCCGAATGCAATCGTTCCCGATTGGCTGAAAGCGTCTCTCGCTCAGCCGAGCACCGCGTAAGCCCGCACCGGAAAAGTCCCCATTCCTTTCACCTTCGGCGGGACGGCGGCGAAGCGGAAGCCTTCGTCGGGCAGGCAGCCGAGGTTGGTCATATGCTCACAGATCGGTATGCCCGCGCCGAGCAGTCGCGTGTGAACCGGTCGCGCACGGACGTGCATGTTGTCGATGTTGCAGCTGTCGATGCCGACTACCACCGCCCCATTGTCCGCCAGCCAGTCCGCGGTCTCGGCGGTGACGTAAGGGTGCTCGTCGAAATAAGCGTCGGCGCGCCAGTGACGGTCCCAACCCGTGTAAATAAGCACCGCCTTGCCGGCCACATCGAACGCCTTGAGATGCTCTGGCTCCAGCGCCAAACCATTCTCCCAGGGCTGGCGCACCACGATCCCCGGCACGTCCGCGAGCGACAACAGCTTCAGCTCGGACAGGTCCGCGCCGTCGGCATAACGGTGGAACGGGCTGTCGAGGTAGGTGCCGGTGTTCGCCACCATGTCGATCCGGCCGATCTGGAAGGTCGATCCGTCGTCGTAATTGGCGGCGCTCGCCTGGCGCTCCCAGAAGTCGCAGATATGCGGTCCGGGCAGGCCCTTATAAGTTACCATGCCCTCTTCGATTACGTGGCTTAGGTCGACGATCCGCGACGTTGTGCGATCTTCCATAAGGCGACGGCCCCTATCCCCATCCAGACCACGTTGAGCGCCGTAGAGGGAATGGCACGGTGCCACCAGCCGTTGATGACGAATCCTGCGGCGCCGACGATGTTCATCCATTGGTATAGCGGCGACTGCCCGGTCAGCTTCCCCGCCGAGATCAGCAGGTAAGCGAGCAGGATCAACAGCGCTCCTGCCCAGCCGACGACCTCGACCGCAATCTCAACCGCAGTCATAACGGCCAGCTCCGGCCGTCGACCTCTTTCACTGGAACGCCGTCCAGGATGTCGGCCTCGAACAGGCGTGCGTTGACGCCCATGCGCTGGTGCGGCGGGACGGTCAAAGGCGTCCAGTGAGTAATGATGCCGCAGTTCCGGCAGCGGTGCTGGGAAATGTACGCCGGATTGGAATCGGCCCGGACGTAGCTGTCGAAATCGCCTTCGATCTGCAATTCCTCTGACGGAAAGTAGACACCCTGGAAGCCCGACTTGGAGCACAACGTACAATTGCAGTGGGTGACCTCGGCGGGCTTCCGGGGCAGCGTGATTCGCGCCTGGCCACAGTGACAGGTACCGACCAGCGCCGCTTCGGTCACTATGCCGCAAGCCTCCGTAGCACGTACTGAAGGATCCCGCCCGAGCGGAAATATTCCAGCTCGTTGTAGGTATCGATGCGGCAACGGGCGCTGATTGCCGTCTCGCTTCCGTCAGCCCGCTTCACCTTCACCTCGACGTCCTGCCGCGGCTCGATGCCCGCAACATTGTCGATGCTGAAGGTCTCATTGCCGGTCAGACCCAGGCTCTCAGCGTTCTCGCCTTCCTGGAACTGCAACGGCAGCACGCCCATCCCGACCAGGTTCGACCGGTGTATGCGCTCGAAGCTCTCGGCGATAACCGCGCGGACGCCTAGCAGCACGGTGCCCTTGGCGGCCCAGTCGCGCGAGCTGCCCGTGCCATATTCCTTGCCGGCGAGGATGATCAGCGGGGTGCCGTCATGCTCATAGGCCATGGCCGCATCATAGATCGGCAGCTGCTCCCCAGTGGGCGCGTAGGACGTGAACCCGCCCTCGACATTGTCGAGCATGCGGTTGCGAATGCGGATGTTGGCGAAGGTGCCGCGCATCATGACTTCGTGATTGCCGCGCCGCGCGCCGTAGCTGTTGAACTCGGCGCGGCTGACCTGGTGCTCGAGCAGGTAGCGGCCGGCCGGGCTGTCCGGCTTGATCGCGCCCGC
>Ga0136846_1231171_pt1 | contig 11223 bp, 8 predicted proteins | sample HopSoiMetagenom2_FD_96841 | JGI IMG/M metagenome (GOLD analysis project Ga0136846, IMG submission 96841) | Grasslands soil microbial communities from Hopland, California, USA - 2 Assembly 2016 (version 4) | ecosystem: Environmental > Terrestrial > Soil > Grasslands | place: USA: Hopland... | reverse complement strand
GGCACTGGAAGTCGCTCGCGAGAATCATCCAAACCTTCGCCGCGGGATTGCCGCGAATGCGTGCGCTATCCGCGTGCGCGACGAGTGGATCGGTCGTGGAGACGGCGGCGGTTGTGGCGGGCGTGGCCGCGGTGCCCGGCGTGGATGCCGCGGCCGGTGCCGCACTCGCGGCCGGTGGTGTTTTCGCGCGCGCGTCCTCAGCGCCCTTGCATGCGGCGCTCGCGATGAGCAGAACGGTGGCGACGGCGATGCGGAGATCGAAGTTCATCGGACGATGTACCGTGATGGAGTCGGTCGCGCGAGAAATTATGGCTGAGCTTTGTGAGTCGCAGTTGCGTCGCGGAAAGATACCGCACCGGCGACTTGCGAGGCTACGTTGTCGGCTCGGTGACGACTATTATGGGGCATACGTCTTGCACCCCCGCTCGCCGGAGTCGCGCCTGCGATCCAGGCGATGCAGCTCTATGACGACAGGCCAGTTGGTGTCGGTTCCGTCGTGCCGCGGGTTGTGTCGTCGGTCGTGCCGTCGCGCTTCGCGAGCTAGCGCCGAATCGCTTCACTAGTCGGGAGGGCTGATGCGCCGACCGCCGCGGACGAGAGCGTGGGTGATGGTCGCATGCGCGACCGGCGTCACGGTATCGTCCGCGCGCGCGCAACTGGTGCAGCCCCCGCCGCAACCGTACACGCAGACGATGCAATTCGGCGCCGGCTACATCAACACGCCGGCAGCGTGGGTATCGCAGCGCAGCGCCGACTCATGGCTCACGATTTCGGCGAAGGACATCCCGTCGTTCGAGAATGGCGCCGGTAATAGTCTCGCCTCGCGCCTCAACTCGAACTTCGCGATCGACACGCACTGGGCTGGACGGGCGTCCATCGGCCTGTCGCTCTACAGCCAGAATCCCGAGTGGGGCTTTTTCGGCCAGGCGCTGCTCGTTCGCGACGGCGACTTCGGCAAGAGCTACATGCCGTCGTTCGCCATCGGCGCTCGCAACATCGGAAAGTTCAAGCACGAAGATCGATTCCTGATCGGCCACGATGTGCGATACGACAGCACCGGCCAGTCCGACGAGATCGTCGTTTCGCGTTATGCAGATTTCAAGACGGCGCCGACGCTGTACGCCGTGGCGACCAAGGAGGTACCGCTGTCCGGTTACTCGCAGAACGGCCGGATGTCGATGTCGTTCAGCCTCGGGTATGGCAATGGCCTCTTCCACGACGACGGTGGCCTCGGCGATCAATACAACGACCGCGGCACGATCGCCAAGGGCGTGTTCCTCGGGAGCCGCCTCGTTATGCACCCGTGGTCGAACGGCAGCCTGACGGTGCTTGCCGAAAACGATGGCTGGGACTGGAACGCCGGTGCCGTCGCGGAGTGGCGAGGCGTGACCGTCGGGTTCTACGGTACCGAGCTCGAGGAGGGCGGCCATACGAGCCAGGCGGAAGGCTTCAACGTGTACAACTACGCGAAGTTCAACGTCTCGGTCGGGTATTCCGGGAACGTTCGGGATATCGCCCACGGCATGGTGCTTCGCTCGCAGGTGGCCGATCTCACGCGCGAGAGCCAGCAGCTGCGCTACGAGATCGCGTCGCGGGAACGCCGCATCGACCAGCTCCAGAAGGATCTCGCGGACGCGCAAAGCAGCCAGCTGGCGCGGATGGAGCAGCGGCGCCAGCAGCTGGAGCAGGAACTCCAGGCCGAGCGCGACGCCGTCAAACGGGCGAACGATCGGTTGAAGGAAATCGAACAGGGTCGGCCGCCGCAGCCGCCCGTCAAGAAGCCGCCGGAGGGTCGCTGACGATGAAGGCTCGGGTGGTGCTTGCCGGGCTGGCGTTAGGCATCGCGCCTGTCAGCGGCGCGGCGGCCCAGCAGGATTTCCCCCAGACGCTCTATTGGGGCTCCGGGCTGATCGACATTCCCGTGGCTTGGGCGTCGCCGCTCAGCGGGGATTTCTCGCTCAACTATGCGGCGAAGCGCTTCCGCGCCGACCCGGGCATGACGAATGTCACGTTCAGCGACCGGATGAACTCACAGTTCACCCTGTCGGCCGCGGCGCTCGGTCGTCTCGAGGGCGGTGTCGCCTTTTACTCGAGCAATCCGGAGTACGGATTTTTCCTCCGTGGCGTGTTGGTGACTGAGGAAGATCTGAACATGCGTGGCGGTGCTCTCAGATGGTTTCCCGCAGTCGCTGTCGGCGTGCGGAATCTCGGGAAGTACAGCCATGTCGATCGCTTCGGGATGGGTTACGAAATCCTTCCGCCGAATGGCCAGGATCCGGACTCGCGACACGTGGCTGATTCGCTTCACCAGGGCTTCGATACGGCGCCGACGCTCTACGCTGTCGCCACGAAGAGCATGGTGTTCAGTCAATTCCACGGTATGGGGCTGAGCCTCACGGTCGGGGGAGGGAACGGGTTGTTCAGCGACGACGGCGGGCTCGGTGCCGCGTACGCGAAGAACGCCACTGGCGGATTCTTTTATGGCGCGATGGCAGACTTTCCGGTGACGCCGGACTTCCGCGTCAACGTCATGGCCGAGAACAACGCGTGGGACTTCAATCTCGGCGCGGTTGCGGTGTATCGCGGGCTGCGCGCAGGCTTCTACGTTACCGAGTTGGGCGCCGGGTCGAGCGAGCCTTCCTCTGCGGGTCTCTCTCCGGAACGCTTCTACAACTATCGCAAGATCGCCTTCACGCTCGGCTGGCAGAGCAACGTGATGGCGCTCGTGCACGGCGACTTCCTGCAGAAACGCGCGGAGCGGCTCGCACACGAGCGCGACCAGCTGCGGGCCGACATTACCGAACGTCAGCAGCGTGTCGCGTCATTGCAGTCGGAGCTCGACCGGTATGAGGCACAAAATCTGCTCGAGCTGGAGCAACGCCGCGCAGCGGTTGAAACGCAGTTGCGAGAAGAGAAGGAAACGCTGCGTCGTCTCGAGGATCGGCTCAAGCGACTCGAGCAACAGCGCGGCGTGCCGCCGCCGGCAAAACCGTAGGCCGATGCCGATTCACCGCTTCCCACACAGCGGACCGAGTCCCATGACCAGACCTGTACTGGTTACCGCGGCTGCGGTGGCCTTCGCATTCGCGATTGTGCTTCCTCGCACTGCGGTCGCGCAGTCGGATCCAAAGTACAAGGCAAAGCGTGAGCAGCTCTCGAAGGAGCTCGAGCAAACGGAGAAGGCGCTTGCCGGCGTGAAAGGCGAACGCGCGCAGGTGGAGGCCCGACTCGAGCGCCTCATCGCCCAGACAATGCAGGACCGTTCGCAGGCGCTGCTCCTGACTAACGAGCAGACGGCGCTCCAGCAGCTCGATGCGCTGCTCGCAACGTCGCAGACGAATCTCACGGCGCAGCGCGACCGATTCGCTGGCCTCAGCAACGCGATCGGGGGAAGGTCGGGCGCTATGCTCGTCGTGCTGCTGCGTGCCGACTCGTCACAGGCGCAAACGGTGCAGTCGGCCGTCGTCTCGGTCGACAACGTGTCGAGCGATCCACATACGTACTCCGCACTCGCGAGTGGAGCGCTCGCGCGTGGCGCAGTCGATGAGGTCTATCGCGCGCCGGTCATCCCGAGCGATCACGCGATCGCGATCCAGGTGACCGTGGATGGCCGGACTCTCTCGGGAACGGCCAAAGTCCCGGCGGCGCAACAGGCGGTCACGTACGTGCAGTTCTCGGTGAGAAACGGACAGGTGACGTCGACCTCCTGGGCGGGTCGGGGCAGCGGGCAGTTCTGATGCGACGCGCGGAGCGAACGCTCATCGGAGCGCTTACCGTCGCGGCGATCGCGGCCGCGTCAATGCCGCGCGCGACGACCGCGCAGTCGACGAAGCGCGATACGTCGCGAACGATCATCGTCGACTCCGTACGGAAGACGGTCGGTCCGCTACCGCCAGCCACGCCTCAGCCGCGGAGCCTCGCGGCTGGTGAGCTCGCGCGAACCGTTGATGCGGAGGCGCGCGTCGCGATGTTCGAGCTCGCGATGGACCGACGGTATCCGGCGCTGAGCCGGCTCGAGCGCGTTTCGGCGATTGTCGGTCAGGACTCGATGGGCCTCGCTGAGCCGGAGCGCGCCGCGCTGCATTTCCTGCTGTCGCAGACGTACTATCAGCTCGGCATGCTGTCGGCGTTCCGTCGTGAAGCGGATGGGCTGGGCGGCGGCTCGACTCGTTATGCATCGGTGCTGCGGGCGCAGCTCCTGGTCGAGGCGTATCGCAGCGGCGACTACGCGCGCGTCGCAACGCTGTCGCGCACGCAACCCACGAACGACGCCACTGGCCTGAGCGCGCTCGTTACCGGACTGGCGGCGTATCGTTCGGGCGATCTCGCCGGCGCGCGTACTGCGTTCGCGCGAGCCAGCGCGTCGAACGGGTCGTTCGCGTCGTATGCCAAGTACATGGATGCCTTGGCGCAGATCCGGTCCGACACCGCACGCGCCGCCACCTCCGTCGCGTCTCTCGAGTCAATCGCCACAGGATCGACGGGTGCGTTCGCCGATCAGGTGCGTCTCACAGCCGCGCAGGTAGCGTACGAGACTCGCCGCTACGAGGACGCGGTGCGCATAGCAGGCGCCATTGGCGATAGCAGCCAGCAGGCCGCGCCGGCGCTGCTCACACGCGCGTGGGCGCTCTACAAGCTGGAGCGCGTCGAGCAGGCCGCGCAGGCCTTCACTGACTTCGGCACGCGGTACCCGAACCGCCCCGAGTCCGACGAGGCGCGGCTCATGGCGGCGCAAGCGCAGCTCGAGCTTGGCCGGTCGGTAGACGCGGAGCGTGTGTTTCAGCGTGTTGCCGATTCGTCGTCGGCCGGCATCGCGCTGCTACAAGCGCAGACGAACGCGGCGATCGCAGATCTGTCGCGCGCGCTCGTCACAAGCCGTTCCGTTGAGACGCTCGTCCTCGGCGACCCTAACGCCAAGGCCTTGGTGTTGCAGGATTCGTCGACCGCTGGTGATGTGCTTGCGTCGCTCGGCACGAGCGCGCCTGCGTCTTCGGCGGGTAGCGGTCTCACCGCTATTCTCGCCGCCCCTGACCCAGCGCGTCTCGACTCGATCGCCGCGCGCGCTCCGACGATGGCCAAGCGCGTGCTGTTCACGCCTGCGTCGGCGACGAAACAGCTCGGTGATGTCGCGGTTCGCTCTCAGAACCTCCTTGCTGCCGACGCAGCGGTCGGCGTTGCTCGGTATCGACTGAGCCAGCAGCTCGATGCGCAGCAGCGCGAGATTGCGCTGCTTTCACAGCTGTCCGGTTCCCTCGCCGCCGACAGCGGTCAGATCGGCACGATGGCGTTGAGCTATCAGGCCCTCGCGGATTCTATCGCGCGGCTCGACCAGCTCCTGTCTGCCGCCGAGACACGTGTTCGCGAGATGCTGGGTCGTGAGATCGAGGGCACGCGAACTCTCGCCGCAGAGAACGCGAAAACTGCCGACAGCCTTCGCACGGCACTGGCACCGCGCGCCAGCGCAGAGGATCGTGCTGCGCTCGACGACGAGCTCGCGACGGCCGCGGCGTATGCGAAGGTCGCGGAGATCGCGGCGCAGGGCCTCGACAGTGCGATCGCTCACCATCCCGTCTTCGTCGCACGCAATGCACTCCGCGCGCGAGAAGTGAACACGAGGGCAGTGCTCGCGTCCATGCAGTCTTCCTACACCGGTTCAGTCCGCGACGTCAGCGCTACGCTCGGCACGCTTCACGGCGGCGATACGCCGGAGGTGCAACGCGCTCGGCAAGCGCTGGCCGATGCGGAATCGCGGCGGAGTGCCGCGGAGGGCGAAGCCGTGGCGGCAGTGAACGCGGAGCTCTCGGCACGCGCCGGGCGGTTGATCGCCGAGCTACAGCGCAATACGGAGGCGGCGCAATTCGGCGTCGCGAGCGCCGCGTTCTTCCGCGCCATCGACGAGACCCGTGCCGTTGGCGGAGCCGGGAGCGGCGGCTCGCCGCGGACGCGCGATCCGGAGCGGAGGCGTTAGGCATATGCGTCGACTGACCCTCTGTGTGCTCTTAGTCCTCGGCGTCTCGACCGTGTCGTCGGTGGGCATTGCTCAGCAGGATACGTCGCGCGCTCGGCGGGGCGCGACGGCTTCCGCGGCCTCCGGTGGCGAGGTCGCGCGGCCGGTGTACAACGGCCCGGCGGTTGACACGGCGATCATGCGTCTCGAGCGGTTCCTGCAGCAGTATCCGCAAAGCGCGGCGCGTCCACGCGCGCTGATGCAGCTCGGCGAGCTGCTGGTGCGACGGGCCGACGAACGCTTCGCGGAGAGCCAGCGGTCGGGAAACGACACGACCGCGCGCCCGGATTATCGCGAGGCTATCGCGCGCTATCAGGAGTTGTTGAGCGCGTACCCGAACTTCGAGCGGCGCGACGCCGTGGCGTACACGCTCGGAACGCTGTACTCGCAGGACGAGCGACACGCCGACGCCGTGAAGGTTTTCTCGACGGTGGCGCGAGATAGCTCCGCATTCACGAGTGAGGCGCTCTTCCGACTCGGCGATTCGTACTTCGAGATTGCCTCGACTCAGCGAGGCGCAGCGCGTCGAGCGAGCTTTGCCAAAGCGGCTGCCGCGTATGAACGGGCGGCCGCGGCCGCGCCGAAGGATGGCGACATCTACTTCCTCTCGCTCTACAAGCTCGGCTGGTCGTACTACAATCAGGCGACGCAAACGTCGCAGGGCGACTACACGAAGGCCGTGGATGTCTTCGGTCGTCTCATCGATGCCTATGACAAGCTGAGCCCGCAGCAGCAGTCGCGGCTCGGTCTGCGAGGCGAGACCATCGAGTACATGGCTGTCGCGTTCACGCAGGTCGGGGGGGCGGAAGCGGCCAATCGATACTTCGCGGCGCACGGTGGAGCGGACTATCGATTGCCGGTCATGCGCCGTGTCGCGTTCAACCTGCAGGAGCAGGGAGACTTTGGGCGGGCGGCCGACGCGTACGAGGCTGTGATCACGCAGGCGCCGAACGATTCCAACGCGCTCGGGCTTCAGCGTGAAATCATCGACATGTACGAGAATCGGATGCTGGAGCCGGAGCGCGCGCAGCAGGCGCGCCTGGATCTCGTGAACCGATTCGGCCCCGGGTCGCAATGGGCGCAGGCGAATGCGAACAACGCGGCGGCGATCGACAGCGCGGCCGTCGTTCGAGAGGCCGCGCTTCGGCAGGCAGCGCAGTACAGTCTCGCGCAGGCGCAGCGCGGTCGCGACAAGCAGAAGTACTCGGCCGCGGCGTCGCTCTACGAGCGGTACTTACGTGAGTTCCCCAAGTCGGACAGTGCCCAGGCGGTCAATACATACTTCGCCGAGGCCTTGTTTAGCACTGGTGACTACGTTCGCGCGGGCGCGGAGTACTCACGGACGGCGTACGCATACCCTAACGATTCGACGGGTGCGATCGCGGAGCGCGCCGGACGCAACGCGATCGTGGCCTTCGACTCGGCGCTCACGCGGAATCCACGCGATGCAGCCGCACAGGACTCGCTCTTCACCGCCGTTGACCGATTCGTCGCGCGCTTCCCGGCGAGCGACGTGTCACGCAACGCGCTCATGCAGAAGGGGCGCCGTGCGCTGGAAGCGCAGCGCTGGGATGTCGTGGAGACGACATTCCGCACGTACGCGCAGCGCTACCCGAACGACCCGCTCACGCCTAACGCACAAAAGCTCATCGGCGATGCGCTCTACCGTTCCGGTAAATACGATGCCGCGCAGGCGCAGTGGGAGCTCGCGCAGAGCTCCGCGCGCCAGGGCGGCAAACGAGGGCTCGCGGACTCCATCGCCAGCGTTCGCACCGCCGCGGCGTCATCGTACGCCGACACGCTCATCAGAACCGGCAACTTCGAGCGTGCAGCCGAAGGCGTCTACGTCGCATTCGCGGACAAGAACCCGACGTCCGACAAGGCACCCGCCGCGCTGCGTGACGCGATCGAGACCTACCTGCTTGCGGACAACGACGCCCGTCGCCGCGGAGACGCCGCGGCATCGCAGAAAGCGCGCGATCGGGCGATCGCACTCGCCGATCGCCTGACGACGCAGTATCCGAAGTATCAGTACCACGCACAGTACCAGGCGCTGCGCGCGCAGCTCCTCGCCGAGTCGGGCAAGCGCGAGGAGGCGCTCGCGGCGCTGCAGAAAGTCGTGGCCGAGAACCCCTCGTGGGATGGGCGGCCTGACGCCATGGTGCGGATTGCGTCCTCGCTCGACTCGCTCAAGCGAAAACGTGAGGCCGCGGGCGCGTACGAAGCGTTCGCCTCGGCGTACCCGAAGGACCGTCGGGCAGCGGATGCCCAATACAACGCGGCGGTGACGTATCTCGAGGTGCCTGACAGCGCGTCCGCATCGCGCGCGTACGGCACGTTCGCGGATCGCTTTCCGCGAGATCCGCGCGCACCGCAGGCGCAGTCCACGCGGTTGGCGATCATGCGGGCGAGCGGCGACTCTACGGGAGTCGCTCGGGAGCTCGCCTCGTTATGCACTGCTTCACCGCCGGCAGAGCTGCGGACGGCATGCTCGGCTCGCATTGCGGAGCAGGAATTCAAAGCGGGCGCTGCTCTCTTCCCACAGTACAAGGCGCTGCGCCTCGTGATTCCGTCCAAGGCACAGCTGAACGCTGCTGGCGTGGCCAAGGCATCACGGCAGAAGCAGCAGATGCTCAAGACGATGTCGGATCATTTCACGAAGGCGATCCAGACAGGTTCGCCATTATATCTGGCTGCCGCCACGTACTACGTCGGGCTCGCGCAGTGGGAGTACGGTGACTTCGTGAAGCACGTGCGTCTGCCGGTAAACCTCACAGCGGCAGAACGGACTGCGGCCGACGCAGGCTCAGACCGTCAGGCCACGCAGTATTACGACGCGGCGCGCGCGACGTGGAGAGCGCTGCTGGACAAGGCACAACAGGAGAAGATCGATAACGAGTGGGTCAACCGAACTCGGGACGCGCTGGCGGGTAATGTTCCTGCAACACCACCAGCCGGGCCGGGAGGTGAGCGATGACAACGGACGTCGGTAGGGTCGCGATGCGTGCTTTGGTGCGGTGCGTCACAATCACTGCCATGCTCGCGGCGTTCGCGTCGCTCTCGTCGGGCACAGCGCAAGCGCAGCAACCCGCGCGAAAGAAGCCGCGGGCTCAGGCGCCGCGGTCGTCAACGATCGAGATTCGCGGCCAGGTGCCGACACCACAGGTGGTTACGGTGCGCCCGCGCGAGACGCCCGCCTATAGTCGACGCGTGCTCGTGCCCGGCTTCCTCGACCACGACTTCTGGCCATCCATTTTGCCGCCACTCGACATCGTCCCGTCGAAGGCGGCAAGTCGGTCCGACACGACCTCACGGTCTACAGCGGACTCCACCGCTCGTCCGCCTTCAGGGTCACGTCCTCCGTCGGGCACGCCTCCTGCTCCTCTGAGACGGTAAGCGGATACACGTCGTCGTCTTACTGGCGACGTCGCCACGTTTTGCGCCGATCCGCGACCGCCGATCGCGCGCGCCCGAACCTACGCTCGTACGGAGACTGGTTGAGATGAACACCGTGCTCGAGTGGTACCGCAACGGCGGTCCCGTCATGAACGCGATCCTGCTGGTCGCGGTCGTTGGCCTCGCTGTCTTCATAGAGCGGTTCTACACGATCGTCATTCGGTCCAAGATCAACGGCCGCGCGTTCATCGAACGCGTGATCCAGCTCGTCCGCGCCGGCAAGATCGAGGACGCGATCAAGCTCTGCGCGCAGTCGAACGCGGCGCTGCCCGACATGGGACTCCTCATCCTGCGCAGTCGCAGCCGTGACGAGTCCGATCTGCAGAACGTTGCCGACGCCGCCGCGCTGGCGGTCATCCCGCGCCTGACGCGCCGTCTGCAGTACCTGCCGATGCTCGCCAACGTCGCGACGCTGCTCGGCCTGCTCGGGACGATCTTCGGATTGCGCGCGGCGTTCCAGTCCGTGTCGTTGGCTGCGGCGGCCGAGCGTTCGGAGCGGCTCGCGTCAGGCATCGCCATCGCGCTGAACGCGACGGGTTTTGGCCTCCTCACCGCCGTGCCGCTGTCGGTGGCGCACGCGTATCTCGTGAGCCAGGCGGAGACGATCATCGAGCAGATCGACGAGTTCTCCGTCCGGCTGATCAACGCGCTCATTGACCGGCCGGACGTGCGGCTCGGCCATCGTTAGGCAGGCGTCGTGGCGTCGGTTTACCTCCGATCGAAGCAGCGGCGCGCCGAGCGCGCGTCGCTGACCGATGCGGGGCACCTGAACCTCGTGCCGCTCATCGACATCCTGACGTCGGTCGTGTTCTTCTCGCTGCTGACCTATCAGGGGGCAGCGCTCGCCGCGCTGACCTCGTACGACCTGACGCTCCCGCCGGTCGTGATCACGGCGCAACAGGCCACGTCCGCGCCGCAGAACGCGCTCAACCTCCTGCTCGCGGTGCGCATTGACCGCGACAAGCTGCTCGTCGAGCACACCGGTGAGGGCGGTTTCCGAAAAGAGATCGGGGGCGTGCAGGGCCCGTCGCTCGACACGCTGCAGTCGGTCATGACGGAAATCCGTCGGCGCTACCCGCAGAATGCGGACGTGGTGGTCGTTCCCGCAGATGACGTGGCATACGATGACCTGATCCACGTGCTCGAGCGGCTCCGGATCGCGCAGTTCTCGGGGATCTCGCTCGGGAATCGGACGCGTACAACGCAGGTCGCCGCAGTGGAGCGCCGGCCCACTCGGGTGACGCGATGAGCTCGCAGATCACGCCGCCGGGGTCGATGGAGCCGGTGAAAGCCATGGGTGGCTCGCACAACCGTGCCCGCGCGGCGCGGCTGGCGCGCCGCGCGGCCCAATTCAACAAGTTCCGGCTCGTTCAGCTCAATCTCGTCCCGCTGGTGGACACGTTCGTGTCGGTCGTGTTCTTCACGCTCGTGACGGCCACCGTGGGCGAGCTCGCCCCGGTTGTGCGAGGGGTCAACCTCCCGGAGTCGCGGGTGGGCCAGCCGGCGCTGCAGCAGATCACGTTAGGCATCGGGCCGCAGGTCACGCTCGCCGGGCGGCCGGTGATGAGCACGCTCGAGGCCGCGCAGGCTCGGTCCGACAATCCTGCCCAACCGCTGCTGATCCCTCCACTGTACGCCGCGCTGCGCGCGAAGGCAGACTCCATTCGTGCGCTGCGGCGCATCCCGAACGGGCAGTCCATCGACGCGCCGCTGGCCATCCAGGCCGACCGCACGATGCGCTACGACCTGCTGTCTCGCGT
>Ga0136846_1217954_pt1 | contig 11223 bp, 4 predicted proteins | sample HopSoiMetagenom2_FD_96841 | JGI IMG/M metagenome (GOLD analysis project Ga0136846, IMG submission 96841) | Grasslands soil microbial communities from Hopland, California, USA - 2 Assembly 2016 (version 4) | ecosystem: Environmental > Terrestrial > Soil > Grasslands | place: USA: Hopland... | reverse complement strand
TAATCATTGGCCGAATCCCACTTGCGTGTTTTGGAATGTTCGGAGCCGGCATAAGAGCCTATCATATCAAATTTGATCTGCGAGTATTCCGGCACATCTTCTACTACACCGGTAACCATCATGTTTTGCCTGTTATTAACCTTCAAAACCTTACCCAGCGCATCGTCATTTCCAAAGTATTTTTTTGCTGTAGAAGCAGTGATCACCACAGCCGACGGATCCTTAAGGGCGGTAGCGGGATTGCCACGCAAAAACTTAAAGCTAAAGATCTTGAAAAAGGGGTCATCTGCTAATAAAAAGCGCTTTTCGTTAAACAGCTTATCTTTGTACTGCACCGGGTTATTATTCCAGTAAATTCGTACGCCATCTTCAATTTCCTGCAATTGCTGCTTAAATACAGGCACCGGCGCGGTCGGTGTCACCGACACTGATTTAGCCCCGGCATCGTCCGACGATTTATAATTATAAACCACACGGACTATCCTGTCGGCATTTACATGAAACCTATCGTACCGCAACTCATTTAACAAATAGGTAGCCAGCAATATAAAGCAGCCTATCCCAACTGCCAATCCCGCAATACTTATTAACGAAGTAACCTTATTCACAACCAGGTTACGCCACGCTGTTTTTATATAGTTTTTTATCATAAACCCCTCCTAACCTCCCCAAAGGGGAGGAATTATTAATTATAATCCATTTTTATGCGATAACTTTCTTAAAGCCCTCTCCTTTGGAGAGGGTTTGGGTGAGGTTACTCGCTCCTCAAACTTTTAACCGGGTTGGCAATTGCCGCTTTAATAGCCTGGAAGCTTACCGTTGCAAATGCAATAACCAGCGAGGTAAACCCTGCGATGCCAAACACCCACCAGCTGATATCAATGCGATAGGCAAAATCCTGCAGCCATTTACTCATGGCATAAAACGCGATTGGCCAGGCTATGACATTGGCAATTAGTACCAGTTTTACAAAATGGCCCGAAAGCAGCATCACTATATTTTGTACCGAGGCACCAAGCACTTTGCGTACGCCAATCTCCTTGATCCGCTTTTCGGCCGAATATGACGCGAGGCCGAATAAACCTAAACAGGATATGATAATGATAAGCCCGGCTAAAATGCTCACTACCGTGCTTACCTGGTTATCTACGCCGTAAACTTCCCTAAAATGATCATCAAGAAACTGGTATTCAAAAGGTACACCAGGAAACTGTTTCATCCAGGTTGATTGAATAAAGGCTACCGCTTCCTTAGCCCGGCCGCCATTGACCTTAACCGACATCTGGTTAAACCCCTTCCCGTTTACAAGGAACAGCGTTTCTATTTTATAATGCAGGGAATTAAAATTAAAATCTTTGGCAATGCCGGTGATCACTCCTAACGAGTCAAAACCAAACCTTTGCCCTAACAACGATTCCATATTCTTTCCCTTATGGTCTTTAAGCAGTTCTTTAGCCAGCGCTTCATTGATGATATATTGCTTCCAAACAGCCGAAGTATCGGTTGAGAAATTTTTACCCATCAGCAATTTGATCTTATACAAATTGAGGTAATTATTATCAACCACCAGCAAGGTTGATGTAAGCTGACGTAAAGGTGAATCGCCCAGTTTAAATGAGATCCCGGTTTGGTCAAGGTGGCTGCCCAAAATATCCTGCGATGCCGTTACCCCCTGTACCAGCGAATTGGAAAGCAGTTCCTGTTTAAACAGACCGTATTTATTTTGCGGGATGAGGCTTAAGGGAACATTGACAATTTGGTCGCGGTTAAAGCCGGGATCTTTTTGCTGCATAAATTTAAGCTGTTTGATAACAAAAACCGTTGCAATCATCAAAATCACAGCGCTGGTAAACTGGCCTACAACCAAAATATTGCGCAACGGCACCTTGTTGCCTCCTGCCGAAGCGAAAGCCCCTTTCAACACCTTAACCGGTTGAAACGATGACAGGAAAAGCGCCGGGTATATCCCCGATATTATGCCCACAAACACTGTACTTATCAATATTACCCCAATAAGCATTTTGTTATCATTCAGCGGCAAACTGATATCCCGCTGGCTTAAACTGTTGATAAAAGGAATAGCAAAGCCCACTAAAACACAGGCAAAAGCCAAAGCTATCAGGGAAAGCAGCACCGTTTCGCCTAAAAACTGCATGGCCAGCTGGAAACGGCCGGCACCGATAGACTTACGTACGCCTACTTCCTTTGCCCGTTCGGATGATCGTGCCGTTGAGAGGTTAATGAAATTGACACAGGCTATCACCAAAACTATAATGCCGATTACCGTAAACAGGTTGGTGATGTGCTTATCAAATTTTTGATAGTTAATATAATCCAACCCGATATCGGCCGAGTTAGCGTGAACGTCTTTAAGGGATAAAAGGAATAGCTCATAACTCTTAGAACCGCCCTTGCCCCTGTATTTTTCGAGGTAGGCTGGAAACTTCTTTTCAAGTGCCGCCACATTAGTACCAGGAACCAGCTCAAGATAAGTGTTTAACCAGTTGCCTCCCCAGTTAGTGAACATCCATGGTTTATAAATACTGCTGAACGAAAACAAACAATCGAACTGTAATTGTGAGTTTTTAGGCACATTGGCCAGGATACCTGTAACCGAATAAGTTATGGTGTCCTGCCCGTAATTAGTAACGGTTTTACCCATCGGGTCATCATTACCAAACATGCGCTTGGCGGCATCCTCGGTTAATAAAATACTGCGGGGTTTTAACAACGCGGTTTCTCTATCGCCCCTTAGCAGCTTAAAATCGAACATCTTCAAAAAAACCGAATCAACAAAAAACACCTGCGGCATGTACACCCGCTTCAACCCATAATTAAGCGGAAACTTTTGCTGCCAGCGTACCCGTGTAAAGTTTTTCACTTCCGGAAAATCGGCCTTAAGGCTCGGCCCCATCGGAAACATGGATAAGGCTACCTTTTGCGAAGCCCCCATGCCCTCAAACTTCTGCACCTCATTTAGGCGATAGATGTTCTTGGCATGCAGGTTATCAAAGCTTTTTTCGTAATAAACAAAAAGCAGGATCACAATGCATGCCGCCATACCCACAGCCAGTCCAAAAATGTTAATAGCCGAAAAAACCTTGCTTTTCCAGATATTCCGCCAGGCGGTTTTGAAGTAATTTTTTATCATAAACCCCTCCTAACCTCCCCAAAGGGGAGGAATTTTTAATTGTAATTCATTTATATGCCAAGCCCTCTCCTTTGGAGAGGGTTTGGGTGAGGTTATTCACTCCTCAAACTTTTAACAGGGTTGGCAACAGCCGCCTTAATAGCCTGGAAACTAATGGTAGCCACAGCCACCAAAATGGCCAGGATGCCCGCCAACACAAACATCCACCATTGAATATCAATGCGGTAAGCAAAATCATTGAGCCATCGGCCCATAAAATACCCGCCTACGGGCATGGCAATGCCACAGGATATCAATATCAACTTCAAAAAATCTAATGATAACAAGTTTACAATGCCCGGCACCGATGCGCCCAGCACTTTACGGATCCCTATTTCGCGGGTGCGCTGTAGTGTACTATATGATGCCAAACCAAGCAAGCCTAAACATGAAATAAATATGGCCAGTATGGCAAAGTTGAAAAAGAGCTTCCCAAAACGCTGTTCGGCACGATATTGCCGGTCAAAGAATTCATCTAAAAAATAATAAGTATATGGCCTGTTAGGGATAAATTGTTTCCACTTGCCTTCTATCTGTGTCAGTGTAGCGTTTAAGTTTTGGGGCGATACTTTTACAGTGATCAGATCAAGGCTATGTAACTCAATACGCATGGTAAGCGGCTTAATCACCTCCTGTAACGAACGGAAGTGAAAATCCTTCATTACACCTACTATCTTGCCCTCACGCCCCCATTGTTTAAACCGGCGACCGATGGCATCTTTAGGAGAGCTATAACCAAATAGTTTAACGGCTGCTTCATTAATGAGCATGGCCTGGGCAGTATCTGTACTAAACTCCCGCGAAAATGCACGACCGGCAACCATTTTGATCTTAAACTGGTTCACATAGTCGTAGTCAACAAAATACAGGTCGAGATTAGCTATTTGAAGGTCACCTTTTTTATTTTCGATCTCAGAGTAAGCGCCATTGTTGCCGCCGCCGGGAATACTCGATGCTGATGCTGTTGAAACCACACCAGGTATTGAACTTATAGCATTTTTCAGGGCGTCTTTAGCCGGGTCACCATTGGTATTGAGTATTACCATCTGTTCTTTATTAAAACCCAGATCGCGGTTTTGCATAAAGCTCATTTGGTTATAAACTACTATAGTGCCGATAATAAGTGCTATGGAAATGCTGAACTGGGCAATAACCAGCGTTTTACGCAAAACCGCGCCTTTTTTGCTTCCCGAAAATCTACCTTTCAAAACCATAACAGGTTTAAAGGATGATAATACCAATGCCGGATACAAACCTGCCAATGAGCCGATGCATACTGATGTTAAAAACAGGATCAGTATATAGTACCAGTTTGAAAAAATGCCCGCGCTAATGGTTTTACCCGCCAGCTGATTAAACAGTGGCAGCAGCAGGGCAGCTATCCCGAGCGTAAGCAAAAAAGCGATAATACAAAGTACTACCGATTCGCCTATAAACTGGCCGGCAAGCTGGCTCTTTTCGGCACCTACCACCTTGCGGATGCCAACTTCTTTAGCGCGCTCAACCGAACGGGCCGTAGTGAGGTTAACAAAGTTGATGCAGGCTATCAGCAAAATAAAAACAGCCACAATGCTAAAAATGTACACATTGCTGATGCTGCCAACTTCCTGCCCACCTCTTTTTGAATAAAGATAAGTGGACTTTAAAGGCTCAAGTGTAAGTGTATAAAACATCTGGCTCTTCTTCATGCCGTCCCCATCGCGGTTTTGCAGAAAAGCCGGCATTTTTGCTTCAAAAGCTTTTTGACTGGTGCCTGGTTTTAGCAGAAGATAAGTTGTAGCGCCGAAATTTCCCCATTGGCCATCTATCCCCTTATTAAACTTTTGAGTTAACGATGTCATGGAGATCAGCATATCGGCCTTAATTTGCGAGTTACCGGGAAAATCTTTTATAACACCCGTTACTGTGGCCGGGATAGCATCGCCGGTAACCAAAACAGTTTTACCAATTGGGTCGGCAGTACCAAAATACTTTTTCGCGGTCGATTCGGTAAATACAATGGTTGCAGGTGCGGTTAAAGCGGTTTTAGGATCCCCCTTAACTAATTTAAAATCAAAAACCTTGAAAAAAGCGGAATCAGCAAACATAGAATTTTCTTCCTGGAACTTTACATCCCCTCTGCGTACCAGAAAACCGCCGCCGCTGGTACGTACAAAGGCTTCCACCTCGGGCAAATCGGCTTTAATGTTAGGTGCAAAAGCCCAGGAAGTGATACTGGTATTGATGGTTTCGCTCGGGGTTTTAATATCTGTTACCAAACGATAAATCCTATCGGCCTTGGTATGAAACTTATCATAGCTCAACTCGAAGGCCACATACATAAAAATGAAAAAGCAGGCCGTTATCCCAATGGATAAGCCTGTGATGTTGATAAACGAAAAGCCCCGGTGCCGCCAAAGGTTCCGAAGGGCTATTTTAATGTAATTTCTGATCATATCTTAATGTTCATTTGTTCACTGGTTCATTAGTTCATTGGTCTTACAGTTTAAATATTACAGCTTTGTTTAAATTGCCTGTCCCGCGTTCACTAATGAACAAGTGAACCAGTGAACAATCTATTCGCTCCTCAAACTTTTAACCGGGTTGGCAATTGCTGCCTTAATAGCCTGGAAACTGATTGTTGCCAGTGTGATCACAATAGCCGCTATTGCCGATATAATAAATACACCAGGGCCCACTGTTACCCGGTAGTCATATTTTTGTAGCCAGCCATGTAAAAAGTAAAATGCCAGTGGCGATGCTATCACACAGCTAACAAGCACCAGCACCACAAAATCCTTCGACAGTAAAAACCACAGTTGGCTTACAGTTGCACCTAATACCTTGCGTACGCCAATCTCTTTAGTGCGTTGCTCGGCGATGTACGCAGCCAGGCCAAACAGGCCCAGGCATGAAATAAAAATTGCCAAACCAGCAAAGATACCTGCCAGTTTACCTACCAATACTTCCTGGCCAAACTTGCGGTTATAATCATCATCCACAAAGCGATAGGTATACGGGTACGCCGGGCTGTATTTTGAAAACACCTGCCCTATTTTGTCAATGGCATCATGCGGGTTCACTTTAGGCGACAGGCGGTAGATCATGTTATCATGCGGATAGTTGTTGTACACAAACATGGTTGGATCGGCCTGAGCAAATGGTGATAACATCAGCGCGTTTTTAACTACGCCAATTATTTTAACCGGCTTTCCGCCATAAATAATTACCTGGCTTATCGGATCGCCCTTGAGACGGAGGCGTTTAACAGCCGCCTCATTAAAAATAATGTTTGAGGTATCGGATGCTACACTTCTAAAATCCCGACCGGCAAGCATTTTCATGCCGGCTGTTTTAAAATAATCGTCGGCAATAGCTATCACGCCCATTTCAACAGTTTCACCAGCCATTTTACCCGGCCATTGATCAAGGTCATTGTGCATGTTTATGTCAGTAACAGTACTTGATGCCGATGAAATACTTTCCACTACACCGCTTTGCAGCAATTCATTTTTAAATGCCGAAAAGTGTTTACCGAGGTCTTCATTTGCGTTGGTGGCCATCAACCTGTTAATATCATATCCGCTCGGGCGATTTTTGGCGTATTGTACCTGCCTGTAAATAACCACAGTACTAATGATCAGTGCTATGGAGCAGCTAAACTGCATTACCACTAATATTTTGCGCGAATAGGATGCTGAGCGGCCAACCTGGATAGTTCCCTTTAAAACTTTAACAGGATTAAACGACGACAGGTAAAACGCCGGTCTGCTGCCCGCAACCAAGGCCGTAAGCAGCACACAACCAGTGGCTATCAGCCAAAAAGCTATATTATTGAATGGAATAGCGATAGTGGTACCCGTAAGCGCATTGAACGGCCCAAGGGCTATCTGTACAAAAAGTATCGAACAAATAAATGAGATAAAAGTGATCAGCGCGGATTCGGTCAGGAATTGAAAAATTAAATGCTTGCGCTGCGAACCGATGGCTTTGCGAATGCCAACCTCGCGGGCCCGTTTTTCAGACCGGGCGGTGGTAAGGTTGATAAAGTTAACGCAGGCTATCAGCAATACAAGCACACCTACAATACTAAACGTGCGTACATAATCAATAAAACCTGAACTGGCTACGCCGTTTTTATAGTCGGAATACAAATGCCAGTCGGCCATGGGCTGCATAATCACTTCCGAATTTTCGGCGTTTACATTTTTCTCGCCTTTTTCAATAATTTTAAGCTTGGGGGCAAGCTGCGCATAAGATACGCCTGGTTTTAATTTAGCAAAAAGTTCAAAACCATTATTACCAAAACTGTCATGCGCCCCCTTCATATAGGGCTGCTGCTCCATAAGGCTGAACGGTATAACGTATTTAAACTGAAGCGATGAATTTAAGGGCACATCCTGCATAACGCCTGTAACTTTGAGGTTGTAGTTATTATCAACCTTCACCACTTTATTGATTACGTTTTCGGTGCCGAATAAAGCGATGGCAGTAGCCCGTGTCAATACAATAGAATAAGGATCGTTCAACGCAGATGAACGGCTTCCCTGTAACAGTTTGTATTCAAACATCTTCAAAAAATCACTTCCGGCCTGTAACCCGTCAGTAGACAATTTTTTGTCGCCGACCATCAGGCCATGGGTACCGCCCCAATCTGTTGGTGCAACGTATTCAACTTCGGGCAGGGTGTGCAGTACATCGGCCAGCTTTAACGAGGTTGAGCTGAACGTCAGCGTTTCGCCATTGCTATTAAAGTTGCGGCGCACCTGGTATACCCGGTCGGCATTCGGCAAAAACTTATCGTACGAATACTCGTTAACAACCCAAAGCGCTATCATTAAGGCAACGGCCATCCCGGCCGCCAATCCTAAAACATTTATCGCCGTATACGCCTTGTTGTTAACGATGTTGCGCCAGGCTATTTTGATGTAATTTCTAAGCATTTACCCCTCCTAACCTCCCCAAAGGGGAGGAATTATTAATAGTAATTCATTTATATGCAGCAGTCTCCTGAAAACCCTCTCCTTTGGAGAGGGTTGGGTGAGGTTTTACTCGCTCCTTAAACTCTTAACCGGGTTGGCCAACGCGGCCATAGCAGCCCGGTAACCTACCGTAATCCAGGCTATTACAAAGCTCGACAGTATCGATATCACAAATATTTGCGGACCGATGCTGATCCGGTATTGAAAATCTTTTAAATAGTTATGCATTGCCCACCAGGCCAGCGGAGCAGCTATTACAAATGCTATGAGTAGTAGTATGCTGAATTCCTTGCCGAACAACCAAAGAATACTACTGATATTAGCTCCCAATACCTTGCGTACCCCAATCTCTTTGGTTTTGCGTACAGCCATAAACGATACCAGGCCATATAAGCCAAGGCAGCCTATAATGATGGCTATACCGGCAAAAGCTTCAACCAGTGTTAGCAGGATATTGTCCATTTCGTAAAAACGTTTAATGGTATCATCCAAAAACTGGTATGAATATAATTCTTCGGGGAAGGTTTGGTTCCAGATCTTGTCAATCGCAGCTAATGTAGGCTTTGCATTGCGCATATCAATTTTCACGGCAACGGTAGATAATGACTGGTAATTAGGCATCACACATAAAGGTGAAATTTCGGTATGAAAGGAGTAATTGTAAAAATCTTTCATAACACCAACAATGGTTCCTTTATAATCACGGCCATTAATCGCCATCTGCTTTCCAATTACATCCTGTGGTTTAAGGTGCAGTTTTTTAACAAAGGTTTCGTTCACCAAAAACTCTTTTACTGAATCGCCCTTAAAGAAATTTCTGCCTGCAAGCAGTTTAATACCAAACGTCGAAATATAATTCTCGTCGGCCTGCTTAGTGTTGATGCTCCAATGCTCGTCTTCGGCACGGTTATCGTATTGGATGCCTGTATTACTGTTTGAACGGGATGCAGGCGCGTTAGAACAATAAGATACATTTTCAACGCCCTTAATTTCGCTGATGCGGTTACGCATCGTGCTCATTTTTATCTTATCGTTTTGAGGAAGCGGCACCAGCACTATGGCATTTTTATTAAAACCCAGATCGGCGGTTTGCGAATAATGTAATTGCGATACCACAATGATGGTACCGATGATCAGCACCTGCGATATGGTGAATTGGGTAACTACTAACATTCTGCGCAACGAAAACCCGCCAACATCCTTTTGCGACAATTTGCTTTTAAGTGCTTTGATCGGTTGAAACCTTGCCAGCACCAAACCCGGATAGGAACCCGAAAGAAATACTACGACAATGGTGATAACTACAATAAACGCGCTAAGCTCAACCCAGTTAAAGGCCATTCTTGCATGAAATAAATTATTCAATGCCGGCAAGGCAATTTCTGATAAACCTATAGCTACGCCAACCGCAATGATACTGATAATGGCTGTTTCGGCGATAAATTGCCAGAACAATTGAAAAGGCTGGCTGCCAAGCACTTTACGGATCCCTACTTCTTTTGAGCGGTTAAGGGCCTGAGCTGTTGCCAGGTTTATAAAATTCACAGATGCCGTTATGATCAGGAACAACCCGATGAAAAACAGCGCCCACAGATAGCTTTTATCAGCATAGCCGCCAAGCTCACGGTCGAAATGCATTTCGGCAATAGGTTGTAATTTAAAGCGCCACACCTGCAAATCGCGGCCGGTATAGTTTTTCTTAACCAATTGTAGCATGGCTGTTTCAACCTGCGCTTTGGTCACACCCGGCTTTAACCGGGTAAAGCCCTGACAACCACTGTAAACGCCTCCCCAGTTATTTTCACGGTCCTTGCCTGCGTATGCCTCCATACTGGCGTACGAAATAAAGATCTGTTGCTTTTGGTCGGTATTATTAGGCAAATCCTGCAGTACGCCAGTTATGGTAACGTTGATATTGTTATCCAGTTTAAAGACCTTACCTATCGGGTTATCGTTACCAAAATACTTATGGGCCATTTTTTCGGTTACCAAAGCCTCATTGGGATTAACAAGCATAGTTTTCTTATCCCCTTTAAGCAGTGGAAAATTCAGGATATTGAAATAATCAGGTTCTACAAAGGCAACACCGTCATCCTCGCCAAATTTTTTAACGTCGTTTCCCTTCGTAATAGTGATCAGCGTTTTGTTAAAGCTGATATACCTTGCTGTTTTTTCACTAAAAGCGAGGTCATTGCGATAACCTTTAGCCATAGGTTGAGGTATCCCACCCACCCGGTCTACACCCTGATCATGAAACTCGGTATAAAAACGGTAGATCCTGTCTTTATCCTTATGAAAGGTATCAAAGCTCAGGTGGTAGGTAATAAGCGTAAAAATCAGCACGCCGCAGGCTATACCCAGGGCTAAACCAATAACACTGATGGTTGCATAAGCCTTATTGCGAACCAAATTCCGCCAGGCAATTTTTATATAGTTTTTGATCATAAGCCCCTCCTAACCTCCCCAAAGGGAAGGAATTGTAATTGTGATATATTTATTTTATACTTTCTTCTTAAGCCCTCTCCTTTGGAGAGGGTTGGGTGAGGCTTATTCGCTCCTCAAACTTTTAACCGGGTTGCTCAGCGCTGCTTTAACAGCCTGAAAACTTACCGTTGCCAGCGCTATGACTATGGCTGCAATTCCGGCGGCGGCAAATACCCACCAATGTACAGTTACCCGGTATTGATAATTTTGAAGCCAGTTATTGGTAGCATACCAGGCAACCGGGAAGGCAATCAGGCATGAAACAACTACCAGCTTTAAAAAATCGCGGGATAGCAAACCTGTTAAACCTGCTACCGATGCGCCAAGTATCTTGCGGATGCCAATTTCTTTAACCCTCCGTTCGGCAGTATAGGCGGCCAGGCCAAATAAACCGAGGCAGGATATCACAATAGCAAGCGACGCGAACACACCCGCCAGCTTACAGGTGAGCGCTTCTGTTTTAAACAGCTCATTAAAGTCCGAATCAACAAATTTGTATTCAAAAGGATAACCCGGATTGGCACGTTTATAAACTTCACCGGTTTTGGCCAGCGCTTCGGTTAAATTGACACCCGGTTTAAAGCGGAT
>Ga0136846_1220923_pt1 | contig 11226 bp, 16 predicted proteins | sample HopSoiMetagenom2_FD_96841 | JGI IMG/M metagenome (GOLD analysis project Ga0136846, IMG submission 96841) | Grasslands soil microbial communities from Hopland, California, USA - 2 Assembly 2016 (version 4) | ecosystem: Environmental > Terrestrial > Soil > Grasslands | place: USA: Hopland... | reverse complement strand
GGTGCCGGAGACGTCGATGTCGAGGAACTTGCCGTGGCGCGTCACCCCGTCGACGAGGCCGCCGGACAACGCGGTGATCGGCGGGTCGTAGGTCTTCAGGCAGCTGAACGCCGCGATGTCGACGCGCACGATCGCGCGGTCGGTCAGCCGGCCGTCGAGGTCGCGGGCCAGCGCTTCCACCTCGGGCAGCTCGGGCATGCGCGAAGGATATCCGGCGCTCCCGACGCGCCGATCGCCGTCGCTAGGGCAATCTACGGAATCTGCAATACAGCCCGATACCGTCTGATCGTGGACCCGATCCGGAACCCCTATGCCCCCGGTGCCGGCCAGCGGCCGCCCGAGCTCGCCGGCCGCGACCAGGAGCTGGCCGCGTTCGACGTCGTGCTCGAGCGGGTCGCCCGCGGCCGGCCGGAGCGCTCGCTGATCCTCACCGGGCTCCGCGGCGTCGGCAAGACGGTGCTGCTCAACGCGCTCCGCTCCGCCGCCGTACGCCGGCACTGGGGCACCGGCAAGCTCGAGGCGCGCCCCGACCAACCGCTGCGCCGTCCGCTGTCGAGCGCGCTGCACCAGGCAGTCCGCGAGCTCGGCCATCCCCAGTCCGAGAGCGTCGACCACGTGCTCGGTGTGGTCAAGGCGTTCGCGGAGCGCGGCGCCGCGCCGGATGCGAAGCTCCGCGACCGCTGGCACCCCGGCATCGACGTGCCCGCTGTCCGGGGTCGTGCCGACTCCGGCGACATCGAGATCGACCTCGTCGAGCTGCTCAGCGACGTCGGCGGGCTCGCGGCCGACCTCGGCACGGGCGTGGCGGTCTTCATCGACGAGATGCAGGACCTCGGCCCCGACGACGTCTCGGCGCTGTGCGCCGCCTGCCACGAGATCAGCCAGTCGGGCCTCCCGGTGATCGTCGTCGGTGCCGGGCTGCCGCACCTGCCGGCCGTCCTGGCGGCCAGCAAGTCCTACTCCGAGCGGCTGTTCCGCTACCAGCGCATCGACCGGCTCGCCCGCGAGGCGGCCGACCGGGCGCTCGCGGCGCCGGCGAAGGAGGAGGACGCGTCGTACGACGACGAGGCGCTCGCCGCGATGTACGCCGCCACCGGCGGCTACCCCTACTTCATCCAGGCCTACGGCAAGGCGGTCTGGGACGTCGCGCCGCGCGCGCCGATCACCGCGGCGGACGTGGCAGTCGCGGCTCCCGAGGCTGAGGCGGAGCTGGCCGTCGGGTTCTTCGGCAGCCGGTTCGAGCGCGCGACACCGGGGGAGCGGGAGTACCTCCGAGCGATGGCGGACGCCGCCGTGGCATCGACCGCGAGTGACGACGACCTCGACGCGGGGTGGGACATGGGAGGGGGCTCCGTACCGACCGCCGCCGTGGCGGCCGCGCTCGGCAAGAAGCCGCAGTCGCTCTCACCAGCGCGCGACGCGCTGCTGAAGAAGGGCCTGATCTACTCCGGCGAGCGTGGCCGGATCGCATTCACGGTCCCCCACTTCGGCAAGTACCTGCTCAATCAAGGCTGACGACAGGGCTGCGATCTGAGCCATACTTGCCAGATTGGAAAGTTCGGGTCATACTTTCCGACATGGAAAGTAGACCGACGCCCGACGAAGCGGCCGGAACGCTGGACGAGGCACGCGCCGCCGCTGTGCGGCTCGCGAGAGAGCTCCAGCTGCCGTCGCACTTCCACAGCTCCGTCGGTGTCGCGATCGCCCTCCAGATCGGCACCAGCGCCGTCGGCATCGCGGCCCAGGACGGCTGGCCGGCCTGGCTGGTCGTGGTCGGACTGGCTGTCTTCGCAGCCGTGGCGGCGGTGCAGCTCGTGCGCTTCCGGCGCCTCAACGGGGCCTGGGTCTGGGCCGTGGCCAACCAGGTCGTGCTCGGGAGCGGCACTGCGGCGACGCTGACCTACTGCCTCGCCTTCACCGCCGCGCTGCTGGCGGCGTTCGGTGGACTGTGGTGGCTGGTGGTGCTGGCAGCCGTCGCGGGCGGGATCGGCTACGTGCGCTGCGGCCAGCTGTGGCTGCGCCGCTACCGCAACGACCCCGTGGGTCGGGCCCACCGTGAGAGCACGGTCGTGTTCGCCCTCGCCGGGCTCGTCGCCGCGACCGGTCTCGTTCTTCTCGTCGCCGGCCACTGATGGCACGCTCGTCCGCGCGACTGGACCCGCAGCTCCAGGCCCCGGCTCGCCTGAAGCTGATGACGATGATGACCGCCGTCAGCGAGATCGAGTTCGCCACGTTGCGCGATGCGCTCGAGGTCACCGACTCGGTGCTCTCCAAGCACGTGTCGCTGCTGGCTTCCGAGGGTTACGTGAAGAGCCGCAAGGGCACGCATGCGGGCCGGCGTACGACGTGGATCTCGATCACCGCCGCGGGCAGACGGGTGCTCAGCTCGCACGTCGCAGCACTGCGACAGATCATCGACGGCGTCGACTAGACCGACGACCTCGCCTCACTCACCGAGACGGCCTGCTCCAGCTCCGGCGGAGGGGGCGGCGCGACCTCCGCGGTTGCCTCGACCCCGGCACCGCCGCCGACCGCCGTCCGCTTCTTGTTCCACACGTCGAAGGCAACGGCAGCGAGCAGCACCAGGCCCTTGATGGTCTGTTGCCAGTCGATGCCGACGCCGAGGAGCGACATGCCGTTGTTCAGGACGCCCATCACGAAGCCGCCGATGATCGCACCGACCACCGTGCCGACGCCGCCGGTGACGGCGGCACCACCGATGAACGCCGCGGCGATGGCGTCGAGCTCGAAGTTCTGGCCCGCCTTGGGGTTCGCTGCCGTGAGGCGAGCGGCGAAGACCATGCCCGCCAGCGCCGCCAGCATGCCCATGTTGGTGAGCACCAGGAAGTCGATGCGCCGCGTCCGGACTCCCGACATGGTCGCGGCATCGACGTTGCCGCCGACCGCGTAGATCTGCCGCCCGACGACCGTGCGGCTCATCAGGAAGGTGTAGAGCCCGACCAGCGCGAAGAGGATCACGGCGACGACGGGAAGGCCCCGGTACTGAGCGAGCACGTAGACGAAGTACATGATCACGGCGACCTCGAGGACGACCTTCGCCAGGAACAGCGGCCGTGGGGCGACATCGAAGCTGTAGCGCGTCGCGGACGCGCGCCGGCGGAACTCGATCCACACCACCAGCAGCGACACCGCCGCGCCGATCAGCATCGTGAGGTTGTGCAGTCCGGTGTCGGGCCCCACCTCCGGCAGGAACCCGTTGCCCATCGCCTCGAAGTTCTTGGGCAGGTCCGCGACGGTCTCGCCGTTGAGCACGGTCAGGGTGAGGCCGCGGAAGATGAGCATGCTCGCCAGCGTCACGATGAACGCGGGTATGCCGACGTAGGCGACCCAGAAGCCGTGCCACGCGCCGATCAGTGCGCCGAGCGCGAGGCAGAGGACGACCGCGAGGAACCACGGGACGTCCCACTTGGTCATCATGATCGCCGCGACCGCGCCGACGAACGCGGCCACCGAGCCGACCGACAGGTCGATGTGTCGCGAGATGATCACCATGACCATCCCGATCGCCAGGATCAGGATGTAGCTGTTCTGGGTGAGCAGGTTGCTGACGTTGAGCGGCTTGAGCAGCACACCGTCGGTCCGGTACTGGAAGAACAGCACGATCGCGGCGAGTGCGAGCACCATGCCGTACTGCCGGACGTTGCTGCCGAGAACGCGTCGCAGGGAATTCATCGGGTCACCTCGTGGTGGTTGTCATGTGGCGCATGAGGGCCTCCTGGGAGGCGTCCGCACGCGAGAACTCGTGAGTGATGCGGCCTTCGGCCAGCGTGTAGATCCGGTCGCAGAGCCCGATCAGCTCGGGCAGCTCGGAGGAGATGACGACCACCCCGCAGCCCTGGTCGGCGAGCTGCTGGATGATGCCGTAGATCTCGAACTTCGCCCCGACGTCGATGCCGCGCGTCGGCTCGTCGAGGATCAGCACCTTCGGGTCGGTGAACATCCACTTGCTCAGCACGACCTTCTGCTGGTTGCCGCCGGAGAGCTTGCGGACGTTGGTGGCCACCGACGTCGCCTTGATGTTGAGGCTCTTGCGGTAGCCCTCGGCGACGACGACTTCCTTGTGCTCGTCGACGGTGAGGCCGCTGACGACCTTCGACAGCTTGGCCGACGAGATCGACGCCTTGATGTCGTCGAGCAGGTTGAGCCCCAGCGACTTGCGGTCCTCGCTGACATAGGCGAGTCCCGCACCGATCGCGTCGGCCACGCTCTTCAGCGCGAGCGCCTTGCCCTCGAGCCGGAGGGTGCCCTCGATGCGGCTTCCGTAGGAGTGACCGAAGATCGAGCGGGCGAGCTCGGTCCTGCCCGCGCCCATCAGGCCCGCGATGCCGACGATCTCACCGGCTCTCACCGTCAGGTTCGCCTTGTCGATCACGGTGCGGGCGTGGTCCTGAGGGTGCATGACCGTCCAGTCCTCGACCTCGAGGAGGACCTCGCCCACGTGGGAGACGTGGTCGGGGAACCGGTGCTCGAGGTCCCGGCCGACCATGCCGCGGATGATCCGGTCCTCGTCGACGTCGCCACGGGTCACGTCGAGCGTCTCGATCGTGCGCCCGTCGCGCAGGATGGTGATCCGGTCGGCGATCTGCTCGATCTCGTTGAGCTTGTGGCTGATCATGATCGAGGTGATGCCCCGGTCCTGGAGCTCCTTGAGCAGGGCGAGGAGGTGCTGGGAGTCGTCGTCGTTGAGCGCGGCGGTCGGCTCGTCGAGGATCAGGAGCCGGACGTCCTTGCCGAGCGCCTTGGCGATCTCGACGAGCTGCTGCTTTCCGATCCCGAGGTGCTTGACCGGCGTGAGCGGGTTCTCGTGCAGCCCGACGCGCGCGAGCAGGCCCATCGCGCGGTGGTGCGTGGCGTTCCAGTCGATGACCCCGGTGCGCGCGTTCTCGTTGCCGAGGAAGATGTTCTCGGCGATGGAGAGCTCGGGGATCAGCGCGAGCTCCTGGTGGATGATCACGATCCCGGCGGCCTCGCTCTGCCGGATGTCGCGGAAGGCCACCTCGGAGCCGTCGTACACGATGCTGCCGCGGTAGCTGCCGTGCGGGTGCACCCCGCTCAGCACCTTCATCAGCGTCGACTTGCCGGCGCCGTTCTCGCCGCAGATCGCGTGGATCTCGCCGCGCTGCACGGCGAGGTTCACGTCGGTCAGCGCACGGACACCAGGGAACTCCTTGGTGATCGAGCGCATCTCCAGCAGTGCATCTGTCATTCGGGCATCACTTCTCTGATCGGGTCCGGCATCCGGCGGGCTCCTCGCCCGCCGGACACCGGACCGTTCGTCGGCTCGGCGTTGAGAGCGTTACTGCAGCTCGCTCGCCGTGTAGTAGCCCGTGTCGACCAGCGCGGACGTCACGTTGTCCTTGGTGACCGGGACCGGGTCGAGCAGGTACGCCGGCACGACCTTGACGCCGTTGTCGTAGGTCTTGGTGTCGTTGACCTGCGGCGTCTGCTTGTTGGCGATCGCCTTGATCATGTCCACGGTGACCTTGGCGAGCTCGCGGGTGTCCTTGAAGATCGTCGAGTACTGCTCACCCGCGAGGATGGACTTGACCGACGCGACCTCGGCGTCCTGACCGGTGACGATCGGCAGCTTCTTGCCGCTGCCCCCGTAGCCGTTGGCCTTGAGCGCCGCGATGATGCCGATGGAGAGGCCGTCGTACGGCGACAGCACGCCGTCCACGGTCGCGCTCGTGTAGGACTTGGTCAGGATGTCCTCCATGCGCTTCTGCGCGGTGGCGGCGTCCCACCGCAGGATCGCGGCCTGCTTGAAGTCGGTCTGCCCGGAGACGACCTTCATCTGACCGGAGTCGATGAGGGGCTGCAGGACCGACAGGGCGCCGTTCCAGAAGAACGTCGCGTTGTTGTCGTCCGGTGAACCGGCGAACAGCTCCACGTTGTAGGGACCGTCGCCCCGCGTCTTGAGCCCGTCGACGAGGGACTGCGCCTGGAGCACGCCGACCTTGAAGTTGTCGAAGGTCGTGTAGTAGTCGACCGCCTTGCTCTCCCGGATGAGCCGGTCGTAGGCGATGATCGGGATCTTCGACTGCTCGGCCTGGTCGAGCACGTCGCCGAGTGCGGTGCCGTCGATCGCCGCGATCACCAGCACGTCGACGCCCTTGGTGACCATGTTCTCCACCTGGGAGACCTGGGTGGGGATGTCGTCCTCGGCGTACTGCAGGTCGACCTTGTAGCCGGCCGCCTCCAGCTGCTTCTTGATGTTGTTGCCGTCGGCGATCCAGCGCTCCGACGACTTCGTCGGCATGGCCACGCCGACCGTTCCGGCCTTGCCGGTCGTGTCGCCGCTGCTGCCGCTGTTGCCACAAGCCGCCAGCGACAACGCCAGTGCGGCCCCGGCAACGGTTGCGATGAACTTTCGCACCCTCTCACTCCATTTCCGTGCTCAGGACGAGGCATCTCCCCTGTCCGGGCTGCGTTTCGCGGGTCCCCGACCGCTCCCGCGGCCGAATGTGAGCGCTAACACATCCGGCACAGTGTGAGCGTTAACATTTCTGCCGTCAAGGGGTCGTCCCCACTTCTCGCGACCCGGTCGCCAGGCCCGCTCAGAGCAGCCGGCCGAGGGGCCCGAGGTCGATGTTGAGGTCCTCCGGCTCCAGCCCGAAGTGCTCCCGGAGCTCCTCCATCCGCTCCTCGAGGAGCATCAGCGTCCGGCCGAGCCGCTCCACCTCGTCCTCGGTCAGCCCGCCGGCCTCGACCCGGCGGATCGCCTGTCGCTCCATCAGCTGGCGCAGCAGCTCGACGAGGGTCAGCACGAGCTGGACCAGGCCCTTCTGGACCGACTCGGGGTCGGCGTCGAGGCGCTGATGGGGCGCTCGTCCGCCGACATCGCCGACCTCGCCGGCCTCGCCGTCCCACGCGGTCACGACGGCTCGGCCTCCTCGCAGAAGCTGAACGGCGGCCACGGACCGGTGACGACGAGCTCGAGGTCGGGGTGGGCAGCGGCGTAGACGGCCACGGCGTCGCGCACCCGCTCTGCGTCGCCGATCCTCGCCAGGACGGCGAGGCGGCGGCGGTCGGGCAGGAGGCGGAGGTCGTCGGCCCACGGGAGCACGAGCTCGCGAGCCTTCTCGACCGCGTGGTCCTGGCGCCGGACCGCGCGTAGCCGCCATTGCAGGTAGGCGCGTCCCGAGCCGTCGACCGGTGGGGCGACGTCCGCCGCTGCGACGTGCACGACCAGCTCGCGGCGACCGGCGAGACGGTCCAGCCGGCGCCGCCATGCGTCGCCGTGGTCCACGCCGATGGACCGCAGCTCGGCCATGCCCGGCAGCGTCGTGCCGTAGCGCATCGGCAGCAGCGGCCCCCGGTCGGCGAGGGCGACGATGCGGCGACCGTGCTCGGCCACGGCGTCGCGGCTCGGTGAGGGAGGAGTCGCGGTCTCTTCGTACACGACGGTCACCGGTCCGGCGTCATGGCCGCAGAGGCCCGGGGCGACCACCTCCACGCCCCTCGGGACGACGGCGTAGAGCACGATCATCCCGAGTCCCTGCTTCGGGCGAGGACACCGACCTCGTGCGCCGGCGCGAGCACCAGACGCAGTCCGAGGTACACCAGGTCGACGCCGGCGAGTGAGAGCACCACGTCGCCGGTGAGCACGACGCCACCGCCGATGAGCCGGTCGACCAGGTCGACGAGGGCGACGTCCTCGCCGCTCGGGACGCGCTCGACGGTCACGGCTGCGACTCCAGGTGCTCGACCCCCAGCTCGACGAAGTTGTACGGCGGCCACGGCCCGGTGACCTCCACCGTGATGCCCAGCGGAGCGAGTCGGGCGGCCGTCTCCTCGACGGCGGTGAAGAACAGCCGCTCGTGCTTGCGACACACCAGGTGCGCGGAGTTGAGCAGCATCGGCTCCGGACGGCCGGAGAGCGCGCTGTCCTGCGGCGGGTTGGCGACGCTCTGGCGAGAGAGGTCGGCCAGCGAGGCGTAGGCGTCGCGCACGGAGTGCTCGCGCTTGACGCGCGCGAGGTGACGCTGGCTCACCGCCTCGGCCCGCTGCCGGAGGTACTCGCGCCCGGTGGTCGGGTGGTCGCCGGCCGGGGCGTCCGGCTCGCCGACGAGGTAGAGGTGCACGGACCACTCGAGATGGTCGTGCAGGGACTCCAGCGCGGCCCGGAAGAGCGGTGCCTCGGCCTCCAGCATCCGGTGCAGGTGCACTTCGTCGCGGTACATGGCGGGCAGTCGCAACGGCAGCACGTCGGTGTCGCGGACCACGTCTGCGAGCACTGCCTGGTGCTGGGTCGCCACCCGGGCCAGCCAGGCGGCGTCCTCGGCGTGCTCGGTCCACGCTGCCGCGCCGTACGCCGTCTCCGGGAGGATGCTGAAGACGCCGGAGACCGGACCGGCGTCGAGCAGTGCTACCCCTGCGCCGCCGATGCCCGCGTCCGGCACGTCGAACCCGGCCTCGCTGCAGACGATGCCGTAGGCATGGATCACCGTGGCGGGCTCAACGTCCATGGCGCGCCTTGCTCTCGCCGTCGCCGAGGCGCTGCTCGAGCTCGCGCACCCGACGCTCGAGGCCGTCGGCACCGTCTTCCCTGCCGTCCTCGATGCCGCTCACGAACGGGTCGTTCTCCCACCACGAGATGCCCATCTCCCGAGCCCTGTCGACCGAGGCGACCATGAGCCGGATCTTGATGGTCAGCAGCTCGATGTCCAGCAGCCGGACCTGGATGTCGCCGACCACGACGATGCCCTTGTCGAGCACGCGCTCCAGCACGTCGGCGAGGTTCTGGGAGGCGGGCTCGCGGTTCCCGCTGAAGACCGGACCCTGAGGCGTGTTGGAGGTCATCGGTCCTCCACCTGCGACCGGAGGAACCGGCGCGTGCGGCGGTAGCCCGTCACCTGGCCGTCGGCGTCGAAGGTGACCTCGTAGCTGGCCAGGACGTCGGTCGTCTCCGGCACGCGCTCGAGCTCGAGCACGTCGACCATGGCCCTCCACCCGTCGTCGACGCGGCTGATCGCCGTGACACCCTCTGCCGGGCAGCCGACCAGGGCCTCGAGCTCGTCGAGGGCTCGTTGCCCGAGCTGGGAGAGGGTGCTCTCAGCCATGGCCCACCGGGCCGTCGAGCAGCCGCTGGACGAGGTCCTCCTCGAGACGGTCTGCTTCGTCCGCGGTGAGGTCGCCGGCGTCGCGACGGCTCGCGATGTCGTCGAGCTCGCGCTGGATCGTGGCCGGGTCGTACCACTGTCGCTCGGCTTCCTGGAGCACCTGCTCGGCCACCCACAACGTGCCGCGGACGGGGGCGAGCGGCCAGGTGACCACGCCTGTTACCAGCCCGGTGATCAGGCCCATGACCGCTCCCCGGTGACGACGTGGTCCAGGAAGGCGTACGGCGGCTGCGGGCCGACGTACCGCACCGAGATCTGCCCCGACAGCTGCCGCTTGAGGTCGCCGACGACGGCGTCGAGACCGGCCCGGTCGTCCCTCCTGACCAAGAGCGCGACGCTCACCACGTCGAAGGCGCCCCGGACCTCGTTGAGCGACGTGGCCAGCGCGTGCGGGCGAAGCCGGTCGACGACCAGGTCGGCGGCGGTCTCCCGCAGCGAGGTGAGGGCGCGGCTCACGGCTTCGCCGAGGCGGAGCTGGGCGGCGGTGTCCGAGAGGTCGACCGACTCCCGTGCCGCGGCCAGGCCGGGATCGCGTCGGAGGACTTCGCGGAGCGCCTCCTCCTCGTCGTACGTCGCGTGCACGGTGAGCTGCACGCAGCCGTCGAACGCCTCCAGGAGGGCGAGCAGGTGGTCGCGCTGGTGAGCGAGGAACTCGCGCCGCACGGTGTCGTCGTCGGGCACGAGGACGCCGAACCGCGTGGGGATCACGGTCGTCTCCTCGGCCACGGTCTCGAGCAGGTGGGCGTGCACCAGCAGGTCCTCGCGACGCACTCGGGAGTCGTCGTCCACGTCGCTGACGAGCACGGCGAGCCGGTCGTCCCCGACCAGCCTGATCGGGCGGCCGAGCCTCCCGGTCAGGCCACCGGGGAGTCGGGCCGAGGCGGGGATGGCGCCGTACACGTGGACGAGCACGTCGCTCACCCCTGGCTCCGGGACCGCGACGCCCGCTTCTGGGGCCGGCGCTGAGCGGTCTTCTTCTGGGTCCTGGCCTGAGGCTCCTCGTCCTCCTCGTCGTCCTCGTCCTCGTCGCCGCCGAAGAGCTCTTCGAACTTCTCCTTGACGCCCTCGAGCGCACCTGAGGTCTTGCCCTTGGCTCCGGACTCGGTGATGCCCTCGAAGAGGTCCGGGAGGCCCTTTGCGTCTCCGGTCTCGGTGAGGTCGAGACGGTTCACTGCCTGCGCGAACCGCAGGTAGGTGTCGACGCTGGCGATCACGATCCGGGCGTCGATCGTGAGCAGCTCGATGCCCACCAGCGAGACCCGCACGTAGATGTCGATCACCAGGCCCTTGTCGAGGATGGTGTCGATCACGTCGGCCAGGCTGCTCGGTGCCGGCCGGTCGAGGTAGCGGTTGGGGGACTGCTGTACGACGGTCATCGGGACTCCTTGTTGCGCACCGGAAGTGCTTGCTCACCCCGGTGCAGGATGTTGCGACGGATGGCGGACCGGTTCGCAGACAGCGCCTTCGCGACGCCGGTCTTGTTGCAACCGGTGAAGTAGCCGATGCACCAGTCGAGCTGCTGCAAGGTGTCCTCGCAGGCGGTCCGGTAGCGCTCGACGTCCTGCATCAGCTCGGTGATCTCGGCCTCGAGCGCCTCGACCTCGCTGCGGCGCTCGCGGGTGGATGTCGCGGCCACGTCGGATCAGCTCTTCGAGCGGGTCGCGCCCGCCGAACGCTTCGTGGTGCGCCCAGGCGTTCTCTTGGATGTGCTCTTCGACGCGCGCGCAGACGTGCGCTTGGAGGCGGTCGGCGAGCGCTTCGCCGCGGCGGCCGTCTTCTTCGAGGCGCCAGCCGACGTCGCCTTCTTCGCCGAGCGCTTGCGGGCCGTCGAGCGTGACGAGGTCGTCTTCTTGGCGGCCTGGCGGCTCGAGGTCGTCTTCTTGGCGGCCGGGCGACTCGACGCCGTCTTCTTCGCGGCCGTCTTGTTCGCGGTCGAACTGCTCGTCGACGACTTCTTCGCTGCCGCGGACGAGCGGCGCCGTTTCACCTTGCCGTCGTGGATCTCGCCGCCCCAGCCGTCGACCTCGTCCTGGTTGATCAGGGCATGGTTCGCGACGTACCGGCGGAAGTGCCTCAGCTCCAG
>Ga0136846_1215853_pt1 | contig 11226 bp, 13 predicted proteins | sample HopSoiMetagenom2_FD_96841 | JGI IMG/M metagenome (GOLD analysis project Ga0136846, IMG submission 96841) | Grasslands soil microbial communities from Hopland, California, USA - 2 Assembly 2016 (version 4) | ecosystem: Environmental > Terrestrial > Soil > Grasslands | place: USA: Hopland... | reverse complement strand
TCGAGCCGACGAGGACGATCCCGTGAATCGCGTTCGCGCCGGACATCAGCGGGGTGTGGAGGGTCGCCGGGACCTTCGAGATGACCGCGAAGCCGCACAGGATCGCGAGGACGAAGACCGTCAGCGCGGCCAGCAGCTCGGTGCTCATGCCTTTGCCTCCGCGGGGGCGAGCAGCTTCCGGACCGCTTCGCTCCGGATCTCGCCGCCGTGGGTGATCGTCACGGGGCCGGCGATCTCGTCGCCCGGATCGAGGTTGAGCGCGCCGTCCTTGACGAGCTGGAGCAGCAGCGCGGAGAGGTTGCGGGCGTAGAACGCCGAGGCCCCGATCGGCATCGTCGCCGGGAGGTTCTCCGGCGCGAGGATCGTCACGAGGTTGTCCGTCACCACGGTTTCGCCCGCCTTCGAGAGCTCGCAGTTCCCGCCGAGAGCCGATGCCGCCATGTCGACGATGACCGACCCCGGCTTCATCTTGGCGACGGCATCCGCGGTCACGAGGACGGGCGGCTTGCGACCCGGGACCTGCGCCGTCGTGATGACGACGTCCATGCCGCCGATGACCTCGTTGAGCTCCGCCTGTTGGGCGCCACGCTCCTCGGCCGTCAGCTCGCGGGCGTAGCCACCGGCGCCTGTCGCGTCGATCTGCGTCTTGAGGGTGACGAACTGGGCGCCGAGCGATTCGGCCTGCTCGCGCGTCTCGGGCCGGACGTCATAGGCCTTCACCACGGAGCCGAGCCGCCGCGCCGTGCCGATCGCCTGGAGGCCGGCGACGCCGATCCCCAGGATCAGGACGTTCGCGGGCTTCGCGGTGCCGGCGGCCGTCGTGAGAAGCGGGAAGTAGCGGCCGAAGGCATTCGCGGCCATGAGCACGGCCTTGTAGCCGCCGACGTTCGCCTGCGACGACAGCGCATCCATCGTCTGCGCTCGCGACAGCGTGCGGGGGATCGCGTCGAGCGAGATCGCCGTGACGCCGGCCTTCGCGAGGTCGGCCATGAGCTGCGGATCGAGAAGCGGCTGAAGCAGGCCGATGACCGCCTGGCCTGAGCGGAGGCGGCCAAGCTCGTCCTTCGACGGCTTCTGGACCCGCGCGACGAGGTCCGACTCGGCGTACAGGTCGCGGGTCGAGACGACGCGCGCCCCGGCCTCGGCGTAGGCGCCGTCGGGGATCAGGGCGCCGACGCCGGCCCCTTCCTCGACGAGGAGCTCGAGCCCCGCGGCGGTGAGCTTGGCGAGGGCCTCTGGCACGAGGGCCACGCGCCGCTCGCCGGGCGCGGTCTCCCTCGCGACGCCGATCTTCATCCGGGTCAGCACCTGCCTTCGGGTGGTGGTCGATCGAGGCGACGGGACGGTGACGCTCGATCCGCGGGAATTCTAGCGGCAGCAGCGCAGGCCGGAGCGTGGCATCGTTCCGCCGAGACCTTCGTTCGGAGCTGAACCCCATGATCCCTGTCGCCAGGCTGAACCACGCCGTCCTGTTCGTGCGCGATGCCACGGTCGCGGCCGACTTCTACCAGCGCGTCTTCGGGTTCGAGGTGGTGTCAAGCGAGCGCAACGGCCAGGCCGTCTTCATGCGCGCCGCAGGCGGCGAGAACCACCACGATCTCGGGCTGTTCTCGGTTGGCGCGGCCGCCCCGCGCGCCCCGCGCGGTTCGACGGGCCTCTATCACCTGGCCTGGGAGGTCCCGACCATCGAGGACCTCGCCACTGCGGCCCGGGAGCTCCAGGTGGTCGGCGCGATGTCCGGCGCAAGCGACCACGGCGTCTCGAAGTCGCTCTACGGCACCGACCCGGACGGCAACGAGTTCGAAGTCATGTGGCGCGTCCCGCGGGAGTTCTGGGGCGAGTACGAGCAGCGCGGCGCGATCCTGCCGCTCGACCTCCCCGCCGAGGTCGCGCGTTGGGGGGCCGCGGCGGCGCGCGCCTCGTAGCGTCGGCTCAGCGCGCGGCCGCAAGCCCCGTCGCGACGACGATCATCAGCGTCAGCACGTAGAGGTGCCCGAGGGCGCTCCAGACGATCGAGCGCGTCCGCCAGTCGAGCCAGGCAAAGACCGAGCCGCCGATGAACGTCGACCACAGCTCGACGTCCGGCTTGCCGACGTGCGTCAGGACGAACGGCACGAGAGCGATGAACAGCCCGACCGGCCCGACTCGCCGCAGCAGCGTGAAGAGCAGGAACCCGCGCAGGAGGAACTCGGCGGCGAAAACCTCGAGCCCGTTGGCGAGCCCGACCTCCGCGACGCTCGTGGCCGGGTGACCGTAGTAGGCGATGAAGGCAGGCTGTGTCGCGAGGCTCGCGATGATCGGGGTCATGATCGCGAGGCCCACCAGGAGCAGCGGCAGCCCGACCCGCCAGATCCCGAGCGTCAGCCCGTAGCGAGCCGGGCCGTCACGGAAGCCGAGGACGACCACGCCAAGCGGGACCAGCCCGAACAGCACGAAGCGCTCCGCACCGCGAGCGAGCGTGTCGCTCAATCCGCCGATCGGCGCGGACAGGGCCAAGACGATCGGCCGGAAGGCCAGGCCCGTGGCGTCGGCCACGAGGACCGCGGTGACGACCAGCAGCGCAACCGTTTCGCGGGTCGGGAGCGCGAGGCCGACGACGCGAACCGTCCGAAGGTCGGCGGGCTCCGCCGTGTACGCCGGGCCGGTGGTGAGGAACATCGCCAGCCGGGCGAGGCGGGCCCAAACCCCGGACCTGACGGCGTCCGTCGTCACGTTGTCGAGAACCGGATCGCGAGAGGTCGCCGTCGTCGTCAGCGGGCCGGCGGCGGCGGGACGAAGCTCCGGAGGATCCGCGCTCCGATCCACGCGCCCGCGAGCCCGAACACCACCGCGAGGAAGGTGGCGGCGGTCCCCGCGAGCGCCGAGCTGCCGCTGAGCCGCTCGCCGACGATGACCGCGGCCGCGATGCCGAGGATCCCGCCCGCCACGCCACCAAGTGCACCGGCGATGCTCGCGGGATCGAGACGGATGCCGAATCGGACCTCGTGGCGCGCCGCGAGCACCCTCCCGGCGCCGCCGAGGGTCGCGACGACGGCGCCCCCAGTGGCCAGCCAGAAGCCCGGCATGTAATCGCCATGGCCGCCGTATCTGGTCAGGCTGGCGATGTAGATCGCGCCATCGTTGTAGGCGAGGCGCATGACGACGAAGGCCGCGAGTCCGGCGACAAGCGGGGCGACGACGACGATCGCAAGGCGCGAGTCGGCGGCGCGGTCACTCCAACCGAGGGCCACGAGAAGGATCCCCAGCTCCAGCGCGATCAGCCCGTCCCCGGCCCGTTCGAACGAGCTGATCTCGGACCAGCCCTGGTACGGGAGCCACACCTGGAGCCAGCCGAGCATCGACCCCACGACGAGGCTCGCGCCGCCGAGCCAGATGCCCACGCGGACGGGATTCCGGAGGGCCGGATGGAGGCCGCGCCGGCGCTCGGTCGGCTTGAATGGTGCAAGGGCGGGACGCTCCATCTCGACACCGTAGCGCATCCGTTCCGTGGGCCCGCCGTACCATCGGGACGTGGCCAAGATCGGATATGCCCTTGCGCTGGAGCAGTTCCACCCGACCGACCTCCTGGACTGGTCCGAGCAGGCCGAGCGCGCCGGCTTCGACGCCGGCTTCATGGTCTCGGAGCACTTCCACCCGTGGACCCCGCAACAGGGTCAGAGCGCGTTCGCGTGGTCGTTCATGGGCGCGCTCGGCGCCCGCACGAGCCTCCCGTTCGGCACGGGCGTCACCTGCCCGGGGTTCCGCTACCACCCGGCCGTCGTGGCCCATGCCGCGGCGACCCTCGGGGCGATGTACCCGGGTCGCTTCTGGCTCGGGCTGGGCGCCGGCGAGGCCCTGAACGAGCACGTCATCGGCGGCTATTGGCCTGAGGTCGGGATCCGGTCCTCGATGATGTTCGAGTCGATCGAGATCATCTCGAAGCTCTTCAGTGGCGACGTCGTCCGTCACCACGGCAAGCACTTCACGGTCGAGAGCGCCCGGTTGTACACGCTGCCCGAGAAGCCCGTCCCGATCTACGTGGCGACGGCGGGTCCGGTGAACGCCAAGCGCACGGGCCGGCTCGCCGACGGGATGATCACGGTCGGCGCGGCCGACGCCAAGCTCAATGACCTGTGGAGCAACTGCGACGCCGGCGCGCGCGAGGTCGGCAAGGACCCCTCGACGATGCCCAAGATCCTCCAGCTCCATTTCAGCTGGGCGCCGACCGAGGAGGAAGCGGTCCAGAACGCGCTGGTCGAGTGGCCGACCGGCGGGATGGCCTTCCCGAAGCAGGACATCCGGAACCCCGAGGACTTCGCCGCGATGGCCAAGCTCGTCAAGCCCGAGCACTTCGTCAATCGGATGCTGATCACCGCCGATCTCGAGCGGCACGTCGAGAACATCCAGCACTACGTGGATCTGGGCTTCGACGAGATCCACATCCACAACGTCGGCCGGGATCAGGCCACCTTCATCGACGTGTTCGGCCGCGAGGTCCTGCCGAAGCTCAATCTCTCCGCGCCGACGCGGCGGGAGTCGCAGGCTCGCGGGAACGCCAGTGCGGAGGCTGCCGGCTGATCGACCTCGCGCGCCACGCGACCGCGAGGAACTCGCGGAGGTGGTGCAGCGGCCGGATGTGGCTGCGCTCGTCGCCGTAGATCGTCCGAATCGGGACCCACCGGATGGGCCAGCCTTCGCGGAGGCACACGGCGATCATCTCGACCTCGAAGGCGAACCCGTCCTCGTGGCTCTCCAGCATCGCCGCCATCAGTCGCGGACCGACGAGCCGGTAGCCCGACTGGTTGTCCGGGATCGACTCCCCGAGCAGCGCCCCGATGACGACGGTTCCGAGGGAGTTCGAGAGCCGCCGCATGGCCGGCATCGCCCCGAAGTCGCGTTGTCCGACGACCAGCTCCGCGGTGCCTTCGGCCCATCGCTCGGTGAATCGGGGGATCTCGTCGGGGTCGTGCTGGCCGTCGGCGTCGAGGGTGATCGCGGCCGGCCAGCCCTCGTCGAGGGCCCGGCGGAAGCCCGCTCGAAGCGCCGCGCCCTTGCCCTGGTTCGGCTCCTGTCGGAGGACGACGGCTCCTGCCGCCCTGGCGAGCGCGTCGGTCCCGTCCGTCGAGCCGTCGTCGACGACGAGCACAGGAACGTGCCCGCTCGCGGCCCTGACCACGGCCCCGATCCGCGGCGCCTCGTCGTGGGCGGGGATGACCGCTCCGATGGTGGTCGGACTCACAGGCTGCATCGTACGGGCGGCGAACGCGCCACCCCCGTGCGCCGAGTGCAACATCCATGTCAGGTGAGAGCGGTCGAATGTGTCATCGGCCCGCCCCGATCCCGGCGACCCTCCCCCGGTGGACATCCTCGCGGCGAGGTTCGACGATCCCGCCCGCGCACGGGCGGCTGCCCGTGACATCCGCGTCCGGTTGCGCGTGCCTCCGGACGCGATCGATATCCGACCGCTGGGGACCACCGAATACGACCGGCCCGCTTCGGACGTCCTGCTTGCCGGCCGATTCCCCGAGGATCTGGTCGAGCCCGCGACGATGCTGGTCGAGTCGTACGGAGGTCGCGTCGTGGATCGCCGGAACGAGGCCGAGCTCTATCCGGCCGTCGTGCGGAAGCCTCGTCGCCCGGAATCCGAGGCCGAGCGACCGCTCCGGTAAACGGCTCGAGCCGCTGACGGCGGACCGCCAGCGGCTCGAGATCGGTCGGTCGGCGGCCCCCAGTGGCCGCGCCCGGACTCCCCGGGACTAGTAGGTGAGCTTGGAGAAGTCGCTGCCCTTGATCCGGTCGAGGTCGACGCAGCCCGACACCCCTGCGACGCTGCCGCAGTTGCTGTACTGCCAGAAGCTCCAGCCGCGGCCGCCCCAGTTGGACGCCGGGACGGTCGGTGAGCTGACCTTCCAGTTCGCGATCCAGACGCGGTAGCCGTTGTTGGCGAACCAGCTGGTGTCGCCCATGTTCGAGCGCCAGAAGCCGGGGTTCGAGTAGATCATCGGCTTCACGCCGAGGCGGTTGTAAACCCGCGTCACGAAGGTCTTCGCCCACGTCTGGAGGGCGCTGACCCCGAGACCGCCGCTGAGCTCCAGGTCGAGCGCCGGGATCATCATCCCGTGCTGGAGCCCGAGGACGCCGATGAAGTGGTCGGCTTCCTTCACCGCGTCGCCGGCGGCCGTTCCCGGTCGGGCGAAGTGATAGCCGGTGAAGCGGACGCTCGCCGCGAGCGCCTTGGATCGATTCGTGGCGTAGTTCGAGTCGGTGTACGTCGTTCCCTCGGTCGCCTTGGCGATGACGAACCGGCGGCCCGCCCCGCGGACCTTGTTGAAGTCGATCGCGCCCTGCCAATGGGAGACGTCGACGCCCTCCGTGTAACCGGTCGACGCGGCCCGGAACAGGCCGACGGCGGCGTAGACCGCGGAGACGCCGAGGAGCGACTTGACGCTGGTGCCCTTGATCGCCGTGATGACGAACCACGAGCTGCCGCTGACGTTCGAGGCGCAGTCGGCCTTCCAGGAGCCGCCGCTGACCTTGCCGGTCACGGTGACGACGGTGTCGGCCGAGATCACGCGCCGGATCGATGAGCCGGTGCTGGTCCTCGCGCGGAGGTTGACGCCGCAGTTCGAGGCGTACGAGGCCGTCGTGGCGGACGCGCTTGCGACGAAGATCGACTCCGCCGCGAAGGCGAGGCCAAGGGCGACGAGCAGGCCGATGAGAGGCGCGCGGCGAAGGCGGTGAGCGCGGTGCATCGCGAATTCCCCCGTGTCTGGGCATGGGTCACTGCGGTCGGGAGACCACAGCCGGGGCGGCGGTTGGAGCGATCCTTTGTCGTTGTGCGAACCGGCGGTCGGTGGCGACCCCGGGCACCTAAGGAGCGCCGCGCTTGCGACCTAGCGCTTCGAGGGGATGCTATGGGCGCGTTGTGACGCCTGTCATTGGCCTTTCAGTCATGGCCCGATGGGGCTATTGAGGAGCGGTTCGGTGAGTTCCGGGCGGTGACCGAACGGGTCCCGGGCGGTCAGCGCGGCGGGGCGGACGACCGGCGACGCGCCATCGCGAGCGAGCCGGCCAGGGCGATCGCCGCGACGGCAAGGGCCGCCGCCACGAGGACCGTCCCGTCGTCCTCGAGGAGACTGCCGGCGGGACGTGCGGGCGGCGAGGTCGCGGCTGCGGGCGACGGGCTCCGCGCAGCCACGCTCGCCCGCGGGACTCCGCTCGGCGCGAGCGTGGCGGCGGGAGACGTGCTCGCGGTGGTCGGCTCGGCGCTCGGGGCCACCGTCGCCGGGAGCGACGGTGCGGGTGTCGAGGGGCTCGGGGTCGCGATCGCGGGTCCCGTGACGGTCACCGTCGTGAAGTGGCGCCAGAGGTACTCGCGAATCGTGAGCTTCGACGCGTGGATCGCGGTCGCCAGATCCCGCCCGACGTACCGGTAGTGCCACGGCTCGTAGTCGTAGCACACGAGCTTGAACTTGCCCTTCGGGTAGCTCATGACCCAGCCGTATTCCCAGGCGTGGGCCTTCATCCACGCGCCGGCGGGGCTCGTGGCCCAGTCCGTGCCACTCCACGGTGGCCCGCCGGCGGCGCTCCGGAAGTCGATCGCGACCCCGAGCTGATGCTCCGAGTGGCCCGGCCGCGCCGAGCTCCGGAGCGCCTGGGAGTACGAGGAGATGTCGACCCAGTGCTGGAACGTCGCGACCTGGGTCGTGTAGCTCCGGTACGAGCTCTGGACGGCGATCGGCGTTCCATTGGTTGCCGCGGCGTCGGTCATCGCTCGCAGGTCATCGACCGCGACCTCGCGGATCATCCCGCCGCCCCCGATGCCCGCCTCGCTCGTCTTCACGAGGTCCGGCGGGACATAGCCCTTGCCCACGCGAAGAATCGTGTCGACCAGCGTTGTCGACCACGCGGCATACGAGCGGGGCAGCGTGTAGACGTCGTCGTAGCGGCAGGCCGGGAGGGGCGCATCGGATGCCGCGACGGAGGCCGTCCCCCGCGGCGATGCCCAGATGCCAGCCGAGGCGATGAGGAGCGCCACAGTCATTCGGACCAGGCGGCGTCCGCGGGCAGCGCCGAACGCGGCCCGGACGCGGGGGAGGAACATCGCCGGGAGCCTAGTCGAGCCCGCGAGCTCGTGCCAACTGCCGGAGCGACACAGACCCTCCGGTACCATCGGCCCATGAGCCCTGCCGCCCGGGCCGGCCGACAGGTGACCGTCGACGGCCGGACCTTCGAGCGGATCCCGATTCACACACCCGTGCTGATGCCGGGCGACGACATTGCCGCCGCGATCCTCGAGCACGCCGGGCCGTCACTCCGGCCCGGTGACACCGTGGTGCTGTCCGAATCGGCCGTCGCGATCATGCAGGGCCGCGGTCGGGACTGGCGGACGATCCATCCGACGGCGATCGCGCGCTTCCTTTCATCGCGCGTCCTCAAGACGAGCTACGGGACCGGGCTCCGGAGTCCGTATGCGATGCAGTACGCCATCGAGCTCAGCGGGTTGTGGCGGATCCTGCTGGCCGCCGCGGTCCACCCGATCGGCCGGCTGCTCGGGAAGCGCGGCTGGTTCTACCTCGTCGCCGGGCTGAACGCCCGGCTGATGGACGCCGAGCACACCATGGGGATCGAGGCGTTTTACGAGTTCTGCATTCCCGCCCCGGCCGATCCGCCGGGAACCTGCGCGCGACTCAAGGTGGCGACCGGGTACGACATGGCGATCTGCGACATCAACGACATCGCCCCGGCGTGGTGCGTCGCGAGCACGCTCCCGAAGGATCGCGTGCGTCTACTGGAGCGGAGCTTCGACGACAACCCGCTCTGCCAGACCGACGAGCAGACCCCGATCGGGATCTGGCGCGAGGTGGCGTCGGCGTAGGGACGCGCCGCCGCCCTCGGCTGCGGCCGCTCAGCCCGTCCGGCGGACGACCCGTCGCTGCTGGTACCGCTCGATCTCCGATTCCGAGACGAACCAGGAGGAGGCGACCTTTCGGCCCCGGATCCGCCCGGCCGCGATCCGGTTCCGGAGGTCCGTCGAGGTGATCCCGAGGTGGCGCGCGACGTAGCGCAGCTTCACCAGCCCGGTGAGCCGTAGGAACGAGGCGTCGTCCAGCGTCATCGGGCCGTAGCGCTCGGTGTCGACGAGCGAGCGCCAGTCATCGCCGCCGAGCGGCAGCGGGAGCGAGGCGGCGGAGGCGAGCGGCGCGTGGGACATTGGGGGCCTCCACGGGATGGCTCGCGATCGTGTCGCTGTCTCTCCCCGTTCGGCCTACACGCGTCTCGCAGTCTTCTTGCAGAAGCGTGACGAAGCCATCGCAAAAGGTTTCGGGGGTGGAAGCTAGGAGTCGCCGCCCCGGGATCGCTATCCCCAGCCGTCCGGTCGGATGTTGTGGTTGATTCGGAAGACGTTCTCCGGGTCGTAGCGGCGCTTGACCGCGACCAGCCGCTCGAGCTTGCGCTCGCCGTAGACCGCCAGGGCCTGCGCGCGCGATGGGTCCTCATCCCGGCCAAGGAAGTTGACGTACTGGCCCGGCATCGCGAGGGGTCGGGTGGCGTCCGAGAGGCCCTTGACCCAGGCCGTCCGATCCCGGTCGTCGTCGGGGTCGGACCAGAATCCGTAGATGTTCAGCCAGTAGGCTGCCGCGCGACTCGGGAATGCCGTCGCGTCCTCATCGACTCGGCCGAAGGCGCCGCCCATGTGATGGAGATCGGCTGCCGTCCCGACCCACGACTGGGCGCCGCAATGCTCGACGAGGGTCTCGATCACCTCGTCGGTCAGGCCGGCGAACCAGGCGTTTCGCCACCAGGCTCGAACGCCCTTCGGCATCGCCGAGTCGAACCCTGACTGGAACGTCAGCCACGGCGTCGGCTCGGTGAGGGCGATGTCGGGCGGGCAGAGGGCGGTCATGGCATCGACCAGGCGCCTCCCGTCTGCATGGTCGACGCCAGCCCAGGCGTAGCCCATGAACATCAGCGGCGCGTCACCGATCTCCCAGTCCGCGGGCGGCACCATGAACGTCACGAGGGTCGTGAGCTCGTCCGGCAGCGTGGCGGTCCACTCCGCGTAGGCCCTGAGCGCGTCGCGCCATCGGGCGAGCCGATAGATCAGGCTGCCCGCGAAGACGCTCGGGCCCAGCGGGTACGCGCGCAACGTGAGCGACGTCACGACCCCGAAGTTTCCTCCGCCTCCACGGAGGCCCCAGAACAGGTCGGGGTGCTCGGTCTCGCTGGCTCGGACGCGCTCTCCGGTCGCCAGGATCACCTCGGCCGCGACGAGGTTGTCGATCGTCAAGCCATGGGCGCGAGTCAGCCAGCCAACGCCGCCGCCAAGGGTCAGACCCGCGATGCCCGTCCCCGAGACGACCCCGATCGGGACGGCGAGGCCGAACGGTTCCGTCGCGCGGTCGATATCGCCCAGGGTCGCTCCCGCAGCGATCCGGACGACTCGCGTGGCGGGATCGACCTCGACGGCGTTGAGCGCATGAAGATCGAGCACGATCCCGTCGTCGACCGTCCCGCTGCCCGCGACGTTGTGGCCGCCACCCCGGATCGCCAGCGCAAGACCGTGCCGTCTTGCGAGCTCGATGGTCGGGGCCACGTCGCCCTCATCGGCCGCCTGCACGACCAGCCGCGGTCGCTTGTCGATCATGCCGTTCCAGACGCGACGGGCCTCGTCGTAGTCCGGGTCGGCGGGTCGAACGACACGACCCCGGACCGCGGGCTCGAGCTCGGTGAAAGCGTCGGATTCAACCGTCACGGTGCGCTCCTCCTCATGGGACGTCCGTCCCAGTGTGAGCGGGCGACACCACGATGGAAGGGCCGGAATTCACCCAATCGGGTCAAAGATGACAGCGGCCGCGGTCGAAGGCGACGTCGGCGGTTGCGGGTTCCTGGACCTCCCGCGTCGGGGCTGTGGTCGGTCGCTTCCCGCCGCGCGAGCCCCTCCACCCTTAGAGCCAGGGGATGGGCGGCGTCAGGCGCCCTGCTCGACCTCGTACAGCTTCTGCGCGACGAGCCCGTGGGCTTCCTTGTGGACCCGGTTCGCGGATTCCTTGTCCGGGGCCTCGACGAGGCAGAAGACCTTGCCGGCCTCCTCGTCGACCCAGTAGGGCTTGTAGTTCACTCCGTACTGGCTCTGGACCTTGACGGCGGCCTCGTGGGCTCCGACGACAGCGGCGGCCTTCACGCAGGGCAGATCGTGCTCATCCATGTAGAGCGGCATCTGGACCTCCCAATCGAGCCGCCGGC
>Ga0136846_1214017_pt1 | contig 11230 bp, 10 predicted proteins | sample HopSoiMetagenom2_FD_96841 | JGI IMG/M metagenome (GOLD analysis project Ga0136846, IMG submission 96841) | Grasslands soil microbial communities from Hopland, California, USA - 2 Assembly 2016 (version 4) | ecosystem: Environmental > Terrestrial > Soil > Grasslands | place: USA: Hopland... | reverse complement strand
GGTCGTGGCGACCTTGACCATGCGCCAGTTCTTCAGGATGTATTCGTGGATCTCGGCCTTGATCCAGTGCAGCGCGTAGCTGACCAGGCGCACGCCCTGGTCGGGGTCGAAGCGCTTGACCGCTTTCATCAGGCCGATGTTGCCTTCCTGGATCAGGTCGCCGTGCGGCAGGCCGTAACCCAGGTAGTTGCGCGAGACGGACACGACCAGGCGCAGGTGCGACATGACGAGCGCGCTGGCGGCCTTCAGGTCGCCGGTGTCGCGCAGCTGCGTCGCGAGGCGCGTCTCCTCCTCCTGCGACAGCATCGGCAGGCGGTTGATGGACGAGATGTAGGCGTCGAGGTTGCCCAGCGGGGGAACCAGACTCCACGGGTCTCGGACGGACAGGGCGTTGGTTTGGGTGGTGCTCATGTGCTTGGTCGGATCGGGAATCGATCCTTTGGTTCCGCGGATATTAGCACTCCGCACGGGCGAGTGCTGAACCTCACCGTCGGGAAGGTTTGGTGTGGATTCGTCCATTCTTCGGCGAATTAAATGGTAGCAAGCACTCACAAACAGTGGTTTTACGTATCGCTCACTACAAAACTTTTCGCATCGAACGGGCAAGCCGCACACCCAAGCTGCCCGGCCCTCGGCCTGAGGTTGAGCCGGCGAGCCGCTCCTTCAAGGGGCCGGCCCCCCGGCATCAGCCGTCGACCGGCGCCGCGGGCGTCTCGAGCAGCAGCAGGAAGAACGCCAGGTCGAGCCAGCGGCCGAACTTGAAGCCGACCTGCGGCAGCGTCCCCGCATGCCGGAAGCCCAGGCGCCGGTGCAGTGCGATGCTGCCCGCGTTGTCCGCGTCGATGCCGCCGATCATCGCGTGGACGCCGCGCGCCTTCGCGGCCGCGATCAGCGCCCCCATCACCGCGCGCCCCAGTCCGCGGCCGCGGTGGTCCGCATGCACGTAGACGGCGTGCTCCACCGAATACTTGTAGGCCGGCCAGGCGCGAAAGCTGCCGAAGCTGCCGAAGGCCAGCAGCGTGCCGTGCGCGTCCTCGATGCCGATCACCGGAAAGTCGCCCCTGGCCTTCGCCTCGAACCATGGCGCCATGCTTTCGGGCGGGCGCGGCTGGTAGTCGTAGAGCGCGGTGGAGTTGGCGATGGCCTCGTTGAAGATGCGCAGGATGGCGGCGCCATGGCGCTCCAGGGTGCAGGGGACGACGGCGAGCTCGTTCATCAGAACTTCCTGAACAGGTCGGACACGGCAGTCAGCGCGATCGCATAGCGCGCGGCCTTGCGTGTCGGGTTGCGGAACGAGATCGGCCGGTTCAGCACCATCGCCAGGCAGTCGCCGCTGCGCAGGCGCCAGGGCTTGCCGTCGAGCGTGATCTCCATCTCGCCGTCCAGCAGCCACACCAGCTGGTGGCAGGTGACGCCGCGGGTGGGACTGTCGAACGACACCGACTTGCCGGCCGGAAACGTCACCTCCACCAGCTCCATCGGCGACTGGAAGCCGGGTGGCGACACGTGGCGCCGCACGTAGCCGGACTCCGGATCCTTCCACAGCGGCTGGGTGTCGGCGCGCGCCAGTGGCAGGGCGAAGGCGTCCTCGGCCTCGTACGAGAACAGCGCCGGCAGCGAGACGCGGAACGCGCCGGCCAGCTTGTCGAGCACGGCCGCCGTGGGGCTGGTCTCCTCGCGCTCGATCAGCGAGATCATCGACTTGCTCACGCCGCTGAGTTCGGCCAGGCGTTCGAGCGTCAGGCCCTGGGACTTGCGGAGTTGGCGCACGCGCTCGGCGAGGTGCTTGTCGACGTCCATGCGATCCAGTTTATTGGAATAGTAATTCCAGTGCAATGGATTCGCGCATCCGGCGATTCGGCTCGTTTATGAAGTCTTTATGCGGCGCCCCCGCGTTTTTTCGACGTCTTGACGCCGCCGTTCCTACGATGAAGCGATCGAAATCGGAGGTCGCATGGACATCGTCTTCGTCGCGCTGGGCGCGGCATTCTGGGGGCTGGTCGCGCTGATGGCGCGGGGCTGCGAGGCGCTGCAGGCGCGCAAGCCATGAGCCCGCTGACCTTCATTGCCGCGCTCGCGGCCGCCGGCCTGCTGGCGTATCTCGTGGCAGCCTTGCTGAACCCGGAGCGCTTCTCGTGACCGGAAACGCCTGGGCGCTGCTGGGCGCCTTCCTCGCCGCGCTGCTGGCGCTCGCCTGGCCGCTGGGCCGCTGGATGGCCGTGCTGTTCGAGGCCGAACCCGGACGCGGACGGCTGGGCCGCGCCTTCCATCGCCTGTGCGGCATCGCGCCTGACCGCCAGATGGGCTGGCTGCAGTACGGCCTGGGCCTGCTGCTGTTCAACGCGATCGGCCTGGGCGCGAGCTACCTGGTCCAGCGCCTGCAGGCGTGGCTGCCGCTGAACCCGCAGCGGTTCGGCAACGTGTCGCCGGACTCGGCGTTCGACACCGCCGTGAGCTTCGTCAGCAACACGAACTGGCAGGGCTACGCCGGCGAGTCGACGATGAGCCACCTCACGCAGATGCTCGCGCTGGCGGTGCAGAACTTCCTGTCGGCCGCCACCGGCATCGTCGTCGTGATCGCGCTGATCCGCGGCTTCGTGCGGCACGGCGTGGCGGCGATCGGCAACGTGTGGGTCGACCTCACGCGGGCCACGCTGGGCCTGCTGCTCCCGCTGTCCGTCGTGCTTGCGCTGGTGCTGGCCAGCCAGGGCGTCGTGCAGGACTTCGCGCCGTTCCAGAAGGCGGCGCTCGTCGAGCAGGCGGCCTACGACGCGCCGCGGCTGGACGCCGCCGGCCAGCCGATCAAGGGCGACAAGGGCAACGCGCTGACGGTGCCGGCGACGGCGACGACGCAGACCCTGCCGACGGGTCCGGTGGCCTCGCAGGAGGCGATCAAGATGCTGGGCACCAACGGGGGCGGCTTCTTCAACGCGAACTCGGCGCATCCCTACGAGAACCCGACGGCGCTCACCAACTTCCTGCAGATGCTGGCGATCTTCCTGATCCCGGCGGCGCTTTGCTTCATGTTCGGCCACCTGGTCAAGGACATGCGCCAGGGCTGGACGCTCCTGGGCGTGATGACCGTGCTGTTCGTCGCGGGCGCCGTCGCCGCGATGACGTTCGAGCAGCAGGGCAACCCGCGGTTCGCGGCGCTCGGCGTCGACCAGTCGGCCGGCGCGCTGCAGGCCGGCGGCAACATGGAGGGCAAGGAGACCCGCTTCGGCATCGCGGCCTCCGGCCTGTTCGCGTCGATCACCACGGCCGCGTCGTGCGGCGCGGTCAACACGATGCACGATTCGCTGACCCCGCTCGGCGGGCTCGTGCCACTGGTCAACATCCAGCTCGGCGAGGTCGTGTTCGGCGGCGTCGGCTCGGGCCTGTACGGCATGCTGGTGTTCGCGCTCCTGGCGGTGTTCATCGCCGGCCTGATGATCGGCCGCACGCCCGAGTACCTGGGCAAGAAGATCGAGGCGCACGAGATGAAGATGACCTCGATCGCGATCCTCGTCACGCCGCTGCTGGTGCTGCTGGGCACGGCCGTCGCGCTGATGAGCGACGCCGGCAGGGCGGGCATCGCCAACCCCGGCGCGCACGGCTTCTCGGAGGTCCTGTACGCGCTGAGTTCCGCCGCGAACAACAACGGCAGCGCCTTCGCGGGCCTGTCGGCCAACACCCCGTTCTGGAACGTGCTGCTGGCGGTGGCCATGTGGTTCGGCCGCTTCGGCGTGATCGTGCCGGTGCTCGCGATGGCGGGCTCGCTCGCCGCCAAGAAGAAGCTCGCGCCCGGCGCCGGCACGATGCCCACGCACGGCCTGCTGTTCGGCGCGCTGCTGGTGGGCACCGTGCTGCTGGTCGGCCTCCTGAACTACGTGCCCGCGCTCGCGCTGGGCCCCGTCATCGAGCACCTGCTGCTCTGGAAGTGATCCCATGGACCGACAAGGATTTGCCTGGCTCGACCGCGCGCTGCTGAAGGCGGCCGTCGCGCAGGCCTTCGCCAAGCTCGACCCGCGCGTGCAGGTGCGCAACCCCGTGATGTTCGTGGTGTACGTGGGCTGCGTCGTCACGACGCTCCTGTGGATCGCGGCGCTGCGCGGGAACGTCGACGCGGACTCGGCCGGTGGGCGGAGCGAGACGCCGCCGGCCTTCATCCTCGCCATCGCGCTGTGGCTGTGGTTCACCGTGCTGTTCGCCAACTTCGCCGAGGCGATGGCCGAGGGCCGCAGCAAGGCGCAGGCCGCGTCGCTGCGCGGGCTCAGGAAGCAGACCTGGGCCAGGAAGCTGGAGCAGCCGCAGGTCGCGCCCTCGCGCGGCGGCAAGTGGTTCCCGATCGAGGCGTCCAGCCTGCGCAAGGGCGACGTCGTCTACATCCTGGCCGAGGACGTCGTGCCGGCGGACGGCGAGGTGATCGAAGGCGTGGCCAGCGTCGACGAGAGCGCGATCACCGGCGAATCGGCGCCGGTGGTGCGCGAGGCCGGCGGCGACTTCTCCGCGGTCACCGGCGGCACGCGCGTGCTGTCCGACTGGCTGGTGGTGCGCGTCACCGTCGACCCCGGCGAGACCTTCGTCGACCGCATGATCGCGATGGTCGAGAACGCCAAGCGCCAGAAGACGCCCAACGAGATCGCGCTGACGATCCTGCTGGTGGCGCTGACCATCGTGTTCCTGGGCGTGACGGTGACGCTGCTGCCGTTCTCGATCTTCGGGGCCGACCTGGCGCGCGCCGCGGGCGTGACCGCGGCCGCGCCCGTGAGCATCACCGTGCTGATCGCCCTGCTGGTGTGCCTGATCCCGACGACGATCGCCGGCCTGCTGTCGGCCATCGGCGTGGCCGGCATGAGCCGCATGATGCAGGCCAACGTGATCGCCACCTCGGGCCGCGCGGTCGAGGCGGCAGGCGACTGCGACGTGCTGCTGCTGGACAAGACCGGCACCATCACGCTGGGCAACCGGCAGGCGTCGGAGTTCGTCGGCGCGCCGGGCGTCGGCCTGGCCGAACTGGCCGAAGCCGCGTGGCTCGCCTCGCTGGCCGACGAGACGCCGGAAGGGCGCAGCATCGTCGCGCTCGCGCAGCAACGCGGCGCCGTCGCGGCCGATGCGCCGCGTCCGGGGGGCTGCGAGTTCGTCCCGTTCACCGCGCAGACCCGCATGAGCGGTGCCGACGTGCCGGTCAACGACGGCCTGTCGCGCCGCGTGATCCGCAAGGGCGCGGCCGACGCGATCCGCAGGCACGTGGCCTCGCTGGGCGGCAGCCTGCCGCCGTCGCTGCAGGCGGCGGTCGACGCGATCGCGCGCCGCGGCAGCACGCCGCTGGTGGTGGCCGACGGCGCGCGGGCGCTGGGCGTCATCGAGCTCAAGGATGTCGTCAAGCCCGGCATCAAGGCCCGCTTCGCGGAGCTGCGCCGCATGGGCATCCGCACGGTGATGGTGACGGGCGACAACCCGCTGACCGCCACCGCCATTGCCGCCGAGGCCGGGGTCGACGACTTCCTCGCCGAGGCCACCCCCGAGCAGAAGCTCGCGCTGATCCGCCAGCACCAGGCCGAGGGCCGCCTCGTCGCGATGACGGGCGACGGCACCAACGACGCGCCGGCGCTCGCGCAGGCCGACGTCGCCGTGGCGATGCACACCGGCACGCAGGCCGCCAAGGAGGCCGGCAACATGGTCGACCTCGATTCCAACCCGACCAAGCTGATCGAGATCGTCGAGACGGGCAAGCAGATGCTGATGACGCGCGGCTCGCTGACCACGTTCTCGATCGCCAACGACGTCGCCAAGTACTTCGCGATCATCCCGGCGGCGTTCGTCACCACGTATCCGCAGCTGGCGGCGCTCAACGTGATGCGGCTCGCGAGCCCGTCGTCGGCCATCCTGTCGGCGGTGATCTTCAATGCGCTGATCATCGTGTTCCTGATCCCGCTGGCCTTGACCGGCGTGCGCTACCGCGCGATCGGCGCTGCCGCGCTGCTGCGCCGCAACCTCGCCATCTACGGCCTGGGCGGCGTCGTCGTGCCGTTCATCGGCATCAAGGCGATCGACGTCGTGCTCGTCGCGGCCCACCTTGCCTGAAGGACTCGCCATGAAATCACTCCTGCGCCCCGCGCTGAGCCTGTTCGTCGTGCTGACGCTGCTCACCGGGCTCGTCTATCCCGTGGCCATCTGGGGCGTCGCGCAGGTCGCGTTCCCGCAGGCGGCCAACGGCTCCCTCGTCGAGCGCCACGGCGTGGTCGTCGGCTCCGAGCTGATCGGCCAGCCGTTCTCGGCGCCGGGGCACTTCTGGAGCCGGCCCTCGGCCACGTTGCCGATGCCCTACGACGGCGACGCGTCGTCGGGCTCGAACCTGGGGCCGCTGAACCCGGCGCTGGCCGATGCCGTCCGGGCCCGCGTCGCCGCGCTGCGGGCCGCCGACCCGGGCAACATGGCACCGGTGCCGGTCGATCTCGTCACCACGTCGGCGAGCGGGCTCGACCCGCACATCAGCGTCGCCGCCGCGCACTACCAGGTGGGCCGCGTCGCGCGTGCCACGGGACTGGCGCGCGAACGCGTGCAGGCGCTGGTCGATCGCCGCGCGGAGCTGCCGCTGTTCGGCTTCATCGGCGAAGCGCGGGTCAACGTGCTGATGCTCAACCTCGATGTCGACGAAGCCCGTGCGCGCTAGGCGGCGGCAGCCACCCCCGCCATGGACTTCTGCGGGCAGGCGCCCGGCGGGCTAGAGTGCGACCCATGAGCGACGACCGCCCCGACCCCGACGACCTGCTCGCCCAGGCGCGCGAGGCCGAGCGCGCGGCACGGCGCGGGCGGCTGAAGATCTTCTTCGGCGCGTCGGCCGGCGTGGGCAAGACCTGCGCGATGCTGGCGCAGGCCCAGGCGCAGCGCGCGCAGGGCGCCGACGTGGTGATCGGCGTCGTCGAGACGCATGGCCGCGCGGAGACGGCCGCGCTCGTCGGCGCGATGCCGGTCATCCCGCGCCGCGACGTCGACCACCACGGCCGCGCGCTGCCCGAGTTCGACCTCGACGCCGTGCTGGCGCGCGCGCCGGACCTCGTGCTGGTCGACGAGCTGGCGCATTCCAACGTCGCCGGCTCGCGCCACCCCAAGCGCTGGCAGGATGTCGAGGAGCTGCTGGCCGCGGGCATCGACGTCTGGACCACGATGAACGTGCAGCACCTCGAGAGCCTGAACGACGTCGTCAACGCGGTGGCCGGCGTGCGCGTGTGGGAGACCGTGCCCGACCACGTGTTCGACGGCGCCGACGACGTCGTCCTGGTCGACCTGCCGCCCGACGAGCTGCTGCAGCGCCTGAAGGAAGGCAAGGTCTACATCGCGCCGCAGGCCGAGCGCGCGGCGGCCAACTTCTTCCGCAAGGGCAACCTGCTCGCGCTGCGCGAGCTGGCGCTGCGGCGCACCGCCGACCGCGTCGACACCGACATGCTCAGCTACCGGCGCGGGTTGAAGCAGGTGGCCGTCTGGCCCGCGCGCGAGGCGCTGCTGGCGTGCGTCGGGCCGGGTGCCCAGGGCGAGAAGCTGGTGCGCGCGGCGGCGCGGCTCGCGTCGCAGCTGGGCGCGCCGTGGCACGCGGTCTACGTCGAGACGCCCGCGCTTCAGCGGCTGTCGCGCGCGCGCCGCGAGGCGGTGCTCAAGACGCTGGCGCTGGCGCAGGACCTGGGCGCGCGCACCGCCACGCTCGCGAGCGACGCGGCGGCGCCGGCGCTGGCGCGTTACGCGCGTGAGCACAACCTGATGCGCGTCGTGCTCGGTCGGCGTGTCGGCGCGCGCGGCGGATGGACGCGGCGCGACACGGCGGCGCGGCTCGCGGCGCTGGCGCCCGACCTCGAGCTGGTGCAGGTCGCCCTGCCACGGCGCGACCAGCCGCGCGGCCTGGCGGAGATCGCGTCGCGCATGACCGGCGACGATGGCGTGCGGCCGGGCGACTGGCGCGCCTACGCGAAGAGCGTGCTCGTGTGCGGCGCCGTGATCGCCGCCACCGCGCCGCTGCTGCACGTGCTGGAGCTCACCAACATCGTGATGCTGCTGCTGCTGGCGGTGGTGTACTCGGCGCTGCGCCACGGCCGCGGGCCCGCGGTGCTGGCGGCCTTCGTCAGCGTCGCCGCGTTCGACTTCTTCGACGTCGCGCCGCGCTTCGCGCTGGCGGTCAGCGACGCCAAGTACATCGTCACCTTCGCCGTCATGTTGATCGTGGCGCTGGTGATCGGCCAGCTGACGGCCGGACTGCGCTACCAGGCCCGCGTGGCGACGCTGCGCGAGGACCGCGTGCGTGCGCTGTACGAGCTGTCGCGCGACCTCGCCGCCGCGCTGATGCCCGAGCAGATCGTCGAGATCGGCACGCGCGTCCTGCAGGCCGAGTTCGACGCGCGCGCGGTGTTCCTGCTGCTCGATGGCGACGACCGGCTCGTCGTCCCCGAGGAGACCGGCGTCGACGCCAGCCTGGCGGGCTGGGCGCTGGCCCATGGCGAGGCCGCGGGGCAGGGCACCGGCACGCTGGCGGCCAGCGCGATGCTGTACGTGCCGTTGAAGGCACCGATGCGCGTGCGCGGCGTCGTCGCGCTGGCATTGCGCAACCCGCGGCGGCTCGCGGTGCCCGAGCAGCGCCGGCTGCTCGACACCTTCGCCTCGCTGCTGGCGATCGCGCTGGAGCGCATCCACTACGTCGACGTCGCGCAGACGACGACGGTGCAGATGGAATCGGAGCGCCTGCGCAACGCGCTGCTGGGCGCGATCTCGCACGACCTGCGCACGCCGCTGGCCGCGCTCGCGGGCATGGCCGATTCCCTTCGGCTCACGCAGCCCGCGCTGGCGCCGGCGCACGAGGAGATCGCGCTGCGCCTGCGCGAGGCCGCGCTGCGCCTGAACGCGCTGGTCAACAACCTGCTGGACATGGCGCGGCTGGAATCCGGCAACGTCGCGCTCAACCTGCAATGGCAGCCGCTGGAGGAAGTGGTGGGCAGCGCGCTGCGCGGGCTGGCGGTGCTGTCGGAAGGGCGCCATCCGATCCGCGTCCAGTTGCCGGCCGACCTGCCGCTGCTGCGCTTCGACGCGGTGCTGTTCGAGCGCGTGCTGGCCAACCTGCTGGAGAACGCGGCCAAGTACACGCCGCCCGGCAGCCCGGTCACCATCGGCGCGGCCGCCACGCGCGAGTCGGTCGAGGTCTGGGTGGCCGACGAGGGCCCGGGCCTGCCGCCCGGTCGCGAGGCGCTGATCTTCGAGAAGTTCGAGCGCGGCCGCAAGGAGAGCGCGACGCCGGGCGTCGGCCTCGGCCTGGCGATCTGCCGTGCCATCGTGGCCGCGCACGGCGGCACGATCCGCGGCGAGACCCGGCCCGAGGGCGGCGCGCGCTTCGTGTTCACGCTGCCGCGCGGAGAGCCCCCGCGCATCGGCGATCTGGACGACGACGACGACAATCCCGCGATGCCGCAAGCCACCGATCCGGAAGACGTTCGATGAGCCCGCACGGCCGCCCGAAGGGCGAATGCCCCCGCCCGGCGGGGAGGCGCGAAGCGCCAGGGCTGCCGTCATGACCGCCCTCGAACGCCCGCCCAAGGTGCTGGTGGTGGAGGACGAGGCGGAGATTCGCCGCTTCGTGCGGCTGTCGCTGCAGGCGGAATCCATGGAGGTGTCCGAGGCCGAGAACGTCGCGCGCGGCCTGGTCGAGGCCGGCACGCGCCGGCCCGACCTGGTGGTGCTGGACCTCGGGTTGCCGGACGGCGACGGCCTGGACTTCATCCGCGGGCTGCGCGCGTGGTCGCACATTCCCATCATCGTGTTGTCCGCCCGCACGATGGAGGCCGACAAGATCGCCGCGCTGGACGCCGGCGCCGACGACTACCTCGTCAAGCCCTTCGGCACCGGCGAGCTGCTCGCGCGCGTTCGCGCGCAGCTGCGCAGGCACCCGCGCGCGAACGCCGACGTGCCCAGCGTGCTGGAATTCGGCGACGTGCGCATCGACCTCGCGGCGCGCACCGTCGAACGCGCCGGCGCGGCGCTGCACCTCACGCCCATCGAATACCGGCTGCTGACGCACCTGGCGTCGCACCCGAACCGAGTGCTCACTCACCCGCAACTGCTGAAGGCCGTGTGGGGGCCGTCCCATGCCGAGGACACGCATTACGTGCGCATCTACATGGGCCACCTGCGCGCCAAGCTGGAGGCCGACCCGTCCCAGCCGCAGCACCTGGTCACCGAACTGGGGGTCGGCTATCGGTTCGTTCCCTGAGAATTCGTTGGCGCGGACGCCGGGTTCTCGGTCGTTTCCTCTAGAGACATCCGTGTCGGGGCACGGATAATCGCGCCTCCCGGTCCAGGAAGCCGGGTGGAGTGACCCGGTGAATGCTGTTCGACGTCTTGCCCTCGCGATGATGGCCGGCGCCGCCCTCGGGCTGGCCGGTTGCGCCAGCCACGAGGCGGCCGCCCCGCCGGAGCACCGCTACACCGAGACGATCTCCTCGGTGCTGATCTCCGAGGACGGCCAGCGCATCGCGGCCATCGGCGACGGCCACCACTACATCTTCGGCGCGCCCGAGGTGCTGGTGAAGGCGCTGCGCTCGCCGGTGCATCCGCAGCTGGCGGCCACGTTCTCCACCTTCCACATCGACCAGCGCGGCGTCGTCAGCGGCGACTGGCTGCTCACGCTCGCCCCGGACGCCTCGCCCGCCGCGAAGGAGCAGGCGCGCAGCGCCGGCCTCACCCCGGGTCCCGACGGCGTGTATGCGGCCGCGGGCATCCTCAAGGGACAGCGCTTCACGGGCTGGACGTACAAGCTGCGAGGCGCGCAGGACAAGCTGAACAAGCCCTACGCGATAGAGATCACCACCGAGGCGAGCGCCGGCGACCGCGCGGTCGACGACGCCGCCACGCCGATCCGCCTGGCGGCCGACGGCGTGCAGCTGATCTACTGGGCGCCGCTCGCCCCGGTGATCGTGCCGATCCTGTTCCTGACGCGCGCCAAGGATCACTGATCCCTGGCCGGCCATGAAGCATCCAGAATCAACGTGCGCGGGGGACGGAGCGCCGCACTCTGCGCGCGAGGGGTCGTCATGACGCGGGACGAGCGCCGGGCCGCCCCAAGCCGGCCCGCGGTCCCCTCGGGGGACGGAGCGCCGTACCCGGCGCGGGATGGGCACCAATGACCCCGGGCGAGATAGACCACCAGGCGCTGACCGCGCTGCGGCTGCTGCCCGACGAACCGGAGCGCGCGATGCGCGTCTGGGACGACGCG
>Ga0136846_1243158_pt1 | contig 11232 bp, 13 predicted proteins | sample HopSoiMetagenom2_FD_96841 | JGI IMG/M metagenome (GOLD analysis project Ga0136846, IMG submission 96841) | Grasslands soil microbial communities from Hopland, California, USA - 2 Assembly 2016 (version 4) | ecosystem: Environmental > Terrestrial > Soil > Grasslands | place: USA: Hopland... | reverse complement strand
GGCGAAGTGCACAAGCATATCGAAAGCTCGCATCTGACGCCGGAATGGGAGGCGGCGCTGGTGCTGCCGCATGGCAATACCTGGACCTGCGAGGCAAGCCACGAATTCTCCAACGTCAATGGAGCGCGCAATCTCGAATTCTGGTTCGAGGCACGCCGCCGCGGCTCGCCGCTCAAGATCTTTCCGCAACCCGGTTCGGCCGTGCCACCGACGGCCTACGAATGGGGCGGCGGCTGGTATGGCCACGATGAACAGGCTCGCTTCATGGGCGAGAGCCTGATGGTGACCGGACTCGACGAAGTCATGGACTGGCCGGCGGTGTGGAATCCCGACAATCCCTCCTACAAGCGGTTGTGGGGCATGATCGAGGCGACCTTCGCGGCGCGCGGCGTCGTCGAGGGCCATGCCTCCGGCCTGCGGGATCTGCCCTCCATCAACGCCTTTGCTGCGGCGGGCCTCGCCTCCGACCACGAAGTGCAGACTCCGGAGGAAACTTGGGACAAGCTTACCCGTGGCTTGTTCATCGAGCTGCGTGTCTATGCCATGGACGAGATCGTCAAATGGCTGCTCGCGAAAGGCTTGCAGGACTGGTCGCAGATCGCGTTCACCACCGATGACCGCAGTGCCAGTCACACGCTCGAGCTCGGCGCCAGCGACCACAACGCACGGGCCGCGATCGAGGCCGGCCTTGCGCCGGAAATTGCCATCCAGTGTCTCACCATCAATCCGGCGCGGCACATGCGGCTCACGCCGTTCGTCGGCAGTCTGGCTCCCGGGCGTTTCGGCGACGTGGTGCTGCTCTCGGATGTTGCCAAGCTAACGATCGCGGAAGTGTGGGCTGATGGCGCGCAGGTCTCCGACGGCGAGCGTTACGTCGGTGAGGTGCCCGAGATCCAGTGGCCGGATTGGGCAACGAAGACGGTCAACATCAAGCGCTCGATCAAGCCTGAAGATTTCGAGCTGCGGGCCGAGCCCGGCCGGACCACGATGAAGGCGGCTGTGATCCGTCCTTTCCATTGGCATCCCGAATTCTACACCCTCGAACTGCCGGTGCGTGATGGCGTCGTGCAGCGCGACGAGAGCGAGGCCATCACCAAATTTGCCATCGTCGACCGCTTTTCCGGCGACGGGCGCGTCGCAAAGATGTTCTGGCGCGGCTGCGGACCGCGCACGCCAGACACGGCCGTTGCCTGTTCGGTGGCGCACGACAAGCACAATATCTGGGTGGTCGGCTCATCCGATGTGGCGATGGCAAAGGCGGTGAACACGCTGATCGAACTTCAGGGCGGATGGGCGCTGGTGCGCGAGGGCGAGCTCGTTGCCACCGTGCGGTTCGAGGTCGGCGGGCTGATGAGCTGTCGCTCGGCCCAAGCGCTCGATGCCGAAATGCAGGCGCTTTACGCGGAAGGCCGCAAGGTCGACTGGATGTACGAGCCGACGTTCCGGCCGCGCTGGTATCCGGGATTCCCGGAGCGGCTCATGTTTGCAACGCTGACCTGCGCGCCCTGGAGCTGGGTGCTGGTCGCGCCGTGCGAGCAGGCACCGCTCGGTTTCATCAACGTGCAGACCGGCGAAGCGCATCCGGTGGTCTGGTAGGGGAGGACTGGATGGACGAGATGACGAAGCCGCAAGCCGCTTCCACCGAGCCGACACCGCGCGCAGCTCCGGGGCTGCTTGATCGCACATTTGGTCTCACCGAGCGTGGCACGAGCGTCGGCCGCGAGGTGATGGCAGGTGCGACGACGTTCGCGGCGATGGCCTATATCATCGCCGTGAACCCGGCGATCATGTCCAATGCCGGAATGGATCGCGCCGATCTGGTCAGCGCGACGGCACTCGCTGCGATCCTCGGCTCCGTAATGATGGGGCTGTGGGCAAATCTGCCGCTCGCCGTTGCGCCGGCGATGGGATCGAACGTCATCTTCACCTATGTCATCGTTAAGCAGATGGGCATGCCCTGGCAGGGCGCGCTCGCGATGGTTGCCTTCACCGGCGTTCTGTTCCTGATCCTCAGCCTGTCTAAGCTGCGTGAGAAAGTCGCAAAGGATGTGCCGGAAGCGCTGAAGATCGGTATCCAGGCGGCGGTCGGTACCCTCATCGTCTTCATCGCGCTACGGGGTGCCGGATTCGTGGTGCAGAACCCGTCGACCTACATCGCCATGGGATCCCTGCGCAGTCCGCCGGTGCTGCTGACGCTGTTCGGTCTGCTGCTCACGCCGGTGCTGGTGGCGCGTCGGGTGCCGGCGGCGCTGATCCTGTCGATCGCGGTGCTCACCCTGATCGGCTTCTTCGTTCCCGGCGCCAATGGAAAGATGGTGACGTCGGTGCCATCGGCGATCATGGCATGGCCACGCTGGCCGACCAGCACCTTCATGGCGCTCGACGTCGGTTATCTCTTCAGCCATTTCGTCGTGGCGCTGCCTTTGCTGTTCTATTTCCTGTGCGCCGAATTCTTCTCGACGCTGGGCACGCTGATCGGCGTGACGGGGGCCGCCAATTTGCGCAAGCCCGACGGCTCGATCCCGAACGCGACCGCCGCCTTTGCGACCGATGCGACTGCGTCCATCGTCGGACCGCTGCTCGGTACCTCCGTCGTGACGGCCTACATCGAATCCATCACCGGCGTGCAGGCCGGCGGTCGTACCGGCCTGACGTCGCTGACCGTTGCAGGATTCTTCTTCCTCGCGCTGTTCTTCTGGCCGATCTTTGTCATCATCCCGCCGCAAGCGACCGCGCCCGCGCTGGTGCTGGTCGGCGTTCTGATGATGCAGGGGCTTGCCCGCATCGACATGAGCGACCTCGGCAACGCAGTTCCGATCGTTCTGACGCTGCTGGTCACCGTGCTGACCAATAACCTTATTAATGGAATGGCCTTGGGTACGCTGAGCTACATCGCCCTGGAAGTGGCAGTCGGGCGGCGGTCACAGATTCCGGCGATGGTGTGGGGACTCGGGGTCGTGTTCGTCGCTTACGCGATCGTGATCGCGCAGATCTTTTGACGCATGCGTCAAGCCGCGAGGTCCAGCAATCTGCACGATCCGCGCACCAGCGCCTTGCGCCCGACCGGAGTGATCGCCGGAAGGCCGTCGTCGACTGCGACAAGGCCGAGCTCGACCAGGCTTTTGACGACGTAAAACTTCGATAGGCGACCGTTTGACACCGGATTGCGAAGTGCTTTCAGCACTTCCCACTGGTCGGGTGAAAGATCGAAGTCGAAATCGTTGCTCATGCTGCCTCAAGCGAAACTAGCGTTCGCTCCTCTGTTAGCGGCGCTGCATGAAAACCATGCGACGACAATGAGTCGGGAATTCGGTGAGCTGTTTAGAACTTCTCTTCACAAATTGCGGACTTCGTTGCGCACAAGCGGTAAGATCGTTTGCGTACGAATATCGTCCCGGCGCGAGATCACTAATTGATGATTTGAGCTTGATCGTGCAACGAGATCTGCCGCAGTGCACGGGAAGGATCGCTGTCCCATTCTGCGTCGCAATATGCGCAGAAATCGTGAGGCAGAGGTGCCGGACTCTGCTAATTTGATTCGCAGGGGATTGGCTTCACACGACAGGAGTGTGAGTGCATGAACAGGCTGGTTGAAATTCGCAGTCAGGAATCCCTGTGCCGGGAGCGCGCCGCGCTGGATTCGGAGCGCCGGGTATTCTGGCTTGCGCAGGCTCAGGAATGGGAGCAGCGCGCGCTCGACGAAATTGCGTACCACTTTCGGGAGTGTAACCTCGTCCAGGCCGAGTTGGCTGCCGCCTGACGCCAGCAGGCAGACGTGACCGCCGCCTGCTGAAGCGACCTCTCTACTGATAAGTCGCCACGATGTCGGACACCGCGCGCTCAAGCTGCTGCGCGGTGGCGCATTGGCGCACCACGCTGCAAAAGGTCGCATAGCGCGGCATCTCGGAATCGCCAAAGCCCCAGGCGAGCCGTCCCTCGGGATTGAGCCAGACCAGCCGCTTCGAGCGCTCGGAGATACGGCGCAGGATGTCGGCGCGCGGATCGAGATTGTTGCTGCGGGCGTCGCCGAGCACGATCACGGTGGTCTGTGGCGTCAGCGTGCTCATGAACTCCTTCTCGAAATCGACCAGTGACGAGCCGTAGTCGGATGAGCCGAAGCCGACCTTGGACATGATTTCGGCCATCGCCTCTTCCGGCGATTTCGATTCCAGGATGTCGCTGACCTCGATCAGATGCGAGGAGAAGGCGAAGGAACGGACGTCGTCGACGACTTCGTGCAGGGAGTGGATCAACAGCAGGAAGAAATCGGATACTTGCGCGACCGAGCCGGAGACGTCGCAGATCGCAATGATTTTCGGCCGGTCGCGGTGCTTGCGCTTCCACGCCGTGAGGAAGGGCACGCCGCCCCAGGCTGCGTTGCGGCGGAGCGTGCGGCGGACGTCGAGATGGCCGCGACGCTGGCGCTTGCGCGGCTTCGAATAGCGCTCGCGCAGGCGGCGTGCGATCTGCCGGATGAGGGCGCGCATCTCGGCAACCTGGCGCCGCTCGATGCGGGCAAGAGGTGCATTGCGCAGGATCTCGTTACGGAGGTTTTCGGCCTCCTCGCGGGCATAAAGGGCAAGTCCCTGTGAGACGGCGTCGCGGACGGCCTCACGCAAAGCATCAAGCGCGGCGCGCAGACGCTCGGCGAGTGCGGGATTGGTTGCGGTCAGCTCGTCGAGATCGTCGCGCAGGCGCTGCAGGCCCATGGCATCGAGGATTCGGCTGGAGAAGATGCCGCGCTGGGTGGAATAGCGGATGTCCGACAGGGAAGCCGCGCCGGAGGCGCCAGCGATCGCGGCCGCGATCGCGCTGCGATCCTGGGACAGCAGCATCTGTGCGAGCGGGCCGAGTTCCGCTTGCGGCGAGCCGCCGCCTGCATCGCTGGCCATGCCGGAAGGGGGAGCTTGGTCCGCATCTGGCGACGGATCCTCCTCGCCGCCCCCCGGCTGCTCGTGCCGCGGCTCAGGCTGGCTGAAGAACAGGTCAAAGCAGTCGCCGAGCGCGAGCTTCTCGTCCTGCGACTTGGCGAGCGTCAGAAGCAGGGTGTCGCGCAGCATGGTTCGGTCGGAAAACCCGACCTGCGCAACCGCGCGCATCGCATCGATACTTTCGGCGGGCGAGACGTGGACTCCGGCGCCACGTGCCGCCCGAAAGAAACGATGGATGTTCTCGCGCATCGGCGTCAACCGAAGACGTTGGATCGTGCTGCCTTGGCAATGAAGGTCGTGATCTGGGGCTGGGCCGCCTCGATATCGGCTTCGTATTTCAGAAGCACGTTGAGCGTATCCCTGACCGTCTCGGTATCGAGCTCGGAAGCCTGGAGCAGCACCAGCACGCGCGCCCAGTCGATGGTCTCGCTGACCGAGGGCAACTTCTTCAAATCCAGCGAGCGAATCTCGTGAATAAATCCGACCATCTGTCTGCGCAGCGTCTGCGAGATGTTGGGGACACGGCTCTCGACGATGCGCTCCTCCAGCCGCTGTTCGGGGAAGCCGATATGCAGATGCAGGCAGCGTCGCTTCAGGGCGTCGCCGAGGTCACGTTCGCTGTTGGAGGTGAGGATGACCGTCGGCGGCGTGATCGCTGAGACGGTGCCGAGCTCGGGAATCGTGACCTGGAAGTCGGAGAGGATTTCCAGGAGGAGTGATTCGAATTCGGCGTCCGACTTATCGATCTCGTCGATCAGCAGCACGCAGCCGCCCGGCTGTTCCAGCGCCTGAAGCAGCGGGCGCGGCTCGACGAACTCCTTGGAGAAGAACACGTCGCCGAAATCGTGAAGTTGGCCGAGCGCAGCATGCAGCGTCTGCGCACCGCCCAAGACTTCGCCGAGCTTGTCCTTGAGGATCTGGGTATAGAGAAGCTGCTTGGCGTATTTCCACTCGTAGAGCGCCTTGGCCTCGTCGAGGCCCTCGTAGCATTGCAGGCGGATCATCTTCATGCCGCGCCAGGCGGCGATCGCCTTGGCGAGCTCGGTCTTGCCAACGCCCGCGGGACCTTCGACCAGAATTGGTTTCTCGATCTGTTGGGACAAATAGACGGCGGTCGCGATCTGGCGGCTCGCGATGTAGCCCTGCGCGGCGAGGCCGCTCTCCACTGCCTCGATCGCGGTCGAGGGCTTCTGTTCAGCCACGAATGGGCGCTCCCAAAGGTCTTGCTTGGGGCTTGTTCTGCCTGCGTTCCCGGCAAAGAACAAGCCTCGTTTGGGACGGGCCTGACCCGCGCTGACGGCCGCTTTTTCCGTTCAGCGCAAAAACTTGAGCGATGGCCGACGTGCGCTCAGTGCCGCAGCAGCTCAGGCTTGCGGATCGTTTGTCGGACCTCGGCGCCGCAATCGGCGCATTCATAGACGAAGTCGATCTTGGCGAGACTCCAGTGCGGCTCGACCTCGCGCACATACATCGGCAGGAAGCCCATGCAAGACGGGCAAATCACAGGCGCTATCTCGACATCCTGATGATGCTGTACATAAGCTGGCATCTCGGTTCTCCTTCGCAGGCGACCACCAAACCCCGCGCAAAGGCTACTGCCGGTCGCCCCGAGGCGGTCATCAACTCTTTCGAACAGAGGCGGAACCGCGGGCGTTTGTCGTTCGCTGTGACATTCCTGTTACGGCTCTGTACTGTAACGGGCGGACCAAATGCCTATTTCACAGGCCGATCCGCTTTCCACGGACCTTCACTGCAACGACAAGGGAGCAACCCCATGACCCATGCCATTCGCTTTCACAAGACCGGCGGTCCTGAAGTCCTGGTCTGGGAGGAGATCAGTGTCGGCAAGCCCGGACCGGGCGAAGCGCGTATCCGCCACACCGCCGTAGGTCTCAACTTCGTCGACATCTACAATCGTTCGGGCGTGTATCCGGTGCAATTGCCGAGCGGACTTGGCAGTGAGGGAGCCGGTGTCGTCGAGGAAGTCGGACCCGGTGTCACCGATCTGAAGCCCGGAGATCGCGTTGCCTACGGCGCCTCGCCGCTCGGCGCCTATTCCGAAGCGCGGCTGATCCCCGCCGATCGTCTGCTGAAGCTGCCTGACGGCGTCGACGACAAGACTGCGGCGGCGATGATGCTGAAGGGGCTCACCACGCAGTACCTGATCCGGCAGACCTACCGGGTGAAAGCCGGCGACACGATCCTGCTCCATGCCGCGGCCGGCGGCGTCGGTCTGATCCTGAGCCAGTGGGCCAAGCATCTCGGTGCGACCGTGATCGGCACCGTCAGCAGCGACGAGAAGGCCAAACTGGCCAAGGCACATGGCTGCGACCATGTCATCATCTACACGCGCGAGGACTTCGTAAAGCGCATCGGCGAGATCACCGGCGGCAAGAAGGTGCCGGTGGTTTATGATTCCGTCGGCAAGGACACATTCCTGAAATCGCTGGATTGCCTGGCGCCGCTCGGCGTCGCCGCGCTGTTTGGTGCGTCCTCCGGCGCTGTCGAGCCGCTCAATCTCGGCCTGCTCGCGCAGAAAGGCTCGCTCTACGTCACGCGTCCGACGCTGTTCACCTACGCCGCCAAGCGCGAGAGCCTGGTTGCGATGGCGAACGAGCTGTTCGCTGTCGTCAAGTCCGGCGCGGTCAAGATCGAGGTGCACCAGACTTATCCGCTGAAGGACGCCGCCAAGGCGCATGCCGATCTCGCCGCGCGCAAGACCACCGGCTCAACCGTGCTGACGGTGTGACCTCCGGCCGGCCAGTGACACAGGCCATTTGAGCCTGCGTCACGCTTTCTCATGCTTGCGCAGGTCGCGCGCGTGATCGAGGAGGATTGCCTGGAGGTCGATGTCTTCAGGTGGAACCTGGGGAAGGGCGGCCTCGGTCAGAATGGCCTCGGTCACGTCCTCGACCGAACTCTCCGCGATCTCGTGGATGAAGCAAATGTTCTGGTATTCACCCGAGGCGACGCGGGAAATAACCTCGCGCCGTGTCACTTCGGGATCGACGACCGCCTCGCGGCCGCGCCGCCCGTAGTCGATCATGACGACGAAATATTGCATGGAAAAACCCTGCCGGCCCCAACGACGGGGATACGGCAGAGTATTTCCGAAAAACGGAATTAAGTCAAGTCCAGATTCCAAAAATCGGAAATCTGAGAGGCGGTCGTCTACTTGCCCTTCTTGCGCGGGCGCGCAGACTTGGCGCGCAGCCGCTCGAGCTGGCCCTTGGGCATGGACAGGCAGATCTCTCCGACCCATTCGAGCTTCACGCCGACGATCGGTTTGGCATTGAAGCTGTTCAGATTGACCACGGAGGGGGTTTTCCCCCGTTCAATCGTCTTCAAATAGCGCTCGCCGGTCTTGAGCCGGACCACGGCTTCTTCGCCGTAGAAGCTCGACAGCGGATGGCGCTGGTCCTTGTAGACCACGATCACGTCGCCGCTCTCGTATTTGGGCAGCATCGAATCACCCACGATCTCGAAGGCGACCGTCTCTTCCATGATCGGGAAGGGCAGTGCGATGTCGCCGAGACCCTCCGGGGGAACCTGTTCATAATCCGGCTCGATCACCGCGCCGGCGCCGACGCGGCCCATGATCGGCGCGAGATTGAGCTCCAGATATTCCATGATCGGAATGATTTCCGATGCCTTCACCAGCCGCTCGCCGCCAAGGATCTCGGATACCGCGCCGGGGCGCACCCCCATCGCTGCCGCGAGGCCGCCCTTGCTCTTGCCCGTCTTCTCCAGACCCCGCTCGATCATCGCAACGTCCAACATGGTGATTCCCTCGATTGCCATCGCCTCGCCTCTTGTAATCCGAAATTCGGAATTGATGCAATTATGAATATCAGAAATATTGCTTGACTGAGGCTTCGGAATACCGGAATGTACGTTTCGCCTCCCGGTCTTGCGACCGGAGGAGGTGCATCACAGGACAGCATCATGGAACCGGGCCATTGGCGGTCGGAGCACTCTGACGCGCTTCGCGACTATCTTCTCAAAGGAATGTCTTATGCGGAGATCGGAACACGGATTAATGCAAGGTTTGGAACGGCTTACACGCGCAACGCTGTGGTCGGCCGTGCCAAGCGGCTAGGGCTCGTTGCGCCGGTACCGGAGACGAGTCCGTCAATCGTGCCGTCTTTGCCGACCGAGACCTGCCTGGCTTCGCCGCGCCCGTCGCCGTTCCCGCTACTGAACCTGCCGCCGAATTCCGCATTGAAGCCTGCCGCACAGGTCACGCTGCGCTGTGTCGGCATCAAGCCGCGGCTGGTCTCGCTGGTCGAACTTGAGCCGGCCGACTGCCGCTATCCCTTTGGCGGCGACAAGGAGGGGGAGGAGATCGCCTTCTGCGGCCATCCATGCCAGCCGGGCTCCAGCTATTGCACGCCGCATGCGGGCCTGACGCGCCGCTCTGGCGCTGCGCCCGCCCGTATCGCAGGTCCGGTCGTGCTGAGGCTGGTCTCCGCCGGCTGACGTGCGGCTTCCCGTTCAATCGTCAACTTTGCATGGAGTATCCGCATGGGACGTGCCCGACGCAACAAGTCCTACAAACTGCCTGATGTCTACGATCGCCGATCGCGCGAGGTGCCATTCAATGCCGAATTGGCGGAGGTCGAGGTCGACAATCCGCTGGCGCTCGATCCCGGCGAGAAGATCATGGCCATTCGCTCCGTCCGCGGCGATCCGCTCGGCCGGCTGCACGCGCATCACCAGATCGACGAGGCGCAGTACCGCGGCGGTCGCGCCTTCCAGAGCGATTGGGAGCGCGCGGAGCGGGGGCCCCAGGCGGTCGATACGACACGCGAATATGTCGACGGTACCGGCACGCGCGAGCCTGTCACCGAGAGCCAGCGTCAGGCGGTGCTGCGGCTGAACCGGGTCGAGCGCGAACTCGGCACGGACGGTGCTGCGCTGGTGCACGATGTGCTCGTGCTGGGGCTGACCATGGACCAGATCGGGGAGCGCCGTGCGGTCCGGACGCAGCGGTGGAACGACTATTTCGCGCGGCGTTTTCGCGAATGCCTGGACCGGCTGGCGCTGATCTACGGCTTTGCGACGGAAGCGGGGACGCCGCGTGCAGACCAGCGCAGATGATTGCGGCACGCCGGCGGTCTCGGCCGCCGGCGTGCCGGTAACTTCTTACGGATGCGGCACAATCTGGTAGGGAGTCGCATAGGGCTCGACGCGAAGCGAAGCGTTGGCCAAAAGCCCGATTCTGGCGGTCGGAGCCTGCTGCAACTCGCCGTTCGGGCCGCGATGTACGTTGTATTGCCAGACGGTGAGGTCACCCTTCTTCGCCAGTGCGTGTGCAACCGCGCTCGCATCATTGCCGCCGAGCGACTGAAGCTCCTCCGCCGACAATCCGACGATAATTTCGTCCTTGATGGTGATGATCTTGAACAGGTTCACCTTGGTCTCCTGCGCCCATGCGCCTTGGATCGAGAGGGTAAGAAGCGCGACCGCGGCGCCCTTGATGAGATCGCAGCGAGAAAGCATGTCGTCGTCCTTTGGTGCTGACGCGCGCCGAATCGTTGAATCCATCAGCCATGGCGCTCGTGATCCGCGTGGCCCTATCGCCACTGCTTGGTCGTTCGATCTTGAACAACGGTTCACGGGCGGAAACATATCGGGAGCGATGAACCTCGATGCGACGAGGCGTGTCCAAACCGAGAACTCAAGGGGATACTTCGGATGAAATTCGCCGGCGCCGTTTGCCTTCTCGTGTGTATTGGTACCCCAGGGACCGCCGCAGCCGCCGATGCCTTCTACACCGGAAGCTGGACAATCGCGGCTGCCGTGATCGCACCATGGGCCGACCCGCACCGCAAGCCCGATGACACTGAGCGGGCACGGCTGATGGGCAAAGCAATCGTCCTGAAGGAGAAAGAGATCTCGGGGCCGCGCCCATTTGCCTGCAGTAAGCCGCAGTACAAAGTGACGAATTATGGCCCCGATATGATCTTTCAGGGCGCATTCGACGAGATGCAACGTGCCGACAAGAAGGCCGATCCCAAGGCGCTTGCCGCCTCGCTCGGCTTCGCGGGCGCTGCGATCAGGACTTTGGAGACCGGCTGCGAGATTGACGTTCACTTCGTTGACGATACAACCGCCGAGATCGGACTCAACAATTACGTGTATACGCTGAAGAAGCGTTAGGTTGCGTCCGTCAATTGTGCCTTCATGCCGGAAACAAGGCGAAATGGCGTGCCGGTTGACGGTAATCGCGGCCATGTACGTGACCGATGCCGCTTCTTGACGCAGGTGGGTGACGGCGATCCATATTCCTGTTATCCGG
>Ga0136846_1230863_pt1 | contig 11232 bp, 7 predicted proteins | sample HopSoiMetagenom2_FD_96841 | JGI IMG/M metagenome (GOLD analysis project Ga0136846, IMG submission 96841) | Grasslands soil microbial communities from Hopland, California, USA - 2 Assembly 2016 (version 4) | ecosystem: Environmental > Terrestrial > Soil > Grasslands | place: USA: Hopland... | reverse complement strand
TATGGATATACAAATAAGCAGTATCGTTGTATGATAGATTCTCATCGGCTTTTTTTCCCATCACGACATTTTTACCCGTACAATCGTAAATGAATACGGCATTAGCGGTAGCGAGATCTTTTTCCCTTTTAATTTTAATGCCTGTTCGCTTGGCGCTACTTTACCCGGTTGATTAAATGAATTCACATCGGTTAAATCATCTGCTTTTAATATTGTGAGCTTTGCGTCTGCATCCAGTTTTTTAATGCCTGATACCTGTATTTCTTTGGTTTGCGTCTTCCCCGATACATTCACCAGTTTGACCACCAACTCATTTGTATTCTTGTCAATGACTGCAGAGGCGTATAAACTATCCTGGCCGGACAATGGCTTATTGTCCTGGAGTATGGGTACTACATTCGTTCCTTTATTGAGGGAAAATAATTTCTGCACATAATAGTTCGGGGTCCCATATACCTGCAGGTTGTCCACCCAGATCATATCCGGTGTCCATTGCCAGCCATCTACGTTGGCAAATAGTGGCGCATATGAAGCCATGCAAACCACGTCAGCATTGCGTTCCATGCCCGTCATAAATGCCGCTTCGGCGATAGCTGTCTGCCAGTTGTTCTTATTATTCACGCTTACCGTCTTGTCACTTTGTGCTGCATATTCCCCGGCGAAGATCTTCGAACCTTTGCGGTCATAGTTATCGTATCTCGAAGCGTTTTGTAAAAACCATTCCGGGCGACGGTAATAATGTTCATCGATGATATCAGCATTCATTTTTCTTAGCTCGCCATTTAGATAGTCAAATCGCTCACCGTTTGGATCGGTGCCGGAACTATTGACCAGTTTGATATTGGGATATTTTTCCTTGATGGCTTTTGTAAAAATCTTCAACCGCTCAATATATTGCGATCCCCAATTTTCATTTCCAACACCCATAAACTTAAGATGAAAAGGACCCGGGTGTCCCATTTCTGCGCGAACCTTGCCCCACTGCGTGGTAATATCCCCATTGGCAAATTCGATCAGGTCGAGCGCATCTTGTATGTAAGGGTCCAATTGACTAATGGGTACCAGTTCCGCAGAATTAAATTGACAGGCCATGCCTGCATTCAAAATAGGAAGGGGTTCGGCGCCTATGTCCTCAGCAAGTTGAAAATATTCAAAGAACCCGAGACCAAAAGTCTGGAAATAATCGGGTGTGGGACGGTGGGCAAATTCAAAATTCCAGCGATTGATGATCAATTGTCTTTGCTCAACGGGTCCTATTGTCTTTTTCCATTGATAACGTTGTGAAAGATCATAGCCTTCCACTATACAACCGCCCGGGAAACGAATGAATCCCGGCTTCATATCGGCGAGCATCTGGATCATGTCGGCCCGCATTCCGCCCGGTCTTTTTTTCCAGGTATCCTGTGGGAACAGCGAGATCATATCGAGGTCAATGGGTCCATCCCCTTCAAACCAAATTCGCATAGATGCCTTTGGCGCTGTGGCACTGGCAGTAAAGCTTGTTTTGATCTTTTTCCATTCGCTACCCGTGGCCGTGGTATTCACAACTGTTGAACCGATGATTTCGCCTGTTTCATTTACCAGTTCGATATACATTTTAATACCGGGAGATGTTTGATGATACATAAAAGAAAAATCATAACCGATATCCTTTTTGACTCCCATTCCCCGGAACCCTTCATTATTCAACCCAATACTTCCTTTTTTATTATTATGCAGTGTCACGCAGAGAAACCGCGGGTTAGCTTCATTCACTTTCTTTCGGTTCACAACTAAAAAATCTCCTTCGGTCAACGGCTTGCCCAGGATTGTCCATCCCATCATCGGTTTATAAAATTCAAAAGAACGGTTCTTGACCATTTCCGCATAGATGCCTCCATCCGCGCCTAAGTTGATATCTTCAAAAAAGACTCCCCACATAGTAGGTTGTACTTCGGCAACAAGCTGGTCGGCTTTTACCGTAATACTATTACCCGACTGGCCCATCGAACAAACCGATAGAGCCATTACCACCACCCCTGTTAGAATACTTTGCAGAATTTTCATTGTTCCGTTTGTTTAAAAAGTTACCCGGTCGCTGTCCCCAACATAGAACCGTCCATAGATGCAATGGCCGAAGTGTTCGGCAAAATGACCGTAGATATTCTTATTTATTCCTTCCGTTGCGTTATCTATCTGTAATAGGATCCTTACCTGGGAAAACCAGCGGCCTGCAATGAAAAAACATGCAATAAAACTGATTGGCCCGATGAGATCACCCCGGCCGCGGCTTGCATGAGCTATACCTCCCAAATAATATAATAATTTTGTCGCACCTACTTTCATCTTTGTAATTTTCCTTTTAGCAACGTGAATGAATGCGGCGGAAATGTATACGTAAATTTTGCTCCGCTTATATTGACTGGTGGCTTAACCACTGTTTTTACATTCTCTTTGGAAAAATCATTCCCGGATTTAATATCAGGGCCATTGACTTCATAGATGGTGAACTGCCCGCTGAAATTACCTTCCTGGGAAATAATATCGGTGGTTATGGCTTCGTCTTTGTTGCGATTGACGACACAGAGCATTAATTCACCGTCTTTGTAGGTAGCCGATACATCAAGGTAAGGCACGTTGGTTTGCTGCGTCGTCATCTCCCCCAACCCAATAAAAAATTTCCCCGTATTATACCGCTTGCAATCGACAAGTACATCTAAAGAAGTCCCGTAGACATTATTGGCAAATAATTGCAAAGGATAGAAAATTGTTTGCTTGAAAAGACCGGTTTCATTAGTGAAAATTGGTGCAATAACATTTACCAGCTGCGCCATATTTGCCATCTTGACTATGTCGGCATTGCGAATGAATGCATTTAAAAATCCTGCAACGACGAGTGCATCTTCGAGGTTGTACTTTTCTTCCAGAGCATTCCTTCCCCTGGCTGAAGCGCCTCTTCTTGCGCGATACCAGACATTGTATTCATCCCAGGCTATATAAATTGGATCCTTGTTCGGCCGGTTTGCTTTTTGCATGGCCAGCGCGATCATTCCTTTTACGATCTTTGTCCGCTGCTCTAATACAAGCGGGGTGCAGATAAAGTTGTAATAATTACTATCAGGGTTGCCCACGTAGATATGAAGCGCTATATAATCAATCACATCTTTCAATTCTCGCAGAATGGTCTGGTTCCAGTAATCGGGATCGGCGCCTTCCCGGTAATTGGAAGAGCCGGCGGCAATTAATTTTATATCAGGCGATGTACGAACCATTAGCTTCGCCGCTTCCAGCGCCTTTTTGCAATAATCTTCGGCATTCAAATGTCCCATTTGCCAGGGGCCGTCCATTTCATTACCGAGACTCCAGTATTTAATATTATATGGGTCGGGATAGCCGTGTTTCTTTCGCAGTTCCGCATAGTATGGGCCCTCTTTCACATTACAATATTCCACCCATCGCCTCGCTTCCTCTATCGTTCCCGTTCCCATGTTGACGGAGAAATAAGGTTCGGCATTAACAGCCCTGGCAAAGCCGATAAATTCATTTGTACCGAATTGATTGGGTTCTAATGTGGCCCATGCAAGATCTAACCTGGGAATGCGTTCGGTTTTTGGCCCCACTCCATCCAGCCAATTGTAGTTAGAAACAAAATTGCCGCCGGGATATCTTATAATGGTGGGATGCAGTTCTCTGACAGCCTGCATAACATCCTTTCTATAGCCATTGTTATCCGATAACGAAGAAGCTGAATCATAAATTCCACCATAAATGCAACGCCCAAGGTGCTCCGCAAAATTTCCATAAATATGCTTGTCAACTTCCCCGATCGTACGATCGATATCGATTTTGATCCGGGCATGTTGCGCCTGCACATAAGCGCCAGCGCTTAAAAAGAAAAGCAGTAATCCGTTTTTTATGACCCTCGACAGCATATCAGTTTAGGTTAACTATTTTATTTTATAACATTCTGGTTGCTCATTATTGTTGCGAAATCTCCATTACCATTCCCTTTTAATAAAATACCATGGGATTGGACGGCCCGGAGAGGCAAAACATGCGAAACAAAATTTCCATTGCCCCTATTTCAATCCACACGGAAGCGGTTGTTTCGCATGTTTTCTCCACCATGTCTTTTGCCGAAATGGTATTCAACAGGTCTTTCATAGTCGCTTTGGCGTGGTCGCCATGCAATAAGAATTTTTTCTTGACCGAAGGCAATTGCCCTGCCGGTTGGCTTTTTATCGAGTGCCGGGAATAGTTCATGTTTTCCCCGCATTATCTTTTATAAAGTAAGCCGGGATAAGATCTGAAGTCCTGTTGCCATCCGAAATCGCCAGCATAAAGTTGCAAAGCTTCTCTGCACTTCCTCTTTATCATAGGTGCTGGCCCCGTTTCCTTTTTTCACGATCATTTCTTCTTACCCCATATCGCTATTCCTGTTTCGTTGAGTCCTGTAAAAACATAAGACATCTTTTTATTTTCCCAGTCCCTCCCTTTTTGCATAAATAGTTTTTCAACCGAGCCCGTACTCCAGTTTAATTGCAGCCATGGCGCGGTATAGCTCCAGGTCCCTTCATTGGTATTGATAGTTCCACCGGCATTGATGGTAAAATTTGTCGACACTTGAAAATCCGGCGATGTTTGCTCATTGCTGAAACCTGGTACAACCGTATAATTGAATTTTATTCTTTCCCATTGTCCTATGATACTATCCTGGGCAACGGTGGAATTGTCTTCCCACGCATATCTCTCCGGCGATACAACCGGCCAGCCATTTTGCATCCAGAATATTTTTCTCACATGCAGGTCCATAAAAAACTTATTGACGCCTGGTCTTCCCTGATGGGCCATATAATACTGGCCTGCGTCATCCTTGAATACAGTGCAATGAGCTGTCCCCTGCCATCCCCCATGTCCCTGGAATTTATAAGGTGCCACGATCATCGGGCCGTGATCCTGGACAGTATTGATATCGATATTATTAAAATCGAAGAAAGGTCCCTGGGGATTATCACTGCGGCCAACCCGCACATTATATTTTGTTTCGAGCCAATCGTAAGCAATGAAAATATAATATTTATTCAGCGCTTCGTTATAAACAACATCGGCTCCTTCGATATTCCCGTTGATCGTTGACCCCGTAAATCCACGCTGGGCGATCCTGCTGCCTTTATCGCCTGAAGATAAAGCAAGCCCCGTTGACGGGTCTAATTTCAGCGCATAAATTCCATCAAATGCGGAACCGTAATACATCCAATGATCACCGCCGGGAGTCACCACGACCGTAGGGTCAATTGCATTTGTCTGCGTAGTAGGATCATTTCTTGATGTTACCACGAGTCCTTTCTCTGTCCACGGCCCTTCAGGTGCGGTGGCTGTAGCCAAACCAATAACACTGAGTCTTAAAACGGCGGATGATAGCGAATAATATAGCCGGTATTCATTTCCCACCTTCATGATATAAGGCGCCCACAAAGAATTGAAGGGAGTTCCGCCCTGGCCGGTGATATAGCCGGCTCCCATTGCAGGCAAGCTATTAAAGACCCAACCAACAAAGGTCCATTCCACCAGATCTTTTGATTTTCTTATTTGAAGGCCTGAACGGACGTCGATTCCATATCCTGCATCAGTACTGTAACAATAATAGTAGTCCCCGAATTTTTTTATTGAAGGATCATGCACATTATAAACGCTCCATTGATTATAGTACGCAAATGGAGCGATAGACGCATAAGTATCTTCGATAGTGTTAATGTCAAAAGCCGGCGGAGGGGTAATGACGGGCGGATTATCGCTGCCTCCTCCCTGCTTCTTTTTACAGGCATGGCAAAGAAATAACAGGCAGGCAATGCTGTACAACTTGAGTATAGTATATCGCCTCATTTTCATTCTTCTTTGTTCACTGATCAATAATTGCTGATTAGCAGAAACCCTGCTCCATGATTTTTATGAAGCAGGGAAAAAATTTTATTTAAAATAAATCTTAGTTAGCTGGATTCGGTAATAAATTTCTATTTACATCCAACTCTGTTTGTGGCACAGGCAGCCACTCATTGCCGGGAGTATAGCTATTAAAATCCGTATCATGTGTTTTTAACAGGGCAAGTTTAGCGGGATCGCTGAACCAGCCCCAACGGATAAGGTCAACTATTCGCTGGCCTTCTATCGCAAACTCCAATGCTCTTTCGTGTGCCAGCTGGTCACGCATTTGCGCCTGCGTCATGTTGGGTTTCACGGTGGCAAGATTAGGAAGATTAGCCCTTGTTCTTACCTGCTGGATATAAGTATAAGCACCAGCTGTATTATTTGTTTCATTCAATACTTCAGCATACATTAATAATATATCCGCATACCTCAATACTCTGTAATTGATTCCCGATTCCGGGGTTTCAAATGCCCTGCCCAGGCCATCATTGGTATATTTCCTCGGATAGATGCGGGTGGTGGGGTTGGTGACTCCATGTGACGAAAGAAAAGTAATCCAGTCCTGTCCATAGGCCTGTGTTGAGTTGTCGGCAGGCTCATAAGATGCGATCGTAGCCAAAAGTCTTGGATCGCTTTTGCCGGCTACCGTTGGTTCAAGTTTAAATTCATTATACAACCAGCGTGTCGGTAAATAATCAGAAAACCCTGCGCCTTCCATTCCGTAAGTAACAGAGATAGCTGTGACTTGCTTCCAGGTGGTCGTGGGATCGAATGTCCAGTTGAAATCGGTACCAAATCCTTCTGTGAACTGGATTTCAAATAGAGATTCGCTGTTATTTTCATTTATGTCTTTAAAGTTATCGCGATAGTTAGGCATCAGTGAATAAACACCTGCCAGCGGTCCGCTTCCGAAGAATTTTTCAAGTTGAGTCTTTGCCTTTGCATAATCCTTCCTGTACAGGTAAGACTTGGCAAGCATCCCCGCGGCGGCTCCCTTGGTAGCGCGACCTTTCTGTCCCTGGTCAGGACCGGTAACGCTGGCATAGGAAATGGGGAGATTTGCTTCAGCGTTCTGGAAGTCTGAAAATATCTGGTTCCATATTACATCTTCAGTGGCTGTTGGAGTAAAATAATCATCCGGGTTACTGGCCACTTTTGTAATGATAGGAATAAGTTTAAATGTAGTGGCAAGGTTATAGAAGGCAAGGCCGCGTAAGAAATAAGCCTGTCCCAGTATCCTGCTTTTTTGCTCAGCGGTCAATATACTGGCATCATATGGACTGACATATTGCAGTACCTGGTTAGACCTGTTGACAACCTGGTAAAAATCTCGCCAGATCCATTGAACAGGAGCTGAAGTAGTGGGAATAATGAACTGGCCTGTCAATACCAGGTCGAGCCATGGACTATCTCCGGTAAAATCGTCGCCGCGGCTATCGGTCAGTCCAGGAAATGAACGCATGTAGGTACCATCCTGGGTCAACGAATTATAAATGGCTGTGACCCCCGCGAATGCCTGGTCCTTTGTCTTCCAGTAATCGACCGTTGTCAATGCATTTGGGTTTGAAAGGTTGAGCTTCTTACCACACGAAACCGTCATTAATAAAAAGCCAGCCAGGATATATATTAACTTTTTCATGATTTATAGTTTAATTAAACATATTAAAAGATTAATTGGACTCCTATCATAATGGTCCGTGGTTTTGGATAAGAACCAAAATCAAAGCCCGGGTTGAAAACGCCGGAAGTAAAATCAGGATTATAGCCTTGATACTTCTGGAATGTATAAAGGTTTTGCCCGGTAACAAATACCCTTGATTTCGATAAGCCCTTAATGATATCGCCAGGGAAATTATAGCCGATAGAAACTGTATTGATCCTTAAATATGTTCCGCTTTGCAGCCAGCCAGGCCGATCAGAATCTTTGAAATTGTTGACATCGGCGTCATTCAATCTTGGAATGTCCGTGTTCGTGTTGGAAGGTGTCCACCTCTTCAACATATCGGTGCTGTAATTAAGAGAGCCGGCTGAATGGTGCAGGTCTCTATACATCCGGCTATTGATCTTAAAATTAGCAGCGCCTGATGCAAAGATGAGCAGGTCAAAACGTTTGTAGGCCGCTGAAAAAGTAATTCCATAATAATATTTGGGAATGCCGCTACCGAGATAGGTTCTGTCGTAAGCTTCATCAACAACACCGTCTGGTTTTCCCAGGGGACCGCTAATATCTTTGTATTTCACATCACCTGGTTTAAGTGCGGCTCCAAACTGGGTTGCATGGGCAGTAATTTCAGCCTGGGTTTGAAAGATACCTTCGTACACAAATCCATAATGCTCGCCTACAATTCCGCCCAACTGTGTCTTTGCTCCTACTCCATAAATGGGATCTTCATGACCACCTAATTCCACGACCTCATTTTTGAGCGTGCTGAAGTTGGCCGATAAATCAAATGTGAAATCTCCGCTGGTCTTGTGATAGGCTGCGGTAATTTCTATACCTGAGTTCTTAAGACTGGCCGCATTGGCAACAGGATTAGAGTTAGTATAACCAACGCTTGCCGGGATTGGTAAATTAACCAGGATATCGGAGGATTTGGCATTATAATATTCAGCGGACAGATCCAGTGCGCCGTTTAAGAAGCTACCGTCAAACCCAATATTCGTTGTCGCCTTGGATTCCCACTTAACGTTGGGCGAAGCGATTTGAGTTTGTAACCCGCCTACTACTCTCGTTCCATCAAATGTGTAAACAACGCCTGAATTAATGGATCCAAAATAGAGGTAGTCGCCGATGTTCTGGTTGCCCAACAAACCATAGCTTCCTCTTAATTTAAGTGAGGTGATAATATTTTTAGAAACACTCCAGAATTTTTCATTACTGATCTTCCACCCGGCTGATGCCGAAGGGAAATTTCCATATTTGTTGTCGGGAGAGAACCTGGAAGATCCATCCCTGCGTATCGTTGCTATCAATAAATAGCGATCGTCATAAGAATAGTTGATCCTTCCGAAAAAAGAGACCAGTGTGTTCTCAAATTCTGATCCCTTGGCCGACTTCGTGGCGCCATTATTTATTTCCGGGTAATAAGGCGTGGTAAATCCTTCTGCATGGCTCTCTCTCAAAAGAGTGTTACCCTCCCTGTAAGACTGGCCCAATAATACATTCAGCACATGTTTATGCACGATCTTGTCATAGGTCAATGTATTCTCAATTGCTGAATTGGTATATATTCTTGAATTATCATTCAAACGGGCAATATCCTGGCTAAAGAATTTTCCGAGGAAGAAAGCTGGTTGCCAGATAAAATCCCGGATCGTTGTCTTATCATAACTAAGGCTTGTCCTGAATCGGATATCCTGCCGGGTAAGTTTTAGAAAACGAAGCTCCCCATATATATTGCCAAATGTCCTGTCGACATCCACGTAGTTTGTGAGTAAATTATTTATCCCGATCCCATTCAGGGAATTGGCGCCGTTAAACTCGGAATTGGATCCGCCATAGCCACCAAGGTTTGCAGGGTCATATACCGGCATCGTGGGAATGGCCACCACCAAAGAACCAATGAGCGGCGGGATACCACCGAGCAGGATATCGTCACGGAAAGTGAGCGAATTTTCATGAGAATGGGTATAGTTGAATGCTTCACCCATTTTGAATATGCCTTTTTCTGCTGATGAATTTACCCGGGCTGTGTACCTTGTATATGTAGGACCATTGCCCACATAGGTTCCCTGGTTGTCAAAATAATCCAACGAAACGAAATAGGTGTTGTTAGTGCCGCCTCCTGACATACTGATATTATGATTTTGCCTGGTGCCGGTCTTTAATCCTTCTTTATGCCAGTCCGTGTTAATATTGTTGACAAATCTCGGGTCGGCGGGGTTATTGGCGGGGAACAGTGGAAGCCCGGCATTTGTCCGGGATTCATTACTGAGCATCTGGTATTGCTCGCGATCCGTTACATCCTGTATTTGCCAGACTTTATCCCAACCATAATAGCCATTGTATTCTACTTTCATGGCTGAATTCTTCCTGCCCTGTTTAGTGGTTATAATGATAACCCCATTTGCGGCGTTCGCTCCATAGATAGAACCCGCGGATGCATCTTTTAAAACGTTTATGGTTTCAATGTCATTCGGGCTAAAATCCCTGACAGTTACTCCCGGCACCCCGTCTACGACGTAAAACGGTTGGGCATTTCCAAAAGTGCTATAACCTCTTATGCGCACACTTGGAACAGCTCCAGGTTGCCCATCACTGTTTACCTGCACACCGGAAGCCCTGCCCTGCAATAACTGTGATATATCCGAGGTCGAATATTTTTTCGTTTCGTTGGTATTGATATTCACGATAGAACCGGTCAGGTCTTTTTTCTTTTGTGTTCCATATCCTACAATTACCACATCTTCCATCGAGGATACTTTAAGAGACAGCTCAATCATTACTGTGGCCTGGTCGCCTAACTTAATTTCCACGTCTGCATATCCAACGGAAGTCACGAGCAGGATATCTCCCGGTGCTGCCGATATGGTAAACCTGCCCTCGGCATCAGCTACTGCATTTACCTTTTTGTTTTTTACTGCAACGGTAGCGGCAGCCAGCGGGTTACCATCCTTATCTTTTATCTGGCCTGTCACCGTTTTCTGAGCTATTGCGGAATTCGTAATTATCAAAACGGCTAGTGTCGCCAGGCAATAGAACAACCGTCTTGTAAACAGCGATTTTCCTTTGCAATTTTTCATATGCGTTATTTTGGTTTTTTATAATAAGTGTCATTCAAACAATTATTGGAAGGTGTCAAAAAAAAACAGGAGTTGCTCACAAAAAGCCGTGCTGGAAAACCAGCTGATGAACCAGGAAAAAGAATTTTGGAGAAAAAATTCGTGATCACCAGGTGCAGTGATCGCTCATAAACAGATGATTGGCAAAGCAGACTCATCATAGCAATTTGGCAAGCGTTTACTAGTCCTTGTGAAATTGTCTCAAATATTTTTAGGCAGGTTATCATTTCGTCTCAGTTTTTCGACGAAATATCTCATTTAACTGCCTCGGGCTGCCAGGGTTTGATTTTGTTTGCCACGGATTCAGCGAAAAAAGTTAGAACGCAGATCATTATGATCGTTATGATGTCATAATAGATCTTAATCATCCTGTAATCAGCGTTCTGTAACTCCTGTTGTATCCTTTGATAAAAAAATTGAAACTCGCTAAAAAGCCGGTTTATCTGCCACGGATTCCACGGAAAAAAAGAAGTCATCGTGTATTCGTGGCAATTCCATTGCGTGACATTTATAGGTATATTAGAGCACAAGTTTGTTCCATTGACC
>Ga0136846_1235943_pt1 | contig 11233 bp, 7 predicted proteins | sample HopSoiMetagenom2_FD_96841 | JGI IMG/M metagenome (GOLD analysis project Ga0136846, IMG submission 96841) | Grasslands soil microbial communities from Hopland, California, USA - 2 Assembly 2016 (version 4) | ecosystem: Environmental > Terrestrial > Soil > Grasslands | place: USA: Hopland... | reverse complement strand
TTCAGTGGTCCATATTTTTTTTGAAAGCCGCCGATTAAGTACATTTTCGTCTAATTGGGCCTGAGTCTGACTGGAGCCGAGGAGGACAAACTGCCGCGGGACCTTATTTTCAGTCAGCAGTAATTTTTTGAATTGAAATTGGGTGAAGTTGGAGGTCGCGGAGCCCGTATAAAGGGAACCCCAAAAAAGGCAGGTATGCATCGCCGCGGCCAGCCAGAGGTTTACGGCCGCAAATATGCACGTCGCACAATAGAGCCAGGAATGGCGCGCTCCGGAAATCCATTTCCAAAAAAAAACGCAGATCGCCAGTAGCGCGAGGGTCAGAATCGACAGGGCCGCGAGTTCCTGAAAGCGCTCTGTAATGAAAAGAGGCAGATTGGAGATTTTGCCTTTGCCGATCTTCAGCAGGAGGGTCTCTAACCGCGCAGCGATTATTGGGCCGGCAGGTTTAGCTAATAAGAAAAGCAAAGTGGCGATGGACGTCCAAACCGTGCAGACAACGAAATAAAATTTTCCGCAGTGCCGCATTAGAACTTAAAATAGATAAATTCGCTTCCGCCGAAATTTCCGAGAGAAGTAATGAGTATGAGTGCTGCGCAGATGGAAAAAACCTTCCAGCGAAGGGGCCAGTTAAAGAAGCGGTTCATGGCCTCGTGTTTCCATTGGAAGAGCCAGCCGATTCCACCGAGAATGATGATGCCTTGGACGATCGGGCTGATACTTTGCAACTGGAAGCTGAACATGGCTCTCAAGTAATTTTTCAGAAGCGCAACCTGGCTGAAATGAGAGACTGCACCGGCTCGGAACAGGAGCCATCCTATGCAGGTGATATGGAAGAATAAAATTACTACGAAGAAGCTGTAAATAGGCTTTGGTCGCGGAATGATCGAAAGCGCGACGGAGCTGGTGGTTTGCGGATTGAAGCCGGGAATTACTTTCTCGCTCCACCATCGATGCACCGCAAGCAAAGCACCATGATAAACGCCCCAGAGCAAATAGGCCGCCCCCGCGCCATGCCAGAGGCCACCGAGAGTCATTGTAAGCAAAAGATTGCGATAAGTTTGCCATTCACCTTTGCGATTGCCGCCAAGTGGAATGTAAAGGTAGTCGCGCAACCAGGTCGAGAGGCTGATATGCCAGTTTCGCCAAAAGGATGACGGATTCGTGACGAGGTATGGAGCACGGAAGTTCTCAGGCAATTCAAATCCCATTAGCTTGGCAGCGCCTCTAGCGATGTCGGAATAGCCGGAAAAGTCCCCGTAGATTTGAAACGCGAAGGCATAGATGATGAGCCAGGCGTTCAAGTCAGAAAATGGAGGAAGAGGACGCGAAAAGCCCCAATTCACAACGGAAGAGAGTTGATCTGCGATGACCACTTTTTTGACGTAACCGGCCAGCATCAACCAAACGCCGTTCGTAATTTCATCTTTCTTGATCACACGTCCCCTTTGACACTGCGGAAGCAAGTAAGAAGCCCTGACAATTGGGCCCGCAACGAGGTGCGGAAAGAAGCACACGTAGAGCAAAAAATCGATTGGATTTTGCGTGGCTTTCAGTTCCCTTCGATACACATCGATCGTGTAACTCATGGAAAGAAAGGTGTAAAAAGAGATACCGATCGGCAGAATGACGTGAATGATCGGAAAGCTGGGATTTGCTCCGAGAGCCCTGAGCAGCCGCGCAAGGCTGTCGGCAAAAAAATTAAAATATTTGAAGAGGCAGAGGGCGCCCATATTGGTGCAGATGCTGAGTGTCAGAAGGAGTTTGCGTCGCGCGGAAGAATTGCTTAGATCAATCCAACGACCGAATGCGTAGTCGAGGAGACTCGTCGCGAGCAGGAGGAAGGCAAAACGATAATCCCACCAGCCGTAAAAAATGTAACTCGCGATTAAGAGCAGCCAATTCTGCCCATTATGCCCTAGCCGGTAGTACAGCGACAAGGTGATCGCAAAAAAAATGAGGAATGTAATCGAATTAAATACCACGCCTGCTTAATCGTACGCTTTGCTATTGGAACACAGTTTGCAAACAGAAGGCGTGTTTGTCCATTGCAAACGTTCTGTCGCTTTAATAGCTGGGCGGACGCTGGCTGGAGAGGGGACTTCCTCGACGCGCTGCTTTTTCGGTACCGGCGGATTACGCTCCCATTCCTTCTTCGAAGGAGCCGCCGGCCAGCGGAAAGCAGAGATTATCGCGGACATATGCGACGCCGTTGGCGCTGGTCTCGTCAAGATCGCGATAGGCACTCTCGGCCTCTACGATCAGCGGAGCGGTCTTTGTGCCCATCACCTGGCAGTACCGCTGCGGGTAGCCAATATTAATGAGCATCTCCGCGTAGCGCGTCATGTTTAAATCGCCGGTTCCGATATCACAGAATTGCATGGCGCGGTCGGGCCAATTCGGCGCCATCATTCGGAGCGGAATGTTTTGCCTTAGGGCGAAATTTTTAACATGGCAGGCGTAAACGCGGGCACCGACTTTGCGGAAACGGGTTTCCCAATCTTCCCCTTCCCAGCAATGAGATGGGTCGGCGTTCACAGTGAGAGTTTTGTCACCGCCACAGACTTCTATCAGCATGTTGAAATCATCCGCGCACATGGCCGCCGTGCCGGGATGAATCTCGTGCGCGAGATAAATTCCGAGAGAACGAGCGCGCTCCCGAAGTTTGTTCGTCTTTTTGATGAAGCGTTCCTGGCCTTCTTTCAAAAGATCGTAATTACCGCCCGCCCAAAAACCCCACGGATAACCCGTGGCCATTTCCCAGCCAAAGGCCACACCCCAGAACATCGGAACAATTTTTATCCCTAGTTCTGCACAAAGATCCAGTAGCTTGAGGATATAATTCTCAGCCCACTTTTCGATCTCGTTTTCCGACTTCTTCGCGACGTCCGGCGGGAGAAAAGGACGGATGGTGGGACTGCCGGTCCAGGCTGTGGTGTGTACCCAAAATGGGCAATGAGCAGAGATGCCATCCAGAGTCATTCCGCGGCTGCCAAAAGCCTCTTTAATATCTTTGGCTTTCTGAAAACCCTTTTCACTCTGGATCATATAATTGGACGGTTGCGCCCCCTTTGCGCCCGACCTTTTCGCGTAGTCCAGGAACTCGGGCAAACATTTCGCCCCATGTTGAGCACCTTCGATACTCGGATGATAACAAGCTTGAGCCATATTTATTTTCCTGATTCCGGCAAATTCCGCGACAGTGAAGCCCAAAGCAGAATCAGGGTCAAGAACAACGCAAAAGTTTGCCGAATGTTCACCTTTAAACCGGCGATCACGGCTGGCGCGCTTTTCCCGATTTGCAGAGTTTCATCTTGATGGCACTCTTACGCGATTATGACCAACGAGGTCGAAGTTACACCGGGGTTTTTCCAGCGCCTGGGACTAGCGTTTCGCGTCCTGGGCGACGCAGCACTTGCGGGAAAGCTATTGAAGCTCACCGCCGCTCCAGAACCGGCAAAGCCAGTTTCGGTTCCAGCCGAAAAGGCGCACGCCTCAGGTCTGTTTGTGCTCGGCACGTTGCAAGAGGAAGGGCGGCTAATCGATTTTCTGCAGCAGGATGTTGTGAGTTTTTCAGATGAAGAAGTCGGCGCAGCCGCTCGCGTGGTTCATGGCGGCTGTAAAAAAGCTTTGCAGCGACTCGCCTCGTTGACGCCTGTGCTGAAGGAAGCAGAAGGCGACAATGTCATCGTCCCGACCGGGTTCGATTCTCAACGGATTCGTCTCACTGGCAACGTGTCAGGCCAGCCCCCTTATCGGGGCGTTTTGAAACACCATGGCTGGACCGCCACTGATCTGAAATTTCCCAGTCTCTCGGAGAGCATTGATTACAGAGTGCTGGCTCCGGCTGAAGTTGAACTTTCCTGACGCATGGCTCGCTATTCAATCGGTATTGATTTAGGCACTACCCATTCAGCAGTGTCTTCCTTCGAGCTTCCCCGCGAAACCGTTCGCGGCCATGAGCAATCGGTTCTTCAGATAGCCCAGGTTGTGAAACCGGGGACCGTTGATGAACTTCCCCTGCTGCCTTCTTTTCTTTATCTGCCGAACAAAAATGAATTCCCGGACGGCAGTTTGGCATTGCCCTGGAATAAGAAGTCAGATGATCTCATCGGCGATTTCGCGCGAAGTCACGGGAGCAAAGTTCCCGCGCGGCTGGTTTCTTCAGCCAAGAGCTGGCTTTGCCACCCAGGAGTTGATCGCAGCGCTCCCATCCTTCCATGGCAGGCGCCGCCGGATGTCGAGAAAGTGTCGCCGCTCGAGGCTTCGGCTCGCTATCTCCGGCATCTTCGAACGGCCTGGGAGCATAAATATCACGGCGAAAAATTGCATGAACAGGAAGTCGTTCTCACAGTGCCGGCCTCATTTGATGCAGCCGCGCGGGATCTCACCACGCAGGCAGCCATGCAGGCCGGCCTTGAAAACATCGTGCTCCTCGAAGAGCCGCAAGCCGCGCTCTACGCCTGGATTGAAGCCCTCGGCGAAGGTTTTAGAAAACAGCTTAAGATCGGTGAGGTGATTCTGGTAATCGATGTCGGTGGCGGCACCACTGATTTTTCCCTCATCGCGGTTACCGAAAAAAAAGGCGACATCCACCTCACACGGCTGGCCGTCGGAGACCATATCCTCCTCGGCGGGGACAATATGGATCTGACCTTGGCGCACACGCTCAATCAGCGGCTGCTGAATGAAGGAAAAAAATTGGATCAATGGCAGTTTCATTCGCTGACCTACGCCTGCCGCGAAGCCAAGGAACGCGTCTTCAATGACTCGAAAATTAAGAAAACCCCCATCGCCGTCGCAAGCCGCGGTTCTGCGTTGATCGGCGGAACGATCAAAACGGAACTGACCCGCGAAGAAGTTGAGGAACTGCTCACCGACGGATTTTTTCCAAAAACAAAGATTAATGAAATGCCCGTTACCACGCGCCGAACTGGCTTCGCGCAAATGGCTTTGCCTTACGCTCCCGATCCGGCGATCACGAAACATCTGGCGGCATTTCTTACTCACCAGGCAAAAGCCCTTACCGGAAATTCCGAATTGCCGGCCGCGCTTAAAGGAAAAAGCTTCATTCATCCGACGGCGATTCTTTTCAATGGTGGCGTGTTTAAAGCCGAAACTCTGCGCGAGCGCGTTGTAGACGCAGTAAATAGCTGGCTCAGAGTGGAAAACGGCGAGCCTGCAAAGGAACTTCAAGGTATCGATCTCGACCTGGCAGTCGCGCGTGGCGCAGCTTATTACGGCTGGGTTCGACAGGGGCATGGCATCCGAATTCGCGGAGGCACCGCGCGGGCTTATTACGTCGGAGTGGAAGCCGCAGTGCCGGCTGTCCCTGGATTTGAGCCGCCGATTAACGCTCTGTGCGTCGCCCCCTTCGGAATGGAAGAAGGATCAGAAGCGCAAATCCCGCCGCAGGAATTCGGCCTTGTGGTGGGCGAGCCCACCCGCTTTCGATTTTTTTCCTCTTCACTCCGCCGCCAGGACAAACCCGGTGATGTCATTGCTGACGCCGCGCGTGACGAAGAACTTGAAGAACTCTCCCCGATCGAAACCAGCCTGCCAGCCAAAGATTCAAAGGCCGGGAACTTCATCCCGGTGAATCTTCAGGCAATGGTGACAGAACTCGGCACACTGGAACTACGCTGTCTTGAAAAAAATGGATCAGGCCGCTGGAAACTCGAACTGAATGTTCGGATGAAGGAGTAACCTGCTATCGCCCCTTGGCATCCAGGCAAGTCCGCACAATTTCCGCCAGTTTCAACGGATGATACGGCTTCGGCAGAAAATTGAAATCAGCGCGCGATTGGAAATGCTGATCGAGCAGCTCGATGCTGTACCCGCTGGTGTAAATTACTTTCAATTTATTTTTGTCCTGGCGCAATCTTTCGGCCAGTTCGACTCCAGAAATTTGCTGAGGCATCACCACGTCGGTAAGCAGGAGATCAATCTCCGAGGAAGATTTTTTCCAGACTTCGAGGGCTTCTACCCCGTTGCTGGCGACGCGAACATTATAGCCATATTCCTGTAACAAGTCGGAAACGAAATGGCGCACCGGCTCTTCATCTTCGACCACCAGGATCGTCTCCTTTCCGCCCAGCGCCTGGGATGGAGCCTGCTTTTTTTCTTCCACCTTCGCTTTCTTCGCGCTCGCCGGCAGATAAACGCGGAACGTTGATCCGACGTTCAATTTGCTTTCCACTTCGATCCAGCCATTGTGCTGCTTGATAATTCCGTAGGCTGTAGCCAAACCCATCCCCGTTCCCTTCCCCACTTCCTTCGTCGTAAAGAATGGTTCGAAGAGGCGGCTTTTGGTCGATTCATCCATTCCGCAGCCGGTATCCGTCACGATAATGCAGACAAACGCGCCCTTAACTGCTTCAGGATTTCGACTCGTGTAGGTCGTATCAATATCGGCAACCTTCGTCGCAATTTCCAACTGCCCGCCGTTCGGCATCGCGTCACGCGCATTCACGACCAGATTTAGAATCACTTGCTCAACGCTGCAAACATCGGCCTCCACGCTCGCTGCTTCCGGACAATAATTGCACTTGAGCGTGATATGTTCGCCGATCAAACGCGCAAGCATATTGCTGATTTGCGTGATCAATCGATTTACATCCACCACCTCAAGCTGCATGATCTGCTTCCGGCTGAACGCGAGCAATTGGCGCGTCAGGTTAGAAGCCCGATCTACCGCTTCGGTAATCTGTTTCAATGAATCCGCAACCTTCGAATCGAGAGAAGGACTCAATAGCCGCAAATTCGCGTGTCCCTGAATCACCGTTAAAATGTTCCGAAAATCGTGTGCCACCCCGGCGGCCAAATGCCCGATCGCTTCCATCTTTTGCGCCTGGCGCAGTTGCGATTCGAGCTCAAGGCGCTGAGAAATGTCGTTTTCGCTGATCAGCGCAAACGAATCTTTGCCCAATTTGATCAATTCCCCCGAAAATAAAGTTGCTTTCTGTTCTCCGTTTTTTGCCCGGATGTTCGTCTCGATATTTCTGAGCGATTGGCTTTTTAAGATCTTATTAAATAAATCCATGCGGCCGTCGCGGTCGGGCCACAGATTCAGTTCGAGCGCGCTTTTCCCGATCAACGTCTCTCGGTCATATCCGGTCATCAGCACATAACTGTCGTTGACGTCCAAAAATCGGTGATCCGCCAGGCTTTGAATGCACATCGGCACTGGACTCGATTTAAATGCCTTGGCGAATCTCTCTTCAGAAAATCTCAACTGATTTTCGGCCTGGCTGCGCTCTTCAATCTCTTCGGTCAATCGCTTGTTCGCGATCTGCAACTCCTCGGTGCGGACGTTCACCATCTTGTCGAGGTTCAGAAGCTGCATTTTCGATTCCTGCGTCAGGAACCATTTCTTCGTCAGCGCGTGTGCCATCTGCAGCACCTCGATATTGTCGAAAGGCTTTTTTAGGATCAGCACGCTGTCGGAGCGGCTCACCTTTTTGGTCATCTCCTCCCAGGAATAATCCGAGTAAGCGGTGCAAATCACCACCTGCAGTTCAGGATAAACTTCCCAGACCCGGCTGATCGTCTCGATCCCATCCCAGCCTGGAGGCATTCGAACATCCACGAAAGCCAGCGCGTACGGGCGCTTTTCATCAAGGGAACGCTTTACCAGCTCAAGCCCTTCCTGGCCTTGATACGCCGAGTCAATTTCAAAAAGCGCGCCGGTATCCGAATCTGTTACTTCTCCGAACAGCATCGCCTCGGCCTGATCCAGCGAAGCCGAGTCGATCTCCGGCCGGGCGAGAATTTTCCGGATATCGTTGTGAATCGCCGGATTATCGTCGATGACCAGGATGCGATGCTTCATACCCGTGCTCCAATCTTCATTTCAATCGATTTCGGCGCGGATAACGGCATCTCCAGCACAAACGTCGCACCCTTGCCCGGGCCTTCACTTGCCGCTGAGAGCGAGCCACCCATCTCCTTGGCAGCCAATGCCCCGCTGTGCAGCCCAAATCCGTGGCCATCCCGCTTCGTCGTGAAACCGTGCGAGAATATCTTCGTCAGGTTCTCCTGTGAAATTCCTATTCCGTTGTCCGTCACGGAAAGCTCAACCATGTGCCGCTCATTCATCCGGATGGTGATGGTCACGCGCTTTTCTCGTTTTGCCGCCGCATCGATCGCGTATTTCGCGTTGCGGATCAAATTAACCAGGATCTGCAACACCTTATGCTTGTCCACCGAGATCACCGGCACATCCTCATATTCGCGCACCACCAAAATGCCGTGACGGGAAAGAGCCGCCGCATTCATCTGCAACGCGTCCTCCACCAGGTTCCGGATCGAAAGTGATTCGATGATGCCCGAGACCCGCGCGTAATTCTGCTGCATCGCGACGATTTCCTTGATGTGCTCGATATTTTTCGTGAGCAATTCCAACTCTTTCAGCAGGTCCTGCTGCTCCGCCGAAAGTCGTTCGGAAAGGCTGCTCAGGTATCCGGGGATGATCTTCCCTTTCGGATCGGTGGTGATGAATGTGCCGAGGTCCGTGGAATTCTTGTTCAGAAGCAGCACCACATCTTTCAGACGCGAAGCTCTTGAATTCCGCACCTGATCGCAAATCAGAGTCGAAGAAACGTTAACGCTGTTCAGCACGTTGCCGACGTTATGCAACACGCCGGTCGCCACTTCGGCCATGCCCGCGTGGCGCGAGCTTTCCACCAGCCGCTTGTTCAGCATCTCCAGCTCTTCTTCGGCCTGCTTCTGTTCGGTAATATCAAACAACACTCCGCGTAAAGCTTGAGGCGTGCCGCCTTCAATAATAAACGTGCTGATTTCACGCACCCAGACAATTCTTCCGTCCGACGCGATCATCCGGTATTCGAGCTGATTTGATTTCTCCTGCGCCAGGCCTTTGTTGCGAATCTCATGTGCCAGGATTTGATCGTCCGGATGAAGATGGTCCAGCCAGAAACTCGGGTTTACCGTCCATTCGCTTCTCGGATACCCAAGCAGACGCTCGCATTGTTGGCTGACGAACCCGAATTCAAATGTTTTCGGATCAGCTTCCCAAACAATGCCTTCAATGGAATTGACCAGAGTTTCAAACTTCAATTGTGAAACGCGCAATTCGCCTTCCACCCTCGACCTTTCGCGAATTTCGAGCTGCAACTCTTTCGTCCGTTCATCGACCCGCTTTTCCAATTGCGTATGGGCTTTGAGCAGGGCCGCATCCCGTTCCTGAATCCCCGAAAGCATTTCATTGAAACGATCAATCAGCACACCCATTTCATCGTCTGAGGTCTTTTGGGCGCGGACGGAATAATTCTTTTGGTTCGCGACTTTATTGGCCGTCTCCGCCAGGTGCGAGATCGGGGTTGAAATCACTTTCTGAAGGCTGAGCGAAAGCAGGAAAGCCACAAATGCCGCTGAGGCCATAACTAGCCCCATAATCCAGAAATACGTATTCATCCGCTCCTTGATAATGCGGAGATCGGACTGAATGAAAACGGTGCCTATAACTTCCCCATCGAATTTAATTTTATGGAAGAGATTCAGCGTGTCTTTCTCGAACTTGAAATTCTCATCCTCAACTCTAGGAGGGACTTTTTCCGCAATCCCTTCCCGAAAATAGGTCGCGAACACTTCCCCCTGATCGTTATATAAACACGCCGAAACCACGTACGGTTCCGCTTTGAGGGCCGCCAGCACCTCCTTGGCGTCATTCTTGCCCGCGTTTTTAAACGTCAATGCGGCGGAACTATTCGCCCCGATAACATCCGCCATGACTTCGGTGTTCCGTTTGAGAATCTGTTTAGTTCCAAGGATTTCGAAGAATAAAATGGCCGAACACGCCAGAAAAAGTGCCACCGTACACGTCAGCATGATGATTAACATCAGCTTTCGCTTGATCGTGCCGGATAAGAGGAGCTTCGTCATTTCTTCACCTCTCCCCGCTTCACCGTCTTGGCTAACCGCATCAGCCTGGAACTTATTACAAGGTTCGCGCTCTCAGCAGCTTCTGGATGGATTTCAAATCGCAGTTGATCTTCGATAATCAGGTTGATTATGCCGCCCGCATCCAAAAACTGTGCTGATTCTCCTATCGTCAAAACCGGGCTTTTCTTAACCACATCATAATATTGGGCGAACTTCTTGGTCTCCGAACTCGGGCAATAAAGAATATGTACCCCTTTCGCGTCCGCCGGGTTCACGACCTTGTTCACCTCGAACGATCGTACATGGCCCTTCTTATCCTTCAGCAAAGTTTTTAAAGTCTCGGTAAACTCGTCGTCACCAATGACCGCAATCCGAATAGGCGCGTTATCGTTCGCAAACGCAGTTTGGGGCCATTCGGTGAATTTTATCGAGTTATAGATGAAGGCGGCTTTCACTTCCGCTTCAGAAGCCGCTTCTTCGGCTCGAATGATCCCTGGCGTCAGCAGAGCGCTGATCACCAGCCAAAGGACGAGCCACCCTCGAAAGACTCTTCCTTCCGGCTTGAGACTGTTTTGGCAGGTCAGTCGCATATCCTGTTATTTTTCAATCCCCAACAGATTAGAACCGGTAAGTGATTTTCGCGAACACGCTCGTTTCAACCTGCGTCGTTTCCGTTTGGATGTACGAAGGAGCAAATTCCTGGTGCTTCGCGTTGAAAAGATTCTGTCCAACAATCGAAAATTCCAGGTCCTGCTTCTTGTCCTTGATGATATGCCAGGCGATGCGCGCATCTCCCACCACATAGCTTGGAACGCCGCCACTGGTAGATCCGTTAACGAACCGCATTCGCGCCGGCAACGCATCCACATATCGGAGTCCGGTGTCGAACTCGATGTTGTGCGGCAGGTCCATCATCGAACGGATGCCAACCTGGTTCCGGGGACTGTCTCTTTCCGCAAATTCCAGAAGGGTGGCGTCGAGTGGAGAGCCTGGAGCTGGTCCGCTGCTCCCCTCCTTGCGATGGAGCGAGAGTCGCCACAAAGTGTAATTCGCTTTGATTCGCCACCACTCGGTAGCCTGCCAGGTTGCCGCCAACTCAAAGCCGTAAGTTTCCCCATCGATCAAATTGTCGATCGTGAACGGCAGCACTAAATACCCGGGAGCTGCCGGTGTGGGTGCGCCTGCTTCCAAAGACCGTTGCTTGTCGTAAATGTTGTAGAAAGTCGCGGCATCCAATGTCACCTTCTCGTGCGGCTGAATTCGGTAACCGACTTCAAACGCAATCAATTCCTTTGCTTCGATGTCCCGGCTTCCCATCAATGAAAGCAGC
>Ga0136846_1234438_pt1 | contig 11233 bp, 8 predicted proteins | sample HopSoiMetagenom2_FD_96841 | JGI IMG/M metagenome (GOLD analysis project Ga0136846, IMG submission 96841) | Grasslands soil microbial communities from Hopland, California, USA - 2 Assembly 2016 (version 4) | ecosystem: Environmental > Terrestrial > Soil > Grasslands | place: USA: Hopland... | reverse complement strand
CGGATTAAAAGAGGGCGATCAGGTGGTATTGCAGTAGGGATTCATGCGGTCCCGGTTGATTCCCGGGGCAAATGGGCACGGGGTCAAGCTCCGTGCCTTTCCTTCGTGAACCTTAGTGCCCTTCGTGGTTGAAGGTCTGGAAACTCTAACCACGAAGGACACGAAGATCCACACCGTTTTTGATTGAAAAAATTTCAAATGGAGGATTTATGCGCTCATCCACTCTAGCTCTGCGCAGTGGAATTCTGATTACGGCCATAGCTCTTGCGGGAAGCGCCTCTGCGTTTGCCTCGGCACGCGGCGAATTCTCCCGCACATTGGAGGTAAATGGAAGTGTGAACCTGCAAGTCGAAACCGGCTCCGGTTCCATAAGCGTGCGCACGGGAAGTTCGAGTGAAGTACGAGTCGTCGGACACATCACGGCCAGCGAATGGTTCGGCGGCAATGCACAGGAGCGGGTCAAGAAGATCGAGAGCAATCCTCCCATCCAGCAAAGCGGAAACGACATCCGCATCGGGCACATTGACGATCCCGAACTCAAGCGCAATATTGCGATCAGCTACGAGTTGGTAGTTCCCGCCAGCACTCAGCTTCGCTCCAACAGCGGATCGGGAGACCAGACGATTGCCGGGCTCTCCGGTACGGTGGATGCAAATACCGGTTCAGGATCGGTAAAGCTTTCAGACATCGGTTCGGGCGTACGCGCTCATACCGGATCCGGTGAGATCGAGATCAATGGTGCCAAAGGCAGCGTGTATGCCCGCACCGGCAGCGGCTCGATTCATGCTACCGGGGTTGCAGGAGGCTTCGACGGCCAGACCGGCAGCGGTCACATGATGCTGGAGCAGAGCTCTCCGGGGTCGGTTCGGGCCGAGACCGGTTCCGGCGGCCTTGAGCTGCGCAACGTCCGCGGTTCGCTACAAGCCCAGGCGGGAAGCGGCGACATAAAAGCTGAAGGCGAAGCCACGGGCGGATGGATGGTCCACACCGGATCGGGCAGTGTTCAACTCAGGCTGCCGCAGAACGCTTCTTTCGACCTGAACGCCCACACTGGCTCGGGATCGATCAATCTGAGCCACCCAGTGACCGTACAGGGCGCGATTGGCAAAAAAGAAGTCCATGGCAAGGTCGGGGGCGGCGGCGTGCCAGTCGAGATCCAGACGGGATCGGGGAATATTGAGATTGAGTAACCGGCAGCGGGCCTTTCCGGCCCCGCTTCGGAGTTCCCCGGTCACACACCTCGGTACCTTGACGGGCCTTTGAGGAAATCTTACCCTCGATTAATCCCTTGAAATTCAAGGTGTGAGGCTGATTTGTCCAAGCGTCCGATTGTTACACTAACTACCGATTTCGGTCTGAACGACCACTTTGTCGGCGTCGTCAAAGGCGCCATTCTGAACGTGGCTCCCGATGCCGAGATTGTCGATATCTGCCATTCCGTGCAGGCGTTCGACATTCTCGACGGCGCGCTGGCGCTGGCGCAGGCCTACTCCTATTTCCCAAGCCGAACCGTGCATGTGGTCGTGGTTGATCCCGGCGTGGGCAGCGCGAGGCGTCCGATTGTCGCCAGCTCAGATCACTACAGCTTTGTTGCTCCCGATAACGGCGTCCTCTCGCTGATGTATGCCCGCGAGGAGCGGCTTAAAGTTCGGCAGATCACCTCTGAACATTATTTTTTGCAGCCACTCAGCAACACCTTTCACGGACGCGACATTTTCGCTCCCTCCGCCGGCTGGCTGGCGAAAGGGGTTGACGCAGAAAAGTTCGGCCCTGAAATCACCGACTTCGTGCGCTTCAACGCGCCCCGGCCGAAAGCGGTTGACGCAACCACGATGAAAGGCATCGTGCTGAAAGTCGACCGATTCGGCAACCTGATCACAAATTTCGCTCCGCAGGATATTCCCGCGCTGTTTCAGACTCCGACTCCGCCGTTCAAGATTGTGGTCGGGAAACGCGAAGTTGGATCTTTGAGAACCAATTATGCCGAGGGATCTCCCGGCGAAGTGTTCGCCATTCTCGGAAGCATGGGGTATCTGGAAATTTCGGCAAATCGCGGCTCGGCGGCGCAGCTGGTGGGATCAGGTAAAGGCACCGAGGTCAGTGTTGTGATGGAAGGCGCGGCGGCTGCGGGTAACGGCCAGTAAAGTTGGATTGTAATTTCGAGCGTCCGCAGTTTTTTCCCTGCGGAGATACCTTAGCGCCAGTTTCCTGATGACTTAATTCTTTGCCGCTGGCCGGGCGTGGCCTTCCATTTCTCCAGTCCATTTTAGAAATCGCCAGAGGTTGCCGCGCTCGCGCCAGAGAAACTCCCAGAACTCCAGGAAGCCGATCTGCTGCATCTTGACCCCGCAATAGGTCTCGATTCTCCATAACAGATAGGGACTGCGCCACGGGGTCAGGCGATGCCCGCGGGTAGCGTTCCACATGAAGCGGAGCATGTATCGCATCGACCCAAATCATAACCACAAAGCGCACGAAGGTAAACGGAGGGACGACCCTCAGAATGCTAAAATCGTAATCCACACCCGATGCCGCATGACCCCCGCCAGATAGCCGAGGAACATTACTTCGCAGCCTTGGATCTTTTTTCCGACGGCGAACACGTCCGCGCAATCGAGGAGTACCGGAAGTCCATAGCCGCCGATCCCAGCTTTACCGAAGCGCTGCACGGCCTGGCACGCGCACTCCAGGATTTGGACCGACTCGACGAGGCAATCGAGGTTTCAAATCGGATTGCGGAGCTCGATCCCGACGACGTTCTGGCCCACACCAGCCTGTCAGTGCTCTATCAGAAAAAAGGAATGGTCCCTGAGGCAGAAGCCGAGGCAAACAAGGCCCGAGTGCTGGGTTGGAAACAGCAACTGAAAAAAGGCGGCCCCTAGCGGTTGGTTGTTGGTGTTGCCTTCGCCAAAAGCTAAGAGCGTCTCTTACAACTTGTACTTCTTCATCAAATGCCGGAATGACCGGTAGGAAATTTTGAGGACATCCGCCGCGCGCGCTTGTACGCCGTTGGACTGCGCCAGCGCCGATTTGAGCAGCGTTCGCTCAATGTCAGCGACGTAGTTTTCCATGTCCATACCTTCTGGCAGTACGGCCGCGGACGCTGCTGGCAAGCCATCTGCCCCCACTCCGGCGGCAGCAGCCCGGGCCTTGGCGCGTTCCACCGGCAATTCCACACGCAGCTCATCGGCGGTTTCCAGAGCGACGGCACGCTCGATGGTGTTTTCCAACTGGCGGACGTTCCCCGGCCACTCGTAGTTGGCGAGAGCGGCAAGTGAATCGGGGCTGACGCGCACAATACTCTTGCGCGCCGCAGGTACATATTTTCTGAGGAAGTGGTTCACCAGCAAGGGCAAGTCTTCGCGCCGCTGGCGCAAGGGCGGTACCGTGATGGGAATCACATTCAGCCGGTAATAGAGGTCTTCGCGGAATGTGCTCTCGGTCACTTGCTGCTCAAGATCGCGGTTCGTGGCTGCGATGACGCGCACGTCGATAGCGATCTCGTCAGTGCCCCCTACCGGACGCACGCAGCGCTCCTGGAGCACGCGCAGCAGCTTGACCTGCATGGTCAGGCTCATCTCTCCGATTTCATCCAGGAAGATGGTACCGCCGTCGGCAACTTCGAACAGGCCGCGCTTGTTCTGATTGGCGCCGGTGAACGCGCCTTTCACGTATCCAAATAGTTCGCTTTCAAGCAGAGTTTCAGGGAAAGCCCCGCAGTTGATGGAAACAAACGGCTCGGTTGCTCGCGGGGAACAAGTATGCACCGCCCTCGCCACCAGTTCTTTTCCGGTGCCGCTCTCGCCGTAGATCAGCACGGTGCTTTGAGTGGAGGCCACGGTGCGGATGGTGTGCTTCAACTTTTCCATTGCCGGGCTGGCGCCGATGATATTGTCGAGCGAATTGCGATTGGCGGCGTCACGCTTTAACGCAAAGTTCTGCCGGCTCAGGGCAACACGCTCCAGCGCGCGGCGCACTGCAATCTTAACTTCGTCGACCAGGCCGGGCGATTTGCGTATGTAGTCGGTGGCGCCGCCGGCTTTAACGGCGTCAACGGCGGCGTCGAAATCATCGACCGCTGTGATCAGGATCACCGCCGACTCTGGCGAAAGCTTGTGCGCGTGCCGCAGCACTTCGATGCCATTGATGTTTGGCATCTTGATGTCAGTGATCACAACATCAAAAAGCGCCGACTCCAGTTTCTTCTTTCCCGCCTCTCCGGAGTTGACGGTTTCTACTTTGTAACCTTCGCGGCGCAGGCTGATATCGAGCATTTCGCAGATCGAGCGCTCGTCATCACAGATCAGGATGTTAGGCATGCGCGCCCTCTCCGATCAGCCGTTCGCTCGCCTGCTGGTTCGATGGGGAGGCCGGTAGCGCGCCTTCCTCTGCGGCTTTCCGCAATCTCAAGATGAAAGTGCAGCCCTGCCCTAACGTCGACCTCACGAACACCTGGCCCTCGTGCGCCTGCACGATCTGATAGACAATAGCTAATCCCAGGCCGGTGCCGCCTTCGAATTGCGACTGGAACGGTTCGAACACTTTTTCAACCATCTGTGGGCTCATGCCCGGACCGGTATCGGCGAAGCCGATCTGCCAATCCGCGCCGCACTCTTCAATAGCTATCGTCAGCGTGCCGCCATTCTTCATCGCGCGGACGGCATTCTCGCAGAAGTTCCAGAACACCTGCTTTAACCGGTCGCCATCGGCCGTCACAAATACCGGGCGCGCAAGGTAGCGCCGCTCAATGGTGATTCCGGTGTTCTGCACCTGAAGCCGGTGACCCAGCAAGGTGAGGGTATCTTCGAGCAGCGGAATCAAATTTACATTGGCGAAGCGATATTGCTTATTGCGGGAGTAGGCGAGGAAATCGGTAATGATGTCGTTGAGCCGCTCGGATTCGCGCGTCACAATCTGCAGCAGGCGGCGATGCTCATCATTCAAATCGGGCATCTCTGCCAGCAGACTGGCCGATCCCGCAATGGAAGTCAGCGGATTGCGCACTTCGTGAGCGATGGCCGCGGAGAGCCGGCCCACAGCGGCTAACCGGTCCTGCATGCGTACTTCGCGCTCCAGCCGCCGGATTTGAGTGAGGTCGTCGAGTGTGTAAACCAGACCTACGGCGCCGCGTCCGGGAACCGTCAACTCCGATACAACAATACGGAAAGTCTTGCGAAAACCGTTCGGCGCCACGTAGCGCACTTCCGCATGCATCTGCTGCGAACTGCAGTGCGGCAGATCATCCTGAAACAGCGATCCGATAGGCTCGCCGAGAAGATTCTTTTCGGAGCGGTCAATCAGCTTTTCCGCGGAAGCATTCACCAGCGAGATTCGGCCATCCAGCCCGGTTGTAATCAGGCCGTTGCTGGCCGATTGAATAATGTTTTCGTGTAATGCCTGCAGGTCTTCGAGAGCGCCGCGGGTGAATTCCAGGCTCTTATCCGCCTGGCGCAACTTGTCGGCTAAAAGGCCGGCCAGGTACGCGACCGCCAGATATCCGAAGAGATTCACGAAGATGATGCCTTGCAATGTGCGAACGCCAGGGTGAGTCGTCGCGTAGGAAGGCACGATTTCGAAGTAACACAATTCTAGGACCGCACCGTAGAGGATGAATGCCAAGGCCGCCGTCAGGTAAGCCCAGGCGCGCGGCAGCACGATGCTGGCCACGATCAGGACCAGGGGAAAGAGAAAGTTGAGCGAACTATCCACACCGCCGGTGACGTACACCAGAAGGCTGACCAGCACCAGGTCTGACACGACCTGCATCACCGCCTGGGGCTTTGGCTTTTTCCAGACACGCAGGAGCAGCAGATAGAAACCAGATACCGCAAACGCCAGCAGAATCGTTTCCACGAACAGCCGCAAAGAAAAAGCCAGCGGCGTGAACTGGGCGATGGCCAGTTCGATACCCAGCAGCACCGTCAAAATCAAAATTCGAACTTTGACCAGCCATGCCAGCCCGACCTGGTCCGCGAAAGTTGTCTGCATTCTGCGCTCTCACCTACAAAGTTACGTTCGGGGGCCGTCGTGGGCCCCCGGGTAGCGCGAGTTAGCCTGCCAGTTTTGCGATCATCGAGAACAGCGGCATGTACAGCGAAATCACGATTCCGCCGACTAGAACGCCGAGAACAGCGATGATGACCGGTTCCAGCATGGCCAGCATGTCTTTGGTTGCAGTATCGACTTCGTCTTCGTAGAAGTCGGCGATTTTCTGCAGCATGTTGTCCATGGCGCCGGTAGCTTCACCGACTCCGATCATCTGCGTCACCATATTCGGAAACACGCCAGCTTCGCGCAGCGGATCGACGATGGTGCGGCCTTCTTCGATGGCCTTCCGCACCTTCATCAATGCTTCTTCGAGGACCGCATTCCCGGAGGTGCGGGCGGTAATCGCCAGACCTTCAAGAATCGGCACGCCGGATGTGATCAGCGTTCCCAGGGTTCGCGTGAATCGGGCGACAGCAATCTTGCGCAGCAGAATACCTACGACGGGAAGCTTCAGTAATCCGTAGTCAAACCAGTAGCGTCCGCGTGGATGTTTCCTGATCTGCTTCACGCCAAACACCATTCCGACGCCGCCCACGATGAAGAACCACCAGAACTGGCCGACGAAGGCGCTGAGTCCCATAACGATGCGGGTAGGCAACGGCAGTGCCACGCCCAAGCCAGCAAACAAGTTGGAAAAAATTGGCACAACCCACTTCAACAACGCTCCAACGATTAACCCGGCGAGTGAGATAACCGAGACGGGATAGATCAATGCCGATTTGACCGCAGACTTCAGCTTCACCGCCTTTTCCACATAGGTGGCCAGGCGCTGAAGAATGATGTCGAGAATACCGCCGGTTTCACCGGCTTCGATCATGTTGGTGGTCAGGTCATCGAAGACCTTGGGGTACTGCCGCATGGCATTGGCCAGAGTCGAACCACCTTCGACCGTGGTCCGCACGCCGGTCAGAGTCTTCTGAAAGGTGACATTCTCCTGATTGGCCGCAAGAATTTCGAGGCACTGCACCAGCGGCAAGCCGGCGTCGATCATGACCGAGAACTGCCGGAAAAAGATGGCAATGTCTTTGGTCTTGACCTTGCTGGACCCGAAAGTTGGCATGACAAACTCTTTGCCTTTTTCGCGAATGGTCGGCGCTGAGAGCTGTTCACGCCGCAACTGTTGAGCCAATACCTGCTTATTGGTTGCAACCCGTTCGCCGGTAACTTTCTCGCCCGCGGAATTCTTTCCGGAAAATGTAAAAACTGGCATTTTGTCCCTCTCCTGGCAAAATTTCTAAGCTTCGTCCTCTTCTAAATCGCGCTTAATGCTTTCCTGTGGCAGTTCCTCGCGCCGCGGCCGCGCCGGTTGGTTTTGCTAACAATCCAGCGCCGCGGTTGATCATTTCCTGCAATTCGTCCTGGTTGCTGGATCGCGCAATCGCCACTTCCAGGGTGATCTGTTTCTGGAAATAGAGCGTGGCCAGCGACTGGTTGAATGTCTGCATGCCGAACTTTTCCTGTCCGGTCTGCATTGACGAATAAATCTGGTGAATTTTGTCTTCGCGGATCAGGTTGCGCACGGCCGCGTTGGGAATAAGAATTTCCATTGCCATGGCACGGCCTTTGTTGTCCGGCTTGGGTAGAAGGCTTTGGCACATGATCCCTTCAAGCACCAGCGAAAGCTGAGCACGAATCTGCGGCTGCTGGTGCGCCGGAAACACGTCGATAATTCGGTTGATCGTGGATGACGCGGAGTTGGTGTGCAGCGTTCCGAACGTCAAGTGACCGGTTTCGGCGATTCGCAGCGCCGATTCGATGGTTTCCAGATCTCGCATTTCGCCGATCAGCACAACGTCGGGATCTTCACGGAGGGCGGCGCGCAGCGCGTCGGCAAAACTCTTGGTGTCGGCGTGCAACTCGCGCTGGTTGACCACGCAATTCTTGTTCATGTGAACAAATTCGATCGGATCTTCAATGGTCAGAATGTGATCGTGGCGCTCGGCGTTGATCTTGTCGATCATGGCGGCCAGGGTTGTAGATTTACCCGAACCGGTCGGCCCCGTGACGAGCACCAATCCGCGCGGCTTTTCGCAAAGCTTGGTGACCACGGCCGGCAGTCCGAGCTGGTTGAAATTCTTGATCTCGAATGGAATCACGCGGAAGACGGCCGATGTGGCGCCACGCTGATTGAAGACGTTGGCACGGAAGCGGGCGAGTCCCTTTAATCCGAATGAGAAGTCGAGCTCGAGATGCTCTTCGAAGCGATGCTTCTGCGAGTCGGTCATCACGCTGTAAGCGAGCTGCTTGGTTTCCGCCGGAGTCATCTGCGGCAGATCGAGCGGCACCAGGTGGCCATGAACGCGGACTTGCGGCGGCGAGTTGGTGGTGATGTGGAGATCGGATCCACTCATCTCCAGCATGCGTTTCAACAGATCACTTAATGAGAGCGACATAGCGTTTTTTATTCCTCTTCCAAATCTCGTTTAACTTCCCGTTGCTTAGTGAATGGTTTCGCGCGCCACTTCCTCGAGCGTGGTCATGCCCGCCGCCACCTTGATCAGACCGCTGCGCCGCAGGGTGATCATTCCGCGCTCGATTGCTTTTTTCTTCAACTCGACCGCCGACGCGCCCACCAACACCAGTTCCTTGATCTCGTCATCGACTTCCATTACTTCGTAGAGACCGCAGCGCCCTTTGTAGCCTGTGTTGTTGCAGACACCGCAACCTTTGCCCTTTTGGATCTTCACCGTCTTGGCTTCTTCGGGTGAAAAGCCTTCCTCAACCAGGGTTTGCGGGGGGACCTCGACAGTTTCCACGCAGTCCTTGCAAATTCTGCGTACCAGCCGCTGCGCACAGATCAGGTGGACAGAAGTCGCAACCAGGAACGGCTCAATGCCCATGTTCATGAGACGGGTAATGGTTTCCGGCGCGCCGTTGGTGTGCAGCGTAGATAGCACCAGGTGACCCGTAAGGGCCGCTTTGATGGCAATTTCAGCAGTTTCAAAAGCGCGGATTTCGCCGACGAGAATGATGTTGGGATCCTGCCGTAGAAAAGCGCGCAGCGCAGCCGCGAAATTCAGGCCGATCTGCTCCTTCATCTGCACCTGGTTAACGCCGCCCAACTGGAACTCGACGGGATCTTCTGCCGTCATGATGTTGGTGTCGGGCTGGTTCAAGCGGGCGATCGATGAATACAAAGTGTTGGTTTTTCCGGAACCTGTAGGTCCTGTGACCAGCACCATTCCGTACGGCTTGAGAATCGCTTTCTCGAATTTGACCAGCGACTCTGGCTCGAAACCCAGCTTGGTCATATCGAGCCGCAGGTTTTCTTTGTCGAGCAACCGAAGCACGATCTTTTCGCCCCAGAGCGTTGGCAGCGTGCTGACGCGGAAGTCGAGCTGCTTTTTCTTTCCGCCGATGTTCATCTTCAGCATGATGCGGCCGTCTTGCGGCAACCGCTTCTCGCTGATGTCGAGCTTTGCCATGATCTTCAGGCGGGAGGTAATCGCGTCCTTCAGCTTCACCGGTGGCGACATGATCGACTGCAGCACGCCGTCAATACGGAAGCGCACCCGGAATTCTTTTTCGTAGGGCTCGATGTGAATGTCGCTGGCCCCGCGCTTCACAGCGTCGGTAAGTACCAGATTGACCAGTTTCACGATCGGCGCTTCGTCAGCGGCTTTTTCCAAATCCGCCAGCGCCAGTTCTTCTGCATCGCCTTGCAGTTCGACGTCAGCCTCCTCGGCCTCCGTCATCGACTGCATCACTTGCTCAAGGTCTTCTTCTTTGCTGGTGCCGTAGGCTTTTTCAATTCCCTCGAGAATCGAGCTCTCGGAAGCCACCACCGGCTCGATGTTGAAGCCGGTCATGAACTTGATATCGTCCATCGCGAAAACGTTGGTCGGATCGACCATGGCGATGGTGAGAGAAGCTCCTACGCGGCTCAATGGCAGAATCTGGTATCGCTTGGCGGTTTCGTAGGGAATCAGCTTGACGACGGAAGCATCAATTTCGAAATAAGAAAGGTTGATGGCGGGAACGCCGTACTGACGCGACAGGAAATTGGTGACGTCCTCATCACTGAGAAAGTTTAGCTTCACCAATGCACTGCCCAGGCGACAGTTGGTCTCTTTCTGGACCTTGGTCGCCTGCTGCAACTGCTCTGGGGTGATGATCTTCTCTTTTACAAGAAGGTCGCCCAGTCTCTGGGACATTGCTCGATCTCCAGTCTGTACGGCAGATAACAGCGCTCCGGGCGGTAAGCCCGGCACGAAACTGTGCCGTTTTCGGGGAAAATTGGCGGCACAATCCGGTGACACAAATTGTCACCTTGAATGAGTAACTGCAAAAGTAACTTTGGTACTTGTACTCACACCAACTCATTCAAAATTCGGAACGAGCGGCCAAATATCACGTTTGGCGAGGGTTTTAGCGAATTCCTTCGTCGAAGGCCATGTACTTTGGAAACATCGGCAGTAACACGAATAAACTGTTGGAGCGGTGACTGAGATTTCTCCAGAAGAGCAGATCGTAGAAATGTATGCCACTCTGGTTCGCTCCTGGGGAGCCCAGCATTGGTGGCCCGCGCGGAGCCGCTTTGAGGTAATCGTCGGCGCTTATCTGACCCAGAACACCAACTGGACCAACGTTGAGATCGCAATGAAACATCTGCGCCGCGCGAACCTGCTGAGCGTCGCCGGAATACGCAATACTCCAGTTCGCAAACTGCAAGAGCTGATTCGCTCCTCAGGGTATTTTCGACAGAAGGCCGCCCGGCTGAAATTATTCGTGCAGTTCCTGGATAGTAATTACAGCGGTTCACTGAACAAGATGTTCGCCCAGCCCACAAACAAACTGCGCGAGGAACTACTGTCGTTGAATGGCGTCGGGCCTGAGACCGCTGACTCGATTCTTCTTTACGCGGGCCAACATCCGATCTTTGTGGTGGACGCGTATACAAGACGAATTGCCCTGCGCCACGGCATTCTTACCGAGCGAGCCAAGTACGAGGATTTTAGGATTCTATTCGAGCGTGCTCTGGCCAACGCCGCTCCGCGCGTGCTGCTGGAGAATGGGCCTGCCATTTCCCTGGGCGGGGCCGCGCACCCGCCATCCAGAATGAGCCTGGCCACTCGTCTTCCTCTGGCGCAGGTGTTCAACGATATGCACGGATACATCGTTGGCGTGGGCAAGAAGTACTGCCTGAAAAGCCGTCCGCGCTGCGAGGAGTGCCCGTTGCGCCACT
>Ga0136846_1227875_pt1 | contig 11234 bp, 10 predicted proteins | sample HopSoiMetagenom2_FD_96841 | JGI IMG/M metagenome (GOLD analysis project Ga0136846, IMG submission 96841) | Grasslands soil microbial communities from Hopland, California, USA - 2 Assembly 2016 (version 4) | ecosystem: Environmental > Terrestrial > Soil > Grasslands | place: USA: Hopland... | reverse complement strand
ATTAAGGGAAAGACGAAGTAAGAGCATGCTATTGAAGACGTTGCAACATATGTCGGGGGGGCCTCCGTTGATTGTGTACAAACAAAATACGAGTCCAAAGGTAGGGTAATAAAGGGTTTAGCTAATGGAGAAATTGACTCTTCCGGGAACCAGTAACGCGTAAACCATGTCAAACCAAGACCGATCAATATCCGAACGGAACGGATTCGAACTTCTCCTAGAAAAGTTTCCGGTGCGAAATTCAAAAAAATGAGTAATTCAAAGGAAAAAAGCATTTGAGGCATGCGCCGGACTGAAGAGACTGATTCCTTTCTCCGGGACCATTTCATTGATTGCAAAGAGAATCCTGCACTCTCTTTGCAATCAATCAAAATGAACAAAAAAAAAGACCACGAGAAGGTCCCCCTAGAATCTGCGGCTCCTCTTTTTATTCAATTATGAAATGACTCATTTTAATGGAGATTTATAGCATCATTCAAGTAAATGCAAATTGAGATCGTAGAAACATGAGCTTGTGATATAGCTACACCTAATTCAAGACCGGTTAATGCTAGAATTATAAATAAGGGACCAAGATCTCCTATGAAATAGAAAATATTATTCAGAAATAGCATAGTCCAAGCAAACCCACTTAAAATCTTGACTAAACTATGACCGGCCATCATATTAGCAAATAAACGTATTCCTAAGCTTAATGCACGAAAACAATAAGAGATTAGCTCAAGGAGTACTAAGAAAGGTGCTAACGCAAGTGGGACTCCCGCAGGTAATAAGAAGCTAAAAAAATGAAGCCCATGTCTTTGAAATCCAACGATCGTAATGCCTATAAAAATGGAAAATGAAAGAGCCAAAGTAATGAGAAAATGACTTGTCACTGTGAAGCTAAAGGGTATCATACCCTGGGGATTACGAAATAACGAAAAAGTAAAAGTGACCGAGATACGAGGGAAAAACTTTTGTTTCACATTTCCGGAAAGACCACCTATTTGTTCGTTTACCAGGTTCAGCACGAAATCATAAATTTGCTCTACCAAGGATTGCAATGCATTTGGCACTGACTTTCCACCTCCCTTTTTCGTAACAACAAAAAACCCAACGAGGACCAAAACGAGAGTCAACAGCATAGACAAGGATAGATTTGTGAATGAAACAAAAAAGTTGCCCATATGAAGAGGAATGTAGGGGTGAAGCGAAAATTGGTCGAGTGGGTTTATTAGGCCACCGCCATTCTCGAGGTACACTTGTATAATTAGAGCGATTTGATCCCTTATATCAATAGGGATAGAAGGCTCGGCAGCCCATATTGCCGCGAAAACAGGCATAACGCCTGCATCCCAAGTGAAGCTGGCAGGCCCCCACCAAAATAAATCCAGGAAAGTGTTCAGTAGACTGTGGCAATGGTCATACCCTAGAAACTGATCACAAAAATCGTTTATAGTATAGCCCTCCGGCAAACGCAATTGTAAGTCCCGAAAATACAAGTCTATGATGTTTGTGATTGAGTCCACCAAGGACTTTCTATTATCAAGCGAAATGCCATAAAATCTGAAAAGGCTGGCAAGCGGCTCGGGCAGTGGAACCCCGGGGTTGGTAACCCAGTTGGGGGCTTCAATCCCGTAATCAGAAGTTCTGGCAATCCAGTCGGGCACTGGCCGATTAGGTAGAAGTTCGAAAACCTTTCGAGGATCCAACCCACGCTGGCTAAAATCCCAAACCCTAGAATGGGGGCCCCCCACTTGTTGTGCTACTAATGCTAATTGGTTGTTCATTTCGTACGGTAACTCCATCTTTTTCAGCTCTGCTCCCTAAAAGAGAAAGGAGACTGATCTTGACGTCGGCGTTGGTTTTTCCAACGAAAAACAATATCGTTAGTTGATCGAACTTCCATGACAAAATGCAAGTTTCATACACTGGAGGTCCCATCGACGAAGACTACTATACGCGTTTTCTGAGGAGCAACATGAGACTTTCTTTTCCTCTGGCTAGAAAGATGTTTCAGTTCGACCAGGCATGAAGCTTGCACGATGAACAGATTGTCCTCAACTGCGCGTATCTCTTTTCTTCATGGGCGAGGCACTTCTTTTTTTCTTTGACAAGAACCGCGCTAGACAAGATATTGAAGGGTCCAACGACATTCACAAGGAAGGCCCTGGATGTGACATTCAATTGGGTTAGTAGGAACGAACCTTTGCTTTGGATAGTGGTTGGTGTGCCTGGACCGACAGACTAACGTGCGATTTCCCTTTCCGAGCTATGAAATGATTTACTTTTTCTTAAGCAGCGTGAAAACGGATTGCACTGGTGGGTTGACTGAGCAGCGAGAGCAGACTGGATCTTTTTCAGATAGGGGTGCGGGGGACATGAAGGAGTACCAACGGAAAAAGCACGGATTGATTCTTCTCTATATCTAAAGCTTTCACTATCAATGGCCGGCTGCTCCATCTATTGGATCTTCGAGCGGAGCTCGGTTGTTTTCACATGGGGGTAGGGGACAGGAAGACAGCTCTTAGGTCATAGAGGGGCATCAACGGAGAAGAACCGGCTCTGGGAGGAGGTGTCCTGGCCCAGGTGGGCGGCACAGACTAAGCAATCCAAGCGATAGCGAGAACTAAGTATGGACGCGTTTCACTAGTCCATTCCGCCAGTCACAGGGGCGTGAGCACCAATGAATAAGGGAGCCGTTCACTAACGTTTCACTGGCATCTTCCGACCAGGCCCAGCACGCTCTTCTGCATGCGCGCTCTCTGCTACCACATTATTATTTTGATTCGAACTTGCAAAACTGGGAGGTTACTTCCGAACGTGCGAGGAAGAAAATGACCCTAACGTGTCTACCACTCTCCTCTTGATGACCCACTGTGCCTAAACGCCTTTCGAGGGTTACTCGTGGCTTAGCTTCCCCCTCCCCTCATCCAGACTTGAAAGCGAGGAGATACCAAGCAATGTGACATGTCGATACACACAAGAAAGCGCCATCCATCCCTCGAACTGAGTGAAGTTACACCTTATTTACTATTTCGATGTAGTGAGATTGCGATTGAACAAACAAGAGGGTCTGTCTGGTATTGGATCCACCAAAGTTCCTACGATAATGAATGGGGTCGGTTTAGTAGATCTACAACCTCACATTTTGCTAGATTTCACTTGGGCGAAATTCTTTTCTTTCGCAAAAGATACGCAGCGTAATGCTTTATCCAAATGGTATTCCTTGTCGAAACCCCGACTGCACTGGGGAGAACCGAAAATGCTAACTATCACTATTTCTCCTACAATCCCTTGAATGGAAAAACAAACTCTGGGAAATTGGGTCAGGCTGAAAGAAAGAGGGGAGAAAGTCACGCTCAGCATGGGCAACCTATGATACGTTTTCTCCATGTGAAAGAGCTCAATGAAGAGGCCACGGGACCATTCCCAGGTGGCGCGACAGAGCAATGAAAAGCTGGGATCGAGCCTTATCTTCGGTCGTGACGCCGGAGCCTTTTGTATGAGAAAGCCTAAGCGCTAAACCACATCCTTCTCGCGGGTTATCTTCTACTCAAGCTCTCTCCTATTCTTCATCCACCAACTAGCAGGGGGGACGGACAGGAACGTAGGAGCACAAGACACGCGGGTCATCATCTTCTGAAACGATTGGCTTTCGATCTGCTTTCCAAGAGGTGGTTTCTGGCATGACCGAATCTTTTTAGAATATCGCTTATTACGTTAATTTCTTCATCTTGATGTACTCAATCCATTCAAATTCCATAATTCCAATGCAATAGTGCCGTTTTTGAGTTCCTGTTTAACGACGATGCAAGTGTATGTGTATTGTATTTCAGCAGTGGATGTTCCCTTCTTTTGTTAGGCCCATGATTTACATGTTTTGGCTCGCTTTCGTCTTTTTCTTTTCAAAATAGTTCTTGAATGCCTGTTGTGAAGAGAGTGGATCAACCCCAAGCAAAATTCTCCTATGGCACATTTCAAAGGAGCTATCGACGGATCAGCCCGCCCGGGTAGTGCCCGTTCTAGGTTCATTTCTCGCAGCATCCGTTTCCTCGCTCTGTCTGTACTAAGTATGACAAGAAGCTTGATCCGTGGGTGGGTACTCCGCTCTTTGAAAAGAGCTCAATGCGGCGCGTACTATTACCACCAGGTGGACGATTTACCCATTTTCTGATCCAAGATCTGGGCAAGGTAGCGCTAGTCGAAAAGACAGTAGGTCAAGGTCTTATAAGCACCGATCATGGTCAAAGCTTTACAAGGAATTCAATGATTCCACATATGCCCTATTTAATAAGTCAAATTGAAAACTCTTTATTAGCTAGCCCTATTTAGTAAGTATGCGAGACTCTCATCTTTGAAATGAAACCAACACTTGCATCGTCCGCTTGTAATGATCAGTGTCCAACAATCACAGTGATCGGAATGAATCATTCCTAGAGGAGAATGGCAACCGCCAACTAACACGCATCCCGCTTTATCTGTTCAGGAAAGGAAGCTAACTAAGCTGGTATTAGCCTTGTAGAAGAGGCAAGAGGCAGATCAGATCACCCCGTGGAAATGACTTCGACCACGGTATTGAACTATTCTAAATTGACCAGGCACTGAAAGATGCAGCCGAGGAACTCTTATCTAGACCTAAATTCGGTTGTGAGAAGAAGCGACTCACTTTGTATGCACGAGTGTCCCTACTTACCAGCCTAACTTGACCGACACTTACTAAATAACAAACATGGAAGAGATGGATATGATGCTCTGCCCTTTTATACAAAAGCATTCCCAGTTTGTTGTCACCAACGACGCCCCTATAGCCATTGCAAACCATAATAAGCGAATTCCAAAAGTAGAACGAGAACTTCTTAGAGAGATCATTCTAGACGGGGAAACAAGGCCAACAAACAACTCTTCCTTCGGTTACGGGTAGTGCCCGTTCTAGCTTATGTCTCTGTGCGGTAAGCTGTGCTTTGAGGCATGTCCAAGTCCCATCCCAAGGGGAAAATCCGTAGTTTAGTCTACCCAATTACAACTCCCGAGCTTTCTCCCTTCCCTTGGAGGAAATATGTCCATTCGAGGTTGTTTTTTGATCTTCGAAAGTCTGGGTTGGTCATAAGGCAGAAGAGAGAGAAGACAAGGTTCCTATCCCTATAGAAAGAAACTATCCCTCGCTCTACCCAATTAAGGGCATAGCTCAAAAGAGGGACTTCCCAACAGTTGTACCTTGTCTTGGCTCTTCACCGAGTGAATGATCACTTATACGAGATTATGAAATGATTGTTATCTCTAGGCACATCTTATGGGCGGCGTCTTTTCCTCCGGAGAAGCTGTCGAAGCGATAGCCATGTCTTATCCTTTCTCGAGCAAGGTATTATTAGTTTTTTCAGGAATTAGACCTGCTGCCTCTGCCTCTGGCTTAACCCTTCCCCTAGAAGTATGTGCCCTTACCAATAACTCCCTGACTCTCTCTAACCACTGGCCTATCCTACTTTGGTTAAGGTGATTGGAGATTGCTCAATCTGAAAAGAAAAACATTCGATCCTTGCAAAGCTTCAGGACATGAATTGGAATGAAAAAGAAATGATTACTGCAAACTTTAAGAGAGATGGAGGAAAAACAATCGGTTTAAGCAAGAGCTTTCAAGTTGAGAAAGAAGAAGGGCCGAAGGCTTTGACATTCAATCAACGGAGTTGTTTTGTATTCGATTCTTTCTATTTCTTCTCTATCCTTCTTCTCTGCCAACCCTAGCTTACCTTATTGAATGCCTTGCACTTGCTTTCTCGTCTCAATCCGACGTTCTTCTTTCAACGTGTGAACCTATGAACTTCTCCAACGTCGTAGCTTTAGGTCAATCCCTAGTACCTTTCTTTACCGACCGAGATTACCCATCACTCGCCTTCCTACTACCTACTATAGTAAAGCTCCTGAAGCTGGAAAGTAACGAACGAAGTGAAAAACTGGAAAGTAACACTGCTTCATCTCTATAAAATTGACTCACCAACAAACACCATTCCACAGCTTCAACATGCTACCAAATCTGAATTGGAAAAAGGATGAGAGTGGCATTGGCTTTAGGGGATGTTGCTGGCTCTATAGTAATTGGATCGGTCATGGTGCATTTTGGAGAAGGATTGGATTGGATAGATAGCTTCTACCTCTCAGACGTGACAACTGTAGGTTATGGAGATTACGCCTGATCGACCATGGAAGGTGTTTGCCGCAGAAGCTATATGAAAACTCAGCATAGGAAGAGATTCAACACTAGCATCTCCACTTGGCCCTTCTAGCATAATCACTGACACCCTACTTGCCTACTCGGATTACTGAAGGCAACCTATTTGCAAATTCAATACCGGCCTACTCAATCCTCTTCCATTCTTTCCGCCTATAAGCTTACTATTAGGAATATTGGGCATAGGGTGATCTCACTAACTGGATCGCTATTTAGATCATATGTATTCTTTATATCGCTATTTCCTGAATCGGTATCCACCGGCTTAGTATCTACAATATTTGACGGTCTGGATAACTATCCGCTTGCACCAGAAGGTATTTTAGTTGACCTCGTTATTGGAATGAGTGATTGTTCATCACAGCACAGCCAAAAGAAGGAAAAACATCGTAGGTAGTAATTTAAAGCCACAACTGTGACTGAGCAAGAAACAAAGTAAAGAGACAGCTGGCTTTGTCCTAAAGACCAATAAATGATACCAGTTTCACCGATGTCATTCCCTTCCCAAGCACGACTTCCATCGAACAGCTTGCGTACGCCAACAGAGGATCGCCTTTCTTCATCCAGCAATGAGAAAAAGGAAGATGCAAGGGCTTGCAGCTTTAGATCACGTAACCATTCACTAGATTTCCTAGCCCCAGGATCTAGAGATTGACCAAGGTTTGCACCTACGTAGATAAAAAAAGGAATTGCGTAGATATAGAAAGAAGCGTAATCTCCACAATCCGCTTCCTCTTCTGTTCTTCTTTAATATGTTCCTTGTCCGGTCGGATGGATAGCCCGAGCCTGCTTCTTTTCCAGAAGCGAACACCCACTCGTCTTGAGACTCTTCCTTTTTTCTTGATTGGTGATAATATAATATACTATACTATCTATAGAAATACCATCTCAAGATTATACTAAACATTATTCTGTTGCTGCACTGCTCTAGTGCCTACAAAACTACAACTAGACATTTCTGACTCTTGTAACAATGATGAGGTAATATTAATGTAGGTGGACAGTGGATTTATGGTATAGAAGCATGTGCGTGTATGGAGATGCTCACGTGAACTAATCCTGGCAGTTATGAAACTAATTGACCGCATGCTAATTAGCGGCTAAATGGATGCAGAAGAATATGCCCCGGGTCAAGCCCTCGCTCAGAACTAAATCATCCTGCGGCACTCACTGCATGAGCTCATAGGGCAAGATGAAGAGAAGGAGAAAGGCTAAAGAGATCGTCAACTTCACCTTGGCATGCTTCCATCAGCGCTGAAAAGACAGCATTGAACGAGAAGAGAACTAAGGCAAGGCTGGTGATGTGCCATTGTCATCGTCAAGATCGTCCATCACGACTTCTTTTCTGCATCCGTCAGTTCCAGTTTTCCCAGCATGTTTTATTACTTGCCTCGACCATCCACTTATTTCTCTTTCTCACGGGACACATAAAGATACCAGCGCTTGTGCGAACAGTTGATGCTTGTTAAGCCATAGCTATCACTTCTCGCGCCAAAGCGCTCCCACCAACAAAAAAATACCTTCTAGGAGGGGCCCTTGTCTTCAGCTAAAAAGAAGCAGATATTGCCGTAAGCAGGAGATGGAAAAGCCCACGATCCATAACTTACTCACTCAGATATTTACTAGAGCTTGGCAGTGAATGAAGGCAGTACAGGAGACTCCGAATCCTATTCAGATTGCACGGAGGGCTTGGAAAGAGGCCTCTCGTGTAAGATAAGATTCCATTCCTTCCTATCGAAAGGCTCCGGTAGTAGAGCTCAATTCGGAATGTTGATATAAAAAAGGGCAGATACATAGAGTTAAGGAACAGATGTGGGCGCTCGTCCACCAAGCGCTTCTTCTTTGGCCATTTGGCCATGTGCTGCTCCTGTGCCCCATTTTGAAGCTGGAGAAAGCAAGTCAGCTGGCAACAAATGAGGGTGACTCCGTGCGACAGCCTTGAAGGCATCTTTTCCCTGGCTATCTCCGTGCGGGCAGCTCACCATCAGCAGGATCAGCTTCTTGATTAGAGGTAGATGGGAATAAAGCCTCTGCATTTCTTGGAGGTGATCTCCTTAGTTGTTCCTCAGTATATAGCTCTGGAGCAGGAGCAGAGGGTGGTGGCAATCCAGAAGAGGGGTCTACTGCAGTTTCCCTTTCTTGTGACTCAGTAGTTCCTTCAGATTGTGCATTTGACTCATGTGCATTGACCTCCTCATGAGTATCTAGCTCATTTGCTGGCATCTGTGAGTGTGCAGCTGGAGATATTGATGTTGTTGCTTCAGCTGCTATTAAAATCCAGCACTCTTCATTCAGATGGTCTGGTTCATTTCCAAATGGATTAAGATGGATTACGGACAGGAAATGGATTCAGCTGGAAATGATTTTGTGAACTTCCCGCTTTTATGAAGCCATAATTGCATCTTTCCTCTATTATAGAAGGCTAACCTATTATATTCAAGTGGTGGCTCATATCCGTCTCATTTCTGAGGCTCAGTCTCATCAGTACGATAGATTGAATTCACATGCCCACTTATCCCCTCGAGTTTCTCTACGAAATCAGGAATCTCCTTTTGAGTGATTTGATTCACAGAAGACACATGGTTTAGTATGAAAACCTCGTGCCCATACCGTGTGAAAACGATTTCAGGATAATTCCTCGCAAATGGTTTATCAAAAAGATATTGAATGACAATATGATTCAGACAAGTGTGGATATCACCTAATGGAGGTGCGTGCTCACAATTGAGAGAATTCTTACTATGCGTATTGTACATAGGAATGTTTATATAATGTCGTAATAAAACGGTTAGCATTGCTTTCCGATAAAAGATGTCATTAACATATTCCCCCATTTTGTTTTTCTCAAAATATATAGGTTCCAAAATGATCCGGTGGACACTTTCCACATCTGCTTGATTATTCATAAATTCATAGTGATACTCACGTAATTGAGTGATTTTTGTCAAGCGCTTAGGCATACTAGCACTCCTCATAACAAAGTTCTTAAGTAGTATACTTACCATAGCCATTAATAGAAGAGCATCTTCAGGTCTGTCCGGTTCATAGACATACACCCTATCACCCTCGCTATCTTTGACGAGATCAGCGGAAAGCTGAAACTTTGACGATTCTATTGTATTTGAAATTAATAACTCTGTCCTCCTGAAATATGATACATTAGCCCGTTCAAACAATGGTAACTCTTCACTTCAAATCTTATCTTGCAATTTCACTGTTTTACTTAGAGAAGAAAACAGGCTTCGTAAGAGTGGCAGGGGATGGAAGCCTACGTATTGTGAAAGATACAAAATTACCACCTTCATATTGCTTAGTCTTGCTCGATAGAAATGGATTGAAAAGTTGATCCGTTTCTAAACGGTAACTGGAAACAAACATCTTATTGAAGCAAGCGAAATCACTGCAGAAGGGCTTAGTTGAGTCAAAGTCTATATATAGCCAGTTAAGGAATCTCACCTAGCTGGAACCTACTCCAACTGCTGACAACTCATACTACGATCTTTTCTCGCCTAGTGGAAATTGTGATATCAATTTCGATAGAAGTAATGTGCCTTTCATTTCCGTATCCAGTACTGGCATCATCTTATTAGCCATCGGCTTTCAGAGAGGATCCTGGCTTACAAATTGGAACTGCCGGATAGTTCACCCTGTTTTTCATGTTTCACAACTCAAAGTTGTGTGGGTTAGACAATCCAGAACGAGTAGATCTTTCAACCGAGGCTCCGCTGACCAATCTTTAGGACTTTCGCCCCTGGTAAACCTAGCTATGGAGATGTCCCAATTGTAGAACAAGCATAGACAAGGTATGAATTGAAAAGGACTAAGTCTCATGATTGTTGTGCCTTACCTTCCCTACTAAACTAGCTGCCTGCTCTTCGTCCAAAGTAGGATTCCAATTTGAATGACTCGCTTCTAAGGAACAAATAGTACCTGGTAAACGTAGGTCCCTGTGCTTCCACCACCTGAAGATTTCGCTTCGACAGGAAAGAAACCTCCCTCTAATGATCTAAATTGGGCCTACCACTGCCATGCTCACAAGCTTTGTCTCCTTGTCAAAAAGGTAGATTTAATACGATGTTATTCAAAAAGATACCCAGTTTAACAAGTTGATTCTCTTTGGTAGGATCCCAATCCATAACACAGCTAAAAGTGCAAAGATAGCTCGGTTGATCCTGGTCAAACATTTCCGCCTATGAAGGTAAATGCGATGTTGAATTTGATCCGAAAAGAGTGCAGAGGAGGCAGTAGAGGATGCCCTAGTTCGAACCATACTTTTTAGAAAGCTGTCGAAGCAAGTTTTCTTGTTTTGTTGAAGAAGGCGAAGGGTCTAGACCTGACGGGGGAGAAAAAGGGCATGTTTTGGCGAACCATAAACGGATGAACCGCGCTTAGCACTGCAAAATTAGCCTTATGTAATACATTTTACATAGGATTTCGAGTCGAAGCCTTTCGGGACTGAACAATTTCCTATTTGGATATGATGGAGAAGAAGAATGAAGCGAATGCGTAGGCGCAAGCTGAGTCAAACTCCGTTTTTGCATTTCCATGATCTGGAACCCTCCTGTTCTTTCTTTAGACCTTCTATCTTCGATCTATTCTACCTCTTCTTTTTCTTTTGTTGCGCGGGAACGTTAGTGAAGTTTCTCAATGGCGGACATCAAGTAGTGAAATGGCTGTATACAACTGGAATATTACTTTGGCCACGAGTACAATCTGGCTTACTAGCCTCTGAAATAGAGACACAGGCAGGTGTGGATAAAGCATATGATAAGGCCTCCGATCTTTCAAGATATGACGAAAGCAATGTTCGGGTTATTTCGAAATTCCAGTGGTAGACGAAGGATCTCAATCAGAAATGGAAGAAGGAATTGAAAGACCTAACTCTTCTGGTGGTTGACAAACTTCGAGGTATTCCTCGGAGGAAGGGTAGCCCGGGCCTGCGTTGATGGCGTTGAGGCAATAACACACCAGTGGGGCAACCTGTTTAAACAATCTGTTCTCTTTTTATATCCGCTTTTGGGGTAGGCAT
>Ga0136846_1230089_pt1 | contig 11236 bp, 10 predicted proteins | sample HopSoiMetagenom2_FD_96841 | JGI IMG/M metagenome (GOLD analysis project Ga0136846, IMG submission 96841) | Grasslands soil microbial communities from Hopland, California, USA - 2 Assembly 2016 (version 4) | ecosystem: Environmental > Terrestrial > Soil > Grasslands | place: USA: Hopland... | reverse complement strand
GGCCCTTGCAAGGCGCCGAGCACGGCGCGAACGCGTCCGGATGCCGGATCGCGCAGCGCGCCGCCGATCGCCTGCGCAAACTCGCCGGCCTTGCGGCAGAACTTCCAGTAGCCCCAGCGTGCCTGCGGTGAGAGCTTGGCGATCCTCACCGCGACGAGCAGCTCGCCATCGGCGAGCACAGTGGAGAAAAGCCCGGTGACGAAGCGATCGAGCGGAGCCTCGCGACGTCCGCTGGCGCCCTCGATGATCGCGGTGCCGTCGAGGAGCGCGAGCGCGGTGGGCCAGTCCGCCGCCGGATCGGCATGCGCGAGACTGCCGCCGATCGTGCCCCGATTGCGCACCGCGCGGTACGCGATGCGCGAGGCGACGAATGGCATCAGCCCGCGCGACGGATCGGGCACTCGCCGGTCCACGATCTCGGCGTGCGGGATGCAGGCGTCGAGTGTCACGCTTTGCGACTCGTCGCTCACCGCACGCAGTTCCGCCATCCGGCGCACGTCCACCACACGCTCGGGCTGTGCCACGCGCAGATTGAGCATCGGTCCGAGGGACTGGCCGCCGGCGATCAGCTTGCTGTCGCCCTTCAAAAAGGAAATGGTGGACCGGGCGTCGGTAGGGCGCTCGTAATCGAAGCGCGCGGGTTTCATGAGCGCCGCATCAGCGCCTCTACGATGCGGCGCGGCGTGAGCGGCGATTCGGTGATCTCGACGCCGAGAGGCGCGAGCGCATCGTTGACGGCGTTGGCGATGGCTGCCGGCGGCGCGATGGCGCCGCCTTCGCCGATGCCCTTCTGGCCAAAGCGCGTGTAGGGAGAGGGCGTCTCGAGATGATCGATGCGAATCGACGGCACTTCGGTCGCGCTCGGCAGCAGGTAATCGGCGAGCGTAGTGGCAAGCGGCTGGCCCTGCCCGTCGTAGGGCATCTCCTCATACAGCGCGGTGCCCACGCCTTGCGCCGTGCCGCCGAACACCTGCCCGTCGGCGATCATCGGGTTCACCAGCACGCCGCCGTCCTCGACGATCACGTAGTCGAGGATCTCGACCTGACCGGTCTCGGTATCCACGGCGACCTTCGCGGCGTGGCAGGCATAGCTGAACGTCCCGGTATCGACCTTCGCCTTGTAGCCCGCGGTGGCCTCCAGGCCGGCCGGATCAACGTCCGCCGGCAGGAGCTGCGGCCGGCGATACCAGGTGTGCGCGACTTCGGCGAGGCTCAAGCGCCGATCGGTGCCGACCACGTGCGCGTGGCCATCCTGCAGGACGAGATCGGCGCTCGCTACTTCCATGAGTTTGGAGGCGATCGCCTTCACGCGTCCCGCAATGACGTCGCACGCGGCGGCGACCGCGCCGCCGGACATCACCATGCTGCGCGAGCCCCAGGTGCCGGTGGAATAGGGGGTGACGCCGGTGTCGCCGTGCACCAGGCGCACGTTCTGCGGATCGATGCCGAGCACGCTGTTCGCCACCTGCGCCATCGTCGTTTCCATGCCCTGGCCGTGCGAATGCGCTCCGATGCGAAGCTCGAGCACGCCGTCGGGCGAGAGGCGCGCCGAGCACTGCTCGTGGCCCGGCACCATCGGAATACCCCAGCCGTAGTAGACCGACGTGCCGTGCGCCGCCTGCTCGCAGTAGATCGAAAAGCCCACTCCGATCCGACGCGCGGGATTCTGGCGATTTTGCTCGTTGCGAATGCTTTCAACGTCGATCATCTTCGCGGCGCGCCGAACTGACTCCGGATAGTCGCCACTGTCGAAGTGCTTCTTCGTGATGTTGTCGTACGGCATCTCGCCGGGCTGTACGAGGTTGGCGAGGCGCACTTCGTGCGGCTCGATCTTCAGCTCGCGCGCTACCGCGTCGATCATCAGCTCGAGAGCGAAGCACACGCCGGTGCGCGCGACGCCGCGGTAGGGGAGGATCGGCGGCTTGTTGGTCGCCACCGACCAGGTGCGGCAGCGGAAGCGCTCCATCTTGTAGGGGCCAGGCAGGATGGAGCTCACCTGCGCGCCCTCGAGGCACGCGGAGAACGGATAAGAGGAATAGGCGCCGGAATCGACCGTCGCCTCGCAGTCGATGCCGAGGAGCTTGCCCTTCGCGTCGGCGTAGACGGTGATGTCGTAATGGTGCTCGCGGCAGTTCGCGTTCGCCGACAGCTGCTCGCGCCGGTCCTCGATCCATCGCACCGGGCGGCCGAGCTTGCGGCACAGCCAGGCCAGCGCGACTTCCTCCGGCAAGAGGATTCCCTTGTAGCCGAACCCGCCGCCGACATCCGGCGCGACAACGCGGATCGAACCCTGGTCGATGCCGAGGCACTCAGCGAGGCCGGCGCGGTTGATGTGCGGCATCTGCGCTGCGGTGGTCATCACGAGCTGAGACAGTCGACGGTTCCACTCGCACACGACGCCGCGGCCTTCCATCGGCGACATGTGCTGACGCGCCGTTTTGATGCTTCTGCGAACCGTGACGGCGGCGCGTTGCTTGATCAGCGAGATATCGTCGTCGGTGAGGGATTCGAGAAAAACGTTATCGCCCCATTCCTCGTGCACCAGCGCCGGCGGATTGGTGCGGGCTTGAAGCATGTCGACGACGGCGGGTAGCTCTTCCAGGTCGAGCTCCACGCGCTCGGCGAGATCCTCCGCCTCGGCGCGTGTCGGGGCGACGCACATCGCGACGAGCTCGCCGACCTGGCGCACCTTGCCGGTGGCGAGGATCGGCTGCTCCGAGGGCTTGAATCCCTTGACCGTCGAGACGGCACGGATCGGCCGCACGCCGGCGAGGTCTTCGGCAGTAAAGACCGACGCCGGCTTGGTGATCGACTTGATGCGCGCATGCGCCTTCGGAGAGCGCTCGAAGGCGACTTCCAGCATCCCGGGAAGGCGCAGGTTGGCGACGTACTCGCCTTGGCCGAGCAGGAAGCGTCGGTCTTCCTTGCGCGGAAGGCGCGCGCCGACGCCTTTCGCGGTCAAGCGGCTTGCGCTAAGGGAGGCAGGATGGAGGCGTCGGCGTCGTGACGCTGGCCGGCGCGCAGGCAGAAGTACGGCCGCAGCATGCGGTCGGTGCGCACCTGGGTGTTCTCGTTGTCGCGCAAGGTCCAGATGCCGCGCTCGTCGTGCAGCACGCTGACATCGGCGCCGGCGCCGACCTTGAGGTGGCCGAGCTCTTTCTCCATGCCGATCATCTTCGCCGGATGGGTCGTGACCATCGGCACGATCTTCTCGAGCGGCAGGCCGAGCGCGAGCATGGAGCTCATCGCCGAGACGAGCGAGAAGCGCGTCTGGCCGAAGAACATGTGCTCCTTGTCCGAGTGCTCGTCGGGTGTGCCGGCGAGCGAGGGCTTGGGCACGCGCGTGTTGTATCCATGCATGTCGGCGCCGAGCGTGTCGGGCACGATGCCGGCGTCGAGCGCGATGCGCGCCATGCGGTAGCTGAAGTGCGAGCCGTGGCCTACATCGGTCTTCAATCCCCGGGCGAGCGCCTCCTTCACGATCGGGTGCACCTTGCCCTCGCGATTGACGAAGCCGCCGGGATGGCGCGTGAAGGGATGCGCCAGGATGTCGCCGGGCTTGAGCAGCGGCACCACCTGGTCGAGGATCGTGTCCGGGTCCACGCCGTTGGCGCCGGACTCAGGCAATTCCCACAGCTGGCCGAAATGGATATAGACCGGCAGGTTGGCACGCTTGGCGATTTCGGCGGACTTGCGGATCGACTCGATGCCCCAGCGGGCGAAACCGCCGAGCTCGGCGTGCGCCTTGAAGCCGCGCACGATATCCGGATTTTCGCGCGCCGCCTTCACCGTCGCCTCGACGTCGATGCAGTCGGGGCGGTAGAGCGAAGCGTAATAGTGTCCCTCCATTCCGCCGACGAGATAGGCGGAGAGGAACGTCACCACGCGGCTTTGCTTGGCGTTGACCACGAACTCGCGAAAGGCGGGCAGCGTCATGCACGAGGGGCCGCCCTGGTCGATGAGCGTGGTGACGCCGGAGCGCACGCCGCACAAGTCCGCTTCCAAGCCGAATCGGCCGGTGACGAACTCGAACACGTGCGCGTGCGTGTCGATGAGGCCCGGCAGGACGAGCTTGCCGGAGACATCGATCACGGTGCGGGCGCTCGATGGCGCGATGGATGGCAGCACCGCGGCGATGCGGTTGTCCTTGACCGCTACGTCGTAGTTTCCATCGAGGTTTTGCGCCGGATCGATCAGGCGTCCGCCGCGCAGGAGAAGGTCGAAGGAGGTCGGGTTCACGGGGCCTCTCGGGTCAAGGCCCCATTGTAAAGACGTGCGCGGCCGGCTAGTGGTTCGTTTCGTCTAGCAGGTTGACCAGGGCGACGAGCTTTGGGTCGGGCATCGGGGTTCGCTCGAGCAGCCAGTCGTCGAGCACGACGACGGGCACCGCGAGCCGGCTGGCGGCTTGGGCGCGGCCCATGCGGGCCACGGCGAGTTCGAGCAGACGTTTGCGGGTGTTCTGGGTCACGGTTGTGGAGCGCATGGAATTCAGCGCCCAACTGTACCGGCCGCCCGCTGTCAAGCCATAGGCGCGATGCGCCAATCGCTTGGCCGGTCGCGCCAATCGCCTCAGTAGTAGAGAGACTTTGCCGTCCCTGACAGGATCCACTCGCGCCCGGGAATGCCGGACAGCGCGTTGCGCGCCTCGTCGAGCAGTGTCCTCAGCTTTCCGTCCGAGGCCGGATAGTTCGAGCCCCACGCGATTCGTTGCGCACCGAAGGCGTCGACCGCGCTGCCGATGAATGTCGGGCTCTTTGCCGCATCGCGCACGTTGTGCGTCGTGTACTTGAGGAATAGGTTCGGATAGCGCGCCAACCCGAGCAGCGATTCCGGGTTCACCACATCCGGGCGCGCCAGGTGGTCGAGCACGATGCGCGCGGCCGGAAACGCTTCCAGAAGTGCCTTTAGCTGCGGCAGATGCGGCGCGCGGCATTGCACGCAGACCGGCAAGCCCAATTCGACCGCCCGACGCCAAGCGGGGAACGAGCGGGGATCGTCTAGGCGCGTGTCATGCGAGGCGGTGTGGCCGGCGATGAAGACGCGCAGACCGGCGAGGCCTTTCTCCTTCCAGTGCGAAATGCGTTGCGGAGCATCCGCTGCCAGCATATCGACGGAGAACACGCCGGCGAAGCGATCCGGGTGCGCGCGGACGGCGTCGGCGAGGTAGGAGTTGTCATGGCCGTAGCACGTCGACGCCTGGACGAGCACCGAGCGCGCGATGCCGGCTTCGTCCATCGCGCGCAGCATTTCCTCCGCGTTCACCGGCCGCTCGCGCGACCAGTCGGATTGCTTGCCGCCGAGCGGCGCCCGCGGATAGCGACGCTCGTCCGCAGCAATGACGTGCGGGTGGATGTCGATCGCGCTCATTGCACGCGCCCCACGGTTTTGACCAGCTTCGCCATCGTCGCGTAGTCCGCGGCCACCAGTTTTGCGAACGCGTCCGGCGAAAGCGGGCGAGGCTCGACCCCTTGGGCATGCAGCCGGCCGAGGATCCTCGGATCCTTGAGGAGCTTGCCCACTTCGGCGTTGATGCGCTCGATCACCGGCTTCGGCGTTCGCGCCGGCGCCAGCAGGCCGAACCACGACTCGAATGCATAGCCCGGCAGGTCCTCCGCCACCGCCGGCACGTCGGGCAGGAAGCTCGAGCGGCGCCGTGAAGTCACGGCGAGGAGGCGGATGCGGGGGTCTCGCGACACGCCGACGTTCGGCACGATGGTGGCGTGCGAGCGGCCTGCCATCACGTCGTTGGTCGCGTCCTGCGTCGACTTGAACGGGATATGGACCATGTCGATGCCCGCGAGCGTGGCGAGGTAGGCCATCGCGAGGTGCCCGGAGCTGCCATGCCCGGGCGGGGAGTAGTTGAGCTTGCCGGGATGCGATTTCCCATCCGCGATCAGCTCGCGCACGCTGCGCGCGGGGAGCTGGGCGCTCGCCATCAGCACGTAGCTCTGCATGCCGATATTCGCCACCGCGGCGAAATCCTTGATCGGATCGTAGGCCGGCTGCTCGGAAAGCAGCGCCGTGGCGTTGTGGCTGGAGGCGGCGAAGACGAGGGTGTTGCCGTCCGGCGCCGCCTTCGCCACGCTCGACGTGCCGATAGCACCGCCGGCGCCGGGACGGTTCTCGACGATGATGGTCTGGCCGAGCGCCTGGCCGAGCTCGCTATAGAAGGTGCGCGCCAGCACTTCGCGCGCGCCGCCGGCAGCGAAGGGCACGACGATGCGCATCACCTTGCCGGCCGGCTGCGCCGCCGCGAAGGGCGCCAGCAGCACACAGGCGAGTGCCAGCAACCATCTAACGCCGCGACCGAAGAGCATCGACACTCCACGCCCCGGCCCCGGCGGCGGCGAAGAAGAGGAACACGAAGCACCATTCGACCGCCAGCTCGCCCCGGTTCAGCATCGGCACGAGGACGTTGCCGCTTGGGGCATGTCCCATGAAATAAGCGAACGCCATCTCGCCGCAAAGGATGAACGCCACCGGACGCGTGAAGAGCCCGATCAGCAGCAGCGCGCCACCCACCAGCTCCAGCACGCCGGCGAATCCCATGAGGGAAAACACCTGCAGCTTGTCGAACGTGGCGACGTGGGGCACGCCCAGCAGCTTCGCGCTGCCGTGGATAAGAAAAAGGTACGCCGTGACGATGCGCAGCACGGCCTGCGCATGCGGCGTCCAGGCAGCAGCATTAACGCGCATGGATTCCTCCGCGAATGAAAGACACGAATCCTTCCATGAACTTCACCACGCTGTCCTGCACGGCCTTGTCGACGATGGCGCCGCTCGCGTCGAACACGCCGCTTGCGCGCGAGACGAGGAGCTTGCCGGTGTACAGGTTGGCACCGAGCGTGCGGAAGACCGGCAGCCACGCGTTCTGCGACAGCACGGTGCCGAACCCGCCCGGCGACGCGCCGGCGATGGCGACCGGCTTGCTCGCGAATACGCGCGGCACGTCCTTCGGCGGGCGCGTGCACCAGTCGATCGCGTTCTTCGTCACGCCGGGGACGCTGTTGTTGTACTCGGGTGTCACGAGCAGTAGACCGTCGGCCGCCGCGATGGCGTCCTTCAGCTTGGCAACCGGCTCCGGCACGCCATGCTCCGCTTCCTCGTCGCCGTTGTAGAGCGGGATGGCCGCTATGGATTCGATGCGCACCTGCGTGTCCTGCGCGGCCGCCGCCAGCGCGCGCAGGAGAGACGAGTTGAACGAGCCGCGGCGCGTGCTTCCGGAAATGCCGATGATCGTGAGCATGCGTTAGTGTATGCCCCAGATCTGCGACTAGTGCCGGACCAGCGGCCTCACGGTGGACTCGGGCTGCAGCGTGATGTGGTCGATGCCGAATTTGTCGTGCAGGCGCGCCTGCAGCTCGACGAGCAGCCGTTCCCAGTGCCCCATGCTGCGCACGACGATGTGCGCGGAGAGCGCGATGCGGCTGCCGGAGATCTGCCAGACGTGGAGATCGTGCACCGAAAGCACGCCGTCGATGCGCGCCATCTCGGCGCCGATGACCTCCACCGAAAGGCCGTGAGGTACGCCCTCCATTAGCGCATGCGTGCTTTCGCGCAGGAGGCGCACGCTCGAGACGGCAATGAGCACGCAAATGGCGAGCGATGCCATTGGGTCGACCAAGGTCCATCCGCTGAAATAAATAACCGTCCCCGCTCCCAGCGCGGCGACCGAGCCGAGCGCGTCGCCGACTACGTGCAGCCGCGCGGCGCGGGTGTTCATGTCGTGGCCGTGCAGGCGCCGGATCACCCAGAGGTTGAGCATCAGGCCGACCGCCGCGATGCCCGCGGCTACGCCGCCATTCACCGCGGTCGGCGTTTTCAAGCGGACGATCGACTCGTAGGCGAGCGCGATCACGATCACCAGCATCGCGGCAGCATTGACGAGCGCGGCGACGACCTCGGCGCGACCGAGCCCGTACGAATGGCGCTGGGAAGGCGGGCGCCGCGCCATCCAGGCGGCGAGCGCGCCGAGGGCGAGCGCAGCGCCGTCGGTGAACATGTGGCCGGCGTCCGAGAGGAGGGCGAGCGACCCGGTCCACCATCCGCCGAGGGCCTCCACCACGGCGCAGGCGATGGTCAGCGCCGCGGCGCCGCGCAGGCTCGAGCCGGGATGGTCCGGGCGGTGGTGATGATGATCGTGAGAGTGGTGGTGTTCAGCCACGCAGTCTTTCGAGCGCCATCAGGGCCGCGCGCGCTTCGTTGCCGCGCCAGGCGACGATCTGGTCGGGGCGGATGAGGGCGTAGTCGGCCTGGTACGCATCACGGACTGCATTGTCCGCGAGATGGACGATCTTGAGGTCGGGCGCACCCAAGGCCGACGCTTCCTTCAGGCAGAGGAGCGTCCACTCGAAGCCGAAGAGGTCGTAGAGCGAGCGGCCGTCCTTCAGCCAGGCGTGCGGCGGCCTGCCGCCCGGGCAGGCGCTCGGCCTATAGGAGTTCATCGCCTCCGGCGGGGGCGCCGTGCCGTCGCTCACGATGGCGGGCGAGCCGTCGTAGCGGCCGCCGAAGGTGATACCCGGGATGTTGAATTCCGCGCGGCCGTGCGCGGCGAGATATTCCCCGGCCGCCTTGCGCGCGGTCTCGCCTCTGCCTGAATCTTCTTCGATCTCGGGCACCGGCTCGAAGTTGCCGAGCGAGTCGGCGAAGCCCTTGGCGTAGGCCGTGTTGCGCACCGCGAGCGGCTTGCGCTCGAGCTCGTAGCTTTCGAGCAGGCCCGGCGATGCTCGTCCTTGCAGCACCGCCGCAAGCTTCCAGCCGAGATTCACAGCGTCCTCGACGGCAGTGTTGTAGCCGAGCCCGCCGGTGGGCGTGAAAAGATGCGCCGCGTCGCCGCCGATGAAGACGCGTCCTTCGGCGAAGCGCTCGGCGACGAGCGCGTGCCCGGCGGTCCAGGTGTCGCGGGAGAGGATCTCAACCTCGAGCGGAGCGCCGATCGCCTGGCGCACCATCTCGGCGGCACGCGCTTCGTCGATCTGGGCTTCATCCTCGTGGGGTTTCAGCTGCGTGTGAAAGGCGAACTCGCCCTTGCCGTCCACCGCCGGCATGAAGCAACGCCGTTCCCGGTTGAAGCTCACATTCATCCACGCCGGCGCATGCGGCGTGCGTTCATAGAACTGCGGGATGCGGCAATACACGGCGTACATCCGGCCGCCGACGAAGTCGCGCGCCACCCCTGTCTCGCCGCCATAGCGCCATCCCATCGCCTGCCGCACGAGGCTGCGCGGGCCGTCCGCGCCCACTATGTATTGAGCATCGATCTTTACGGCGCTTCCGCCATCGCGCGGCTCGGCATGGGCTTCGATGCCATTCGGCGTCTGTGAAAAGCGCGTGACTCGCCAGCCGTAGCACACCGTGACCATCGGCAACCGCTCCGCGTGCCGCCGCAGCACCTGCTCGACGAATTTCTGCGCAACGCGGTGCGGCAGCTCCGCGGCGCTCCACGAGCCCGACAGCGTGGTGATCAGCTGCCGCGCCTCGCGCGCGGACGGCAGGCGAAAGCGCGCGAGCTCGTATTTCGAGAACCGCGTGAAGTACGCGATGTCGGTGGGGAAATCCTCCGGCATGCCGAGCGAGCGGACCTCGTCGGCGAAGCCCAGGCGCCGGTAATGCTCCATCGTGCGCGCCTGCGTGGCGTTGGCCTGGGGGTTGAAGGCCGTGCCGGGCTTCTGGTCGAGGACCAGGCTGCGCACGCCGCGACGGCCGAGCTCGTTGGCGAGCATCAGGCCGCAGGGGCCGCCGCCGACTATCAGGACTTGGGGGTTGGTTTGCGGGAGCACCCCGCGGATTCTAGAAGCGGGGCGCCCAAGGGGCTTGCCGACCCCGGCGAGCTATCGGCGCTCACTCGGCGATCGGGCAATCCCTCGTGCGATTCCACTATAGCGCGCTTCGATTACGGGACGGCGACCGCACATAGTCCGTTTTGCGCCGCCCGGCGGAACCCGTGGCGGGAGGGGTTAAGCTGCCGAAATGCAGCCGGCACGCAGGCGTCTCGTTACCGCACTGGCGCTCGGGGCGCTGTCCGGTTCTTCGCTTGCGCAGCGCGCGCAACGGCGTGTCGCCTGGTTCGCGGTGGGCGATCCGCAAACCGAGCTGCCGTACGTGAACGCGCTGCAGGCGGGCCTGCGCGAAGCGGGTTGGGAAGAAGGCCGCAACCTGCACCTCACGCGCTTTCGCTCCGAGCGTGCGCCTGACGATTTCGAGACGGTGGTCCGCGCCATCCAGGAATCGCGGCCCGAAGTGGTCGTGGCACAGGAATATGCGGCGCTCGCCATGCTGCGCTACGCGCCAGGCATCCCGACGGTATTCGGCTTCAGCGGCGATCCGGTCGAAGGCAGGCTCGTGAAGAGCCTCGCGCGACCGGACACCAGCTTCACCGGCGTGAGCTATCTCGCGAGCGAGCTCGTCGGCAAGCGGATCGAGTTCCTCAAGGAGGCTTTGCCGAGCATTGGGCGCATCGGCATCCTTGCCCGCCCGCAGCATCCGGGCGAGCCCGAGGAGCGGCGAGCGTCGGAGGCCGCGGCGGCGAAGCTTGGCCTCGAGCTGTCCTATTTCCCGATCTACGACCCGAAAGAGATCGAGAAGGCGTTCGCCGGGATGCGCGAGGCGAAGTGCGACGCGCTCGTCGTCTTCCCGGACTTCATCATGTACCGAAACCGCGAGCACATCTCCCAGCTCGCCTCCATCGCGCGGCTGCCGGCCGTTTCCGGATGGTCCTCGTTCGCCGACAGTGGCCTTCTCTTCAATTACGGGCCGAACCTGCGCGATATCTATCGCACCGCCGCTTCGTACGTCGATCGCATCCTGCGCGGCGCCAAGCCGGGCGAGCTGCCGGTCGATCGTCCGCGCAGCGTGGAGCTGGTGGTGAATCTGCGCACCGCGCGGGCGCTCGGCATCACCGTCGCGCCGACGGTCCTGCTGCGCGCCGATCGAGTCATTGAATGACCGGCCGCTGAGTTTCGCTGCGATGCGGTAAAATTCAGTCGCATGGGACGCACCCGGCTGGTTGCCGGCAACTGGAAAATGCACGGCAGCCGGACAGCGAACCGTGCCCTGCTCGATGCAATCCTCAAGGGACTGGACCGTGACGGAGCGGAATGCGCCGTCTGCGTGCCGTTTCCCTACCTCGCCGACATGAAGCAATGGCTCGAGGCGACGCCGATCGCCTGGGGAGCGCAGAACGTGAGCGAGCACGAGAAGGGCGCCTACACCGGTGAAGTTGCAGCGTCGATGCTGG
>Ga0136846_1219614_pt1 | contig 11240 bp, 10 predicted proteins | sample HopSoiMetagenom2_FD_96841 | JGI IMG/M metagenome (GOLD analysis project Ga0136846, IMG submission 96841) | Grasslands soil microbial communities from Hopland, California, USA - 2 Assembly 2016 (version 4) | ecosystem: Environmental > Terrestrial > Soil > Grasslands | place: USA: Hopland... | reverse complement strand
TATCGGCGTGAGATGATCGCCGGCCGGCATTTCCTCCTTGATGCGCCGATAGAGATACTTGTGCTCGAAGTAAAGCACGCAGTCCTCGTCGCGAATTGCTGATTTGAGCAATCCTTTGGCGTCGCTCGCGGTCGCCGGGTAGACGATCTTCAGGCCGGGGGTGTGCAGGAACGCCGCTTCCGGGTTCTGCGAGTGAAATGGCCCACCGCGCACGTAGCCGCCGCTTGGTCCGCGAACCACCATCGGACACGGCAGCATCGCGCGATACCTCGCGGTCGCCACGTAGTTGGTGAGCATATCGTAGCCCGTCGATATGAAATCGATGAACTGCATCTCACACACCGGCCGCATACCCATGTGAGCCGCGCCGGCCGCTGCGCCAATTATCGCCGCTTCGGATATCGGCGTATCGATCACACGCTCTTCGCCGTACCGGGCCATCAGTCCTTCTGTCACCTTGAAAGCACCGCCGTACGCACCAATGTCTTCACCGAGACAGAAGACGTTGCTGTCGCGTTCCATCTCCTCGAACAAGGCTTCGCGGATCGCCTCGAGGTAAGTGACCTCAGACATCGTGCGTACCCCAGCTCGCCGGCCTCTCGTGAACTTCCACCGCCGACTTTACACCCTCGCGGAACCAGAGCGGATCGACCTCAGGCGGGTCTGCGTAAATACCGACCAGCGCGTCGCGCGGGTCGGGCATCGGCGACGCCTCAGCCTCGTCGGTTGCCCGGTCGATTTCATCCTTCACACGCGCGTCGATCGTCGACAGCTCGGAATCCTCAAAACCTTCGCCGAGGAGTCGTTTCACATATCGGTCGACGGGATCATTCTCGGCCGCCCACTTGTCGATCTCACTGGGGGGCACATATGACTGGTTATCGTGCTCGGCGTGCCCTTTTCTGCGATACGTCATCAGCTCGATAAGAGTCACACCTCCGCCGGCGCGCGCGCGGTCGACCGCGCGCTTCGTGACTTCGTACGTCGCGACGACGTCGTTGCCGTCGGCCTGCTCGCCGGCGATGCCGTACCCAATCGCCTTATCGACCAGATGCTTCGCTGCAGTCTGCTTGCTCAGAGGGGTCGAATACGCGTATCCGTTGTTCTCGACGATTACCACCAGCGGACATCTCTGAACCGCCGCGAAGTTGATGCCTTCGTGGAATGCTCCCGTCGAAGTCGCGCCATCGCCAACGTAGACGAGTCCGACCCGATCCTCTTTTCTCATCTTGAAGGAGAGCGTTACACCCGCCATCACCGGAACCATGTCGCCCAGGTGTGAGATCTGGCCAATGAACCCGCGAACGAGATCCCCGTAATGGATGTTGAGCTCGCGGCCGCGCGTCGGGGAATCGCCTTTGGCCATGTACTGCTTGATGATCTCGTTGGGCTTTGCGCCCTGTACCAGCATCGACCCCAGATTTCGGATCAGGGGGGAGAGGATATCTCCTTTCGACCGGTCGAGCGCGTATGCGCTCCCGACGGCGTCAGCCTCCTGACCCAGCGAGCGAAAAAGCCCACCGACGACTTTCGTCTGCCGATAGAGATTGACCAGCCGCTCCTCGAGTGAGCGGGTCAGCCGCATGTAGTAATAGAGCTCGAGCTTTTGTGAACGGGAGAGCTCACCGCCCTGGCCCGCGTGCGTCAGCTTCGCCGGCTTCGACGCAGTTCCAGACCGCGCCACTCTAGTACGCCGCTTCGATGCGGTGCCGGGGGTCGCCCGTCTTGTGGAGCGTGACGAAGAATTTCTTGGCGTTGCGGTCGAGACGGCTTTCGCCCGTTTGATCCGTCGACACTTCGACGAACGTGTAGTGACCGCCTTCCTTCCGGACGCTCAACTGCAGATTTCCAAGATCTCCGGCAAAGATGCGTGAGCGCGCCGTGTGACCGCTCCGCTCCATGCCGATCTCCGGAAAGAATTCGTCTGCAATGCGCAGTACATCCACGGGAATCAGTTGGGTTCTGAAAAAATGACGCATGTGGTTAGGTGCCGGGTTCAGCTGCGGGACGAACTGTCTGAATCCAATCGACGCGCTCGAGCGGCAGCCGCTGATCCTTTTCGCGACGGAATTGTATCGCCGCTGCCCAATCGCCGGTCGTCGCGAAGAACAGGCGGCCCGAATACGTGCCCAGCTCTTTCTCCTTCTTGAAGCCGTCGTTGGTGTTTGCCCGATCTTCACTCGTGGCGAAAATGCGTCCTTCGCCGCCCTCGATCGGCTGACGGGTCTTTTTGTCCAGCACCACCACGCGATATGCGGCGGGCTCCAGTGCGCGCGGTGGCATCGGATCGACGGTTACACGAAATGCGTAGTTGTCCGACCAGAGACGAAGTTCCGTCGCCTTCGGGCCGTTGCTACAGCCCGCCAGCCCAGCGGCCAGTAAGGTAGCGGCGACAACCGAGCGCAACATCAGGCGTAGTACTCGAGGCCGAGGTGTGTGATTTGATCTTCACCCATCAAATGCCGGAGTGTGTTCTTCAATTTCGTCTGCTGGATGAACAGGTCATGCTCGGGCTGCAGTCCTGGCGCCGCCATGGGGCTCTTATAGTAGAACGACAGCCACTCCTGAATTCCTTTCATTCCCGCGCGTTGCGCGAAATCGGAAAACAGGGCCAGGTCGAGCACGATCGGCGCGGCAAGGATCGAGTCTCGGCAAAGGAAGTTGATCTTGATCTGCATCGGATAGTTCATCCACCCGACGATATCGATGTTGTCCCAGCCTTCCTTGTTGTCGCCGCGCGGCGGATAGTAGTTGATGCGCACCACATGCGAGAAATCCTTGTACAGCTCGGGATAAAGCTCCGGCTGCAGGATCGTATGGAGAACGCTTAGCTTCGATTCTTCCTTGGTCTTGAAGGACTGCGGGTCGTCCAGCACTTCGCCGTCACGATTGCCGAGGATGTTGGTCGAGTACCAGCCGGCGAGTCCAAGCATTCTCGCCTTGAGACCAGGCGCCACGATCGTCTTCATCCACGTCTGGCCGGTCTTGAAATCCTTGCCCGAAATCGGAACACCCCGGTCCTGGGCCAGCTTAAGCAGCGCCGGTGTATCGACGCAAAGGTTCGGCGCGCCGTTGGCAAACGGCACTCCTTCCATGATCGCCGCATAGGCGTACAGCATGGACGGCGCGATCGCGTCGTCGTTCTTCTCCATCGCTTTTTCGAACTGCTCGATAGTCGCGTGCTGCGGCCCCGGCCTGATGAAAATCTCCGTCGAGGCGCACCACACGATGACGATGCGATCGCACTTGTTTCGGGACTTGAAATCGCGGATGTCCTGTCGGAGCTGCTCCGCCAGGTCGCGCTTCGTTTTACCCTTCTTCACGTTGGTGCCGTGAATACGCGTGACGTACTTGTTGTCGAAGACCGCAGGCATCGGCTTGATGCCCTTCAGAAAATCGGCTATCGGCTCGATGTCGCGTTCTTCGAGCACACCGGCTTTCCTCGCGGCGGTGAGCGCGTCATCCGGGATCGGATCCCACGCGCCGAACACGATGTCGTCCAGCTTCGCCAACGGGACGAATTCCTTGATCAGCGGCGCTCTCTTTTCCGTTCTCTTGCCAAGCCTGATTGTCGCCATCTGCGTCAGCGAGCCGATCGGCTTCGAGCGCCCGCGACGGATGCTTTCGACACCGGCCATGAATGTCGTCGCGACAGCGCCGAGCCCCGGCGTGAGAATACCCAGGCGGCCGGTGGCAGGCGCTACTGATTTAGTTGCATCACCAGAACCTGATCTGGAGGGGGGTGCCAATTTGTTTCTCCGTTTAGTTACGATTTTGCGCGGCGGGACGCCGCGATGCCCGCCGGTTTCGGCGGAGCAGCTACACCGGGGGAGGCAGGATCGTTTACGATCCGAATAGGCTTGTTGTCAACACGCTTCGTCGCCCGGTAGACGAACGCGATCCGCTGAATCGCGGTTATCCAGGCTGTGACCGTGAGCAGCAGAATGATGCCCATCAGCACCCACCCATTCCAGAACAACCCAAAGAATGACTGGGGAATGGAGAGAAGGACCATCCGTTCGGGGCGTTGCATCACGCCTACCTTGGCGTCGACGCCCAGAGATTCGGCGCGGGCGCGGGTATACGAGATCAGAAACGTGCCCACCATGCAAATGAGGCAAGCGGCCACCATGTAGAGATTATGGTGGATCACGTTGGTAGCGTAGAAAAACGCCAGACCTGCCATCAGTGCGCCGTCTGCAACGCGGTCGAGGGTCGAATCATAAAAGGCGCCGAAGACGCTGGACTTTCCCGTGCGGCGGGCGACTTCCCCGTCCGCGACGTCGAAGAACGCGGTCACGTTCATTATCCAGCCTGCAGTCATGATATGGCCGGTCGCATAAACAACGCTGGCCGCGATGGTCAGCAGCGTTCCAGCGGTGGTAATCGTGTTGGGGCTGACGTTGTGGCGGGCCAGGAAAGAAATCGCCGGTTCGATGGCCCTCAGCGCTCCACTTTTTACGTAGTCAGTCGGTTGTTTTACGTAAGTGGGAGTTGCCATTCGGCTCCGGCCAGTAAGCATCAGCTAGCCGACCTGTTTCAAAGGCCGGCAACGGCAGAAAAAAGGGCCGGCGCGCATGGCGCGTCAGCCCCGTAAAATTAAGTCCTCCAACGATCTATTTCTACCCGCCCTGCTTTGGACGAGACGGCTGTAGTCACGGCAGGCGCCACTCGTACATCGATGCGAGGGTGATGTTGTTCTTGGTGTAGGTACGGGTCCCATCCACCGTCGCTGCGCGAAGGTTGACCGTCGACCCAGCGGCAATCCCCGAAATTGGAATGTGCTCGACGCTGTTCGCAGCGACCTGCTTCAGGAAAATGTCGTTGGTTCCGCTCACCACGTACACGTTCACAGCCTGACTCAGATTGTTGGTCACATGAAGCGCGACGTCCGCTGCCGGCTCCGGTCCGGTCTTTACTTCAACCTGTCGGCCGCTGCAAGCCGCGAGTGCCAGCATCGACAGCGAGACCATGAGAACACGCATGCCCTGCCCTCCAAAAGTTGGGGAAGCTTTGTCCGTGAGGCGTGCAAGAGGCAGGCCCCTCTGACTGCTCAAAATCCTACACCTTCGAAATACACAGAACGAGGCCGCGTCGAGAACGCCTACATCGCCAAAACTATCTGTATATGAGGTACTGCCTCGTCCTCTCCCTGAACGCGTACGCAGCTCGGTACTCCCTATCGATGACGACATCCGGGTCGCTGCCGCGCAAGAGCGCGAGCCTGACGGACGGGGAGCCGAACCTTAAATCGAATGCACGATCATCAATCGTGAGGTGCTCGCCACCGGTTCTGCGGATTGCCCATAGAAGGGTTGCTCCTACGCGCGCCGCCTGAAGTGCGCTCCGATTGATCACCACGATCTTGATGCCGGGAATGGTCTGCCCGCCATACTTCCCATCGCTCGGCGACTGCGGAGTAAAAGTCTCGGCGTAGAACCGAACTCCCGGGATCTCACGGTCGCGGAGAATCGCCACCGTCGCGGCGGCGTTCAACCACGGAGCGCCAACATGCTGAAACGCTTCGGGAGTCCCGCGTCCGACAGACAGATTGGTCGCCTCGAAGGCGACAAGACCTGGATACAACATCGCGCTTTGCACCGAGGGCATGTTCGGCGATGGATTCACCCACGGCAGGCCCGTCAGATCGAACCACACGTCGCGCCGCCACCCCTGCGCGGGAACTACGTGCAAAACGGCGCGAATCTGAAGGACGTCGTTGAAGTAGCGCGCCAGCTCACCCATCGTCATCCCATGCCGAAGCGGCATCGGCCAGAGCGCGTACGCTTGGCCAGGGCGTCCCGGGGCCGGATCGTTGGGGTTCGCCAGCGAGCTGTCGAGAAGCGGTCCCTCGATGATGTAGCCGGTGATCGGGTTCGGCCGGTCGAGGACGATGAAGGGTTTGCCGAGACGCGCGGAGGCCCGCATCGCATATATCATCGCGCCCACATACGTCCACGTTCTTGTTCCGATGTCCTGCAGATCGAAGACGAGCGCGTCCAGCGGTCGGAGGAGACTGTCCGGGGGTGCCATCGTCTGCGCACCGTACAAGGAGAAAACCGGCAGGCCCGTCTTCTGGTCGACGCCGCTGGCGATGTTCTGGCGATCCTCGGTTCCCCGCAGACCGTGCTCCGGCGCGAAAATCTGCACCAGGTTCACGTTTGCATCGCGCGCCTTCTTGTCCCTCAACAGATCGATGTCCGAGCGCCCGCTTTCGTCGATACCGGTTTGATTCGTCAGCAACCCGATCCGCTTGCCGCGAATCAGGTCGAGACTGTCGTTGAGCAAGACGGTAATACCAGGGTGGACTCTCGCTTCAGCGAGCTCTGTAGTCGGATCGAGCTGCTTGCTCATGACGACGCAGCCGCCACAAATTGCCGGGAGGAGTATTAGCAGCTGGAGTTGTCGCTTCATCGATATTGTCCGGTAGTTTGATCTTGTTTTCGCGGTAACAAATGATACTCTCTTGCGTCCTTCAACGTTGACCGACGCGAGCGCGTGCTCTGAAACGCAAACGTCTTGCCGGGCCACCTCAATCCTCGTGCTATGGCTCTTACTGCGATCGACTGGGCGATAGTCGCCGCCTACTTCCTGCTCTCCACCGGAATCGGCATCGCCTTTACCAAGCGTGGTGGTGAAAGTCTCAGCGAGTATTTCCTCTCCGGCAGAAACGTTTCATGGTGGCTCGCCGGTGCCTCCATGGTAGCGACAACTTTTGCGGCCGATACCCCCCTTGTAGTCACAGGCTTCGTATACAATCACGGAGTCGCGGGGAACTGGATCTGGTGGAACATGCTGATGAGCGGAATGCTCACGGTGTTCTTCTTCGCGCGACTATGGCGACGGGCGAACGTCATGACCGATGTCGAATTCGCCGAGATCCGCTATAGCGGGAAACCCGCTGCGGCGCTGCGCGGTTTTCGTGCCCTCTACCTCGCCCTTCCGATCAATCTCATCATCCTCGGGTGGGTCACGCGAGCGATGATCAAGATTCTCACCATCTCGCTCGGCCTGCACGATGTGCGACTGCTGGGAATGAACGTTTCCGGCGAGGTCCTCGCCGTCGGCATCTGCTTCATCATCACCGTCGCCTACTCGGCCGGCGCCGGAATGTGGGCAGTGCTGTGGACCGATCTCATTCAGTTCGTCATCAAGATGACGGCCGTGATCATCCTCGCCGTGTATGCCGTGCGCGCTGTGGGCGGAATGGGAGCACTGAAGTCCGGCTTGACCGCGCACTTTGGCGATGCCAACGCGGCGCTATCCGTCTTGCCGATCAAGATGGGCCCGGACGGAATCGGAGCGTATCCGTGGATGCCACTCCTCGCGCTGTTTGTGTTTCTCTCTGTCCAATGGTGGGCGGCGTGGTATCCTGGCGCGGAGCCCGGCGGCGGCGGCTACGTGGCGCAGCGAATCTTCTCCTCCAGGACCGAGCGGGACGGAGTTCTCGCCACTCTCTTCTTCAACGTCGCCCACTACGCGATACGTCCCTGGCCGTGGATCATCACCGGTCTCTGCACGGTGATCCTGTACCCGGCGGGCATCGGGCCGGCCCACGATCACGAGGCGGCGTATGTGCAGGCGTTCGTCGACCTGCTTCCCACTCCGTGGCGGGGCTTCATGATGGCGGGCTTTGCCGCGGCCTACATGTCGACCGTCGGTACTCAGCTCAATTGGGGCGCATCTTACCTCGTGAATGATTTTTACAAGCGCTTCCTGAACAAGACGGCGTCCGAGAAACACTACGTCACGATATCGCGACTGGCGACTGTGTTTCTCTTTCTCGCCTCCGCACTGGTGACCATGCGTTTGCAGACGATTGAAGGCGCGTGGAAATTCCTCCTCGCGCTTGGGTCCGGCACGGGACTCGTGCTTATCCTTCGCTGGTACTGGTGGCGGATCAATGCCTGGAGCGAGATCAGTGCGATGACCGCCTCCTTCATCGTGTCGCTCGTGGCGATCACTGTGATCAAGCCGAGGTTCCCCGAGGGCGACCTGAAGGCGGACGCTTATGTAATGCTCGTTACCGTGGCCATCAGTACGGTCGTCTGGATAGTGGTCACCTTCGCCACCGCCCCGGAGCCGGAGGCAGTCTTACAGAGCTTTTACCGCCGGGTAAGGCCTGGTGGGCCTGGCTGGGCCGCGGTTTCCCAGCGGGGTGGGTACGGTCGGGAGGGGATCCCTGGCGGAGCGCTGGCGTGGACCAACTGGATCGCGGGTATCGTGGCAGTGTATTCATCGTTGTTCGGAATCGGTAAGCTGATTCTGGGCGATACCCTCGAGGGGTTGGTGATGCTGGCGATCGCAGTAGTAGCGTTCGCCTGGATTGCGCGGTCGTTCCGGGAGGAGCGTACTGTGACACTACCAGCCGTGCGAGAAGTAGCCTAAATTCATGTAGTACCGGAGGATAAATGTCCGTTTCATCGCAGCCAGAAATCGATCTCACCCTCACCCCGAACGCGGGCGTCGAGGTCAGAAAGTTCATGGACGCCGAAGGCGTCACCGTTGAGGAAGGCGGCCTGCGCGTCAGCGTGCAGCCCGGCGGCTGCAGCGGTTTCAAGTACAGCCTCGTCATCGAGGACCGCGCGGCGGAAGATGATCTGGTACTTCCAGGCGGCGGCTTCAACGTTTTCGTCGACCCGTTCTCGGCGCAGTATCTGAACGGCGTCACTATCGACTACGTGACCTCGATGCAGGGCTCTGGATTTACTTTCAAGAATCCGAATTCGACCGGCGGTTGCGGCTGCGGAAGCTCATTCTCTGCCTAAAGCCCCTGCGGGTCTGCAGTTCAAATCGAGGGCGGTGAAATGAAAACCAATTTCACCGCCCTCGATTTTATTGTACTGATCGTTTACCTGATCGCGACTACCCTTCTCGGCATCTGGCTGGGGCGCAATCAGAAAGATTCTAAGGACTATTTTGTAGCAGGTCACGCCATTCCGTGGTGGGCCGTGCTGTTCTCGGTCGTAGCGACGGAGACCAGTGCGCTCACCTTCATCAGCATTCCGGGTCTGGCGTACACGACCAATCTTGGATTCCTCCAGATTGCGGCGGGCTATCTCCTCGGGCGCATCGTCGTCGCTTATACATTGCTGCCCCGATATTATCAGGGCGATCTCGTCACCGCGTACGCGCTGCTCGAGAAGCGATTCGGCGTGGGCACCCGCAGGTTCGCCTCGATCGTTTTCATGGTGACGCGCGCGTTCGCGGACTCGGTCCGCGTATTTGCCACCGCCATTCCCATAGCGCTGATTCTCGGGCCGGCGGTTCCGCAGCGTTTCGTGATGCCCGTGGCAATCCTCGTTCTCGGCGCCCTGACCCTGGTTTACACATATCACGGAGGGATGCGCGCCGTGGTGTGGACCGACGTTCTGCAGACGAGCGTCTACCTTCTCGGCGGCCTCGCCGCGGTGTACCTCCTCGGCAGGGGCGTCGACGGCGGGTGGAGCGCGATCTTCTCACGCGCGCACGACGCAGGCAAGCTCAAGATTCTCGACGTGTACTTCGGCTTCGATAAACCGTACACGCTCTTTGCCGGCCTCATTGGCGGAGCTTTCTTGTCGATGGCGTCCCACGGCGCCGACCAGCTCATAGTTCAGAGATTGCTTGCCGCGTCGAACCTCAGGGAATCCCGCAAAGCACTGATCGGCAGCGGCGTTGCCGTGTTCTTCCAGTTCGCCCTTTTCCTGATCATCGGAATCGGTCTGTACGCTTTCTATCAGGCTCGGCCGTTCACCGTACCGGATTCGATCTTTCCGACGTTTGTGGTCGACTCCATGCCCGCCGGGTTGAGGGGTCTCATTGTAGCCGCGGTTCTCGCCGCGACGATGAGCGCACACTCGGGTGCGATGAATTCTCTTTCCGCGTCGACCACCCACGACATCTATCTTCCGATTTCCGGGCGTCGCGCAGACGATCCTCGCACGCTCCGTATGGCAAAGATCTTCACCCTGTTCTGGGGGGTGGTGCTGTTGGTCGCGGCGCTCCTTTACAAGCAGCAGGGCACTCCCGTTGTGGTCATCGCTCTCTCCATCGCTTCCTTTACTTACGGCGCGTTGCTGGGCGGATTCTTTCTCGGTATGCTGTGGCGCCGCGCCATACAGCGGGACGCAATCACCGGAATGGCTGTCGGCATCGTGGCGATGAGCTTTGTCGTCTTCGCCAAGCAAATGATTCCCGTCTTCCCGGGTATGACCAGTACGTTGACCATGCTCTCACACATTGCCTTCCCGTGGTACGTCTTGATCGGAACTTCCTTTACCGTTGGCATCGGGATTCTGTCGTCATTTACGCATGCGGCTCCGCGCGAGGTAAGACGGTAGGTGAGTGATATCGTCGTAGGCGTCGATGGGGGTGGATCGAAGACGCGCGTCGTCGTCGGCACCGCTGAAGGAGAGGTGCTTGTAACGTTGGACGGGCCGAAGTCAGCGGTGGTGCCTGGGCGCGCCGCCGAATCGGCAAACGTTATCGCCGATCTGGTAACCAGAGCGGTCTCGGAAATCGCGCAGCCTGGCGCCGTCCTGCCAAAGGTCATTTACTGCGGAGTTGCGGGCACAGGTCGCGATGACGAGCGTCGCGCGCTGCACGCTGCGCTCGACGAAAAGGAGCTGGCGGAAGAAGTGGTCGTCGACTCCGACGGACTGATCGCGATGTACGATGCCTTCGAGGATCGCGCTGGTATCCTGCTCGTCGTCGGCACCGGCTCCATCGCCTATGGGCGAAGTCCCGCGGGTGAAATCGTTCGCTGCGGAGGTTGGGGTCCCAACTTTGGTGACGAAGGCAGCGGGGGCTGGATCGGCCGCCGCGCGCTGAGCATTGTCGCCGCATCGAGTGACGGACGGGAGCCGGCCACTGCGCTGCTCTTCCCCATACTGGCCGCCACCCAGTGCGAGGACGTGCAGGATCTCATTCCGTGGGCGGCGGCAGCCGACGCGCGTGCTTTCGCGTCACTCGTTCCCGTGGTATTCACCACGGCCGCGGCAGGCGATGCGCGCGCCAATGCGCTGATCACTCTGGCCGCCGAAGAATTGGTGCTGCACGTCCGCGCTCTGGCGCGTCAGCTATTCACCGACGAGCGTGCGGCGGTGGCGGTGGCGCTAACCGGCGGATTGATGGATAGGAGCTCGCCCCTCAGAAAGAGGCTGGAGCAGCGCCTGAAGTCCGCGGTGCCGGGGGCACAGATTCGATCGGAAGAAGTCCTTCCTGCGCGAGGAGCACTTCGGGCTGCGGCTCGGCGAATT
>Ga0136846_1240952_pt1 | contig 11241 bp, 9 predicted proteins | sample HopSoiMetagenom2_FD_96841 | JGI IMG/M metagenome (GOLD analysis project Ga0136846, IMG submission 96841) | Grasslands soil microbial communities from Hopland, California, USA - 2 Assembly 2016 (version 4) | ecosystem: Environmental > Terrestrial > Soil > Grasslands | place: USA: Hopland... | reverse complement strand
CGTGCCGACTACGCGTACGTGAACAACCGCTCGATCGAGGAGCTCGACGTGTTAGTCTCCTCCGTGATGTCGGATCTGGAGCACCGTGACGTCAATCTGACTTGACAGTGACGCCGTGTGACATCATAATGACGTCATGCAACTGTCACAGATCATCGAAGCGCTCCGGAGCGACCTGAACGCCGTCGCCGCGGTCGGCGACGAGCAGACGGCCCAGACGGCCGAGCGGATCGGCATCGCCCTCGAGGGGGCGCTCGCCCTTCGGCTCGTCGACGCGTTCTCCGCAGTCGCCGTGGAGCTCAACTCCCAGCTGCCGAACGGCCACGTCGAGGTTCGCCTCGCCGGGCGGGACCCCGAGCTCGTCTTCGTCGAGGACGCGCCCCAGCCCGCCGAGCCGGTTCCGGCCGAGGATGGCGCGACCGCACGCATCAGCCTGCGTCTCGCCGACTCGCTCAAAGACCAGGTCGAGGGGGCAGCGGCGCGTGAGGGCGTTTCTGTGAACACGTGGATCATCCGCACGCTCGCGCGCGCGGTCACCCAACCAGCCCGCCGCTCCCGCAACCGGCTCACCGGCTTCGCGGAGAGCTGAGAGGAGGATCGCCTGCCAATGCCTACCTTCATTCCCACACCGTTCGGCCACGTCGCGATGGACGAGCCCGAGCGCGGCCCCGCCCACAGGTCGCGCAGCGCCGACGTGCACGTCCGCGTCCCCGCCGAGCTCAAGGACGGCATCGACGCGGCGGCCCGCCGCGCCGGCGTCCCCGCCGACCTCTGGCTGCTCGAGGCCCTCGGGCGGAGCGTGGGCTCCGCAGGGGCGTAGCACCGTGGAACGCTTTACGACACCAGGCCCGCTCACGCTCCGCATCCGCAACACGTCGGGCGAGATCAGGCTGGACACCGCCGAGGGCCACGAGACGACGGTCGAGCTCGAGGCCCTGCGGAACGACGACGCCTCGATCGCGGCCCTAGAGTCCGCCCGCGTCGAGTTGCGCGAGCGCGCCGGTGGCCACGAGCTCCGCATCGAGATTCCGGAGCGCGGCTCGACCAGCAAGCTCGGCTTCCTGTTCAGCCGGTCGCCAGAGGTGCTCGTGCGCGTGACCAGCCCGCCCGGCGCCGACCTCCAGGTGCAGACGCGCTCGGCCGACATGGATGCGCGCGGCCGTTTCGGCAGCGCCGAGATCGAGACGACCTCCGGCGACGTCGAGATCGCCGAGCTCGCCGGCGACCTGCGGCTGCGCGCCGTCAGCGCGGACGTCCACATCGGTCGCATCGGTCGCAACGCCGAGCTCCAGACCGTCTCGGGCGACGTCTCCATCGAGGCCGGCGAGGGCGCCGTGACCGCGCAGTCGGTCTCCGGCGATCTCTCGGTCCGCGCCGCGCACGGCGCGGTCACGCTGAACAGCGTCTCGGGCGACCAGGTCGCAATGGGCGCAGGGAACGGGCCTGTGTCCGCGCAGTCCGTCTCCGGCGACATCCGCATCGGCGTCCGCCCGGTCGTCCGCGTCTGGATCGACGCCGCGTCGCGGAGCGGCGACGTGACCTCGGAGCTCGAGGTCCGCGACGGCCACGCCGCGGAGGGCCCGGTGGCCGAGCTCCGTATCCAGAGCCTCAGCGGGGACATCGCGATCATTCGCTCCGCCGCCGTCCCGGGCTAGGACGATGCTCCGGAACCGCTCACTGGCCGCGCTGCTCGCCGCGGAGGTCGTCTCGACGACCGGGTCGCAGATGACCTGGCTCGCCCTGCCGTGGTTCGTGCTGCTCACGTCAGGGTCCGCCACCCGCATGAGCCTGGTCGTGGCGGCCGAGCTGATTGGCGTGGGGCTGGGGGCGGTCCCCGGCGGCAAGCTGATCGCCCGGATCGGCGCGCGCCGGGCGATGATGCTCTGCGACGCCGTCCGCGGGCCCGTCATCCTCGCCATCCCGGTGCTCTACTGGGCGGGCTCGCTGACGTTCGCCATGATCGTCGCCGCCGCCTTCGTCGCCGGCGCGTTCACCGGGCCGTCGTTCAACGCGCAGCGGATCATCGTCCCGGAGCTGCTCGGCGAGGACGAGGGCGTGATCGGGCGCGCAAACGCGCTGTTCCAGGCGGCGACCCGCACGACCATGCTGCTCGGGCCGCTCTGCGCGGGCCTGCTCATCACGCTTCTGTCGGCGCCGATGGTGCTGGTCGTCGATGCGGCCACGTACGCCGTCTCCCTGGCGCTCGTCGGCCTCTTCGTCCAGCGCGGCCGGGCGGCGGCGCAGGCCGAGCCGGCGGCCGGCGCGCGCGCAGGCATCCGCTTCCTGCTCCGCGACCGTCTCCTGCGCGTCTGGATCGTCGTCTTTGCGATCGGCGACAGCGCGTGGACGGCGTTCTTCATCGCCGTGCCCGTGCTCGTCGTCGCCCGGTTCGGCTCCGACGCGCGAATCGCCGGCTGGCTCGTGGCGTCGTTCGGGATCGGCGCCCTGATCGGAAACGCGCTCGCGTACCGCTTCCTGGCCGACCGGGTGCGCGGGATCTCGATGATCGCGGCCGGCGTCATGGGGCAGGCGCTGCCGCTCTGGCTGCTGACCATCCACCTGCCCGCGGCGGCGTACTCCGCGGCGCTGGTCGCCTCCGGGATCGCGAACGGCGTCGTCAACCCGCCGATCCACACCATCCTCACCCTGCGGGTGCCGAAGGCGCTCCGGCCGGGCGCGCTCGCGGCGATGACGGCGGTCTTCACCTTGATCGGGCCCGTCGGTGTCTTCATCGCCGGGCCGGTGCTCGAGGCGTTCGGCCCGCAGCCGGTGCTCGTCGCCCTGGCCGTCGTGCAGACGCTGACGATGGGGACGATTGCACTGACGGCGCTGCGGGAGCGGGCCGAGCTTGACGCCCTGGAAAGCGAAGCGGTAATTTCCGAAACAGACGTTTCCGAAATGGATGCTTCCTATGCCGCCCGCTGACGAGCTCGAGCTGACCGATCCGCGCGCCATGCGCGCGCTGGCGCATCCGGCGCGCCTCGGCATTCTCGAGCTCCTGCACCTGAACAACTCGGGCACCGCCACCGAATGTGCGCGCGAGGTTGGCGGCAGCCCGCAGGCGGCCAGCTACCACCTCCGCGCGCTCGCGAAGTGGGGGCTCATCCGTCCGGCCGTGAGCAAGGACGGCCGCGAGACGCGCTGGGAGCTCGCCGCCCGCTCGATCCACTTCGCCAGCGGCGACGACTCCCCGCAGTTCCGGACCGCTGCCCGCGCGCTCGGCCGGCGGATCATCGAGCGCGACGACCGGGTCGTGAACGCCTACCTGGCGGCGGAGCCGGGCGAATCGCGCGAGTGGCGCGATGCGGCGACCTTCGCCAGCGCGAGCGTCTACGTGACGCCTGAGGAACTGCACGAGTTCGCCCGCCGGTTCCGCGAGGTGATGAAGGACTTCGAGCGCCCGGAGGAGGCCGCCCGGCCGGAGGGCGCCAGGCGCGTGCACGTCGTGTTCCGCGCGGTCCCGCGCGTCGACCCATCCAGGACAAGGAGGAAGTGACCGTGCCCGATCCGCGTGTCGAGCAGTACGCCCGCCTCATGATCGAGACCTGCGTGAACGTGCAGCCGGGCTGGGAGGTCATGGTGGTCGGCGGCGTCCAGGCACGGCCGCTGCTCGTCGAGCTGGCCCGGCAGCTCGCGCGGCGCGGCGCGTACGCGCTCATGCGGCCGCGCTTCAGCGGCAACTACGTCTGCGCGACCGACTGGGCGCGCGAGGCGCCGCTCGAGCTGCTCGAGCACGCGTCGCCGATCGAGGTCGACACGATGCAGCGGATCGACGCGCTCATCGCGGTCGACGCGCCCGAGAACACGCGGGCGCTGAAGGCGCTGAGCCCGGAGCGCTCCTCGGCGATGATGGCGGGAGTCCGCCCAGCGATGCAGCGGGTCTTCGACGACAGCCTTCCCTGGGTCGGCGGCCAGTTCCCGACGGACGCGCTCGCCCAGGACGCCGGCATGGCGACCGACCAGTTCGCCGACTTCCTCTACGCCGCCGTGCTGCGGGACTGGGACGCCGAGCGCGAGCGGATGCGCCGCCAGTCCGAGCTCTTCGACGCGGCCGACGAGGTGCGCATCGTCGGCGCCGAAACGGATATCCGCCTTTCCATCGCGGGGCGCTCGATGATCATCGACGCGGCCGTGCGCAACCTCCCGGGCGGCGAGTTCTACACCTCGCCGGTCGAGGACTCGGCGGAGGGCGTGATCACGTTCGCCGAGTTCCCCGGCATCTACCTCGGCAACGAGGTGCGCGGGATCCGGCTGCGCTTCGACGGCGGGCGCGTCGTCGACGCCTCTGCGGAGACGGGCGAGGAGTTCCTCATCTCCACGCTGGACACCGACGAGGGCGCGCGCCGGCTGGGCGAGCTGGGAATCGGCTGCAACCCGGCGATCACCCGCCACATGAAGAACGTGCTGTTCGACGAGAAGATGGACGGGACGATCCACCTGGCGGTCGGAAACAGCGTGTCCGGCACGGGCGGCACGAACGCGAGCGCCATCCACTGGGACATCGTGAAGGACGTGCGGCAGGGCGGCCGCATCGAGCTCGACGGGCGCGTCGTCCAGCAGGACGGTGTCTGGCAGCCCGCGGCGTGAGCATCTGGCACAACCGCCCCCTGCGGGCGCTCATCACCGCCCAGACGGTCTCCCGTCTCGGCGCGCAGATGACGTTCCTGGCCCTGCCGTGGTTCGTGCTCGAGACGACCGGGTCGGCCGCGCGGATGGGCGTCGTGCTGGCGGTCGAGCTGGCGCCCGTCGGGCTCTTCGGTATTCCGAGCGGCGCGCTCGTTGGCCGCCTCGGCGCACGACGCACGCTGCTGGTCAGCGACGCGGCACGTGTTCCGCTCATGTGCTCCGTGCCGCTGCTGCACGCGGCGGGCGTCCTCTCGTTTCCGCTCCTGCTCGTGCTCGTGTTCCTGCTCGGCTGCTTCCTGGCGCCGTACATGTCGGCGTCGCAGGTCGTGGTCCCGGAGCTCGTCGGCGAGGACCGGCACCTGGTCGCGCAGGCGAACGCCGCGCTCGAGGGGATTCAGCGCGCGACGGCGCTCCTTGGGCCGCCGATCGCCGGCCTGCTAATCGGCCTGACCGGAGCCACGAGCGTGCTCTACGTCGACGCGGCGACCTATCTGTTCGCGTTCGTCGTGGTCGGGGCGTTCGTGCCGGCGCGGCCCCGTGTCGCGCCGAGCGAAGCCTCCCACGGAGTGCTCGCCGGCGTGCGCTTCCTGTTCCAGGACCGGCTGCTGCGCATCGTCGTGCCGACGTCGCTCCTCCTGAACATGTTCGGGCAGATGCTGACGGCGAGCCTCCTCGTGCTCGCACGCGAGGACTTCGGCAGCCCACGCATCGCGGGCGTCTTCCTCGCCGCGTTCGGTGCGGGCGCGGTGGTCGGCAGCCTCGCGGCCATCCGGCTCGTCACGCGCATCGAGCCGATCCGCCTCGGAGCGGCCGCGCTGCTCCTGCTGACGGCGCCGATCCCGCTGCTCGGCCTGACGCTGCCGGTCGCCGCGGTGGTCGCCGTGCTCTTCGCGTCCGCCGCGTTTGGCCCGATCGTGAATGCACCGCTGCTGGCGGTGATCGTGACCCGCTCGCCGGAGGCGCTGCGCCCGAAGGTCATGTCGGCGCTGCTCACCTTTGCGCTGCTCGCCGGTCCGCTCGGCCTGCTCGTCGTCGGGCCGCTCCTCGGCACGTACGGAGCGCGCGAGGTGCTGCTCGCGATCGGCTTCGGGCAAATCCTCGTCGCGCTCCCGTTCGCGTGGATCGCCTTCCGGCGCCGCGACACGCTGCCGGAGCCGGCCGTCGAGACGGCCTAGTCGCTACGGCTGCGGGCCCGTATCCGTGTCGGCCGCGAGCCGCGCCCAGAGGTTGGAGACCATCCGGCTCACGGACGGCTCCCAGATGGCGCCGGCGAGCGTGAACGCGCCGGCCGAGAACACCTTGGCGCCGCCGCGCTCGTAATAGGTCATCTGGGCCGAGCCGAACCCGGGGAACAGGTTCGGGATCTCGGCGACGATGCGGACGCCCGGGGGGGAGCTGGGCGCGACCGCGTCGGCCTCGACGCCGCCGCTCGAGAACGTCGACCCGCGGTGCAGTCCGGTGCCTGCGAAGAGCCACGGGATCGCCGTTCGCACCACCCAGTGGCCGCGGTGCTCGCCGTCGTCGTTGTGGAAGAACTGCTCGCCGATCAGCGCCGCCTCCGGGCGGCCGAGGTCGCGCCAGCGCGCGACCCGGCGCATCAGGTCGCCGCGCCGCTCGATCTTCCAGTAGAAGTCGTTGGCCGAGAGGAAGACCAGGTTTCCGCCGAGGTCGCGGTACTCCGTGATCGCTCGGTACTCGTGGTCGGTCACGTACTCGTGGTGGCCGGAGAAGACGATGAGCGAGTACGCAGCCGCGAGTCGAGCGCCGCTCGTCAGGTTGAGCTCGTCGTCGGTCAGAAAGTCCGCGTCATGGTGCATCTGCACCGTCCAGCGGATGAACGGTGCGTCGTAGTTGCGGAAGCGGAACGGGACGCCGCGGTTGAGATGCGCGCGGCCGAGCCGCGCGGTGTCCCCGGCGACGTACCAGGTGTCGTCGACGCCATCGTGGTCCTCGTCGCGGTGGTTGTACGCCTGCCACGTCTCGGTCGGCATCACGACGGCGACGCGGTGCTCGCCGAGCCGCGCAGGTCGTATGACGAACGGGGCGTAGCCCGTGTGGCCGCCGCCGCCGGAGAGCCGCGCGAAGTAGACGCCGCTCTGCCACGCACCGACGCGCACGGGCACGACCAGGCCGGGTGCGACGCTGCCGAGCCGCTGCTCGGAGCCGACCGGAACGCCGCTCATCTCGTCGCGCGCCCGCGTGTACTTCCGCTCGGGCCCGACGTGAAAGACCTGCAGCCGCACACCGGTCGCGCGCGACGAGACGATCAGCGTTGCTAGGTCACCCGCCCGGTAGCTGTCGTGCGGGAAATGCGCCGTGATGCCCGGCCGGGTCGAGTCGCGGATGCCGGGCGCGAGGCCCTCCGGCGGATCGAAGCGTGGGGGCGACGAGCCCGAGGGGGCGAGCCCGGCGGCGGCGACGGCGGCGACGGCGGCGAGGACGGAGCGCGGTGCCATGGCCCGACCGTCGGGCCGCGCCCAAACTGCCTGCTAACCGGCCGCTAACGGCCGTTGGAGACCTCCTGCGGCGGAAGTAGGCTCTGGCGCGAGGAACCGATGGCGTCTCCGCCCGAGTACGAGTCCGCGCAGCCGTCACGGTGGGAGTTCCGCTTGCTCGGGCCGCTCGAGGTGCTGGCGGGCGGCAAGCCGGTCGGGATCGCCGGAACTCGTCAGCGCGCCGTGCTGGCGCTGCTGCTGCTCGACGCCGACCGCGTCGTCCCGACGGACCGCCTGATCGACCGGCTCTGGGGCGAGGCGCCGCCGCCGACCGCGATCACGTCGCTCCACAACGGCATCGCGCAGCTCCGGAAGGCGCTCGGCGCCGAGCGCGTCGAGACGCGCCCCCCGGGCTACGTCATCCACCTCGACGGCGCCGACCTCGACCTTGGGCGGTTCCAGGACATCGTCGCCCGCGCCGCTGCGGCCGCGACGGCGCAGCGTTCCGAATTGCTCGGCGAGGCGCTCGCGCTCTGGCGCGGCACGCCGCTCGCCGACTTCGCCTTCGAGCCATGGGCCGAGGCGGAGATCCTGCGGCTGGACGAGCTGCGGCTGCGCGCGCTCGAGGAGCGGATCGGCGCCGACCTCGAGCTCGGCCGCAACGCCGAGGTCGTTGGGGAGCTCGAGGCGCTGGTCGCCGAGCACCCGCTGCGCGAGCGGCTGCGCGGGCAGGTGATGCTCGCGCTCTACCGGTCAGGCCGGCAGGCCGACGCGCTCGCCGAGTACCGGTCGGCCCGGCGGGCCCTCACCGACGAGCTCGGCATCGAGCCCACGCCGACGCTGCAGCGGCTGCATGCAGCGATCCTGCGCCAGGCGGCCGAGCTGGAGTCGGCCCCGCCGCCGCCCGTCGGCGACGCTGTCGAGGAGGCGGCCCGCGCGCTCGCCGCCGGCCGGCTCGTGCTGGTGCTCGGCGCCGGTGTCCATGCCTCGGACAACGGGCGCGCCGCGCTGCGTCCGGGCGATGTCGCGCAGCACCTCGCGCGGGCGTTCGACTACCCGGCGCCCGACCGCCCGGATCTCGCGCACGTCGCGCAATTCGTCGCGGTCACGCACGGCACCGGGCCGCTCTACGACGCGCTGCACGAGCTGCTCGCGGCCGAGCACCCGCTCGGGCCGGTGCACGAGGGCGTCGTCGCAGCTGTGGCGGAGCTGCGTGCGCGCGGGGCACCACAGCCCGTGATCGTGACCACCAACTACGACCACGCGCTCGAGCGCGCCCTCCGCCACGCCTCGGAGCCGTTCGACCGGCTCACGTACATCGCGGCGGGCCGCGACCGCGGCAAGTTCGAGCACACGACCGCCGAGGGCGAGACCCAGGTGGTCGACCTCCCGAACGCATACGGCGCCGTGCCGGTCGGGCGGCGACTCGTCGTCGTGAAGGTGCACGGGGAGGTCGATCTCGACCGCGAGCGGGAGGGCTTCGTGGTCAGCGAGGACGACTACATCGGCTACCTCGCGCAGACCGAGCTCACGAACGTCATCCCGGTCACGGTGGCCGCCAAGTTGCGGCGGAGCCACTTCCTGTTCCTCGGCTACGGCCTGCGCGACTGGACGCTGCGCGTCTTCCTGCAGCGCGTCTGGCCGCACGAGCGGCCGAGCTACCGCTCATGGGCGGTCGACCCCGAGTCCGCCGACCGCGATTTCTGGCGCCATCGCGGCGTGGATCTCGTCGAGGCCGACCCCGTTGCCTACCTCCAGCGCCTGACCGCCCTCACCCGGGACGCGCCCGGTGCCTAGCGTCTCCGTCGAGCGGCCCTACAAGGGGCTGCGTCCGTACGAGGCGACCGCGGCCGACGCCTCGCTGTTCTTCGGCCGGGATGCCGAGCGCGACCTCATCGCCGCGAATCTCGTCGCTGCACGGTTGACCGTCCTCTACGGCGCGAGCGGCGTCGGCAAGAGCTCGGTGCTCCGGGCCGGCGTGGTGCAGGCGCTGCGCGAGCAGTCCCTCGAGGGCGGCGGCTTCGCCGTGGCGCTGTACGCGGACTGGAGCGTCGACGACCCGGTCGAGGCGCTCGCCGAGGCCGTCCGCGAGGCGGTCGCCGGCGTGATCGGCTCGCTGCCCGACGACCCCGGCGGGCCGCTCGCCCGTCGGCTCGCCGCCTGGTGCGATCTGCTCGACGGCGACCTCTATCTGGTCCTCGACCAGGTCGACGAGTACTTCTTCTACCACCCGGCCGGCCCGCTCCTTGACGAGTTCCCCGCGCTGGTCTCGGAGCCCGGCCTGCGGGTGCACGCGCTCCTCGGCGTCCGAGAGGACGCGCTCGCGAGCCTCGACGTCTTCAAGGCGCACGTGCCCGCCCTCTTCCGCAACTACCTCCGCCTGGAACCGCTCGGCCGCGACGCCGGGCGGGACGCGATCGTCGGGCCGCTCGGCCGGCTCGAACGTCCGGTCGAGATCGAGCCCGCGCTCGTGGATTCCCTCCTGGACGAGGTCGCCGTCGGCCAGATCGAGGCGAACGGCGGTCCGCCGGCGCAGGCAAGCGGCGCGGTGGAGCCGGCCTACCTCCAGATCGTGCTCGAGCGCATCTGGGACACGGAGCGCGAGGAGGGCTCTGACGTGCTCCGGGCCGAGACGCTCAGACGGCTCGGCGGCGCACGGCGCATCGTGAGCGAGCATCTCGATCGCGCGCTTGCGTCGCTCGACCCCGACGAGCGCGAGACCGCCGCGGCGATGTTCGCGCATCTCGTGACGCCCTCGGGCGCCAAGGTCGCGCACAACGTCGCCGACCTCGCGCAGTACGCCGGCGTCGACGCGAACCAGGCGCGTGACGTCGTGCAGATGCTGCTCGACGAGCGGATCCTGCGCGGCGTCGAGGGGCGGAACGGCGACAGCCACCGGGTGGAGATCTTCCACGACGTGCTCGCCTCGGCGGTGGCGGACTGGCGCGTGCGGCATGACATCGAGCGCGTGCAGGTCGCCGCGGCGCGCCGCCACCGGCGCCTCCTGATCGTGATCGCGCTGATCCTCGTGGCGCTCGCGGCGACGGCGGGCCTCGCCGTGTACGCGTTTGCGCAGAAGCAGGACGCCGACACGCAGCGGAATGCCGGGCGAGCGCGTGAGCTGGCCGCGCTCGCCCTCGCAGGCGTGTCGAACGACCCGGTAGGCGCACTGCAGCTCGCCGTGGATGCGTCCCGCCGTTCAGGGGGCACGTCGATCGAGGACGCACTCCGCACGGTCCTGCTCGCGACGCACGAGATTGCGAGGTTCGGCGACGGTGCGACGCCGATCCTTTCCGCCCTGCCGCTTCCCGGCGGATCCGTCGCTACCGGCGACGAGGAGGGGCGATTCACCGCCTACCGGCCCAACGGGGCGATCGCGGCGCGGCTGCTCGGCGCGGCGCGGGTCCGGTGGCTCGGCGTCGACGGCTCGGGCGCTGTCGTCTCCGTCGACGAGGACGGGCACGTGAGCGTCTGGGACGCGGCCTCCTGGCATCGTCTGCGCGCGTTCGGCATCGGGCCGATCGCGGTGGCTGCCGTCGACGGGCGGATCGCCGCGGCGGGCAATCGCACGCTGTCCCTGTACACCAGCCGTGGCAGGAGGGTCTGGCGCCGGCCGCTCCCCTCGCGCCCGGTCGACGTCGTCGCGAAGCAGGGCGTCGTGCTGGCCGCCGGCCGGCGGTGGCTACGGCTCTACCGCGCGGACAGCGGGCGGACGGTGTTCGCCGTGCGCGCGCGTGGGATCAGCGCCGTCGACTTCACGCTGAAGCCTCGCCGGCTGGTCGCGACGGGCGGCGAGGATAAGACGGTTCGACTCTGGGACGGCCGAACAGGCAAGCCGCTCGCGCAGCTGAACGGCCATACCGGCCAGGTGCTCGACGTTGCCTTCGACCCGACCGGAGCCCTCCTGGCGTCGGCGAGCGCGGACGAGGGCGCGCGCGTGTGGGACGTGCGGAAGCGGCAGCCGTACGAGACGCTCACCGGCCATACGAACCAGGTGCTGTCCGTCGCGTTCGGCGGGCCGGACACCCTCCTGACCACGAGCGCGGACGGCACCGCGCGCGTGTGGCGGCCCGACGGCGACCTGCTCGCCACGCTCGTCGGTCATCGCGACGCCGTTACCGGCGGCGCGCTGGCCGGCGGCCGGGCGCTCACGTGGAGCAATGACGGGAAGGCGCGGCTG
>Ga0136846_1216989_pt1 | contig 11241 bp, 7 predicted proteins | sample HopSoiMetagenom2_FD_96841 | JGI IMG/M metagenome (GOLD analysis project Ga0136846, IMG submission 96841) | Grasslands soil microbial communities from Hopland, California, USA - 2 Assembly 2016 (version 4) | ecosystem: Environmental > Terrestrial > Soil > Grasslands | place: USA: Hopland... | reverse complement strand
GAAAGAACCTTTAGATCGACCTGCTTCTCTCGCGCCATGGGCTCGAACTCGATCCGCAGCTGCTCAAGAATGTCGTTGATCGCAAAAGCATGCAGCTCCGGCTTCAGCGCGCCCGCGTCCAAACGGGAAATCTCAATAATCGTCGTGAGGATTTCCTCAACCGCCTCGAGTGAGAGGTCGACATTGCGCGCCAGCTTGCGCATCTCGCCGACAACGGCGCTGCGGCTCCCCGCCGCGCCCTCGCTGAGCGACGTCGCATAAAGGCGGGCGGCATTCAGCGGCTGTAACAAGTCGTGGCTCGCCGCGGCAAGAAAGCGCGTCTTCGAGCTGTTCGCCTCTTCGGCTTGCGCCTTTGCGTGCGCGAGCTCAATGTTGACGCGCGTCAACTCTTCGGTGCGCTCGGCAACGCGCTTTTCCAGCGACTCCTCCGCCGCCACCTGCGCCGTGACATCGGTGTAGGTCGTCACCAGACTTCCGTCCGGCATTCGCGCGGAGCGGATTTCGATCACCTCACCTGAAGGGTGAAGTTTGACACGCGAAGGCTCGTCTTCGGAGGTAAGCGCCCCCAGCCTGGCAGAGATCTGTGCCTCGGCATCGCCCGGTCCGTAGAGTCCGCGCTCGGCGTTGAAGGCGAGGATTTCCCGCGCGGTCACGCCGACGCGGATCAAATCATTGGGAAGATTTATCAGCTCGCGGAATTCACGGTTCCAGCAGATGAGACGCAGATTGCGGTCGAAAACCGTAATGCCTTGACGTGCGAAATCGAGCGCGTATTGAAGGAGATCGCGATTGTAAAGGATTGCCGCAGAGGCGTCGTCGACGAGACGTAGGGCGGTCTGGCGCGAAACATTGCCGCGTTTGAGAAGCACCGAGAGGACCAGGCGGGACGATGCCGCACCAATCGCCGAGGCCAGCTGGTGTTCCGCGAAACGCAAGAGATGAACATCAGCGGGCTCGTTCGGTGAAACGGACGAGCCGCGGTTGGCCAGATGCTCGGCAAAGGCCTCGCGCGTGCGCTCGGCGCCGAGATAGCGTGCCACCAGCGCTTCGAGCTCGCCGCTGCTCACGCTCGCGCGCCACAGACGCAGTGGATGCGTCGCGGAAGGCGTCCGTTTCCCGACAAAGTAATCGGCCTGGACGCGCTCGATCCGTGTTGCTGGTCGGGTCAGCGAGAATGTGACGAAGGCGAGCACGTTTGCAATTAAACTCCAGAACGTTCCGTGCACCAGGACCGGCAGCTCGCTGCCCAACAGCGCGGTCGGCCGCAGCAAGGCAAGATCGAAGGGGCCGCGACTGATCACGTCTCCGAAGGGAAGAGAGCCGGGGTCGAATGACGGAAGCAGGAGCGTGTAGGCCCACACCACCGTGCCAGCCAGGAGACCAGCCATCGCACCACGTCCCGTTGCGCGCGGCCAAAGCAATCCGCCGAGAAACACCGGAGTGATCTGAGCAATGCAGGCAAAAGCCACAAGCCCGATCGAAGCGAGCGCGGCTTGCTCCGCGTGGACGAGGTAGAGATATGCGAGCACCAGAATGGCGACGATCGCCACCCGCCGCACGATCAGAATTTTCGCCCCGATGTCCCCTGACTTGACCCTGCCAGCGGCGCGCCCACTTCGCACGAAGAGCGGAACCACAAGATCATTAGAGATCATCGTCGATAACGCCACACATTCAACGATAACCATCGCGGTGGCTGCCGACAATCCGCCGATTAGCGTCATCACTGCAATACGATCGGCGTCGAATTGCAGGGGGAGGGCGAGAACCGTCATGTCCCGATCGATTGCGCGGCCCGAAAATGCCAGCAGCCCGGCCATCGCCAGCGGGACCACAAACAGGTTGATCCAAATAAGATAAAGCGGGAACAGCCGACTCGCGGTTCTTACGTCATTCACATCGCGGTTTTCAACGACGGTCACATGAAATTGCCGCGGCAGGAGCAGAATCGCCGACGCGGAAAGCAGCGTCATTGTCAGGAAATTCACCGGGTCGGGCGGTTTACTGAAGGGATTGTGCTCACCAAGGGCGGTTTGAGTGCGGCCGATCAGATCCTCGAGCCCGTTAAATATGCCCCAGGTGACAAACGCCCCCACCAATATAAATGCAAGCAGCTTAACAACCGATTCCGTCGCGATGGCAAGCATCAGCCCGCCTTGGTGTTCGGTCGCGTCGACCTGGCGCGTGCCAAAGGCCATGGCAAAGCCCGACAGCAGCGCCGCAACCGCAATCAAGAGATTCTGCGAAACGAAACCCGGCACGTAGTGCGATGTCTCGATCGAGCTGAGGACCGCGGCAATAGACGTGGAGATCGCCTTCAGCTGCAAGGCGATGTAGGGCACCGTGCCGAACACGCAGATCAGCGTGACCAGCACCGCGACGCTCTGCGCCTTGCCGTAGCGCGCGGCGATGAAATCGGCGACCGATGTGATGTTTTGGCCTTTGGCGAGGTGGACGATGCGCGCCAGCGCCGGGCCACCCAGACCGATCACCAGAAGCGGCCCAACATAGATCGCGAGGAAATCGTAGCCGCTGGATGAAGCGACGCCGACGGACCCGAAGAAGGTCCACGAGGTGCAGTAGATGCACAAGCCCAGGGCGTAGACGATCGGCCGCACCCGGCCGGCAAGGAAGCGCCGGCCGGTCGTGTCGCCGTAATGGGCAACGGCAAACAGCCCGCAGATATAGACAAGCGTCGCGAGAACGGCCATCCAGCCGGTCATCGGCTTAATCTCCCATCACCATATTATCGCACCTTCGAGCCCACATCCAATCCAGCCCCTCCTTGAGGAGAAGGTTCCATGCTCGCGGACTTCAGGAAATTCGCTCTACGCGGCAACGTCATCGACCTTGCGATCGGGGTCATCATCGGCGCCGCTTTTAGCAAAATTGTCAATTCACTGGTGAGCGACGTGATCATGCCGATCATTGGCGCGAGTCCAGGCGGGCTCGATTTCTCGAATTATTATTTTCCGCTGACTACGGCGATCCACGATCATCCCGCCTATGCCGACGCAAAGAAGGCCGGTGCGGTTCTTGGTTACGGACAATTTCTGACGGTTGCGATCAACTTTCTGATCATCGCGTTCATTCTGTTTTTGGTCGTGCGCGAGATCAGCAAGCTTGAGCTTACGGGCCTCAAAAAAGAAGAGCCGGCCCTGACCAAAAGCGAGGTCCTTCTCACCGAAATTCGTGACCTGCTTGCTAAACGCTGATCACATGGGAGATGCGCGGAAGGTCGCGTGCGACGACATGCTCGCGGCGCTACGCGCGGAAGCGAGAGCGGCTCCGGCGAGCGGTATCGTCGAGGTTTTTCATTATGGCCGCAATCGCGACGGCATCATCCCGCTCTGGGTCGGCGAAGGCGATCTGCCGACGCCGTATTTCATCCACGAGGCTGCGTCGCGATCATTTGCTGCGGGTGAGACGTTCTATACAAATCAGCGCGGCCTGCCCGAACTGCGCGAGGCGATCACGGCATATCTCGCGCGCGTCTATGCGACTCAGTCGCCGCTCAGCGGCTTGTATTCGCCGGAGCGCTTTTCCGTCACCATCGGCGGAATGCATGCTGTGCAGATCGCGTTGCGGCTCGTCACGGGCGCAGGCGATGAAGCGATCGTCATCACGCCGGCATGGCCGAATTTTCGCGGCGCGCTTACGGTCACGGGAACAGGCGTGATCGAGGTTCCCCTGCTCTTCTCCGGCGCGGGCGCCGAGGGACGTTGGCAACTCGATCTCGATTGCCTCGCCGCCGCGACCACGCCGCGGACGCGCGCGATCATCGTCAATTCGCCGAGCAATCCGACGGGTTGGACTGCCTCACACGAGGAGCTTGAAGCCATCCTGGAACTGGCACGTCGCCGTGGATTATGGATCATCGCCGACGAGATTTACGGCCGCTTTTTCTATGACGGCGAGCGCGCGCCTTCTTTCCGCGATCTGATCGATGAAGACGATCGCATCATGTTCGTCCAGACCTTCTCGAAGAATTGGGCGATGACGGGATGGCGGCTCGGCTGGCTTGAAGCGCCCGCCGCGCTCGGATCAATCGTCGAAAACCTGGTGCAATATTCGACGTCCGGCGTTGCCGTTCCCATGCAGCGCGCCGCGATCGCGGCGCTGCAACAGGGCGAAGAGTTTGTCGCCGCTCAAGTCGCGCGCGCGAAAGCCAATCGCGATCTTCTCGTCGAGACGCTCGCACAAACGGAGCACGCGCATTTCGCCATACCGGCCGGCGCTTTTTATTTCTTCTGCGCTTTGGACACGAAGCTCGACGCGCGCACGCTCGCCTTCCGCCTCGTCGACGAAGCACGAGTCGGGGTCGCGCCGGGCACCGCGTTCGGAACCGGCGGCGAGCGCTTCATTCGGATGTGCTTCGCGCGCCGGCGCGAGGACATGATCCAAGCCGCGCGGCGACTGTCGGAGTGGCTCACGCGGTGAGATTGCGCCCAAGGACGCTGCGAAAGCTCCGCCGCGAGGTCGTCACGCTTGCCGGCGCGGCGATCGGCGGCTGCGCGCTCGGTTTCGCTCAGGTCCCCGGCGGCTGGTTGTCCGGCGCCATGATCGGCGTCGCGATTTGCGCCGCGCTCGGCGGGGCCGGGCCACTGTCGACGCCGTTGCGGCGACTGGCGCTCACTGGCTCGGGTGTGGCTATCGGCTCGGCGATGTCCCCGGCGATGCTGAAGAGCCTCGGCGCGTATCCCGCGAGCCTCGCCTTCATGGCGGCGGCGGTCGCGGCGATCACCTACGTCTCAGCCTCCATGCTGCAGCGGATCCCTGGCTGGTCGCCGCAGACCGCCTTCTTCGCCGCAGTGCCAGGCGCCTTGTCCTACGTCTTCCTTGTTGCGGCCCAGGACGGGAAGGCGGACCTGCCGCGCATAGCAGTGGTCCAAGTCTGCCGCGTGTTTTTTCTGATGGCGCTCATTCCGCTGATCGTCGGCGAAACAACCGCGGTGACGCCGCCTCGCACCGGTCCGATCGACCCGCCGCTGCTGGTTGTGATCGATTTCGTGCTCGGCGGCTTGGCCGGCTATGTCCTGGAGCGTCTCAACGTCGCCGGCGGAATGCTTTTCGGCGCGATGCTCGTCTCCGGCTTTCTGCATGCGACCGGCGTGGCGCCGGGGCGGTCGCCGCTGGCGATCGTCGAAGCCGCGCAAGTGCTGATCGGCGCCTGGGTTGGGGCGCGTTTCATCGGCTTTGATTGGGGGCTGCTTGCCCGTTCCGCGACGGCGTCTGTGGGCAGTTTCCTCGCTGGCACCGCTGTGTCGATGGTCTTCGCCGCCGCTGCGTCCATCGGCCTTTCGGTGCCCTTCGCGCAAACGATGGTCGCCTTCTCGCCGGGCGGGCTCGAAGCGATGACGATTCTCGCCTTCGCGCTCGGGCTCGACCCGCTTTACGTCGGCGCGTTGCATCTCGCGCGCTTCATTCTGATCAGCCTGACGCTGCCCTTTGCGCTGCGGTTCTGGCTCGCGCGCGCCCGCCGCCTAACCGTGCCGCAAGCTTAGTTCAGCACGCGCGCGGCGTGCGGGCTGTCCAGGGAAAAGGCCGGGATCTCCGCGTCGAATGAGCTGCCCGCTTCATCGAAGAACCTGTATGTGCCGACCATGATGCCGGACGGCGTCGAGAGCGGACAGCCCGACGTGTAACGGAACGACCCGCCCGGCGCGAGAATGGGCTGCTCGCCGACGACGCCCGGACCGCGTACCTCCTCGATGTGGCCGCGCGCATCGGCGATACGCCAGTGCCGGCTCATCAGCTGCACCGTGCTCTGACCGAAATTGACGATCTCGATCGTGTAGGCCCAGAAAAACCGCTCCTCGTCCGGATCCGACTGATCCGGCAGGAATTCCGGCATGACCGTGATCTGGATGTCGTGCGAGATCGCTTTGTACATGAGCGCGAACTCATGCGCCGCGGGCGCGATGTGGCGCAGCATGCAGGACCTCTCGCCCCGCGACAACCCCGCTGTCAGACGGCGGCCAGACCGCGCTGGAGGTCCTCGATCAGATCCTCGACATCCTCGATGCCGACCGACAGACGCAACATGCCGTCGCCTATGCCGATGGCGGCGCGCTGCGTGGGGGTGAGGCGCTGATGTGTCGTCGTCGTCGGGTGGGTGATCAGGCTCTTGGCGTCGCCGAGGTTGTTGGAAATATTGATGATTTCGAGCGCATTGGCGAAGCGGAAAGCCGCGGACTTGTCGCCGACGACATCGAACGTCACCAGTGTTCCGCCGCCGGTCATCTGCCGCCGCGCCAGCTCGACGTGCGGGTGGTCGGCGCGGAAGGGATAGAGTACGCGGGCAATCCCCGTCTTGCCGCTCAAAAAATCGGCGATGCGCATCGCATTCGCCATCTGCTGGGCCACCCTGAGCGGCAGCGTCTCGAGCCCCTTCAGCATGACCCAGGCATTGAACGGCGACATTGCCGGCCCGGTTTGGCGCAGGAAATTGTGGATGTGCGTGTCGATGAACTCGCGCGAAGCGAGAATGACGCCGCCGAGGCAACGCCCCTGCCCGTCGATGTGCTTCGTCGCGGAATAGACGACGCAATCGGCGCCGAGTTCGAGCGGCTTCTGCAAGAGCGGCGTCGCGAACACATTGTCGACGACGAGCCGCGCGCCACCGGCATGGACGATCTCGGCGATCGCCGGAATATCGAGCACATCGAGACCCGGGTTGGTCGGGCTCTCCAGAAACGCCGCCTTGGTCTGCGGCCGCATCGCCGCGCGCCATTGCGAGAGGTCGGTACCATCGACCAGCGTCGACGCGACGCCAAAGCGCGGCAGCAGGTCCTCGACGATATAGAGGCACGACCCGAACAGCGCCCGAGGCGCGACGACGTGATCGCCCGCCTTGAGCTGGCCCATCAGCGAGGCGGTCACCGCCGCCATGCCGCTTGCGGTCGCGCGCGCGGCTTCCGCCCCTTCGAGCATCGCCATCCGCGCCTCGAACATGGCGACGGTCGGATTGGAAAATCGCGAGTAGATGAAGCCGGGATCGGTGCCTTTGAATCGCGCCTCGGCGGCTTCCATGGTCTCGTAGATGAAGCCTTGGGTGAGGAAGAGCGCTTCGGAAGTCTCCTCGAACGAGGAGCGCAGCGTCCCGCCATGAACGAGCGCGGTCGCCGGCCGCATGGGCGGGGAGCGGGTCTTGTCCGCGCGTTCGGTCATCTGCACTCGCAATCAGCCGCGCGACGGGCGGTCACTGCTGTTGGAAACCGGCATGCCGGGTTGGCGCCCCGGCCGTCAAGGCGCTAGTGTGCCGTCTCTCCTCTGGCTGTAGCGCGGCCTTGTGGCGCAACCGGCAATACGACCGCAAAAGAGCACGACGCCCGCCCCATGACCGCTCACGCCAGCGCTCGTCCGCAGCTCTTTTCCCCTGACGAGGCCGCGCCCGACCGCGATTTCGGCAATAATTTCGGCCTACTCGCGCAGCAGCGGCTTAAAATCATGGTCGGTCGCGGCATGATTCAGGCGACGCCCGGGATTGATGAGAGTCAGTTCCAGCCGGCGAGTCTCGACCTGCGGCTCGGGGCGAAAGCTTATCGCATCCGCGCGAGCTTCCTGCCCGGCAAGGACAAGGGTGTTCACGAAAAAATCGAGGAGCTGAAATCGCATGAGTTTTCGCTCGAAGATGACGGCGCGATTCTAGAAAAGGGCTATGTCTATGTCGTGCCCTTGCTCGAATATCTGGCTCTGCCGGAGAGCATTGTCGGAATCGCCAACCCTAAAAGCTCGACCGGGCGACTCGACATTTTTACCCGCCTGATCACCGACAAGAGCGAGGTCTTCGACAAGGTTGAGGGAAGCTACGAGGGATCGCTCTACGCTGAAATCTCACCGCGGAGTTTCAGCGTTCGTGTGCGAAAGGGATCGCGGCTCAATCAAATTCGCTTCCGCCGGCTGAATTCCCGGCAATTGCACAAATCTGATTTCGCGCTGAAGGACCGGGACCTGCGCGAGCTGCACAAGCAAAGGTCTTTGGTTGACGGCGAGCTCAATGCCCGGGGCGGCCTGATCTTGCGTGTCGCGCTCAACGAAGAGACTTTAGGCCGCAATTGCGTCGGCTATCGCGCGCAAAAACACACCGACGTGCTCGATGTCGATAAATTGAACTTTTATGACGTCAGGGACTTTTGGGAGCCGCTGCCGCCGAGGCACGATAAAAAGCTCATACTCGATCCCGGCGAGTTCTACATTCTCGCCTCGTCGGAGCGAATTCACATTCCGCCGGAACTGGCCGCCGAGATGGTGGCGATTGATCCGTCAATGGGCGAATTCAGAGTTCATTATGCCGGGTTCTTCGATCCCGGTTTCGGTTTCTCGACGTCAGGACGTCCCGGCAGTAGAGCGGTTCTCGAGGTTCGGAGCCACGAAGTGCCATTCTTCTTGGAGGACGGCCAGGTGATCGGCCGTCTCGTCTATGAAAAGATGGCCGAGGAGCCGGATACGCTTTATGGGCAAACGTCCTCATCGAATTATCAAGGGCAGAACCTGAAACTATCGAAACATTTCCGTTCTGTGTAAAAAGATCGCTTCAGAGGTCCTCCGATTTATCTGCCCGAAAATCGACCAGCTCCGCGCCCTCGTCGACCTGCTCGCCTGCAGCATAGCGAAAGGCCGCGACAACACCCGGCGACGGCGCACGCAACGTGTGCTCCATCTTCATCGCTTCGAGCACGATCACCGGCTGGTTTGCTTCGACACGCGTCCCCGGCTCGACAAGCAGCGAGATAACGCGGCCTGGCATCGGGGCGACAAGCGGGCCGCCGGAGACCTGCGCATCTTCCGCTTCATGAAGGCGGTCGACAATCGCGAAGCGGCGTGACTCGGCTTTGGTGAAGAGAGTGATCTCGTTGCCGGCGCGAACCCAGACGGCAGAGGCCTTCTCGTCGCCGATCGTGCCGGACAGCTTTCCATCCGTCGCGAGTTCCCCCCGCGTCTCGAATGCGCTGCCCTCGCCAAGCGCGATTTTCCAGCCGCCGCCGCGGCGGTAGACCACCTCGATCGTCTTTTCGTCCGCACCTTCGACGGAGAGCTCGCGCAGGCGCAGCTCGCGCCGCGCTTCATCGTTGAGCCGCCAGCCATTGCTATGGCCCCACGGGCTCCACGGATCGGCCGAGCCAAGCGCTGCTTGCCGCGCTTCCTCGGCACGCGCGAGCAACAGGCCGAGCGTCACCAACGCGAACACCTTCCCCGACGCCGACTGCGGCGGCGCGAGAAGATCGGCCTGATGCCGCTCGATGAACCGCGTGTCGAGATCGGCAGCTTTGAACGCGCGATGCGCGGCGAGCCGGGCGAGAAAGTCGATGTTCGTCTTGAAGCCGCCGACCTGCGTCTCGGCGAGCGCGGCAGAAAAGCGCCGGATCGCGGTATTGCGATCGGGACCCCAGGCGATCAGTTTCGCGATCATCGGGTCGTAGTAAACCGAAATGGAATCGCCAGTGCGCACGCCCGTATCGACGCGCACGTTTTCGCCCGCGGGAAAAGCGAGACGCGTCAGCCGCCCGGTTTGCGGCAGAAATTCGCGATCCGGGTCTTCGGCATAGAGCCGCGCCTCGATCGCATGGCCGTTGATCGCGAGCTCTTTCTGCAGAAGCGGCAGCTTTTCACCGGCCGCAACACGGAACTGCCACTCGACGAGATCGAGCCCGGTGATCATCTCGGTAATGGGATGCTCGACCTGCAGCCGCGTGTTCATCTCCATGAAATAGAATTTTTGCGCGGCTGCGTCGTACAAAAACTCGATCGTGCCGGCGCCGACATAGGCGATCGCCTGCGCCGCCTCGATCGCCGCGCGTCCCATGCGCTCGCGCATCTTCTCCGGAAAATTCGGCGCCGGCGCTTCTTCGATCACCTTCTGATGACGGCGCTGGATCGAGCAATCACGCTCAAAGAGGTAGACGCAATTGCCGTGGCTGTCCGCAAAAACCTGGATTTCGACGTGGCGGGGATGCTCAAGATATTTCTCGATCAGCACGCGATCATCGCCGAAGGACGACGCCGCCTCGCGCTTGGCGCTGGCGAGCTGTGAGGAGAACTCGCCGGCCTGCGCGGCGACTTTCATGCCCTTACCGCCGCCGCCCGCCGAGGCTTTGATCAGCACGGGATAACCGATGCGCGCCGCTTCAGTCGCTAGCAGATCGGGCGATTGATCTTCCCCGTGGTAGCCCGGCACGAGCGGAATGCCGGCCCTTTCCATCAGCGCCTTGGCTTCCGATTTTCCGCCCATGGCGCGAATGGCAGCGGGCGGCGGGCCAATGAATGCGAGGCCGGCCGCCGCGCAGGCTTCGGCAAACGCCGCGTTCTCCGAGACGAATCCGTAGCCGGGATGAATCGCTTCGGCGTCCGCCTCCTTTGCGGCCGTAATGATCGCGTCGATCTTGAGATAGCTCTCGCGCGCCGGCGGCGGTCCGATCCGGTAGGCTTCGTCTGCTATCGCCACATGCATCGCGTCGCGATCGGCATCGGAATAAACGGCGACCGTCGCGATGCCCATGCGACGCGCGGTGCGCACAATGCGGCAGGCGATCTCGCCGCGATTGGCGATGAGAATTTTCGTGAACATGCCGCTCACATCCGAAACACGCCGAAGCGCGTCGGCACGATCGGCGCATTCAGCGCGGCGGAGATGCTGAGGCCTAAGACCATGCGGGTGTCGGCGGGATCGATGACGCCGTCGTCCCAAAGCCGCGCGCTGGCATAATAGGGATGGCCCTCGTGCTCGAAGCGTTCGCGGAGCGGCGCTTTCATCGCCTCTTCTTCTTCCGCCGACCATGTCCTGCCGGCCGCTTCGATATTGTCGCGGCGCACTTGCGCGAGCACGCTTGCGGCCTGCTCGCCGCCCATGACTGAAATGCGCGCATTCGGCCACATCCAGAGAAAGCGCGGGCTGTAAGCGCGCCCGCACATGCCGTAATTGCCGGCGCCGAACGAGCCGCCGATGATGATTGTAAATTTCGGCACGCCGGCGCAGGCAACCGCGGTCACTAGCTTGGCGCCGTCCTTGGCAATGCCGCCGGATTCGTATTTGCGGCCGACCATGAAGCCGGTGATGTTCTGCAGGAAAACGAGCGGAATACCGCGCTGGCAGCAGAGCTCGATGAAATGCGCGCCCTTCAGCGCCGATTCCGAAAAAAGAATCCCATTGTTGGCGAGAATGCCGACCGGATAGCCCCAGATCCGCGCAAACCCGCACACCAGGGTTTGGCCGTAGAGCTGCTTGAACTCGTCGAATTGGCT
>Ga0136846_1243874_pt1 | contig 11243 bp, 10 predicted proteins | sample HopSoiMetagenom2_FD_96841 | JGI IMG/M metagenome (GOLD analysis project Ga0136846, IMG submission 96841) | Grasslands soil microbial communities from Hopland, California, USA - 2 Assembly 2016 (version 4) | ecosystem: Environmental > Terrestrial > Soil > Grasslands | place: USA: Hopland... | reverse complement strand
GCTAGAATCTGGACTGGGCAACGGCACGCCGGCCTTGGCCGGCGAACTGGGATACAATGTGCCGCTGGGCCCCTGTCAGGCCGCCACCGGCGTCACCACGAAGACGGGCATGGATACGGCGGTACTCAAGGCTTTCAATACTCGCTTCGATGTCTATGAGAACGGCAACACAACCTGTCCAAGTCAGAACGGCGGAACGTGCAATCCGGCGGTAAATACTCGCAAGGATTTAACCTGCGACGCGAACGGCTCGACGACGCAATGCAAGAACAATGCTTCGTGGAATCCGGTCACTTACGACCCGCCCTACGTAAGCAATGTTCCGCAGGCGCTACCGACAGATGGATCGCTGGATCCAAAGATCATGGGGTATCCGCATGACATTTGCCACACCGGCACGCAGAGCAAGCAGACCTGTGGAATCAAGGGTAGCGCAATTTGGGACGTCAACGCTTATTTCCGAGTGAACTACGGCCTCAACGAAACGAGCTGGCGGAACCAAATGGGTCCCCCCTATTCGAACGTCGGTTCAACTCAAATCCCCGCGCGCTATGACGTTTATACATGGGAGCTTTCGCATACCAACGTGGGTGGTAAGGGGATAAGCATATACCAGCCCATCGGGGCGCCCTCGAAGGATGCGGCATTCTCATTCCCGGCTAGCGGCAACGGTTCCGGAATCGCGGCAAGCTCGACGCAGCCGGATCGTCGCACAATCGATGTCGCGGTACTCAACTGCCAAGCTTTGGTTGTGCACGGTAAAACGACGAACGTTCCGGTTGCTAACTGGATGAAAGTTTTCCTTACTGAGCCCGCGATCAAGCGTGGCAGCGGCTCAGACCTGTATTCGGATACAAAGGACATTTACGTCGAGTTCGTTGAAAAAACTGTCGCGTCGGGGGACAGTTTCGCGACTGTGGTACGACGCGATGTACCTTACTTGGTCAAATGAGAGTCGCTCGTGGCCTCGTTCGTTGCGCTTCCGGCGCTGCAGCTGCAGAGATGGCTCTCGTATTGCCGTTGCTCGTTCTTCTCTTTTGCAGCTGCATTGAGCTGGGCAATTATTTCATGGACGAGCATCGGCTTATCAAGGCCGTCCGGGATGGGGCTCGCTATGCCGCGCGGCAGAACCTCAGTAATTTCACCGGATGCTCCGGCAATCCCGGCGGGACAGTCGTAGCCGACACTCAGAACATTGTCATGACCGGGCTGCTGAGTGGCGGGAACAACAATCTGGCCAATATGTCCGCCTCAACGATCACGGTGACCATCGTAGGCTGTAGCACACAAGTTGGATCCGGGCCGACCACCGTGGGCGGAATGTATAACGGGCTGAAGAACGGCAGCGGCACTTTGATCGGCGCTCCGGTGGTGAAGGTCAGTGCATCAGTGCCTTACGCTGCTGCACTGCGCGCTTTTGGTTGGTCTGGCTATGGCCTCACTCTCAATGCCTCGCAGCAGGCAGCGGTAGCAGGATGGTGATACTTCGCGCTCTATGGAAGGACCAGCGAGCTGCCAGTGCGGCAGAGTTCGGACTAGTCGTCCCACTCCTGACATTGCTCTTGTTCACTGTGATCGATGCCGGACGATTCATGTGGGAATATAACCGCGCCGAAAAGGCAACTCAGGCTGGCGCTCGGATGGCTGTCGTTACGGACGTAATCGACGGAGGACTGGTCTCGACGGACTACGTCGGTTCCGGTGGGCTGACACAGGGTGATCGTATTCCTGCCAGTGTCCTCGGGATAGTTACCTGCACCAACACGGGCAACTGCACGTGCGCCTCACCTTGTCCGAGCGGGGTACCCGGGACGCGCAATTCTGCTGCTTTCGATGCGATCGTGACGCGTATGCAGAAGCTGTACCCGCCGATCCAGGGCTCAAATGTAGTCATTGAGTATCGTGGGTCTGGTTTAGGGTTCGCGGGTGACCCGGATCCTACGAAACCGCAGATTTCGCCGCTGGTTACCGTGAGGCTTCAGAACATGACGTTCCAGCCCGTCGGGATGCTCAAACTGGCGGCATTCCCGATGCCTAGTTTCGCAACGACGCTTTCCGCTGAAGACCTCAGCGGATCTGAGTCCAATTGAGGTCCCGAAGGTGAGCGTGATCAACCCCAACGAGACGAACAAGAGCTGGCAAGCAGCCAAGCGGGAAGCCGCGGTGCAGCTTTACCTGTCCGGCGTCGAGGGGGATTCCGCTGCACTGGCCGGCGCTCGCGTCGCTGGGTTTCCGCTGAGCCTCAACGTCATTCCGGTCACCGACTGGATCGATCCCGAAGAGCTTTCTTCCGCGACCGCGGGTGTGATCCAGGTCGATGCCGATTCGCCGGCTTCGGTAAAGCGTTTCCAGAAGCTGGTTCAGTCGGTCGACACGCCACTGATCGCGGCAGCTTACGACCCGCCACTCGCGCTCGTCCGGTCGCTGATCAAAATGGGTGCGCACGACGTCGTGCCGTTGCCGCTCAGCCTCGAGGACCTTGAAACCTCAGTCGCTCCGGTTGCGGACGATGCAAGCAAGAAGCAGTCTCCCGCGTCGACGACCACCGCGAAGCTGGTGAGCATCATCAAGGGATCGGGCGGGGGCGGGGCCACCGCGCTCGCTAACCAGCTGGCGATCACCTATGCACAAAGCGAGTCCGCTTTCGGCCGGGAAGCCTGCGTGATGGATCTCGACGTCCAGTTCGGCGACGTGGCCTTCCAGCTGGGCATGCGCCCGAAGCTTTCGTTGCAGGACCTGCTCGAAGCGGGTGCGCGCCTGGACGGCGCTCTCCTCCGCTCGGTCGTCACCGAGCATCCAACCGGTTTGAAGGTCATCGCGTCGCCGCCAGACATGATGCCGCTCGAAGGTGTCTCGGCCGACCATCTCCTGCAAATCGTCGATTTGACAACGAAGGAATTCGGGACGGTATTCCTGGACTTGCCGAGCAACTGGACGAACTGGTCGCTGTCTCTGGTCGCTAGGTCCGATCTTGTCCTGCTGGTCACCGAGTTGAGCGTCGCGGCGTTGAACCGCGCCAAGCGGCAGTTGCGCCTGCTGGAATCGCAGGATCTCACCAACCTTGATGTGCGGGTAATCGTCAATCGCTACGACAAGAATGCGGCGCGTACGATCCGTCCGTCGGATGTCCGTGAGGCGCTTGGCCGCGACATCGCTTACACGATCAGCAATGATTATCCGTTGATGCGCGCCGCCATCGATCGGGGTGTCCCGATTGGTGACATCAAGCGCAAGAGCGCAATCGCCAAGGACCTGGCTGTGCTAGATGCGGGGATTGCAGCAGCATTGGGTCTGGAGCGTTGAAAATGTGGCAAGTTCGAAAGCCCGCAAAGGGTTCTGAGGCATTAGCCGAGGACCATAAGTCTACCACCTCGGACGAGCATCGGCTCGTTACCGTCGGGGACGCCGGCGCATTCAACAAGCGCGACAAGCATACCGACCTGAAGGTGGAGCTTCACCAGCGCCTGCTCGACCTGATCAACCTGCAAGCGCTGGAAAAGATGTCGCGCGAGCAGATTGAGGCAGAGGTCGGCGACATCGTCGCTGAGGAGCTGGGCAAACAGAACCATGCCCTCAATCATGCCGAACGCAAGCAGCTGGTCGACGACGTCCTCGATGAACTGCTCGGCCTTGGTCCGCTCGAGCCGCTGCTCAAGGACCCGACCATCACCGACATCCTGGTTAACGGCTACTGCAACGTTTTCATCGAGCGCTACGGCGTGCTCGAGCACAGCCCCGTCCGGTTCAAGGACGAGCGACACCTTCTTCGTATCATCCAGAAGATCGTTTCCGCGGTCGGACGGCGTATCGATGAATCGTCGCCACTGGTGGATGCCCGCCTGGCTGACGGCAGCCGCGTGAATGCGATTGTCCCGCCGCTCTCGCTCGACGGGTCGTCGGTCTCCATTCGTAAATTCGCCAAGGTTCCGATCAGCATGGAACGCCTGACCGAGATCGGCAGCGTTCCCGCGCAGATGGCCGAGGTCTTGAAGGCGGTCGTGTCATCGCGTCGTAACGTGCTGATTTCAGGCGGTACCGGCTCCGGTAAGACGACGATGTTGAACGCCATGTCCGCGTTCGTCGACGGGCGCGAGCGCATCGTCACCATCGAAGACTCGGCCGAGTTGCAGCTGCAGCAGAACCACGTGGTCCGCTTGGAAACGCGTCCGCCCAACATCGAAGGCAAGGGCGAGATCAACCAGCGCGACCTGGTCAAAAACGCCCTCCGTATGCGTCCGGACCGCATCATCTTGGGCGAAATTCGTTCGGGCGAAGCGTTCGACATGCTGCAGGCAATGAACACCGGTCACGAAGGGTCGATGACGACCGTCCATGCCAATACGCCGCGCGACGCGCTTTCCCGTGTCGAGCAGATGATCGGCATGAGCGGGATCGACATCCCGCCAAGGTCGTGCCGCGCGCAGATCGCGTCCGCGATCCACGTGATCATCCAGGTTGCCCGTCTCGCCGACGGTCGCCGCAAGGTGGTGAGCTTGTCGGAAATCACAGGCATGGAGGGCGAGGTCGTCCAGCTTCAGGAGATCTTCCGGTACCGCCAGACGGGCATGAGCCCGGAAGGCCAGGTGATCGGCAAGTTCGAGGCGACCGGCATCCGGCCCCGCTTTGTCGAACAGGTCATCTCGCACGGCGGATCGCTTTCGGCTGACCTTTTCCGCCCGGACGCGAAGTTCGACTGATGAACCCCACTTGGCTCAAGGCGCTGGCGCTCGTTTGCACTTTCGGTGCGGTTGTAATCGCAATTGAAATCCTGGTCCGAACCTTCATCAAAGGCCGAAGCGAGGGACATGCTATCAACCTTCGACTGAAGATGATCGGCAAGGGTCGAAGCCACAGCGAAACAATGAATCTGCTTCGCCGCGCCGACTCGGCGCTGCCTGCCGGAGTTCCGCCCGCGCTCGTGGGTGCGGCGCGCAAGTTCGAGCGCATGTTGATGCAGGCTCAGCTGACAATTCCGACCGGTCAGTTGATGCTTCTGATCCTCCTTGCCCCGGTGGCTGTGTTCTTCCTCATCCTGATGGTCATGTTTGGCTTGGGAATGGGCGTCGGCGCCGGCCGCTTGCTTATGATCGCTACGTTTGCCGCCGCGATCGGAGCGGGGCTTCCACTGATGATTTTGAACTTCAAGGCGACGCGAACGCGCAAGAAGATGCAGGAGCAATTTCCGGTTGCGCTGGACGTTTTCGTTCGTGGTCTTCGCGCAGGCCACCCGATCTCCGCGGCGCTCGATCTGCTGACCGTCGAGATGCCCGACCCGGTCGGTTCTCAATTCGGACTTGTCGTAGACGAAGTAACCTACGGCGCAGAACTCCGCGACGCGCTCTCGAACATGGCCGAACGATGGGACCTGGAAGACATGCGCATGTTCGTGGTGTCCCTCTCGGTTCAAAGCGAGACCGGCGGGAACCTCGCTGAAATTCTCGAGAACCTTTCGAAAGTCATTCGCGAACGTCAATCGATGTTTCTCAAGGTTCGCGCCCTCTCGAGCGAAGGCCGCATGACGGGCGTCATGCTCACGGTCCTTCCCGTGTTCACCTTCGTGATGTTGTTCATCCTCAGCCCGGGTTTCTTCCTCGATGTCGCCAATGACCCCATCTTCGTCCCGGGCTTCATCGTTCTCCTGTGCATGTACGTTTCCGGATTCTTCATCATCCGGAAAATGGTCGACCTGAAGGTGTAGATTGATGCTCGACCTGATTGCACAAAATACAGTCGTTCGCCTGATCTTCCTGGGCTTTCTTTTCGCCGTCGTGGTGGCTGGCGCCTTCTATGTGGCGCAAATGATCGCCGCGAGACAGCTGACGCGCAGCCGCCTGCTCGATCAGGGGCCTTCCGGCGAGACCGGACATCAGACCATCGGATCGCTCCGCATGGAGCGCGTCGAGAGCGCCTGGCTCAATCTCGTCAATTCCGTTGAGAAAGCGGGGCTCAGCCTCGTTGATTCCAAGGACGAAGCACTCCGCCACAAGTTGGCGGCAGCGGGCTTCAACGCGCCCTATGCGCCTCGGGTGTACACGCTCATTCGATTGGTGCTGGTGATTGGGTTACCAATCCTCGTCTTCCTGTTGATGTGGTGGGCCGGTTCGACACCTAGCCTCATCAAGCTCTACTTTGCGCTGATCATCGCAGCAGCGCTCGGGCTCTACCTTCCAAGCATTATCGTGCGCGCCATGGCCGACAAGCGCCAGCGTGAGCTGATCAACGGCTTCCCCGATGCTCTCGACCTGATGCTGGTCTGCGTGGAAGCGGGCCTTGGTCTTGAAGCAGCCTTCTCGCGCGTCGGCATGGAGATGACCACGTCGCACCCGCGTCTCGCCGAGCAATTCGGAGCGGTCGTTCTGGAACTTCGCGCCGGTCGCAGCCACGAGGATGCGCTCCGCCGCCTCGCTGACCGCGCCGGCGTCGATGAAATCCGTGCCTTTGCGACATTGCTGATCCAATCCACCAAGCTCGGCTCATCCATCGCGACCACGCTTCGAACCTACGCTGCGGAAATGCGCGAGAAGCGTCGCATGCGCGCCGAGGAAAAGGCGCACCGCCTGCCGGTCCTGATTTCTATTCCACTGGTTGGGTGCATGCTCCCGGTTATGATCGGGGTGCTCATGCTTCCGGCCGCTATTCGCGTTGTAAGGGCAGTTCTTCCGGCACTTGCTGGTCACTAGGGGGCGACAATGAACGGGGGGATCAAAATTTCACTAGCCGCGTCGCTGCTTGCGGCTGCGGGATGTGCGGCAACGCCTAATGGCGTTGAAGTCCGGCCGCTCGCCGATCCGGTCTCGAAGCTCAGGCCTGGCGCCGACCGCCTTGCCGACGCGAAGGGCCAGCTTGCGATCGGCAATGTCGGCTTGGCGCTCGAAGCTTTTCGTAGCGTCGCCCGGCTCTATCCCGACAATGCCGAAGCCTATGTCGGCATGGCTGCCTGCTATGAGCAGATGCGCCGCTTCGATCTTGCCGAGTCGAAATATGAGGCAGCGCTCGCGCTTGAGCCGCGTGATCCCGAGCTGCTGGCCAGGCTGGCAGTCGCGCTCGATCAGCAAGGCAAGACCGATCAGGCCAACGGCGTTCGCGGCGAGATCGCGGCAATCCGCTCGGCATCAACCGCATTGGACAGCGCGCAAGCCGACCCGACGCCTGTTGTCGCGTCGCTTGCTCCTGCCCAGACGGTTTCGGTAGCCTTGCCAAAGCCGGCTCAAACTCAGCCCGTTTCGGTTGCGCCGAAATCGGTCGCGTCAGCGCAGACCGTTTCCGGTTCGCTGCCCAAGGTAACAGCCCCGGCAGCGGCGCCCACACCGGTTACTGCGCCAGCTCAGGCTCCGGCCCCTGCGCCCGCCGTTCCACAAAATGTCCAGCTCGCGCTACTAGCCGAAACCCGCAGCAAGCTCACCTCTGAGCAGCTCGCCTATGGAAGCCAAGTGAACATCGCCGCCGATGTGATGCGGCCCGCCAACGCTGCACCCCTACGCGATGCTGCTCCGTATATCGCGCCGCCGATAGCGCCGCTGACTCGCGAGCAGCTCGCTACTCCGACGCCGGTGGACATGGTTGCCGAACTGATGCGCCGGATGAACTCCGCTCCGCTGCAGGCTTCGGCTCCGGCAATTGGCCGGCCCGCCGAGCCCGCGAGGGTTGCGATGGCCATCCCGGCGGCGCCGGTCATGCTTCGATCCGGTATCGAACCGCGGCTCGAGCGCGTGTCGCTCGGCGAGGTTGCGCTCCTGACCGGCAGCGGCCCAGTGTGGCGCGCGCCGGTAGCTGCCTCCCCGCAGAAGGCCAGCGTCCGTTGGGTCGCTCTCAATGACGCATCGGCGCGCCCGACCATCCGCATCCTCAACGCCGCCCGGCAGCAGGGCCTTGCCGCGCACAATCGCAACTACCTTGCCAACCTCGGCTGGCGGAAGATCGCAATTGGCGATGCGACGGAAGTTCGCCAACGCAGCGTCGTCCTGTACCCGGCTTCGCGCGCGGCGCTCGGACGCAGGCTCGCTGCGCAGTTCGGTATCCGCGCACAGCCCACGACGACCAGCGACGTGTTCCTCGTCTATCTTGGACGTGACGCCGCCGGTATGAGGACGGCTTCGCTCAGGGGATGATCATACCGCTTCTGCTGGCGCTAAGCGCCGCGTCGGCGAAGCCAGCAGCAACACCTCCGGCTCCGGTTGCGGAGCCGCTGGTCGAGCTAAGCGACATAGACCAGGCGATCCGCGCCGGGCGCCTTGAGCAGGCGCAGATGATGGTCGGCCACGCCATGGCTGCGGGGCAGAGTGGCGCTCATGTCGACTTGATCCTTGCGGATCTCGCCTACGCTCAAGGCAAATATGACGAGGCTCTCCTGCGCTACCAGGCGCTCCTCACGGTCGCACCGGACGATGCCATGTTGGCCGAGCGCGCCGGAATGTCGGCGCTGAAAGCAGGCAAGGTCGACCAGGCAATCGACCTCCTGAACCGGTCGACGAAGTGGCCTGCCGCGTCCTGGCGCGCGTGGAATGCTCGCGGCGTTGCTGCCGACTACAAGCGGGACTGGGCCACTGCCGATGCCGCCTACGCCAAGGCGGTGTCACTTGCGCCCGACGAAGTTGAGGTCGTCAACAACCAGGGCTGGTCGCTGCTTCTTCGGGGCGACTGGAACAAGGCCGTCGGCTTCTTCGAGCGAGCGGCCGCGCACGACCCAAAGTCGACGCGCATCGCCAACAATCTAGAACTTGCTCGGGCGGCGCTTTCGACAGACCTTCCGCGCCGGCGTCCCGGCGAAGAGGACAAGGATTGGGCCGCGCGCCTCAACGATGCCGGTGTCGCCGCCCAGATCATGGGGAACAAGGCGCGAGCGATCGCAGCATTTTCTCAAGCTCTTGAGGCTAGGGGCAGTTGGTACGACCGGGCCGCAAACAACCTGAAGGCAGCAAACAGCAAATGAACCTCATTCACACGGCGCCGCTGTGGCTGCTGATCCTGGTGTTCGGAATCCTCGCAGCCGCCGCGGTAGAGGATTTCTTCCGCCGACGGATTTCGAACATCACCTGCGGCGCCGCGCTGGTGAGTGCGCTCGTCGCAATGGGCTTCGCAGGATTCTCGTTCGACCTGTGGCAAAACGTAGCGGTGTTCCTGGTCCTCCTCGGCGCCGGCACTCTTTTATTCGCCGCCAAGTGGATGGGCGGGGGCGACGTCAAGCTGCTGGCGGCGCTGGGACTTTGGGTCGATATCGATGCCGGCATCTGGCTGCTCGCCACGATCTTGCTCGCTGGCGGCATTCTCGCGGCAGTTTACATCTTAGTCCGGGTCGCGCGCGGCCAGCCATTCAGCAAGAAGTACCAGAGCAAGGGCATTCCCTACGGAATTGCGATCGCTGTTGGAGCAGCGCTGATTTTTGCCGGGCAATACGGGCTTTTCAAATCCGGCCCGGCCAATCCGCTCGATATCCGCACGCTGGACTGATCAGCGGGGCGATGCCTCGAGAGGCGGCTCGAGCAGCGAGTCTCCGCCAAGCGTCTGGTATAAATCGACGCGATTGAGGGCAGCGGTGAGCTTCGTTTGGACCAGCGTCTGCTGCGCGGAATAATAAGATCGTTGCGCGTCCAGGCTGTTCAGGAAACTGTCGATCCCGTTCCGGTAGCGAGCCTCGGTCAACAGATAGACGTCAGCCGCCGCAGCCTGCTGGCGCTGCCGGGCGGACAGCTCGTCACCCATCGTGCCGCGCCGTGCAAGGGCGTCCGAAACTTCGCGAAAAGCGGTCTGGATGGCCTTCTGGTAGGTCGACAGGGCTGCGGCACGCTGCGCTTCGGTCAGGCGGACGCTTGCCTTGCCCGCACCGGCATTGAAGATGGTGTAGGTCGCATCCGCTCCGGCGCTCCAGCCGAAGGCGCCGCCAGTGAAGAGCTTGAGAAGGCTGGTGCTCGCGAACCCAAGAAGGCCGGTCAGGGATATCTTCGGGAACAACGCCGCTCGCGCCGCTCCAATCTGCGCGTTGGCGGCGCGAAGCTGATATTCCGCTTCGAGCACGTCCGGACGGCGCAGCAGGACGTACGAGTCCAGGCCCGCGGGGAGTTCGGCAACCGTCGGCGCAGCTTGGTCGATCGACGCCGGGAGCAGCTTCGCGTCGATGGGTGTCCCGACCAGCAACTGCAGCAGGTTCACGTCTTGGGCGAGGGCGGTCTTCTGCTGGGCGAGGTTCGCCTGCGCGGCCGTCAGGACTTCCTCTGCCTGCCGCAGGTCTGTTCGTGGCGCTATCCCGCCTTCTAGCCGGGCACGCGTCAGGCGGACGCTCTTCGCGGCATTTGCGGCGGTCTCGGTCGATATTAGCAGCTGGCTGGAATCAGCGGTATAGGTGAGCCACGCGCGCGCGATGTCGGCCACTAACGCAAGCCGCGTCGCGCGCGCCGCTGCTTCGGTTGCGAAGTAGCGCTGCAGTTCAGCACGGGTGAGCGAACGGAGCCGTCCAAACAGGTCAAGTTCGAAGGACGGCACACTGGCACCGATCTGGTACTGTGCGCCGACATCGCCCTTTCCGTCGCCAGATGCCGTCGCACCGGCGCTTGCTCCCACGGTGGGCAGTTGGTTGGCGCGCTGAATCCGGTACTGTTCGCGCGCAACGGCAATGTTGGCCGCGGCAGTGGCGAGATCCTGATTGTTGACGAGTGCCTGGCCGATCAGGGTCTGCAGCCGTGGGTCGCGGAAGATGTCCTGATAGGTGAGTGCGGGCAGGGCCGCCTCGCTCTGGCGCAGGTAAGCGTCGCCGACCGGCCATGACGCGGGGATTGCCGGCGTGGGCCGCTCGTAATGCGGCTCAAGCGACATGCAGCCGGAAGCCAGCAGCGCGAGGATAACGGCTACCCTCTTCATGCTTCGGCTCCCCGGCGTTCAGCAAAGCGGGCTCTGAGCCTCTTGATCCCATCGCGCACGCTGCGGCGGACGAGCACGAAGAACATCGGGATGTAGAAAACGGCGAGGATCGTCGCCGTCAGCATTCCGCCGATCACGGCGGTGCCGATCGCTGCCCGGCTATTGGCGCCCGCGCCGGTTGCAAGCGCGAGGGGAAGCACGCCGAAGATGAAGGCGAAGCTCGTCATCAGGATCGGTCGAAGCCGGATGCGCGCTGCTTCGATCGCCGCATCGATCACGCGCTTGCCTTCCTTCTCGGCGCGCTCGGCGAACTCGTTCATCAGGATCGCGTTCTTCGACGTAAGTCCCATCGTCGTCAGCAGGCCGATCTGCAGGAACACGTCATTCTCCAG
>Ga0136846_1232669_pt1 | contig 11243 bp, 9 predicted proteins | sample HopSoiMetagenom2_FD_96841 | JGI IMG/M metagenome (GOLD analysis project Ga0136846, IMG submission 96841) | Grasslands soil microbial communities from Hopland, California, USA - 2 Assembly 2016 (version 4) | ecosystem: Environmental > Terrestrial > Soil > Grasslands | place: USA: Hopland... | reverse complement strand
ACGATGGGAGCCGTGAACTTCGGGACCAGCCAACCAGAGACCATGTTTCCCATCGGCATGCCGCCGCGGAAGGCGCAGTTGTAAACGCTCATCACACGTCCGCGCATGTCATCGGTGGTGATCAGTTGAACCAGCGAGGCAGTGGTGGCAAACAGGGCCATCATAAAAGCGCCCACCAACAGCAGCACCGCGTAAGTCAACGGCAGCCAGTGCGAAAGCGAGAAAGCTGAGGTGCCCGCACCCAGGCAGATCAGGACTATGAGGGCGAAGCGGCCCTTGTGGCGCATGTTCCCCATGCCCGCTACCAGAAGCGAGCCGCAGATGGTGCCGATTCCCATGATCGAGAGCAGATTTCCGTAAGTCTCCGGGCCGCGCTGAAAGATATCTTTGACGAACACCGGAATAAAGGTGCGCAGCGGCATAGCCAGAAAAGTTATGCAGAACGCGAGCACGGTGAGCGCCGCCATGGAAGCGCGATCGCGGATGAAGTTCAGACCCTGCTTCAGGCTGCTGAGAATGCTGTCACTGGTCTTCACGGGTAGAAACCGTGCCGAAATCATGGACAGCGTGATAATGGGCGCCACGAAAGAGAGTGCGTTCAAGCCGAAGCACCAGGCTTCGCCCAGCTTTGAGAGCGCCAGGCCTCCGAGGGCCGGGCCGATGGTAATGGCCATATTGAACTGGATTGAGTTCAAAGCGATGGCGTTCGGCATGTCTTCTCTTTCGACCAGGCTGGGGATCAGGGCCTGGTACGCGGGGCCTCCGAATGCCTGTGCCAGCCCGGAGAGAAATGAGAGGCAGAGAATCTGCCAGACGTGCACAACGCCGGCTGCGACCAGAATGGTGAGCGCGGCGGCGCTGGCCATCTGAATGTATTGCGATACCAGGAGAATTCTCCGGCGCTCGACGCGATCGGCGACCACGCCGCCAATCAGCGAAAACAGAAAAATGGGAATGCCGCCCAGAAACTGATCGAGAGCCAGCAGAAAAGGAGAATGGCTCAGACGATAGATCAGCCAGCCCTGGGCCACGATTTGCATCCAGGTACCGATGCTGGAGGCACAGGCGCCAACCCACATCAGCCGAAAATCGCGGTATTGGAATGCCTTAAAAAGCTTGCGAACGCGCGAAGTCTTCAATTGACCCGGATCCGAACTGGCAACTTCTGCGTTGGTGGGGGTGGCCATCCAGTATTCCCTGCGAACCAAACTACGTTGTCGGCAGCAATGAATCAAGATGCCGAAGCGAGGGCAGAAGTCGCAAATGGGAATGAATGTTTACATTTCAGGTGCTGTGAGCAGGCGGGCGGCTGGTGCAGCAAGAGGGGAGGCAAACTGGAGCTCTGTGAGTTAGGCGGGAGGCACCTGTGCCTCTGATTACGAGCGTTGCCCGGGCCGTTCTTGACACCGCCGACATTGTCAGAGATGGCGATGTTACGCCAACAATCATGTCAGTTGCACGACGGCCCCGAATACCTCAGAATCTGTGCGATGAAGGTGTGGCAAATCTTCGGTGTTGGCGTCGCTGTGCTAGTTGCCGTTCTTCTCCTTCCATCCTATGAATCAGTATTGGCGGGACTGGCGGCAGTCGTCATGTTCGCGGTAGTTGTGGCGGGCTTCCTTTTCCGCCCGCGCAAGGACGTGTTTTATTTACGGACAACGCTCGTCGTTTCGGAGCCTGATTACCCACTCGCTGTGGAACACGATCGCGTTGCCGTGCGGGTCGAACTGGCCAGACTATGGCTGCTGTTCTTACCGACCTTCGCCGCAGTGGCGTTTCTCATTATCACCTCTGTCTCAGGAACGACTTGGAAATTCAGGGTTTTGGATAGGTTGTTGAATGCAACCGCAACGTCTTACCCCGTTTTCTACGGTATTCGAGTATTCCTCGTGATCGTTGTCGGCCTTCTCTTGACATGGGTAAGCGAGCGATGGGTACGGCGGGATGCTGATGCGTGCAGTGCTGACTCCGTGTCCCTGACGGCGGGTCTCCTTCTCTACAGTTTCAAGAACCGTTCCCAGGAATATTACGGCGGAGAAGGCTTTCCATTCGCCTTAGTGCGCTCCGCAAAGTTGGCAAGGATTGTGTTCTACAACGTCTCTAACCCTCAACGAAGCAAAATTGCGATGGGATGCCTGTTTCATCGCCCGGTAATCGTCGGGTGTGGCCTTACCGATTTAGACGAATCGACCGTGGCGACTCGCTCTGTCCAGGCTCAACCTGCTTCCCAGCCCCTTTGAGTCCACTCAACAGTTGTTATCAGGCAATTTCACTCAGAACCGGGGTCTGATGGTGGATTATTCAGGCTACCGCTCGCGCAGCACGCGTGGAGTGTTCCCCGCTCCCTCTTCCTCCCATCAAGCTTTACGTGTTTGGACCACCCCCCGGGTGCTCTTGCGGTGAGGCGATTTCACCAACTGCTCGGAAGCAACGGGTGCAATTCGTGCTGTTCGGTGCTGAAGTTTGAGGCAACCCCGGCAGGCCCCGGTTTGAATTTTCTGTGACAAACGGTGACCGGAAGGAACTACGTGAGGTCTGTAAGTGATTGAAACTTGGTGGAGCTAGTCGGGATCGAACCGACGACCTCATCGTTGCGAACGATGCGCTCTCCCAGCTGAGCTATAGCCCCACGGATGGGTGAACAAAGATAATTTTAGCAGGTCGAAGTTTCGCGGGCGAGGGCGTCCGCGTCACATTACAACGCTTGTTTACATTGGGCGGCGGACGTCGTCTAATTGAATAGTGTTTTCCGGCATTCCCAATGCGGAGCGGCCGCGGTCGCGATGGATTTACGGGGCCTCGATCGGGCTGCACGGCGCGTTGCTGATCTGGCTTCTGCATACTCCAGCGCCGCAATTTCTGAAGCCGACTTTTATTCAGAAAGGCTACAGCGGAGTAGATGTTGCGCACCTGTTCTGGCCGAGCGTCCGGGACCAGGGTGACAATCCGGAAGCGCAGAGCAGGGCGCGCAAGCGCTTGAGCTATGTGGCGCGAAAGTCAAAGAAGAGCGCGCTCCAGAATCCGGTTGAAATTGGCTCGGTGGAATTGCCGGCGGAGCCGGCGAACCAGGCAAGGGTGGCGGGATCGCCGGATGGCACAGTGGTGAGGGGCGATCTCAGCGGCGATGACATCCGCCCGGCGTTGCCGGTCCGTTCGTTCGATCCGCGGGTGGACGACTCGGAGCTGCCGGAGGGCATTCGCGAGGGCGACGTGATTGTGGAAGTCACGATTGACGAGCAGGGCAATATTATCGAGAAGCGGGTAATTTCCAGCCTGGGCCCGGCGATCGACCAGAAAGTGTTGTTGGCACTCAATAACTGGCATTTCCTTCCCGCCACCAAGTGGGGACGGCCAATTGCGTCCAAGCAGGATGTGCACTACCACTTCCCGCGGCAGTCGTAAGCGGCTGGTTTCCTACCCGATATAATCAAAGTGTGAGCTCTGATTCAGTAGAACAGATGGCCTCTGCGGACTTTCCGACGCGCTGGGGACGGTTCCGGATCTATGGATTCCGTCTGCGCAAGGAAGACGCGGTGGCGTTAGTTATGGGTGACGTGCGCTCGTCGCCTCCGCTGGTGCGCATTCATTCGCAGTGCCTCACCGGGGATGTTTTCGGTTCGCTACGCTGCGATTGCCGGCAGCAGCTGGAAATGGCGCTGTCTTTGATCGCGCAGGAAGGTGCAGGCGTGCTGATCTACGAACAGCAGGAAGGGCGCGGCATTGGGCTGATGCCGAAACTGCAGGCCTACGAACTGCAGGATGCGGGCCTGGATACGGTGGAGGCGAACGAGAAGCTCGGATTCAAGGCGGACCATCGCGAGTTTGCGCTGCCAGCTGAGATTTTGAAGGCCCTGGCAGTGAAGCGGGTGAGGCTGTTATCGAATAATCCCGATAAAGTTGCCGCGCTGGAGAAAGCGGGGATTGAAGTGACGGAGCGGGTGCCGTGTGAAGTGACGCCGACCAGCCACACGGAAGAGTATCTGAAGACCAAGAAAGAAAAAATGGGCCATTTGTTCAGTTCGCGGTGATGATCAGAGGTCTTCCAAAAAAAAGATTTTTCAACTGCGTGGCGCTTCGCTGCGCGATCGGCAACTCCGCTCAGGATGAATCAGTAAAGCGGTTTACGCGGGCCAGATTTCAAGCGCGGTACGGCTGAGGATCTGATTCTGGACGGCTGGGCTTAAGGGGAGCGCTCGAAAATCGTCAAGGTTCTTCTTGATCTCAGGAACACCGGGGCCGGGCCAGTCGGTGCCAAACAGCGTCTGCGAAGCGATCTCGTCGAGCCGCGGGAAATACTTGAGCAGGGACTTGGGCGGAATTCCGCTGATATCGAGATAGACGTTTCGATGCCGACGAATAAGAAAAAAGGCTGTTTCCATCCAGAGCGGGCGGCCACCATGTGCCAGCAGAATTTTCAGCCTGGGAAAGTCGACCGCGACATCGTCAATATAGATGGGATCGCCGTACTTGTTGCGCGCGCCCGGAAAGACGGACGTCCCGGTATGAAACATGACAGGGATACCGTTCCCTTCGGCAGCGCGATAGAGGATTTCAAGTTCGTTAACACCGCGGAGATAGTCATTAGGAAAGAGCAGCTGGTGCGGCGGGTGGATTTTGATCATGCGGATGCCGAGGCGGATCAACTGTTCCATGTCGGCCATGACGTTAGTTGTGTGGCGGGGATGCAGGCTGCCGCAGGAGAGCAGGCGCCTGGGGTTTTGTTTCACATAATCGGCGATGAACTGATTCACGCCCGAGGTGAAGCCGATCACTTCAGGCGCGACGTAGTTGATGAGCACAGCGCGATCGACACCGGCGGAATCCAGGTGCCTGAGAAATGCTTTGGGCGAGCGGCAGTATTCGGCGATTTCATCGAAGTTCTTGCGCCTGGCCCGCATCAGCGCGAGCGCTTCGGGCTTGAACATTTCGATCGGCTGGATATGGATGTGGCAGTCGGTGATCAAGTTAGTTCGCAAGCGCCAGTAATGCGCGTTTGGTGAAGACGCGAATCATCTCCCGACGATATTCGGGCGTAAGGGCAGAGGTGGTCAAGGGCTTGGCAGTTTTGGCGGCCAGATCGCCGACCAGTTCTGCCAGTTCCTCATCGAGACGTTTGCCTTGCAACACTTCGCTGGCCTTCTTTACCAATACGGGAGCCGGATTGACCGCGGTCAGCGCAACGCGTCCAGATTCGATGTGACCGTTCAAATGTTTCAACGTGATTGCCACGCCGGCCAGAGGGTAATCAATGGATCCGCGGATGCGCAGTTTGCGGTAGGTGCCGGAAAGATCAGCAGTCGCTTTCGGAAGAATGATTCGCGTGAGCAGTTCGTTCAATTGCAGGCGACGGTAGCTGTCCCCTTCGCCGGTGTAGAAGTCGTTAAGCGGCAGCCGCCTTGTCCCTTGTGGGCCGGCAAGTTCGATTTCAGCTTCGAGACACAGCAGCGCAGCAGGTGTGTCGCCGGAGAATGCCGCCCAGCATTTCTTTCCGCCTGCGGCCACATGGCAAAGGTCGCCGTCTTTTTTGATGCAAAAGCCGCAGGACTTACGCCAGGTAAGCGACTGGTTGTACCAGAGGCAGCGAGTATCGAGACAGATGTTGCCGCCGAGGGTTGCCATGTTTCGAATGACGGGCGAAGCCACGGTTTTTGCGGCTTCGACCAAAACGGGGTAGTGCTGCTTCAGGACCGATGAACGCTCGATGCAGGAAAGAGTGGTGAGCGCACCGATCTCAGTTCCCTGCTCGGTTTCGCGAATGCCCTTAAGTTCCGCGATTTGCCGGATATCGAGGACATACTCCGGTTCAAAAAGTTTCTGCCGCATCGAAGGGATGAGGTCGGTACCGCCGGCAATCACTCGTGTGGCGCGGGCGCCCTCGCCCGCCTGGGGCGCGAGCAGCGAGATGGCCTCGTCGAGAGTACGGGGGCGGAGGAGTTTGAAGTCAGCAAGGCTCATAAAATGTTTTGGCCCGCCGCGCTCGCTTGGACAGCCGAGGGCTGGATGTGCCTACGTGGACCGTGGTAGATCACTTAGCCACCCTCGGTGCGGCGTGCAGGATCGAGTTCGTGCCGTTCAGGACCTTTGCCTTTGAACCACAGCGCTCCGCCATGCTCACGCAGGCGAACCGGTGCGGTGGGATCGACTCCCTCAGTCATATCCAGCGTTTTGGCATTCTTCTTTGCCCGCAAGGCCGCGAGGACCCGCTCGGGCGTGAAGGGAGACTCACGCAGACGAATTCCTATCGCGTCATAAATCGCATTGGCGATAGCGGGAATAGTCGCGGCCAGCGATCCTTCGCTGCATTCTTTCGCGCCAAAAGGACCTTCCGGGTCGATGCTCTCAACGATGATTGGCTCAATTTCGGGCGATTCGACTGACGATGGGCTGCGATATTCGAGCAGGCCGGGGTTCATCAGCAGCCCGTCTTTCCAGACCATTTCTTCTGTCAGCGCCTGACCCATGCCCATCCAGACCGAACCAATGATCTGGCCTTCGACCGAAACCGGATTCAGCGCGCGCCCGCAATCGTGCGCGGCCCACACTTTGTGAACTGTGACTTCACCGGTGTCCTCGTCTACGCTGACCTCTGCCACTTGCGCTGAATACGAATAAGCCGGCGACGGTCCCACGCCTCCGCCTTTGTGCTTCCCGCCTCGCGCCTCGAGCGGAGGAGCATATGATCCGGTCCCGGTGAGCGCGCCATGGAAGTCGATGGTGGCGACCACCGCTTCTTCGAATGACATGGAATCTTTCGGGCCTTCGTCTTTGCGTTTCTGCTGCAAGGAGCCGCGAAGGATTTGGCCTTCAACGCGGCCGGAGACGGATGCGGAGTTCTGCTCTTCCTGGGCGGGTCGGAGACCCGCACCTACGTGGTCTGTGCTCTGTTTGAAGACAGAGTCGTCCCGAAACACCAGATCTTCGGGAGCGCAATTCATCTTTTTTGCGGCGGCAGAAGCTATTTGCTTCTTCACTTCTTGGGCGGCGCGCATGGTGGCGTTGCCAGCCATGAAAGTGACACGGCTGGAGTAAGATCCGATGTCGATTGGCGTGAGATCGGTGTCAGCCGCAACGATCTTTATTCGTGAGAGCGCACAACCCAGCGTCTCGGCCGCGACTTGCGCGGTCATCGTGTCGGAGCCCTGGCCGATCTCCGATGCTCCGGTGTACACCACCACGCCGCCGTCGCGATCAATTTTGATGTTGACGGTGGAGTGCGGCATGTCCGAGCGGATGATCGAATTGGCAGCGCCGCTCACGTAATGGCTGCAGGCGATGCCGAGTCCGCGCGATTTGCGCATCTTGCCTTTGCGGCTTTTCCAGCCGGAGCGTTCGACAATCTTGTCAATGCACTCCGGCAAGCCGTAACTCTGCACACGCAAGCCGTTTACAGTAATGCAGGGTGGCTTAAGCAGATTACGGCGGCGAATTTCCGCAGGATCAATTTGCAACCTGCCGGCGATCTCATCCAGTTGCGATTCGAATGCGAAACGGACATTTACCGTTCCGTGGCCTCGCATGGCGCCGCAGGCAGGCTTGTTGGTGAGCACGCGATAGCCGTCATAATGAATATTGGGAATGTCGTACAGCGCGCCGAGCAGCGCGCCGGAGTAGAGGATCGTAACAACTCCGTAAGAGCAATAAGCCCCGCCATCCTGCACCACGCGCGCTTTTACGGCAGTAATGCGACCGTCGTTCTTAACTCCGGTCTTGAGATCGATAATGGTGCGCGGGCGGCCTCGGTGTGCCCAGAAAACTTCTTCGCGCGTATAGGTGATCTTAACGGGAGCTTTCGCTTTACGGGCCGCGACTGCAGCGATGATCTCCAGCGGAATGACTTCGCTCTTGCCGCCGAAGCCGCCGCCGACCAGGGGTTTGATCACGCGAATCTGCGACATTGGCATATCGAGCACCAGTGATAGCTTGTGCTGGAGATAGTACGGAACCTGAGTGGAGGACCAGACCGTCAGCCGGCCGGGCTGGCCGGTTTGCGAATCGATGTCGAACGACGCCAGCGTAGAGTGCGGTTCCATGGCGGCATGAGTGACCTCATTGGCCAGATATCGGCTCTCGGTAACGTAATCAGACTGGGCGAAGCCCTTGTCCGGATCGCCGAAGGTGTGGTGATAATCTTTTTCGAGGTTGTGCGGCTTGTTGTCATGAATCAGATTCGATTCCGCTTTCATCGATTCTTCTGGATCGAAGTAAGCGGGAAGAATCTCATATTCAACCTCGATCAATTCGAGCGCCGCTTCCGCAGTGGCTTCATTGACTGCCACAACGCAGGCCACGTTATCTCCGATGTAGCGGACTTTGTCGATTGCAAGCGCGTGCTCATCGTGGCCGACGGGGAGAATGCCGTAGGGATTGGGAGCGTCGGCGCCGACAACCACCGCGATAACATCGTTCAGTTTTTGAGCACGAGAAGTATCGATTCGTTTGATACGCGCATGCGGGTGCGGCGAATGCAGTATCTTGCCGATCAGCATTCCGGGAAGGGACAGGTCGTCGGTGTATTTGCCGGCTCCGGTGGTTTTTTCCGCCGCATCAACCATGGCGATGGGCTTACCGATGATGGAGAAGTCAGTCATGAATGATGTCCACGTACGGACAGCCGCCCTCGGCTTTCCGGTCGAGCGGAGCTCGACCATGATGTTTTATGCCCTGCCTCCGGCACTCTTCCATCCATTTGTCCTCCCCCAGGGCTTACGCCGCAGATTATTTCGCCACTTGCTGGCTGAGTGAATCCATTCCCTTCTGCTCCGCTTCAATCGCAGCTTTAATCGCCTGGTACATCTGGCTGTAGCCGGTGCAGCGGCATAAATTGCTGCTTAAGGCTTCACGAATTTCTGCTTCGCTCGGATTAGCGGTAGTCGCCAGCAGGTGTTTCACTGTCATCATGAAGCCGGGAGTGCAGAAGCCGCACTGCGCTCCACCCCAGTCGCCGTAAGCCTTTTGAATTGCTGCCAGCGCGCCGTGCTCGCTCACGCCTTCGACGGTGGTGATTTCCTGGCCTTCGCAGCTTGCCGCCAGCAGCGTGCAGGAGAGCATGGGCACGCCGTCAATCAGCACAGTACAGGCGCCGCAGGAAGAATCATCACATCCGCGCTTGGATCCGGTGAGTTGCAGGTCCTGTCGCAACGTTTCGAGCAGCAGCTTGCTCGGTTCGACAGCGAGCTCGCGCGGGCGGCCGTTCACGCGGAGTTCGATGAGCTGCTTCTTCATTGGATTCCTAATATCCAAAATCGGTCTGTGCGGCGTAGGCGTGCTGCTTGACACTTAGCTCGTCTACCCGGCATGCGCCGAGCTGATTCATGTACGCCGCCCGATCGGCCACACCATAGACCCAGCGCTCGAGCCAGGCGTTGCTGTCCTCTGGCGTTTTTGTCTGCTCGTGATACTGACGAAAGAACGCGTCATCACGGCTGTAGCATCCCTGCACCGGCGAAGGATGTGCGCCATACGGGCAGTGCACGACTGCGTTCACCAGAAAGCCAGGTATGACGGTGCGATTCGGGTCGCTCGAAATCACTTCTGGCGCGACGATCTCTTCTGCCACGACGATCGCACGCCTGGCCGCTCTTATTCCCTCGATCATCACGCCGAAATTGCCCCAGCAGTGCGCGTTGCCGTCTGTGTCTGCGCGCTGCACCTGCACAATCGTCACATCAGGGTTCAAGGCGCGAACGGCCCATAGCGACTCCTTCGGTTCAAAGGGCGAAAATATCTGATAGAAAAAATGATTGCCCTTAGTCACATCGCTGCCGAGCGCAGTCCTGGCAGGCAGGAAAGGTACGCCCATGGCACCAGCCTGGAGCGCGAGCGCGATGGTAAAGTTGGTCATGTTGAAGACCTTCATGCCGTCTTGCTCCACCGCTCGCCGGAAATTGTAGGCCGAGCCCATCATCACGTTTCCGACCCAGGCGGCGATCAATTTCTCGACGCATCCTGCGCCAATCATCTGATCGAAAAGAATGTCCGAGATCGGACCAATCAAGGTGAGGCCGCGCTTCTTCTGTCGAATAATTTCATGGCCCGCAGCGAAGGGGATCATCTGTTCAAGCTGCAAGCCGAGAGCGACCGAGGCGCCATCCGGAATCAATTCGCCCACCGCGTCACGCAAGGATGCGAGCTTAGTCACCGGCCCCTCCAGATCGGGGTGCGCTTTTCGAGAAACGCGGCGATGCCCTCATGCGCGTCTTCCGTCTTCATCAAATCTTCAAAGTAAATTTTCTCGGCGCGCGCCAGGCCTTTATCGAAATGCATGGAATCCCATCCGTAAAAGGCCTTTTTAGCCACAGCGAGGGCGGCGGGGCTGAGATAGCTCAAGTTGCGAGTGACCTTCTCGACGGTTTCTTTGAGTTTCTCATTTGCGACCGCCTCGGTGGCCAGACCGATGCGCGCTGCTTCGGCACCGCTGATGCTGCGGCCAGTCAGGAGCAGTTCCGCTGCGCGCTTCTGACCGACAAGAGCCGATAACGCCGTTACCGCGACCGGTGGGTAACAACCCAGCTTGATTTCAGGGAATCCCCACTGTGCGTCGTGGGCGGTGTACACAAGATCGCAGACCATCGCCAGCTCAGCTCCGCCGCCCAGACAAGCGCCCTGAACCGCGGCAACAGTTACTTTCTTCGAAGCTACCATTGCACGAATCACGCTGTGGAAATTGCTCAGCATGGATTCGACTTTGTCGGCAGTGTGCGCGGAGACGTCGACACCCGCTGAAAAAGCGTTACCGCTGGAGGAAAGCACAATTACCGAAATCTCCGGGCGAGCTTCGATCTGGCCGATAGCGCGAGCAAGCTCCTCCATCAGGGGAATGTCAATAACGTTCAGGGGAAGATTATTGAGCGTGAGGCGGGCGACCGGTGACTGAATCTTGTGAAGGACTCGTTCGCGCGTGATGGATTGCGGCGTCATTTGCTTTTTCGCGGGCAAGGGCGCCCGTGCGACATTTCATACTTCTATTTGGTCCAGAATCTTTCTTTGTCGTACTCGCGGATAGCTTTCAGCTCGGCAGCAGCCGGCTCGGCCGTCTGCGCAAGATCGTCAAGTACGCGCAGCTTCCAGCCGGTGTTCGCGAGAACGTCGTCGAGTTCGACTCCGGGGTGCAACGAAGCAAGGCAGGCTTCGCCATCTTCCCCGAATCGCAGCACTGCTTTGGTGGTGATGGCTGCTGCTGGTCCTCCGCGCGGCAGGCCTACGCGCTTCCGCCAGCCTGCGCTATCTCCATTGCCCGGGCTGGT
>Ga0136846_1214498_pt1 | contig 11243 bp, 9 predicted proteins | sample HopSoiMetagenom2_FD_96841 | JGI IMG/M metagenome (GOLD analysis project Ga0136846, IMG submission 96841) | Grasslands soil microbial communities from Hopland, California, USA - 2 Assembly 2016 (version 4) | ecosystem: Environmental > Terrestrial > Soil > Grasslands | place: USA: Hopland... | reverse complement strand
GGATCCAGCTCAGCGTGAGGGCGAGGTCGGCTTGCGCCACCGCGATCCACGCCTCGATGGACTGACGCACCTGGACGTCCCACGGCGCGCGCCGGTCGACCGCGGCCGCGATCTGCCGGACCATGGCCGCGTTGGCCTCCTGCAGCAGCGCGATGAAGCAGGCCTGCTTGTCCGGGAAGCAGGCGTAGAAGGTCCGGCGCGAGGTCCGCGCGTGCCGGACCACGTCGGCGACGGTCGAGTCGCGGAAGCCCCGTTCGCGGACGGCCGCGGCCATGCCCTCGAGCAGCCGCCGCCGGTAACCGGCGGCAGGCTCCTGGCTCACCTGCGGGGCACTCGCGACCGTCAACCCATCACTCCTTGCGGATCATGTTACTCCCGCGTACTTTTATCTGGTACGCAAGCGTACCGCCGAGCGGTTTTCCGGACAGTGCCCGCAGGAGGACAGATGGCCAGGAAACGCAGGTCTATCGCCGGCCAGCCCGCCATGATCACCGGGGCCGCCTCGGGTATCGGCCGGAGCCTGGCCCGGCTGCTGTCGCGGACGGGCGCGCCGGTGGCCATCGCCGACATCGACGAGGCCGGCCTGAAGGCGACCGCGCAGTCGCTGCCCGGACCGGTCCTGGTCCGGGTACTGGACGTGCGGGACGCCGAGGACCAGCGCCGCTTCGCGGCCGAGGTACGCGAGTGGCTGCCCGCGCTGCCCGGGGCACCGCCGCTGGCCGCGGTGTTCAACAACGCCGGGGTGGCGGTCGCCTCGTCGGTGCTCGACGCCGATCCCGATGACGACGAGTGGCTGCGGCAGATCAACTTCGACGGGGTGGTCAACGGCACCCGCGCCTTCCTGCCGATCCTGGTCGAGCAGGACCTGGGGGTCATCGTCAACACCTCGAGCGTGTTCGGCCTGGTGGGGATGCCCTACCAGAGCGCCTACTGCGCGTCGAAGTTCGCGGTGCGCGGCTTCACCGACTCACTGCGGCAGGAACTGCGCGGCACTGGCGTCCGCGCGGTGACCGTCCACCCGGGCGGCATCAAGACCAGCATCGCCCGCAGCGCGCGGGTGCGCAAGGACCCGACCGGCGCCGGGCGCACCCCCGATCAGATGGCCACCGAGTTCGAGGCGCTGCTGCGGACCACCCCGGCCCAGGCGGCCGCGATCATCTGCCGCGGCATCGACCAGGGCAAGGCCCGCATCCTGGTTGGTCCCGACGCCTACGTCTTCGACACCCTGGCCCGGGTCACCCCCACCCACTACTACGACATCATGGTGCGCCTGGAGCAGCGGCTCCGGCGGAGGCCGGCGTGAACGACCCCGGGTTGACTGAACACCGTGACGTCCTGATCGTGGGGGCGGGGCTTTCCGGCATCGGGGCCGCTCATCACCTGCAGGACGCCTTCCCGGGCCGGACCTACGCCATCCTCGAGTCCCGGGACGCCATCGGCGGCACCTGGGACCTGTTCCGCTACCCGGGCGTGCGGTCGGACTCGGACATGTACACGCTCGGCTACCGGTTCCGGCCGTGGACCGAAGCTCAGGCGATCGCGGACGGCCCGGCCATCCTGAATTACGTCCGCGCTACCGCCGCCGAGGCCGGGATCGACAAGCACATCCGCTTCGGCCACCGGGTGAAGCGGGCTTCCTGGTCAGGAGACGACGCCCGCTGGACCGTCGAGGCCACCGGCCCGGATGGCCAGGCGGTGACGCTGACTTGCGGCTTCCTGCTGCTGTGCAGCGGCTACTACAACTACGACCACGGTTACCAGCCGGAACTCCCCGGCATCGGGAACTTCGGCGGGCAGGTCGTGCACCCGCAGTTCTGGCCGCCGGACCTGGACTACGCGGGCAAGCGGGTGGTGGTGATCGGCAGCGGGGCGACCGCGGTGACGCTGGTCCCGGCCATGGCGCCGACGGCGGCGCACGTGACCATGCTGCAGCGCTCCCCCACCTACGTCCTGGCCATGCCGGCCGAGGACGGCCTGGCCAACCGGCTGCGCAAGCTGCTCGGCACCCGGCGCGGGTACACCGCCACCCGGTGGAAGAACGTCGCGGTGACCACGCTGATCTACCGGCTCAGCCGGCGCCGGCCGGACATGATCCGCGGCTGGATCCGCAAGCTGGCGATCGACCAGCTGCCGGCCGGATACGACGTCGACACCCACTTCAAGCCGGCCTATAACCCGTGGGACCAGCGGCTGTGCCTGGTGCCCGACGGCGACCTGTTCCGGGCCATCAAAGACGGCCGCGCCTCGGTGGCCACCGACCGCATCGCCACCTTCACCGCGGACGGGCTGCGGCTGGAGTCCGGCGCCGAGCTGCCGGCCGACATCGTGGTCACCGCGACCGGCCTGCAGCTGCTCGCCCTGGGCGGCATCGAGCTGGCGGTGGACGGCACGCCGGTCCGGCTGCCCGAGACGATGGCCTACAAGGGCATGATGCTGAGCGGCGTGCCGAACTTCGCGTTCACCATCGGCTACACCAACGCGTCCTGGACGCTGAAGGCGGACCTGGTGAGCGAGTTCGTCTGCCGGCTGCTGAAGCACATGGACGCGCGCGGGTACGACACGTGCGTCCCGGTCAACGACGACCCGGCCGTCACCGAGCAGCCGCTGCTGGACTTCGCGGCCGGCTATGTGCTGCGGTCCATCGACGAGTTCCCGAAGGCCGGGTCGCGGGCACCGTGGCGGCTCGCCCAGAACTACGCCCGCGACGTGGTGACGCTGCGGCTGGGCAAGATCGACGACGGCTCGATGCGCTTCAAGGCCAGCAGGCGGCGGGCGGCGGGGCGGGAACGAGAACCCGTTCGGGATTAAAGTTTTGTCGGCGGGTGACAAACGGGGGCGCGGAATCGTTGCGCGGGCCGCTAGCCGGCTACGGCGGGGCGGCCTTTAATCCGGGTATGCCCTCTTATCGGTTCCGCGCGGCGGCCGTCGTGCTGGCGGCCGGTGCCGCGCTCGCCGCCACCGCGCTGTGCACATCACCGGCCGCCCAGGCGCGGGCGCTGCCGGTCGACTACGACTTCGCGCGGGGCGCGCTGGCCGGCTTCGCTCATCCGCAGACGCCGCCGCCCGGGGCGGACAACGGCTGCCAGCCGTCGGCCGCGCACCCGGAGCCGGTGATCCTGGTGAACGGGACGTTCGCGAACCAGGACGACAACTGGCAGGCCGCCGCGCCGCTGCTGGCCAACCACGGCTACTGCGTCTTCACCTTCAACTACGGCGGGCCGTCGGCTGCTTCGGTCGTGCAGGGCACCGGTGACATCGCCGCGTCCGCGGGGCAGCTGGGGACGTTCGTGACCCAGGTGCTGGCGTCGACGGGCGCGAGCAAGGCGGACCTGGTGGGGCATTCGCAAGGCGGCATGATGCCGCGGTACTACCTGAGATTCCTGGGCGGCGCCGCACACGTGGACAAGCTGGTCGCGCTGGCGCCGAGCAACCACGGCACCACCCTGGGCGGGCTGACCGCCCTGGTCACCGCGCTGGGCCAGGCGGGGCTGGTGAACGGCGCGATCAACGCGCTGTGCACCGCGTGCGGGCAGCAGGAGGCGGGGTCCTCGTTCCTGACTCACCTGAACGCGGGCGGCGAGACGGTGGCCGGGGTGAGCTACACGGTCATCGAGTCCCGGTACGACGAGGTGGTGACGCCGTACACGTCGGCGTTCCTGTCCGGCCCCGGCGTCACGAACATCCTGCTGCAGAACCAGTGTCCGCTGGACCTGACCGACCACCTGGAGATCGCGGCCGACCCGGTGGCGCTGGCCGACGTGCTGAACGCGCTCGACCCGGCCCATCCGGTGCGGGTTCCCTGCCTGAGCGTGCTGCCGGTCACCGGGCCGGTCGGCCCGGTGCCGGCTTTGTAAGTGGCTTCTTCCTAGTCTCGTGACGGGCCGGTGAGGTCCTCGACGGGCTTGACGCCGGCGGTGCCCTTCTTGAGCCGCCAGAGCAGGCCGCCGAAGTACCACAGCGCGGCTAGCACCACGCCGTAGCCGATCACCTTGTCGGCCCCGTGGAACGGCGCGGTGAGTGCCAGCACGAGCATGATCAGCACGGTGTAGGCGAGCACGAAGATGATGACCGGCCAGGCCCACCGGCCGAGGTTGAACGCGCCGGGCAGGCTGTCGGTGGTGCGCCGCTTGGCCGCGTAGGCCACGGTGATCAGGAAGTAGATGATGTAGGGGATGATCGCGGTGGCGCCGACCAGGGTGCCGAACGAGCTGGGCTGCTTGTACCCGTAGAACATCACGGCCAGGTCGATCACGCCGAAGACCAGCAGGGCCACGATCGGGGTCTGGCTGCGTACGTTGATCTTCCTGAGCGAGCCGGAGAACGGCAGCATGTTGTCCCGCGCCATCGAGTAGACCAGCCGGGCCTGGGCCCCCGAGCCGACCACCAGGATCGCGAACATGGAGAAGACCACGAACGCCACGAACACCTTGACCAGCCAGGTCGGCAGCCAGTAGCCGGCGATGGCGAGCAGCGGCAGCGGCGCGGACTCGACCGTCTTGAGGTCGGGGATGGCGATGGTGAAGCCGATCAGCGCGATCATGCCCAGGACGGCGGAGACGCCCACGGCCCACAGCACGCCGCGGGGCACGCTGCGCACCGGGTTGACCGCGTCCTCGGACATGTCGGCGGCCAGCTCGAAGCCGACCAGGGTGAACGCGCCCAGCAGGCCGGCCAGCGCGAAGGCGTACCAGGTCGGGTTGTGGTTGACCGACGTGGTGTTGAACAGGATGCCGGCGCCGTACTTGGTCGGCTTGGCGTGCACGCCCCACAGGATGAGCAGCAGCACGCCGAACAGGACCGTCCCGATGATCTCGGTGAACACCGCGACGTTGTTGACCCGCGCCGCGACCTGGATGCTGATGATGTTGATCACCACCGGCAGCAGCATCAAGATGATCGCTACCGTGAGCACCAGCTGCGGGCTCGGGTTGTCCACGTTGAACTCGCTGAGCAGCAGCGGGGAGGCCACCCCGAGCATGATCGCGCCGCCGCCGACGGCCATGTAGAGCAGCCCGGCGAAGCCGACGAACCAGCCGTAGGTGGGGTTCACCAGCCGGGCGCTCCACTGGTAGGCGTAGCCGGCCAGCGGGATGCGGGTGCCGAGCTCGGCCACCACCAGGGCGATCGCCATGTTGCCGACGCCGACGATGGGCCAGGTCCAGATCGAGGCCGGGCCCCAGTAGGACAGGCCGAACCCGTAGTTCAGGAAAATGCCGGTGGTGATGGAGATGATCGAGAACGCGATCGCGAACATGGAGAAGAACCGCAGCGACCGCCTGAGTTCCGGCTGGTAGCCGGCTCGCTCGAGGACCTCGTCCCCGGAATCCGGTGCCGGGCGGGTCGTGACGGGTCTGCCGGGTTCGGCGGCTGTGCTCGACATGGGGGTCCTCCTACTGGCCGAGGTGCTTGCTGTTACTGGCCGAGGTGCTTGCGGACGGCGGCGAACGCCTGGTCGGTGGCCTCGAGCACCAGGGCGAGGTCAGCTCCGGTCATGGCGGCGGATACGAACCAGTTGTGCCGGGGGTGCAGGTAGGCGCCGCCGCGCAGGGCCTGCGCGGCGAACACGCTGCCGAGCTCGTAGCTGGTGTCGCCGACGAAGGTGAGGTAGGGCATGGCGGGCGGCCCGGTGTAGTTCACGGCCAGGTCCCAGGAATTGGCCTGGTCCACGATCCCGTCGCGCAGCTGGGTGCCCATCCGGTCCATGACCTCGATGGCGTTCTCTTCCTTCAGCGCCTTGACGGTGGCGATGGCGGCGGCCATCGGGACGGCCGCGAACCAGAACGAGCCGGTGACGAAGACGTTCTTGGCGCCGTCGCGGAACCTGTCGTTGCCCAGGACCGCGGCCAGCGCCCGGCCGTTGGCGATCGCTTTGCTCCAGGCCGACAGGTCCGGGTCCACGCCGACCGGCTCCCAGCTCGAGCCCAGGTGCAGCCGGAACCCGCAGCGCACGTCGTCCAGGATCAGCGCGGCTTGCTTGCGGTCGCACAATTGCCGCAAGCCGCGGGCGAAGCCGTGGTCGACCAGTTCGGAGTCGAAGCCGGCGTCGTGCTTGAACGGGCTGACCAGGATGCCGGCCAGGTCGTCGCCGGCCTCGGCGGCGGCCGCCCGCACGCTGTCCAGGTCGTTGTAGGTGTAGCGGATCAGGTTCTCGTGATCGGCCTCGGTGACGCCGGCCGGGCGCGGGGTGCACCACGGCGCGGCGCCGTGGTAGGCGCCCTTGGCGACCAGGATCTTGCTCCGCCCGGTCTGCGCCCGGGCGATCGTGCAGCACATGGTGGTGGCGTCGGTGCCGTTCTTGGCGAAGATGGCCCAGTCGGCGTGGCGCACGGTGCCCACCATCAGCTCGGCCAGGTCCACCATGACCGGGCTGGGACCGTTCTGGCAGTCGCCCTGCTCGTTCTGCACGGCCACGGCGGCCTCCACCGCCGGGTGCCGGTGGCCGAGCACGACCGGGCCGTAGCTGCACATCAGGTCGACGTACTCGTGCCCGTCCACGTCCCAGACCCGCGCGCCGCGGCCGCCCCGCATGAACTGCGGGTAGGCGGCACCCGGGGCGACCTGGTGCCCGTACATCCCGCCCGGGATCACGGCCCGGGCCCGCTCCCGCAGCTGCTGGTCGGTGCTCTTCTGGGGCGTGCTCATTTCATCAGCTCCTTGATCCGGCCGGCCGCGGCCGGCTGTGCGCCGTCGAGGAAGTCCAGGACCTGCGCCAGGCTCTCGATGCCGGCGTCGGAGCCCAGCCCGGTGGCGACCAGGGCGCCGCAGGCGAGGCCGAGCCAGGCCGCGTCGAGCGGGTCGGCGCTGTTCTGGCCGCCCCCGTTCTGGCCGCCCCCGTTGTGGCCGGCCGCCAGCAGGAGGCCGGCGAGCAGGCCGGCGGTGAAGCCGTCGCCGCAGCCGGTGGTGTCCACCACGTCGACCGGCAGGGCGGGCAGCGCCGCCGATCCGCTGGCGCCGCGCCAGGCGACCAGGCAGCCGTCCGCGCCCTGCGTCACGGCCACGCCGTAGGTGCCGAGCGCGAGCACGTCCTCGATGGCGTCGGCGAGGTCGGCCCGGCCGGTGAGGGCGAGGAGCTGGTCGGCGTTCGGCATGAACCAGTCGGTCTGGCCGAGCAGCGGGGCGAGCCGCTCCAGGTCCTGCGGGCGGCCGGGATGCAGGACGTCGACGGCGACGAGGGCGCCCGCGCCTTTGGCTGTTTTCGCCACCTGGGCCAGTTCCTCGCCGGTCATCCCGGCCAGGGCGTCCGGGGCGCCGATGAGGAGGGCGCGGGCGCCGGCCAGGTGCTCCTGGTCGATATCGGCGTACCCGAAGAGCCTGGTCGCGCCGGGTACGTGGAGCGCCGGACGCTCGCCGTTCGGCCTGATCGGGAGGATAGTGGCTGAGGTCTGAACATCTTTTTTCCGAACGAGGCTGGCGGTTTCCACCCCGTGCCGGGCCATTGCCGCCGTGACGATGTCGCCGAGCAGGTCGTCGCCGAGCGCGCCGAGGACCCGGACCCTGGCCCCCAGCTTGGCCAGGTCGACGGCGGGGCCGGCGGCGGTGCCCGCGGCGGTGGCCCGGATCTCGGCCAGCCGGACGCTGCCCTGGCCGGGCGGGATCGTCTCGACCGGCCGGCCCAGCACGTCCAGGATGCAGGCACCTAGGACGGTGATCGCGCCGAGATCCGGGTGCCCGCTGTTCATGGCTGGCGGCGCTCGCCGTAGCGGCGGCGGCGGGACTCGGCGGTGACCTCGTCGAGTTCGGCGGCCGACAGGATCGCGGGCTCGCCGTAGCTCAGCGCCAGCCGGTAGGTGCGGGCCAGCCACTCGAGCAGCAGCGCCCGCTCGTAGGCCTGGGCCAGGTCGCGGCCGTAGGTCACCGCGCCGTGGTTGCGCAGGATGACCGCGCTGCGGCCGTCCAGCGCCCCGGTCGCCGCCTCGGCCAGGCCCGCCGACCCGAACCGCACGTAGGGGGCGACGCGGACCGGGCCGCCGAGCCCGGTGATCGCGTAGTGGATGGCCGGCAGCTCCGGCCGCGAGGCGGACAGCGCCACGACCTCGGGCGAGTGGGTGTGCACGACGGCCCCTGCCTTGGTCGCCGCGTAGATGGCCAGGTGCATCGGGGTCTCCGAGGATGGTGTCTCCGGATTGCCGTCCTCGGGTTCGCCGCCGTCCATACCGACGAGGCAGATGTCCTCCGGCTGCATCTCGGCGTAGCTGACCCCGGACGGGGTGATCGCCACCACGTCGGCCGCGCGCACGCTCATGTTGCCCGCGCTGCCGACGGCCAGTCCGTCGTCGAGCAGGCGAGCGCTGTAGCTGACGAGCTGGCCGCGAACCGCCTGAAGCCCGTCCGAATCGTCGCGGTACACTAATCTGGGATATTAGACGGACGTCCGACAAAAAAACAGGCCCGGTGATCATGCGGGGGTGATCATGCCCAAGATCGTCGACTGGGACGCCCGGCGGGACGAGATCCTCTCCGCCACCTGGCGGGTCATCGCGCGCGACGGCATCGCCCGCGCCACCATCAGGGCCATCGCCCGCGAGGCCGACTGCTCGCGCGGCATCCTGGCGCACTACTTCGACGACAAGGCCGACATCCTCGGCTCGGCGCTGCTGATGTCGCACCGCCGGGTGGTGGCCCGGATGGAAGCCGGGGCGGCCGGGCTGACCGGGCTGGACGCGCTGCGCGTCATCATGCTCGAGGCGCTGCCGCTGGACGAGCAGCGCGACCTCGAGGCGCAGATCGAGATCAGCTTCTGGGGCCGGGCGCTGGGCAACCCGGCGCTGCGCGAGCTGCAGCACGCCGAGTTCGACCGCTTCGCCGAGCGGCTGCGCGGCCACCTGGCCGAGGCCGAGAAGAACAGCGACCTGCGCGACGGAGTGGACATCGCGCTGGCCGCTCACCAGCTGCTCGTCCTGATCGACGGGCTCAGCGCCGAGCGGGTGCTCTACCCGGACCGGGTCGGCCCGGACCGCCAGCAGCAGATGCTCGACGCCCTGCTGGGCAGCCTGCGGGCCTGACCGGCGGGCCGCCCGCGACCGTCCGGGAACGGGGGGTGACCTGGGTCACGTGATCCACGTCACGATATCTCATTGGTCTTGGGACGCTCCATTCAGGCATGCCCGGATGTACCGGGCATGTCACGGGGAATCGGAGAGCTACAAGTGAGTATCAAGAGCAGGCTCGGGCGGGTTGGGATCATTGCCGCGGCTACCGCCGCGATCGGCGTGGGCATGGCGGGGGTGGCGTCAGCGGCACCCGCGGCGCCGGCCGCGCCGGCCGCGATCAACGGCCCGGTCCAGGGCTGCGTCTTCCAGACCGTCAACGGCCATTACCTGACGGCGGTGGGCGCCGGGGGCCGCACCACCGACGTGATTCACAGCGACGCGACGAGGATCGGGTCCTGGGAGAAGTTCACCCTGATCGACTCGGGGACCGGGACGCCGGTCATCCAGTACGGCATCCAGACCGCGAACGGCCACTACCTGACGGCCGTCGGCGGCGGCGGGCGGACCACTGACGTGATCCACTCGGACGCCACCCAGATCCAGGGCTGGGAGCTGCTCACGCTGAACTCCCTCGGAGGCGGCGTGTACGACATCCAGACCGTGGACGGGCACTACCTCACCGCCGTGGGCGGCGGCGGCCGGACCACCGACGTGATCCACTCGGACGCCACCCGGGTGGGCTCGTGGGAGAAGTTCACGGTTTCCTGCGGTCACTGATGACGTGACCGGTCGCTAGCGCATCGGGGCCCTCGCTAGTGATCTGGGCACACCAGTTCGTGCGGCGTCCTACCTGCTATCAGGTAGGACGCCGCAACCGTTGCAGGCTCGTTCTTTCAGGGCGAGGGCGTGGCTGTCAGCTCGGGCTCGGGGTGGTCGCCCCAGCGGCCGGCGCTGGCGATCACCTCGGGGCGGGAGCGCTTGATCATGAAGTACCAGACCAGGCCGATCGCGGCCCAGGCCAGGAAGACGTACGGCAGGATCCACAGCGGCCAGGCCAGCGCGGCGAAGATGTCGTTGGGGATCAACTGCGGGATCCAGCTGACGTAGAAGACGAAGGACATGGTGAGCACGCCCAGGCCGCCCAGGATCGCCGCCAGCCGCCACGATTCGCGGCGGCGGAACAGGAAGTAGGGCGCGGCGATGCAGACCAGGGCGTAGGCCAGCATGAAGCCGTAGGTGGCGAGCGTGCCCATCTCGGAGCTGAGGATCGTGTCGGTGCTGCCGACCGCGATGTAGATGACGGGGATCAGGGTCATCGGGATGGCCACCGCCCAGATGGCGAAGTCCGGGGCCCTGGTCTTCGGCGACGTGTGCGCCAGGGCCTTCGGGGCCAGGCCGTCGTGAGCGAAACTGAGCAGCATCCGCGAGCCCGCGTTGAGGCAGGCCAGTGTGCAGGCGAACATGCTGAAGGTGATGCCGATGGCGATGAAGTGGCTGAGCGGGCCGAGGCCGACCCGGTCGGCGAGCTCGGGCAGCGGCGCGCTGGCCTTGGCGAAGCCGGCCGCGCCGAAGCCCTCCAGCTGCGCGTACGACACGACCAGGTAGAACACGCCGACCGCGGCGCAGCTCCACAAGATCGCGCGCGGCACGCTGCGCTCCGGGTCCTTGGCTTCCTGCCCCAGGGCGCCGGCGCTCTCGAACCCGACGAAGGCGAAGATGGCCAGCACCATGCCGACCACCAGGCCGCCCGGCTTGAAGCCCTTCAGGGTGAGCTGGGCGTGGTCGAAAGTGCTGCCCTGGTGCACGTAGACGGCGATGCACAAGACCAGGATGATCGTCACCGACACGGCTTCGAGGATGAACGCCGCCCGCTGCGAGATCCGGATGTCCAAGACCGACACCAGTGCCGGGGTCAGCCCGCCGACTAGGTACAAGATGGCCCGGACGGCGTGGTTGCCCGGCGGCAGGCCCAGGCCCACCAGGAACTGGTCGCCGTAGATCTCGAAGCCGAGCACGGTCGCGACGCCGGTGAACAGGTAGCCGAGTACCAGGGCCCAGCCGGCCGCGTGGCCCGCGCCCGGGCCGAGGCCCCGGGTCACCCACACGTAGAACGAGCCGGCCGAGTTGATCCGCTTGCCGAACTGGGCCGCGCAGTAGCCGACCAGGAGCATGACCAGCAAGCCGAGGCCGAACGACAGCCACAGCGCGTTGCCGGCCGAGAAGAACACGAACAGCGGGAGCAGCGCCATCGCCGCGCTCGGCGCCATGTTGGCGACCGACTGAGCAAGCACCTCGGGGGTGGACAGCACCTTT
>Ga0136846_1229224_pt1 | contig 11244 bp, 13 predicted proteins | sample HopSoiMetagenom2_FD_96841 | JGI IMG/M metagenome (GOLD analysis project Ga0136846, IMG submission 96841) | Grasslands soil microbial communities from Hopland, California, USA - 2 Assembly 2016 (version 4) | ecosystem: Environmental > Terrestrial > Soil > Grasslands | place: USA: Hopland... | reverse complement strand
TCCAGAACCCGAGGATCAGGGGTCCGGGAGCGGCCAGGCTTTCGGCAGCAAACAGCGGGGTCGGCACCCGCGCCCGCCACACTGGTGGCGTGCTGCAGGCTCGCGGGTTGTCGGTGGAGGTGGGTGGTCGGCTGACGTTGGCCGACGCCTCGTTCACCGTGCGGGCTGGCGACATCGTCGGACTGGTGGGCCGCAACGGGGCGGGCAAGACCAGCCTGCTCCGCGTTCTCGCTGGTCAGGCCCCTGCTCACGGCGGCCTCGTGACCATCACCGGCCGGCTCGGCTACCTCGACCAGGACCCCCGCAGCCGCCCGGAGCAGGCGGCCAAGCGGGTCCTCGATCACGTGCTCTCCGGCCGCGGCATCGACGAGCTGGTCGAGCGGATGGAGAAGCTGCGCCTCCGCATGGAGGAGGCGCCGACCACGGCAAACGTCGCCCGGCATGCCCGGGCCCACGATGAGTACGAGCGGGAAGGGGGCTACGCGGCCGACGCCGAGGCCCGCCGCATCGTGGCCGGCCTCGGCCTGTCCGCCGATCGGCTCGAGCTGCCGCTGGGCGTCCTGTCGGGCGGGGAGCGGCGCCGGGCCGAGCTGGCCCGCATCCTGTTCGCCGGCAGCGACGTGCTGCTCCTCGACGAGCCCACCAACCACCTCGACACTGACGCCAAGGTGTGGCTCACCGGGTTCCTGCGCGGGTACCGCGGGGCCCTCGTGGTGGTCTCCCACGACATCGAGCTCCTCGACGAGGCGATCACGCGCGTCCTGCATCTCGATGAGGCCGACGTGGTCGAGTACCGGGGCACCTACACCCAGTACGTCGCCGCCCGCGCCGCCGACGAGGTCCGCCTGGCCAAGCAGGCCGAGGCCCAGGCGACCGAGGTCAAGCGGCTCCAGACACTCGTCGACCGGTTCGGGGCCAAGGCGTCGAAGGCCTCGATGGCCCACAGCGTCGAGAAGCGCATCGTGCGGATCCAGCGCGAGGGTGTCGACGCGCCCAAGCGCAAGCAGCAGGCGATCGCCGTGCGCCTGCCAGAGCCGCCCCACAGCGGGCGGGTGGTCCTCGAGGTCGAGAGCATCACCAAGTCCTACGGCGGGCCCCCCATCTTCAGCGACATCGACTTCGCCCTCGAGCGCGGTGAGCGCCTGATGATCATGGGCCTCAACGGCGCCGGCAAGACCAGCCTCCTCCGCATCATCGCCGGCCGCTCCGACCAGGACGCCGGTGAGGTGAGGTTCGGCCTCAACGTGTCGGCCGGGTACTACGCCCAGGAGCACGAGAACGTCGACGGTGGTCGCGATCTGCTGAGCCACATCCAGGAGGCGGCGGACCAACCCTTGGCCGAGCTGCGCGGCCTGCTCGGGATGTACGGCCTGTCCGGCGACAAGGCGTTCCAGGACGCGGGCACGTTGTCGGGCGGCGAGAAGACCAAGCTGTCCCTGGCAATGCTCACCGCTGGCCGGCACAACCTCCTGCTCCTCGACGAGCCGACCAACAACCTCGACCCGCCGTCGCGCACGGCGGTGGCCCATGCGCTGGCCGGGTGGAAGGGCACGATGGTCCTCGTCAGCCACGACCCCGACTTCGTCAGGGAGCTGGCGCCCCAGCGGGTGCTCCTGATGCCCGATGGCACGCTCGACTACTGGAGCGACGACCTCCTCGATCTCGTGTCGATGGCGTGATCGGCGTTCTGCCATGACCAACGCGCGCGTCATTCCGTGCCTCGACGTGCACGACGGCCGAGTGGTGAAGGGCGTGAACTTCGTCGATCTCAAGGAGGCGGGCGACCCGGTCGTGCTCGCCGCCCAATACGACGAGATGGGCGCCGACGAGCTCGTGTTCCTCGACATCACTGCCTCGTCGGATGCCCGGGAGACCATGGTCGACGTGGTCCGCCGGACTGCCGAGCAGGTCTTCATCCCTCTCACGGTTGGCGGGGGCGTGCGCAGCATCGACGATGCCCGCCGCCTCCTCCGAGCGGGCGCCGACAAGGTCAGCGTGAACACGGCGGCAGTCGAGCGCCCCGCGCTCATCGCCGAGATCGCCGACACCTTCGGGACGCAGTGCTGCGTCGTCGCCATCGATGCTCGCCGCACCAGCCTCGGGTTCGAGGTGCACACCCACGGGGGGCGGCGGCGAACGAAGCTCGACGCGGTGACATGGGCGATCGTGGCCGAGCGACTGGGCGCAGGCGAGCTGCTCCTCACCTCGATGGACCGCGACGGCACCAAGGAGGGCTTCGACATCGAGCTCACGCGCGCCATCGCCGACAACGTCGGCATCCCGGTGATCGCCAGCGGGGGAGTGGGAACGCTCCAGCATCTCGCCGACGGGATCGTCGATGGTCATGCCGACGCCGTGCTGGCAGCCTCGATGTTCCACTACGGCGAGCACACGGTGGCCGAGGCGAAGGACGTCATGCAAGCCGCTGGCATCACGGTCCGGCCAGCGTGACCGGTACCGTCGCGTTCGTGCCCGACGACAAGCAGCCGATCAAGATGCTCAACGACCGGCTCCTCGTCCAGGTCCCGCAGTCCGAGGGTGAGCGGCGCAGCCGCGCCGGCATTCTCATCCCGGCGACTGCCCAGGTCAGCAAGCGCCTGGCGTGGGCCGAGGTGGTTGCCACCGGCCCCAACGTGCGGGCCATCGAGGCCGGCGATCAGGTGCTGTTCAACCCGGAGGACCGCTTCGAGGTCGAGGTGCGCGGCGACGACTACCTGATCCTCCGCGAGCGTGACATCCATGCGGTGGCGTCACCGCGCCTCGACGGCGCCGGTACCGGTCTCTATCTCTGAGCGACCGCGTCACCCAGGTGCTGACGCTGCGCGGTCGATACGGTTCCCGGCCGTGAGTGACGCGCCGACCTCGGAGTTCGACCTGGCAACCGTTGATCGGCTGCTCAGCACGACACGCGCTGTGCGCAAGCGGCTCGATCTCGAGCGGGCGGTCTCGCGTGAGGTGATCCTCGAGTGCCTGCGGCTGGCCGTGCAGGCGCCAACCGGCACCAACTCCGAGTCGTGGCGGTGGCTGGTCGTGACCGATCCTGGCATCCGGTCCCAGTTGGCCGATCTCTACCGTCATCCGGACGCCCACGGCGAGATCGTGAGCAAGGCGCCGGCGGTTCCCGATTCGCCCGCCCAGCGCCGCGTGCAGGAGTCGGCCGCCTACCTGACCGACCGCATGGACGAGGTACCGGTGCTGGTGGTGCCGTGCGTCCAGGATGCCGGCGGCGCCGCCGGATGGCCGCCGTCGATCTATCCGGCGGTGTGGAGCTTCATCCTGGCGTTGCGCAGCCGGGGCCTCGGCACGGTGCTCACGACCAGGCACCTCTTCCGCAAGGACGAGGCGGCCACGATCCTCGGCATCCCCGACGGGTTCGTCCAGGCGTGCATGCTCCCCGTCGCCTACTACACGGGCGAGAGCTTCAAGCCGGCGGGGCGGCGACCGATCGAGGAGGTCACGTTCTTCGATCGGTGGGGCCAGCCGTAGCCATGCAGAAGCGTCGGGTTGTGGTGGCCCACGTCATCGTGGCCGTCGTCCTGCTGGTGATCGTCGTGTTGCTGCCGGTCGGCCTGGTGAGCGTCGTGGCCGACCTGCATTCGGCCAAGGTCGCCCACCACGAGCTGACCCCCCGCAACGACCCCGAGGGGGTGCACGCCGACATCTATCTCGAGGTGGTCGGGCTCAACGAGTGGGAGGGCACCGCCTCGATCAGGGTGTCGGCAGAGCAGTCGTGCGGGCGTACCTGTCCCTGGAGCGACCGCTACGTGTTCACGTCCGTGTTCGGTGACGGCAACGACATCGCGTCGAGTCGTCCCGGATCCGAGATCGTGGAGCTCGAACGCACCGCGCCGGACGTGACCAAGGTGATCAAGCTGCCCGTGTTCGGCGATCCCATCCGCTATCCGTTCGACCGCTACCGGCTCGGCCTCGGCATCGAGATCGACCGGGTGCAGCCGGACGGATCGACCACGACGTTGACGCGGGCGCAGGCGCACGACTACGCGTGGATCACCCTCCAGAGCCGCATCCCGCGTGGTACGTCGAGCGCGCCGCACGCCATCCCCCTCGACAGGGTCTCGCCCCGGGTCCAGCCGGAGACCATGGTGACCATTCAGCAGCTGACCTTTGGTCGCCCCGCGTATCTCCAGATCCTCTCGCTCCTCCTCGTGCTGCTGGTGGCAGCGGCTGCCTGCTTCGCCGTCTTCATGCGCCCGCTCGATCAGCTCGTCATCAACTCCGGCGCACTCGTCCTCGGTGTCTGGGGCGTGCGGTCGATCCTCTTGGGTACGAGCGTTCCCGGCCTCACCGAAGTCGACATCGCCCTCCTCATCGTCATCCTCTTCCTGCTGGTGGCCATCGCGTTCCGCACGTTGTGGCTGATCGAGGCGGACTCACCGATCCGCATCATCCGCAGGAACGCGCAGCCGAAGGCCGACGGCTGATCAGCTGAGCGACAGTCGAGCGCCGGCCGGGTTCACGCGGGTCGTGTTGGTCGACTGCACGAACGCCTCGCCCTCGACTGCCGAGGAGGTGTTGTCGCAGCCGCCGTCGGCCTTGGCCTGGTAGCTGGTCCGTACCGCGCTGACGGGCACGTGTTCCCCGGCGGCCGTGACGACCTCGAGATCCGACCAGCGCACCGCCACCGCGGGCGCATCACAAGCCGCGAACACCTCGCACCACACCATCGGCCCGTGGAGCCGGTCGCCGGGCGCGTCGAGCGTGCGGATCTTGGTGCCGTCCACCCAGCCGGCCCACCCCTCGGTGTCCCGCGTGATGCGCAGGCGATGCGCACGCCCTTCGTCCCAGTCGAAGTCCCGCGTGTTCGGGTTGCCGAACGAGCTGGGCAGTGGCGAGGTGCTGCCGCCGAGCTCGCCGCCGTGACCGGCGTAGCCGCCCCAGTTGACGTGGCGCCGGCGCGCCGGGGCGTCGGCACCCCACTGGAGGCCGATGTGGGCGCCGCCGCCGTCGGAGAACGATGCCTGGAGAGCCCAGAAGTAGAGGGCATCGACCATCGGGGCGCGGGGGACGACGATGGTCGCCGCCACCTCGATCAATGGCGCTGGCGTGGGCACCTCCCACAAGAGGTGGAGGGAGGACGCGCCGTTCGACGATGCCGGCGGCCCACTGACCCGGGGCCCGAGCCCGAGCCGGCCGAGGAGTCGCTGGGCCCGGGTCGGCTCCGTCACTCGGCCGTCGGTGCCTGACTGCGGCCGAGCGCGATGCCGGAGACGTAGGTGCGGAGGCCCTGCTGGCCGTGCCGCATCATCAGCTCGTGGTTGCCCCGGAACACCGGCCTCGCCACCGGGGCGAGCACCTGGAGCAGTCGCTTGGTGGCGACCACCTCTTCGTCGAAGATGGCCAGGGTGCCCGCGCCCTCGGCGGTGATCGTCCAGCGCGAGAAGCCGTCGAGGTCGCCAGACAGGTTCGCCTCGAGGATCCCGCCCTGGCGATCGCGCACCGCTTGGCTGCTGGTGAACACCAGGTCGTAGGGAAGCGTGGCCCGGCAGCGGACCTCGGCGGTCTGGTCGTCGAGCTGGGTGACCTTGCGGATCTCGCGCCACCAGTCGGGATACCGCCGGAGCTCCTCGAGGGCCAGGTAGACGTCGTCGGGCGGAGCGTCGATGCGCCACTCGGAGCGGAACACGTAGAAGTTGCGGTCGTCCCGGGCCGATGATCGGCGAGCCGGCTCGCTCATCGTGGGGCCCGCGCGACCATGAGGATCCGGGGATAGGCGTAGAGGTACGGCGACCGCTGGCCGATGCGGTCGAGCAGCGCCTCGCGATAGCGCTCGAGGTAGGCATCGAACTCCTCGGCGGTGACCGCTTCCTTGATGCGGAGCAGGGCGGTGCCCTTCATCCACTCGACCACGTCGCCGGACGATGGCAGGTGGTGGAGGAAGACCTGCAGGCGGACGTGGATCTCGTCGAGGCCCAGCTCGTCGAGGATCTCCGCGTAGCGCTCCGGCTTCTGCACGGTCACGTGGACGTCGTCAGCAGCGATGATCCCGAGCTGGTCGGCGACCTCGAGCATGACGGTGTGCGACGGGTGTTCGCCGTTGGCCGGCACCTGCACCGCCAGCTGCCCACCCGGTGCGAGGGCGGCCGCCCATCGGCTGAGGACCGCCTGGTGGTCGGTCGCCCACTGGAGCGACGCGCTGGCGTGGACGACGTCCCAGGTGGAGCCGGCGCCGTCGAAGGTCGCCAGGTCGCCCATCTCGAACCGCAGGCCGTCGCCAGCGAGGGGCGTGGCCCGTTCGAGCATCGCCGGGGACCGGTCGATCCCCAGCGTCTCGCCGGCCCGCAGCCGCTCATGGAGCTCTCTGGTCAGCTCACCGGGGCCGCACCCGAGGTCGGCGACCCGCCCGCCGTCGACCGGCTCGAGCAGGGAGACGAGCACGTCGAAGGGCTGGCGCCGCTCGGCGGCGAACCGGCGGTACAGGTCGGGGTTCCAATCGGTCATGTGAGTGGCAAGCCCTACCATGGCTGGATGCCGATCGCCACCCCCATTGCCGCGACCGACGACGAGCTGGCCCTCGTGGCCTACGACGAACGGGGCCTGGCCCCCGCCATCGTGCAGGAGCAGGGCTCCGGCAAGGTGCTCATGATGGCCTGGGTGAATGCCGAGACCCTGCGGGAGTCGCTGGCGTCGGGACGGACGGTGTTCTGGAGCCGGTCCCGCCAGGAGGTCTGGCGCAAGGGCGACACCTCGGGCGACCGGCAGTGGATCCGCGAGGCCTACTACGACTGTGACAGCGACGTCGTCCTGTTCGTCGTCGAGCAGGAGGGCGGGGGGGCTTGCCACACCGGTGCCCATTCCTGCTTCTACCGTGCCTTCGGTGCATCCGAGTAGGGAGGAGTTCCGCGCGCTCGCCCGTACCCACACCGTGGTGCCGGTGTGGCGGGAGCTGCTCGCCGACCTGACGACGCCCGTCGCCGCCTTCCTCCGGGTGGTGGGCGACGAGCCGGGCTTCCTGCTCGAGTCGGTGGAGCACGGTGAGCGCTGGGGCCGGTGGTCGTTCGTCGGTCGCCGCCCTGCCGTCACCTTCGTCGCCCGCGGTGGCCACATCTAGGCCGACACCACCGTCGACCCCGGCATACGGCTCGACGCCGGCGTGCTCGCCTGCCTCGAGGACGTCCTCCATCACTACCGCGCCCCGTCGCTGCCCGAGTTGCCCCCGCTGTACAGCGGGGTGCTCGGCTACCTCGGCTACGACGTCGTGCGCGAGGTCGAGCGGCTCCCTGACGTTCCCGAGGACCAGCTCGGTGTGCCCGACGCCGTGCTGTCGGTGATCTCCGAGCTGGCCGCCTACGACCACTGGCGCCAGCGGGTCGTGTTGATCGCCAACGCCTGGTGCCCCGCCGGCGCGACCGACGCCGAGCTCGACCTCGCCTACGACGACGCTTCCGGTCGGCTCGAGTCGCTGGCCGAGGCCGGGACCCGGGCGATCGACGAGCCGGCGGTCGAGCCGCCCGACCGGGCCGAGCCGCTGCCCGAGGTCACCTCGACGATGGGTGGCGGTGCCTACCAACGGGCCGTGGCGGTCGCCAAGGAGCACATCCTCGCCGGCGACGTCTTCCAGGTCGTGCTCGCCCAGCGGTTCGACCTCGAGCTCGATGCCGATCCGTTCGACGTCTACCGCGTGCTGCGCCAGGTCAACCCCAGCCCGTACATGTACTTCCTCCGTCATCCCGACGTCACCCTGGTGGGTTCGTCGCCGGAGCCGATGGTGCAGCTGCTCGACAACCGGGTGATCTCCCGCCCGATTGCCGGGACCCGCAAGCGGGGCGCCACCGAGGAGGCCGACCGGCGGATGGCGGCCGAGCTGCTCGAGCATCCCAAGGAGCGGGCCGAGCACGTCATGCTCGTCGACCTGGCCCGCAACGACGTGGGCCGCGTCGTCGACTTCGGCACGGTGACCGTCGACGAGCTGATGACCCTGGAGCGCTACAGCCACGTGATGCACCTGACCTCCCAGGTGTCCGGCGAGCTGCGGGCCGGCCGGACGCCCGTCGACGTGCTGCGCGCCACGCTGCCCGCGGGCACGGTGTCCGGCGCCCCCAAGGTGCGGGCCATGGAGATCATCGACGAGCTGGAGCCGGCCAAGCGGGGCCCCTATGCCGGTGTTGTCGGCTACCTCGACTTCTCCGGCAACCTCGACACCGCCATCGCCATCCGCACCATGGTCATCGCCGGTGGCCGGGCGTCGGTCCAGGCGGGCGCCGGCATCGTGGCCGACAGCGATCCCGACGACGAGGACCTCGAGTGCCGCAACAAGGCGGCAGCCCTGTTGGCGGCGGTGCCCGCGGCCCGCCGGATGACGGCCAAGCGCAAGTCGTGAGCCCGGTCGGGGCGATCGAGCTGGCGCGCGACGTGGCTCTGGCGAAGGGCCCCGACGCCGTCAGCTACCTGCAGGGCCAGCTCAGCCAGGATGTCGAGGCCTTGAGCGTCGGTGACAGCGCCTTCTCGCTGTTGCTCCAGCCCCAGGGAAAGATCGACGCCTTCCTGCGGGTGACGAGGGTCGGCGACGACGAGCTCGCCCTCGATGTCGACGCCGGGTTCGGCGAGCCCATGCTGGCCAGGCTCCGGCGGTTCCTCCTGCGCGTGAAGGTCGAGCTGACGCTCGTCGACTGGACCGTGGTCGCGATACGAGGTGCCGATGCTGCAGTGCCCGCCGGCAGGTGGCGGGTGCGGCCGGAGACGCCGGGCGTCGATGGCTTCGACGTCATCGGCCCGGGCGCCGCTGTTCCCGGAGATGTACCGGTGATCGATCCGGCCGCCTACGAGGCACTTCGGATCCGCACGGGTGTGCCGCGCATGGGCAGCGAGCTCGACGAGTCGACGATCCCGGCCACCGCTGGCATCGTCGACCGCACCGTCTCGTTCACCAAGGGCTGTTACACCGGCCAGGAGCTGGTGGCCCGTATCGACTCGCGAGGCGACCGGGTGCCGACCCGATTGCGTGGCGTGCTCGGTGACGTGCCGGTTGGTGCCGCACTGTCGCGTGACGGTCGTGACGTGGGCCGGGTGACCAGCGCCGCCGCTGGCGTGGCGCTCGCCTACGTCCGCCGCGAGGTCGAGCCCCCGGCCGACCTGCTCGCCACCTGGCAGGGCGGGAAGGCGCCCGTCGCCGTCCGTGCCCTCCCGCTCGACGAGGCATGAAGCCCCGAGCCCGAACCCGTCGCGGGTTCGCGGGGGTGGCCGTCGTGTTGGTGCTGCTGGCCGCGGGGTGCGGATCGAAGGTGCCGCTGGCGATGAAGCCGCTGCCGAAACCCAAGGACGTGCCCCTCGAGTCGGTGACGACGGCCCCGCCGGCCGACCTGGCCGAGACCAAGCTGCCCGCCGCCAGGGGCACCACGTCCACCGTCGTGGTGCTGGGGCCCGGCCCGCTCACGCTCACGGGGAGGGTCGACGGCCCCGACGGCGTCGTCCCGGGCGCGTCGGTCCGCGTCGAGCGGGTGGTCGGCGGTGTGGCGAGCGGCGCCGACCTGATCACCGGTCCCGACGGCACGTGGGTGCTGCCCAACGTCCTCGGCGGCCGTTACCGGGTACGGGCATGGCAGGCGCCCGCGCTGGCGATGGAACGGGCCAAGGTGTTCTTCGTCGGCACGTCGCTCGCCGCCCCGATCGTGCTGCGGGTCGACCGCTACCAGGGCCGCACCGTCGACGAGGCGATGGCGCCGAGCCCACCGCCGCTCGGTCAGCCGGTCGAGCTGCGCGTCCGGGTGAGCACTCGTGCCGTTGCCGGCAACGGCAGGGTCTCGGCAGCGCCGGCCCCCGGCGTGCAGATCAGCCTGGCCGGCTCGGGCCAGTGGCAGTCGGACTCGCCGGTGACCACCTTCACCGGTGACGACGGCGTGGCCGTCTGGCAGGTCCGCTGCCAGGCGCCCGGGAAGCAGCCGTTGAGCGTGGTCCTCGACGGTGTCGATGCGGTGGCGCTCGACGTCGGCGACTGCATCGACTACTCGACGACGACCACCAGCTCCACCACGCCGACCGCGACCACGTCGAGCACGTCGACCACCTCGACCACCGTGAAGCGGAGTCGGTGACGGAACCGTTGCGCAGCCCGTATGACGTGCTGGGGGTGGGGGCCGACGCCGGCACCGCCGAGATCCGCCGGGCCTACGTCGCGCTGGCCCGGCGGTTCCACCCCGATCACGTCGATCCCCACTCGGAGGGCGCGGCCGAAGCCGGTCGCCGGATGCAGGAGATCAACGAGGCGTGGGAGGTCCTGGGCGATGCCGCCCGGCGGCGCCGGTTCGATGCCAGCCAGCGCCGCCCGTTCCGGCCGTTCGCACCCGATGACCCTGATGAGCCCGATCCTCGCTTGGCGCCCGACGTTCCCTATCGGGCCGTCGTCGCCCCGAGCCCGGGGCGACGAGCGGTGACGATGGCGCCCGTGCTGCTGCTCGCCAGCGCGGTCACCGTTGGCTCGTTGGGGATCACCCTCGGCTACGGCGGGCTGGTGACGGTGGCCGTCGCGCTGTTCTCACTGGCCTGCGCCGGCTTCGTCGCCGTCCCCTTGTTGGCCCTGGGTCGAGCGAGTCGCGACGAGGGCTGAGCGGCCAGGAACAACACCGTGAGCCGGTCGATCGGCCTCTACCCTGCTCCGGTGGCCACCTACCTCGACGGGATCGTTGCTGCCCACCGGGCAGCCGCGGCGAGCGACGGCCGCTCGATCGAGGAGCTGCTGGCGTGGACCGCGGGCCTCGCCCCGACGCGAGGCTTCGCCCAGGCGCTGCGGGGTGGCGGGCTGTCGGTGATCGCCGAGATCAAGCGCCGCTCCCCGTCGAAGGGCGATCTGGCGCCTGACCTGGTGCCCGACCAGCTGGCTGCCGCCTACGAGGCGGGGGGTGCCGCCTGCCTGTCGGTGCTCACCGACGTCGAGTTCTTCGGCGGTTCGGCCGACGACCTGCGCGCTGCCCGCCGGGGGTGCGGCCTACCGATCCTGCGCAAGGACTTCACGGTCGACGAGCGCGATGTCGTCGGGGCCCGCACCATGGGCGCCGACGCCGTCCTCCTGATCGTGGCCGCCCTCGACGACGACGAGCTGCGGCGCTTCCTCGCCCGTGCCGACGCGCTCGGTCTCGACGCCCTCGTCGAGATCCACGACGAGGACGAGCTGGGCCGGGCGCTCGCCGCCGGGGCGCGCCTGGTCGGCGTCAACCAGCGTGATCTCACCACCTTCGCCGTCGACCACGAGCTGGCTGCTCGGCTGCGGCCGTTGATGCCTGACGACGTGAT
>Ga0136846_1212997_pt1 | contig 11244 bp, 10 predicted proteins | sample HopSoiMetagenom2_FD_96841 | JGI IMG/M metagenome (GOLD analysis project Ga0136846, IMG submission 96841) | Grasslands soil microbial communities from Hopland, California, USA - 2 Assembly 2016 (version 4) | ecosystem: Environmental > Terrestrial > Soil > Grasslands | place: USA: Hopland... | reverse complement strand
TTCGCCTCGATCATCGACGCGCTGGGCGGGCTGACCGTGGACGTCGGGCCCGAACCGCTGCCGGTCGGCGGCATCACGCCCACGGGGCGCCACGTGAAGCCCGACCGCTACATCCCCGCGGGCGTGCAGCACCTCGACGGTGAGGACACGTTGGCGGTCGCCCGGTCGCGGACGAACAGCGACGACTACACGCGGATGGGCCGCCAGCGCTGCCTGCTGCAGTACGTCCTGCAGCAGAAGAGCCCGGCGAACCTGTTGACGAACTTCCAGGGCGTGGCCGCGGCCACCACGGACAGCGTGTCGACCAACATCCCGCGGCAGGTCCTCCCGGCGCTGGTCAAGGTGGCCGACAGTGCCGGAACCGTGGCGCTGGAGAGCGTGTCCTTCGACCCGAACCTGGCCGACCCGAACGAGCCGGACGGCCGGTTCGACACCTCGCGTCCGGACGTCGCCTTCATGAAGAAGGTCGTGCGCGACACCATCGCCGGGCCGGCGGCGACGGCCGCCCCCGCACCCCCAACCACGGCCCCGACGAGCGCCGCGAAGTCGGCCTCCGGGTCCACCCGGGGCCGCGCCGCGACCGACGACGACACCGCCCCGACGGGCCGTCCGGCGCCGACGAAAGGCGCCACCTCGCTCGCCCAGTCGTGCTGAACAGGTGTAGACCACCGGTCTGCGACACACCCGACCGGGGGCTGTCCGCGGGGCGTGATGCGAATCTGTCAGGCTCTGCGGGGAAGATGACCTGCGGTGACGCCCACCCGGGGCGCTCACAGGAAGGGAGACGAATCATGGCTCTGCCCACGCTGACCCCCGAACAGCGCCAGGAGGCCCTCAAGAAGGCCGCCGCGGCTCGGACGGCGCGGAAGGAACTGCGCGACGCCATCGCGCGCGGCGACGAGACGATCCCGGCCGTGCTCGGGCGCGCGAAGACGGACGCGGTGGTCGGCAAGACCAAGGTCGCCGACCTGCTCAAGAGCCTGCCCGGCTACGGCCCCGCCAAGGTGACGGCGCTGCTGGAGCAGACCGGCATCGACGCGTCGCGTCGCGCCGCGGGCCTGGGCGACCGGCAGAAGCAGGCCCTGCTCGACGCCCTGGCGTAGTACGGCACCGGCCTTCGCCGGGGAGCCGCGTCCGTGCACGGTCCACGTGTGCACGGACGCGGCTCCGGGCACTCCCGGCGCCGTGAACAGCACCGATCGAGAGGGCAGCGGATGAGGATCGACGAATCGGGCACGGACATCCTGGACTCCGCGAACCCCGCGGACGTCGCGGAACAGCAGGCCGAGCTCGACGACTCAGGGCTCGACGACCCGGGGCTCGACGACAGCCCCACGTCCGACAGGGACCTCCCGCTGGAGGCCGACCCTGCGGACGTCGCCGAACAGGACGCCGCCGTCCCCTACGACGACGACGAGCGCTGACCGCGCGCGCTCAGCGGCGATCGCCGTCGCGGGCAGGTGTCCGCGCGGCCGCAGGCTCGCGCTGGCCTGGCGTCCGGGGCAGGAAACGGCCCGTGCGCGCGGCGTACGCGTCGTAGGCCTCGCCGTGCCGCCGGGCGAGCCCGGGCTCACGCACGGCACGGACCTGGACGTGCACCGCCACCACCACCAGCACGGCGGCCAGCACGCCCAGCAGCGTCGGCACCATCAGCAGCAGCCCGGCGGTGGCCACGACGATGCCGGTCAACCCCGGGTTCCTGATGCGGGCGTGCAGGCCGCGGGTCGCCGTCACCTGATCCGCGCCCCTCGCCTGCAGCGCCACGCGTGAGTGCTGCGCGGCGAGCAGCAGCGCGGTACCGAGCAGGACGACCGCCGCCCCGCCCGCGACCCAGCCCGGTTCGTCGAACAGCGCGATCGGCTGGACGACGTCCGTGGCCACCAGCAGCGGCGCCCCCAGGCCGAGCAGCAGGGCGACGCCGAACAGCACTCGCGCCCACCAGGCCGGGGTGCCCGCGCGCCTCGTCGGGCGACCGCTCGTGGCCCCCGCCCGCCGCATGCGACTGCGCCCGAACACGCCCAGCAGCATCGCGACGAGCCCGAGGCCGAGCGCGATCCAGCCGGCGAGGTGGTGGTCGAGCACCCGTGCGAGCGCCTCGGTCGGCGAGACCCCGTTGATCTGGGCGAGGGCGTCGACGAGCAGCCACACGCCGAAGATGAAGAACAGACCGGACGCGCCGAACTTGATGGCCCGTTCCGGGAGGTGCCTGCCGAGCTGGCGGCCGACCACGATGGCCAGGGCGTCCGCCGCGACCATGCCGAGCGTCGAGCCCAACCAGGTGCCGAACCAGCCGTACTGCGTGGCGAGGGTGATCGTGGCGAGCATCGTCTTGTCGCCCAGCTCGGCCAGGAAGAACGCGACCGAAGCCGCGACCACCGCCGACCCCGTCGAGCGCTCGGCCTTGGACTGCTCGTCGTCGGTGAGCGTGTCGCCGCGCAGGGTCCAGGCGCCGAACCCGAGGAACGCGACGGCCGCCACCAGCGCGATCCAGCCGGTCGGCAGCGCCGCACCGAGGCCGTAGCCGACCGCGACGGACACCGCGTGCACGACGGCCGTGGCGATGGTGATGCCGATCAGCACCGGGAGAGCCCGGTAGCGGGTGGCGAAGGTGAGCGCCATGAGCTGGGACTTGTCGCCCAGTTCGGCGACGAACACCACACCGAAGCTGACCGCGAACGCGATCAGAAAGCCGTTCATGTCGGGGGCTCCTATCCGATGACCGGACCGGGAGTCTCCGATCCGGTACGCGCGGGCGAACCAGACCGAAGGTCTCGCTCGCCCGACCGGAATCGGGCCGTGCGGCCGGGCTTGCGCCAGTGTGTCGACCGCAGCGTTGGGAGCTACTCCCCCTCGTTGCCACCACGATAGCGGGCCCATGACAGGGCCGTCCCGCCAGGACGACGCACCTCACAGCAGAGCCTCGGCCGACTGACGTCGAACTCCCAGCGGTGTCACAGGTTCCTCCCAGGCTCCGGGCGCAGGGTGGACTCATGACTGACGAGCAGCGCGACGGCGGCCGGTACGACGAGCAGGGCCCGGTCGGCCCGGGCGCCGCTCCCGGTTCGACGGCCCCCGGTGCCGAACATCCCGGGGCAGGAGTTCCCGGGGCCGGACACCCTGCCTCGGGATTCCCCGGGGCGGGCCATCCCGGCCCGGGGCATCCCGGCGCCGGCTCGTACGGCTCCTACGGTTCCCCCGCCTACGGCGGATACGGCGCGGCCCCCGGGTGGGGCGGCACCGCGACGGCCGAGCGGCCCGCCGATCCCTACCCCACCGTCACGCTGCCCACCGAGAAGCCCCGGCGCAGCCGCGGGATGACCGGGGTGGTCGCCGCCGCGCTGATCGCCGGACTGGTCGGCGGCGGAGCCGGCTTCGGTGGCGCCTACGCGCTGCTCGACAACTCCGCGCGGATCAGCGCGAGCACCCCGGCGCTCGGGTCGGTGCCCGCGACCGGCGGCACCGCGCCCGCCTCGAACGGCACCGTTGCCGGCGCCGCCGCTGCGGCCATGCCGAGCACCGTCGACATCCGCGTGGTGACCTCGCAGGGGGTCGCCGAGGGCAGCGGGGTCATCCTCACCGCGGACGGCGCGGTCCTCACCAACAATCACGTCGTCGCCAGTTCGGGCGGCACCATCACCGTCACGCTGGCCGACGGCTCCGAGCACACCGCGACGGTCGTGGGCACCTCCCCCAGCTACGACCTCGCCGTGCTGCGCATGCAGAACGTCTCCGGGCTGACCGCTGCGACGCTCGGCAAGAGCGCCGACCTCCAGGTCGGCCAGCAGGTGGTGGCGATCGGCTCGCCGCAGGGCCTGACCGGCACCGTCACCTCGGGCATCGTCAGCGCGCTCAACCGCACGGTCGGTGTGCAGGGCGAAGACGGCTCGGCGGTCGTCTACAACGGCCTGCAGACCGACGCGCCGATCAACCAGGGCAACTCCGGCGGCCCGCTGGTGAACCTCGACGGACAGGTCATCGGCATCAACTCGGCGATCGCGACCGCCGGGCAGAGCAGCGGCAGCATCGGCCTGGGCTTCACGATCCCGATCGACCAGGCCCGTCGCGTCGCCCAGGAGATCCTCGACACCGGCAGCGCGACCAAGCCGGTGCTCGGGGTCCAGGGCGGCCAGCAGAGCAGCCAGCAGGAGCAGGCCGCCGGCGGGGCCACGATCGCCGCGGTCCAGGACGGCTCGGCGGCCGCGACGGCGGGGCTGAAGGCGGGCGACGTCGTCACCAAGGTCGGCGACGCGCGGGTCGAGGACTTCTCGGACCTCGTGGCCCGCATCGGCTCCTACGCCCCCGGCGACAAGGTGACGCTCAGCGTCCAGAGCGGCGGCGCGGAGAAGTCGGTCGACGTGACGCTGGGTAGCACGAAGGACGAGGCCCCGACGACGAGCACCGCCCCGAGCAGCAGCAACTCGCCGTTCGGCCAGAGCCCGTTCGGGCAGCAGCAGAGCCCCTTCGGCCAGCAGCAGAACCCGTTCGGCCGCTAGATCGCCGCAGCCACCCCCGGCTGCGGCCCTCCGCAGCGTCCCCCCGCTGCGGCCCGCGAGGCCCGGTGCCAGGTGCATCGGGCCTCGCGGTGTCCGCCGGTCAGGGCGCGCGCCATTCGTCCGACGTCAGGCGCGAGCCCGCCGTCGGGCCCATCTGCAGCATCCCGCCGTCCACCGGCCACGACGCCCCGGTCACGTAGCTCGCCGCAGGCGAGGCGAGGAACGCCACCACCGCGGCGACCTCCCGGGCGTCGCCGGGACGGCCCAGCGGGACACCCGGCCGGTGCGTGCCGTGCGGGTCGTCGTCCTCCTGCCCGGTCATCGGGGTGGCGATCTCGCCGGGTGCGACGGCGTTGACAGTGATCCCGTGCTCGGCGAGCTCCAGTGCCGCCGTCCTCGTCAGCAGCCCCAGCCCGCCCTTCGCGGCGCAGTACGGTGCCGCGCCGACGCGCGGCTGGTGCTCGTGCACGCTGGTGATGTTGACGATCCGGCCGCCGCGCCCGGCCGCGATCATCCGCCGCGCCGCCCGCTGCAGGCACAGGAAGGCGCCGTCGAGGTCGGTGGCGAGGACCGTCCGCCAGGTGTCGAAGTCGATGTCGAGCAGCGGTGTGGCGGTCCCGGTGCCCGAGTTGTTCACCAGGACGTCCACGCCGCCCAGCGCGTCGGCCAGCTCGTCGATCACGTCCGCGGCGGCGGGCAGCCGGGTCAGGTCGAGCTGCCGCACCTCGGCGCGGCGCCCCAGCTCCGTGATCTCCTTCGCGGTGTCGCGGGCGCCGTCCTCGTCGGAGTGCCAGGTGACCCCCACGTCGCAGCCGGCCCGGGCCAGGGCGACGGCGGTGGCCCGGCCGATGCCGGAGTCGGAGCCGGTGACGATCGCGGTGCGGGGGAAGGTCTCGGTCATGTGGGGCCGGGTTCCCCCGCCGGCTTAGGTGAACCGGACCGGTTGCCCCGTCGACTCCAGCACCGCCATCCACAGGTCGCCACGCGCGTCGACCTGATTGCGCCTGCTCACGGCCAGTGCCATCGGCAGGTGGACGAACCGCCGCCGCCAGCGCCCGACCACCATCTCGGTGCGGCCGGACATCGCGGCGTGCACGGCGGCCTGCGACAGCCGCACGCAGTAGACGCTGTCGTAGGGGTTCGCGGGGACGCTGCGGATGGCGTAACTGGGGTCGATGTAGCGGATGGAGGTCTCGACGCCCTCCTTCTCGAAGTGCTCCACGAGCCGGGCCCGCAGGAACGGCCCGATGTCGCGCAGCTTCTTGTTCCCCGAGGCGTCGCTGCCCTCCGACTCCTCCAGCAGGTCCTGCCCCGCCCCCTCGGCCACCACGACGACGGCGTTGCCGCGCTCGGCGACCCGCTGCCGGACGTGCTCCAGCAGCCCGTGCGGCCCGTCGAGCGCGAAGGGCACCTCGGGGATCAGCACAACGTCGGCGTCGCTGCGGGCCAGCGCGGCGTAGCAGGCGATGAAGCCGGAGTGCCGTCCCATGAGGCGGACGAGCCCGACCCCGTTCGCGGTCGACTTCGCCTCCACCCTCGCCGCCCGGATCGCGTCGCTGGCCAGGCTGAAGGCCGTCTGGAAGCCGAAGCTCTGGTCGATCAGCGGGATGTCGTTGTCGATCGTCTTCGGGATGCCGACGACGGCGATCCGCAGGCCCCGCTCGGTGATCACCCGGACGATCTCCATCGCGCCGCGCATCGACCCGTCGCCGCCGATCACGAACAGCATGTTGATGTTGAGCCGCTCGAGGCAGTCGACGATCTCCTCGGGGTCCTGATGGCCGCGCGAGGTGCCCAGGACGGTGCCGCCGTCGACGGAGATGTCGCGCACCGTGGCCGGGCTCAGCTCGACGACGTCGTGCCCGTAGGACGGGACGAACCCCTGGTAGCCGTTCTTGATCCCGATGACCCGGCGCACCTTGTAGTGGTAGGTCAGGTTGCGCACGAGGCCGGCGATCACGTCGTTGAGGCCCGGGCAGAGGCCGCCGCAGGTGACGATCGCGGCGCGGGTCTTCGACGGGTCGAAGAAGATCTTCCTTCGGGGCCCGCAGGGCTCCAGGCCGGGCAGGTCCTCGACCGAGACGCCGCGCGCGGTCACGCCGTTCAGGGTGTCGTCGAGCAGCACGCGATCGGTCTCGTCGACGTAGTGCTCGGTGGTCTGGCGGTTCTCGAGCAGCGGCGCCATCGGCGAGGCGACCTTCGGGGTGCCGAGGGTCTTCACCGTCAGGTCGGGTTTCCCGATCGGCGCCTGCGCGTCCGCCCCGTCGAAGGTGCCGGCAGCGGCGGTGTTCAGTGCGGTGCTCATGTCGCCTTCCCCGATGTCGGTACCGGGGCCGCCGGGACCGCGGCCGCCCCTGGCTGTACCGATCGAGACTATGCCGGGCGAACGGCCGGGGTCTACGCCAGCCCGAGCACCCGCCGGACCGCGATCTCGATGACGACGCGCTCCGGATTGGGCCGCGGCTGCCGGTAGCGCTGCGCGTAGCGGCGCTCGGCCTCGGCGACGGGCGCCGGATCGGCGCGCACGACCGCGTCGCCCTCCAGCGTCGACCAGCGCCGCCCGTCGACCTGCTAGACCACCGCGACGCCGCGTGCGTCCGCGTTGCGGGCCTTGACGGACCCGCCGCGGCAGATGACCCGCGCGATCCCGGTCTCGACGTCGAGGGTGACGCCGACGGGCACGGCGTGGGGACTGCCGTCGGCGCGCAGGGTCACGAGCACGGCGAGATGCCGCTCGGTCCAGAACTCCCGGAACTCGTCCGACACCCCGTCCAACGTCCGCGCCACGGTGATCAGCCTGCCCGGCGGGCGCCCGCCCCGCGCGCCCGGGATGGAGCGAATGCGGCGTTCGGTACGTCTACCGCACCGAACGCCGCGTTCGGTACATCAGGGCCGGCCGTCAGGAGCGTGGGTCGCGGCGCATCGGGTGCTCCGGGGGCACCTCGACGACGACGATCCGCAGGCCGTCGGGGTCGGCGATCCACATCTCGTCCAGACCCCACGGCTCGCGGCGCGGCTCGCGCAGCACCGTCACCCCGTGGGCGGCCAGTTCGCCGTGCACGGCGGCGAGGTCGCGGACCTGCATCCACAGCTGCACGCCCGCGGCTGTCGCTCCGGTCGCCCGGCCGGAGACTTCGAGGTAGCCGCCGCCCAGGAAGAAGACCGTGCCGCCCGGGAACTCGCGGAAGACCGCGAGCCCGAGGACGTCGCGGTAGAAGGCGGTGCTGCGCGCGAGATCGGTGGGGTGGATCAGCACGCGCCCGGCGAGGACCTCCACGGCTAACGCGCGCCGATGTGCTCGAGGAGCAGCTCCGTGAGGGCTGCCGGGGCCTCGTCGGGGATCCAGTGGCTGACCCCGCGCAGCTCGACGTAGCGGAACGGCCCGTCGACGTGCCGTGCGGCCTCCTCGGCGGCGTCGCGGGTCAGCGCGGTGTCGCGGTCGCTCCACACGAAGAGGGCGGGCACCGTCGCCTGCGGGAACGCATCGCGGCGGGACAGCGGAAGCGCCCGGTACCAGGTGAGCGCGGCGGTCAGGGCGGCCGGGTCGGCGAGCCGGGCGGCGTCGCGTTCGGCGCGCTCACGGGTCTGGCCCGACCGGACGAGCATGCGGACCAGGCCGGGCGACCAGGATCGGCCGGCGGGCACGGCGAAGGCGCGCTCGGCCAGCCCGGGCACCGCGAAGGCGGCCATGTACCACGACGCGGCGAGCTGGCGGGGCCGGTGGAGCGCGGCGGACATGGCGCCAGGAGGCGGCACCGAGATCCCGGTGACGGTGTGAAGCAGCTCGGGCCGGCTGCCGGCGAGCGCCCAGGCCACGAGGGAGCCCCAGTCGTGTCCGACGACGTGCGCGCGCGGCCGCCCGGTCTCCGCCAGCGCGGCCTCGACGAACGCCACGGCGTCCGCGACCAGCTCCGTAGTGCGGTAGGCCGCACGTCCCACAGGCCGCGCGCCCGGCGAGTAGCCGCGCTGATCCGGCGCCACCGTGCGGAACCCGGCTGCGGCCAGGGCGGGGGTGACCGCGTCCCAGCAGCGCGCCGACTGCGGGAAGCCGTGCAGCAGCACCACGGGATCTCCGTCCACCGGCCCGGCCGTGGTGATGTCGAAGACCAGCCCGTCCCGCTCGACCGTCGCCGTCCCCATCCCCGCCGCCTCGTGCCCCACAGACGCATCCTGCCAAGTTCGCGCGAGTCGGTACGACGTGGCGCGCGAATGTGTCATCCGGGGTCGTTCTGCCGACGACCCCGGATGTTGCTTTCGCGCGCCCGTCGGTACCGACTCGCGCACACACTCGCGGGCGGATGTCGGACGGGTCGGCGTCGGGTGGGCTGGACGTCCGGGGAGGATGGGTCCGTGCGGGGAGTGCGATGAACGGGGGAACTGCCGTGGACGCTGGCGGCACCGGTGCCGGGCGACGTCCGTTCGAGCGGTTGGCGATCGTCAACCGCGGCGAGCCGGCGATGCGGCTCGTCAACGCCGTGCGCGAGTGGAACGCCGAGGGGCGCCCGTCGCTGCGCACGATCGCCCTGTACACCGCGGCGGACCGGCGGGCGATGTTCGTCCGCGAGGCGGACGAGGCGGTGCTGATCGGCCCCGACACCGACGGCGCCGCCACCGAGATGGGGCCCAACCCCTACCTGGACCTCCCCGGCCTCGCCCGCGCCCTGCGCGCCTGCCGGGCCGACGCCGTGTGGCCCGGCTGGGGCTTCGTCAGCGAGCGGGCCGAGTTCGCGGAGCTGTGCCGCGACCTGGGGATCGTCTTCGTCGGCCCCTCCCCCGAGGTCATGCGCGCCCTCGGCGACAAGATCGGCTCCAAGCTGCTCGCCACCCGGGTCGGCGTGCCGATGGCGCCGTGGAGCGGCGGGCCGGTCGCCGATGTCGTCGCGGCCCGGGCGTCCGCGGAGGAGATCGGCTACCCGCTCATGGTCAAGGCGACCGCGGGCGGCGGTGGGCGCGGGATCCGGCTCGTCAGCCGGCCCGAGGAGCTCGACGAGGCGTTCACGCGCGCGTCCGCCGAGGGCGCGCGGACCGCGGGCGACGCCACCGTCTTCCTCGAGCGCGCACTGCGCGGCGGGCGGCACGTCGAGGTGCAGGTCGTCGCCGACGCGGCGGGCGACGTGTGGACGCTGGGCGTGCGCGACTGCACCGTGCAGCGGCGCAACCAGAAGGTGCTCGAGGAGTCGGCCTCCGTCGCGCTCGACTCCGCGCAGGAGGATCTGCTGCGCACGTCCGCGGCCGAGCTCGTCCGCGCCGCCGGGTACGTCAACGCCGGCACCGTGGAGTTCCTCTACGACCCGCGCGAGCGGCAGCTGTCGTTCCTCGAGGTCAACACCCGCCTGCAGGTGGAGCACCCGGTCACCGAGGCGACCACCGGCGTCGACATCGTCAAGCTGCAGCTGCACGTCGCGATGGGCGGGCGGCTCGCCGACATCGCCGCGACCACGCCGCCTGCACACGGGCACGCGATCGAGGCCCGCCTGACGGCCGAGGACCCCGAGCAGGGGTTCGCCCCCGCCCCCGGCCTGATCGAGCACCTCGTGCTGCCCGGCGGCCCGGGCGTGCGCGTGGACACCGGGGTCGCCGCGGGCGACACGATCCCGCCGCAGTTCGACTCGATGATCGCCAAGGTGATCGCCTGGGGCCGCGACCGCGACGAGGCGCGGGGCCGTCTCGCCCGCGCGTTGCGCCAGACGTCCGTGGTGATCGACGGCGGCACCACCAACAAGGCGTTCCTGCTCGACCTGCTCGACCGGCCGCAGGTGCGGACCGGCGAGGTCGACACCGGCTGGCTGGACCGGCTGATGGCCGAGGGCTACCGGCCGCCGCGGCGGCTGGACGTGGCGCTGCTCGCCGTCGCCGTCGAGGCGGAGGACGAGCACGCGGCGAGGCAGCGCGAGCAGCTGTTCGCCTCCGCGGAGCGCGGTCGTCCGGAGGTCGGTTACGAGACGTGGCACCAGATCGACGTGCGGGCGGCGGGCGACGCCTACCGCCTGCGCGTGGCCCAGACCCGGGGCAACCGCTACCGGGTGGAGCTCGAGGGTGTGCGGGTCGACGTCACCGCCGAGCGGATCGGCCGCTTCGAGCGGCGCCTGACGGTGGCGGGCCGGACGTACGCGGTGCTGGTCGCGCCGCAGGGACCCGACTACGTCGTGGAGGTCGACGGGGCCGTCCACCGGATCTCCGGCGGGGAGGCCGGGCTGGTCCGCGCGCCCGCCCCGGCGATGGTCGTGGCGATCCCGGTCGCGGCGGGCGACACGGTGGCGGCAGGCGACACCCTGGCCGTCGTCGAGAGCATGAAGCTGGAGACGGCGCTGCGGGCGCCGTTCGCCGGCCGGGTCCGCGAGGTGCTGGTCGCGGTGAACACGCAGGTGGAGGGCGGCACGACGCTGCTGCGTCTCGAGCCGGCCGGTGACGCGGCCCCGGCGAGCGCGGTGGCCGAGGAGCGGGTCGGACTGGCCGCGCTGGCGACGGCGGATGCGGCCGCGTCGCGCGCGTCGTCGTCGGACGCGGCGGCGGACACGCTGGCGGCGCTGCGGTCCCTCGTCCTCGGCTACGACATCGACGAGGCCGACGCCCGCGAGCTGCCGCGGGCACTGTCCGCGGCCCGCGCTGCGCTGCCTGACGACGACCCGGACGTGCTCGCCGGCGAGCTCGCGATCATGCAGATCTTCGCGGACCTGTCGGCGTTGTCGCGCAACCGACGCGGTCCCGAGGTGGAGGAGGCGCAGCCCGAGGGCGTCCCGGAGGCCGACAG
>Ga0136846_1242046_pt1 | contig 11249 bp, 8 predicted proteins | sample HopSoiMetagenom2_FD_96841 | JGI IMG/M metagenome (GOLD analysis project Ga0136846, IMG submission 96841) | Grasslands soil microbial communities from Hopland, California, USA - 2 Assembly 2016 (version 4) | ecosystem: Environmental > Terrestrial > Soil > Grasslands | place: USA: Hopland... | reverse complement strand
GCCGTCGTGCAGGGCGTCACCGAGCTGTTCCCGATCTCCAGCCTGGGGCACTCGGTGCTCGTCCCGGCGTGGTTCGGCGGCAGCTGGCAGACGCTCGTCACCCAGTCATCCCAGGGGACGAGCGAGAAGTCCTTCTACCTGGCCTACATCGTCGCACTGCACGTCGCCACGACACTGGCGCTGCTGTGGTTCTTCCGCGCGGACTGGATCCGCATCATCAAGGGGTTCTTCCGCACCGTGGGCGACGTCGTGCGCACGCGCAGCCTGCCGGAGGACGACGCCGACGCGAGGCTGGCGTGGCTGGTCATCATCGCGACGATCCCCGTCGGCATCACCGGGCTCGCGCTGGAGCACACCTTCCGCACGATCTTCGCAAAGCCGCTTGCCGCGAGCATCTTCCTGCTCCTCAACGGCCTGATCCTGTTCGCGGGCGAGCGCTTCCGCCGGCGTGCGTCGATCGCCGCCGACGAGGCCGAGGCCGAGGCGTTCGCGCAGGCGCAGGCCGGCGGCACCGGCGGGCGCAGCGCGCCGGAGATCGCGCTCGCCGCCGCCTCGGACGTGCGACTCTCCCACGTCACCCTCGGCGACAGCCTGCTGATCGGCCTGCTGCAGGTCGCCGCGCTGCTGCCGGGCATCAGCCGTTCGGGCATCACGATGGTCGGCGGGCTCTGGCGCGGCCTCAGCCACGAGGACGCCGCGCGGTTCGCCTTCCTGCTCGCCACCCCGGTGATCCTGGCGGCCGGCGTCCTTAAGCTCCCCACCCTCGCCGGCTCGGCGGGCGACCACATCCACGGCCAAGTCGCCGTCGGGTTCGTGATCTGCGGCATCACCGCCTATCTCTCGATCCGCTTCCTCGTGCGCTACTTCGAGACGCGCACGCTGACGCCGTTCGCGATCTACAGCCTGATCTTCGGGCTGGTCAGCACCGTGCACTTCGCCTGAGCGCACGATGACCGTAACGGCCGAGCGCGCCAGCGTCGTGCGCGACGTTGGCGCTGTCGCCTTGGACAATCTCGATAGCGCTGCCGCGGCTCGGTCCTCGCGGCCGGCGCTGTCGCAACGAGGCAGCTCCGACACTCATTCCCGGATCGGTTCTAACCGCTCCTCGGGCTCGAAGCGACAGCCAGCAGTCCGAGCGAGCGCAACCCGGTATCGAGTGGCGCCGATACTCGGAGTTCGTCCAGCGAACCCGAGGAGGGGTCATGTCCGAGCTGCTGCTCGATCGTGCCGGTCGACGCCGATCGCCGGCGACGCTGCCGGGATTTCACGCCGGCCACGCTCCAGGCAACAAGGGTCTGCGCTACCCGGCCGACCCGCCGAAGATCGAGGAGATCATCGCCGTCATGCGTACCGCCGGCGACGGAGCTCAGGGCCGGCGGCTACGCGGATTGATCGTGATCATGTGGCGCGTGGGACTGCGCATCCAGGAGGCGCTCGCCCTTGCCGAGGGCGACCTCGATCATCGCCGCGGCTCGCTTCTCGTTCGGCGCGGCAAGGGCAGGCGCCGTCGCGAGGTCGGCATGGACGCCTGGGCCTGGCAACAACGTCAGCCGTGGCTTGAGATGCGCCGCGAGCTCCCGGTCGGTCCCCTGCTGTGCGTCATCCACGGCACGACCCGCCGGCGCCATTGGTCGCCCGCCGCGGCACGCGCCGAGCTCCGGCGCACCGCCGCTGCGGCAGGAGTGCGACGCCGCTTCTCGCCGCACCAGCTCCGGCACGCGCACGCCGTCGAGATGGCTCGCGAAGGCGTCCCGCTGGTCGTCATCCAACGCCAACTCGGACACAGCAACCTCGCATCACCTCCGTCTACCTCCAAGGAATCGACAGCGGCGAGATCATCGAAACGGTCCACGCCCGACGCGCGCCGATGGTCCCCGTCAGCACATCGTTGCGGCTCTGATCGGCCGCGAGTGCGGCGCTGCTCGTCGCGCATTGCGATAGCGACGGCGTCCGAATACTCCTCGCTGAGGACCCCACGCCGGCCGACATCGTGCCTATGCAGCGCGCTCATTGGGCCGAGCTGCGTAGCGCTTTCTGCTGGTCGTCTGAGGCGAGCATCTGGTTGGCGTGGACCGAGCGGCCTGGTTGCCCATGGGAGCGGGAACTCAGTCCGCCTGCGCGGCGACCACGGGCACGTCCAGCTCGACCTCGAAGTCCAACGAGACCACGGGGCACGAGAAGGGCGAGTCGACGGCGCGCGAGGAGGCCGAGGGCTCGGGGCAGGAGTTCGGAGGCCAAGAACGGCGATCGCGGCCCCGACGGCGACGGGGACGAACACGGCGGCCCCGGGGACGGTGGGTTCAAGCCCAACAAAGACCCGGCGCACGAGAAGGCCGAGAGCGCGCAGCGCGAGGCCGAGGAGCACTCCCAGTCTCAGGGCGGCGGGAGCTGCACACCGACTCCGTCCACGAGCGGCTCGAGCCAGCAGTAGACCCGCTGACCCGCGTGCGCCGCCCGTCGGGGCGGCGCGCGAGCCGGTGTCTTCACGAATGCGGCACGACCAGTAGGGGGCAGCGCGACGAGTGCGCTAGGTTGCGCGCGACGTCGCCGAGCAGCAGCCACCGCACCAGTGAGTGCTGCCGCGAGCCGATGACCAGTAGGTCGACGGTGCCCGCCAGCGCGGCCAGCGCGCGGTCCGGCCGGCCCTCCATGGCGGCGCCGTGGACACCGGGGATCTCGGCCATCCGCCGTGCGGCGGCGGCGGCCTTCCAGCCCATGCCGCTGGCGGCCGACTCCCAGTTAGACGGCCCCACGACGGTGGTCGCGTGCACCTCGGCGTCCAGCGCCCAGGCCAGGCCGCGCGCGGCGTCGAGCACGACGCGCCCGGCACGGTCGTGGACGAACCCGACGCCGATCGTGCGGATCGCCGGCCGGCGCGTCGCGTAGCCTGCGGGCGCCACGGCAACCGCGCACGGCAGCTCGCGGAGCGCGGCGCGCGCGTGGTGATGAGCCCCGACGGCCAGCAGGTCCGCGCCCCGCTCCTCGACCAGCCGGTGGAACTCCGCGGGGACGTCCACCTGGGCGATCGCGACGTCCTCGGAGCTCGCCAGCGCCTCGGCCAGCGCTGCGGCATCCTGGCCTCCCCCGTGACCGTCGACTGCGACGAGGATGCTGTTGAACTCGGCGTACATCTCGCTCGCCGCGCCCAGCGTATACCTCGCGGGGAGCGCCTCAGGTGGTTTCGGAGGCGGGCGTGCTGCGCACCTCCGTTGCGTCGCGCCGGGTGAGCGACAGGTAGATCACGAGCACCAGGATGCAGCCCAAGAAGATGTAGCTCGTCCCGGTCGTGCCGAGCCCGAGACCGCCGTACTTGGGGTTGTTCTGGGACATCCAGTCGCCGATCGAGGCGCCGAGCGGCCGGGTGAGGATATAGGCCAGCCAAAACGCGAGCACGGCGTTGAGCTTGAACACGAAGTAGGCCGCGGTGACGGCCGCGATCATGCCGCCGAAGATGAGGATCGAGGGTCCGTAGCCGAGGCTCAGCTTCTCGGCGGAGAGGTCGCCGGCGGCCGTGCCGAGCGCGAACGTGAAGAGGATCGCCAGCCAGTAGAACGCCTCGCGGCGGGTGGTGAAGATCGTGTGGATCGAGAGCGTGCGCTCGGACGCGTACCAGGCGCCGAACACGATCGCGAGGGCGATCGCGAAGACGGTCGTGCTCGTGGTCAGCGCCACGTTGTAGCGGTCGGTCAGGTTGTCGGTGATGAGCGTGCCGAACACGCTGATCACGACCACCACCGCCCAGTAGACGCCGGGCACGTAACGCGGCAGGCGGAACTGCACGACCAGCAGCACGATCAGCAGCGCGCCGGTGACGTAAGTGGTTTTCGTGAGCCCGAACCCGAGGTTGTCGTTGAGATAGTCCGCCGCGGTCTCCCCGACCGTGGTGCACATGATCTTGATGAGCCAGAAGAAGAGGGTGACCTCGGGGACCTTGTTGAGCATCCGCCGCCCGCGCGAGGCGCCCTCGGGTCGCCTCGGATGCCGCGGCGCGGCCTCCTTGAAGCGGCCCTCCGGGAGCACGGACATCACCGGCAGCCCGAGATGCGAGGCGCGGTGCGGCAGATCCACGTGCAGCCAGCCCTCGATGTGGTGCGGCGTCGTCGCGATGATGAGCTCGTCGAACGGCTCGTCGTGCAGCGTCTCCTCGATCGCGTCCATGGGGTCGTGCCGGACGGAGACGAAGCCGCCGACGCGACCGCCCACCGCCACCTCGATCGGCGGCAGCGCCTCGGCGAGCACGCGGCGGGCGTCGTCGGCCTTGCTATGGCGCTCGGGGTGCCGAGGATGCCACTCGGCCGGGGCGGGGTTCGGCACGAGCACGCGGACGTGGACCGGGCCCCGCGCGACGCGCGCGCGGATCGCCGCCAGCAGCTCGGGCGTGGCGGCGGTCCTGTCAGTGACCACGAGAACTCGGGCGCGACCCGGAGAGGACACCCGGGCACCTTCGCGCAGCGAACCTGACGGCTTCCTGATTACGCGAACGCGACGAGGCCGGACTGGTAGGCCATGACCACGAGCTGCACACGGTCGCGAGCGCCGAACTTATGGAGGATGCGCGAGACGTGCGTCTTGGCGGTCAGCGGGCTGAGCTTGAGCGCCTCCGCGATCTCGTGGTTGCTCCGGCCCAGCGCGACGAGCCTGAGCACCTCGTGCTCGCGCGTCGTCAGCTCGTCGATCCCGGGAATCGGCGGGGCCGCCGGGCGCGCTCGAGGCGCGCGACGTAGGCGGCGATCAGGCGGCGGGTGATGCTCGGCGCCAGGAACGACTCGCCGCCAGCCACGACCCGGACGGCGGTCAGCTTCTCCCGCCAAGGACACATCCGTCGCGCCCGATCCCGCCGGTCGCCGCTCCGTTCAGGCTTGCTGTTTCGATTTGGCTCGTCAGTGACGTCCGACGCGAGGTGCAGGGTCCGCGATCGGCGGCGAGCTGACTCTCTTTCAGGCTGTCGGCCGTTGGGCCTGACCACCTTTCGCTGTGTCGCTCGTCGCCGGGCTCGTTTCGCAGCGACAGATTTGCCTCGTCGATCCGCCGGAGGCCCTTAAAAAACGCCTTTGTGGCGGTCGGCGATCTCGGTCGAGCCGCATCTGAGAATTTACGCGACAGCGGTCGTGGCCGCGCGCGGCCGGCGGTGAGGAGTGAGAATCCTAGGGCCCGGGTTGACGCCGTCGAGGCTTGGTGCGCGGAGAGCCCGTGCGACAGCGTGGCGTGGGGACCTGTGGAAGTGTTGATTGCTGCTTCGAGCGCGTAGGCCAGACTCATCCTGGGAGGTCCCCTCCGGGCGATCGGCAACCGGCCGTCGTGAAGGGAGCGGGCGATGGATGTGGTGGTTCAGCGGTGCGCGGGGCTTGATGTGCACCGCGACAACGTCGTGGCGACGGTGCGCGTGCCTGGCACCGGCCGACGCCGAGTCGAGCAGCAGACCCGGACATTCAGCGCGACGCTGGCGGGGCTGTCGGCGCTCGCCTCGTGGCTGGGCGAGTTCGGGGTCACGCTGGTCGGCATGGAGGCGACGGGCGTGTACTGGAAGACCGTCTTTCATGCGCTCGAAGATCGCTTCGAGTGCTGGCTCTTGAACGCGCATCACCTGCGCAACGTCCCCGGGCGCAAGACCGACGTCAAGGACTCCGAATGGATCTGCCAGCTCGTCCAGCACGGGCTGGTGCGACCGAGCTTCGTGCCGCCGCCGGAGATCCGCCGGCTGCGTGATCTGACCCGGCTGCGCAAGGCCCAGGCCAACGAGCGCGCTCGCACGATCCAGCGGCTGGAGAAGGTCCTCCAAGACGCGGGGATCAAGCTCTCAAGCGTCGCCTCGACCACCTACTCGAAGTCGGCACGAGCGATGCTCGACGCGCTGCTGGGCGGCATCAATGACCCCGAGGAGCTCGCCGAGCTCGCGAAGGCCCGCATGCGCCAGAAGATCCCACAGCTGCGCGAAGCGCTCGCCAGCCGCTTCCAGATCGAACACCACGGGGTGATGGTCGCCCAGCTGCTCGCGCACATCGACACACTCGACGCCGCGATCGCCAACCTCAGCGACCGGGGCGCGGCCGTCCTGACGGCGCATCAGGAGCTGATCGAGCTGCTGTGCACGATCCCCGGCGTGCATGTCCACGCCGCCCAAGTGCTGATCGCCGAATGCGGCCTGGACATGACGCGCTTTCCGACCGTCGAGCACTTCACCTCCTGGGCGGGCGCCTGCCCCGGACACCACGAATCAGCCGGGCGTCGACGCTCGGGTCGCACCCGACCCGGGCCGCGATGGCTGACTGACGTGCTCACCGAGTGCGCCCGCGCCGCCGTGCGCACCAAAGGCACCTACGTCGCCGCGCACTATGTCCAGTTGCGCGGACGTCGCGGCGAACCGATCGCGCTCGGCGCGATCCGCCACGACCTGCTCGTCGCCTACTACCACGTCGTCCGCGACCACGTCACCTACCGCGACCTCGGACCCGACTGGCAACACAAGCGCTACTCGCCCGAACACCGGGCCCGCCGGCTGCAACGCCAGCTTGAAGCGCTCGGCTACAAGGTCAACCTCGAACAACCCGAACCCGCTAACCGCCACATCCGCGGACCCTCGACAGCCGGCCGACCCGCTGGCCGGATCGCCCCTGCCCGAACCGCGTGCAACCTCGGGGATTCACAGGCCAGCCTCAGGCGGAAGCGACAGTGAGCGGGACGGCCGCAACGCGCCGTCGCGACCACGCGAAGGCGAGAGCGCAGGCCGCGAGTGGTCACACCGGGCGGCTGATCAGGGCCCCCACGCTCTGCCCCATGCACGCGCCGAGGACGAGATCCGGATTCTTCAACGGCGAGAGCCCCGCGACTTCTCCGAGGAGCAGTACGAGCGCGACTGGTCCGACCGCGTGCAGCCCGAGCAGCTCAGCGTGACGGGACGGCGCGGGCTCGGCATGTCTTTGGAGCCCGCGTTGCGGTGCCGCTCAGCAGAGCATCGTGCGGAGTGCGGACGGGCACGCTGCCGGGGCGGCGATCGGGACCTGGGTCCGTGCGCTGGCCGCGCGAGCCAGGCCGACAGCGGTCGCGCGCGCCCTCAGGGTCAGGCGACCGCCGGCGGCGGGCACCGCGGCGACGTCGATGCTGACGGCGCGCCCGCGCGCGAGCCGACGGATATTCCGGCAGCGGGCGCGCCCATAGGCGGAGGTGGCCGGCGCGCGCAGTCCGGTCACGTCGGTCGGTCGCAGCGCGCACAGCCGCACCGACCGCGCGCCGCGTGGGCCGGCCCCGATCACGCTGACGCGGTAGCTGAGCAGCGAGCCGACGCGCCCTCGCGACGGTGCGCTGATGCTCAGCCGCAGGTGCGGCTCGGGTCCGGCGACGGTCAGCGGCGCCAGGCCGGTGTTGTTGGTGGTGTTGGACTCCTCCGTCCGCGAGGAGGCCAGCACGACGCTGTTCAGCGGCGCCACCACCCCGATCCGGGCGCGCGAACGGACGGTGACCTCGGCGCCGGGTGTGAGCGTGCCCAGCGCGCAGCGCACGGGACGCTGGTGCGTGCAGCGGCCCCGCGACGTGGTGATCGACACGACGCGCGCGACGGCATTCGCGTCGCGCGCCCGAAACTGCGGCAGCTCGCGTAGCACCGTTCCAACGGCCGCAACCGCGCCGCGGTTGCGCACCCGCGTGAGCGTGCGAACCGTGCCGCCGACGAGGAGTCGGCGGGGGCGGATGGTGTGCGTCACGGCGAGATCGGCGGCCGGCTCGCCGGGGGGACCGCCGATCAGGTCGGGCCCGGATGGCGGGCGCGGGGCGCCGGGCGGCAGCGTCGGCTGCTCGCCCCCGCGTCGGGGTACCACCACGCCGCCGCCCGTGTAGCTGTTCAGGACCGCGACCGCCTCGTGCTGGCCGGTCAGGATCTCGACGGGGTTGTGGCTGACGGTGGCGGTGCCGCCGAGCGGGTCCGGCTCTGAGATCGTGTAGACGATGCCGCCGACCACCTGACCCAAACGGGCGCTGCCCGGTTGATAGCCGCCGAGCGCGTCGAACGTCACCGACTCGCCCGGACCGAATTGCGCCGACCGGGTCAGCCGCCCGTCGCCGCCGCTGAGCCGAACCGTCCACGGGCCCGGCGGCGCCTCGCCCGTCGTGAGCTTGGTGACCGTGATCTCGCCGGCGCAGGGCTGGTCGGTGCCCGCCACCGGCCCGAGCGTGATCCCCTCAGCGGTCGCGCGGATCGCGCTGTGGGCGCCGCCTCCACGGACGTTGAAGAACTGGTCGCGTCCGGCGCGTGCCACGAAGTCGCCGAAGCCGGGCCCACCGAGGTCGTCCCAGTGGACGGCGGCGGCATCGGTCCCCACGTTACGCAAGCGCAGCGCGAGGTTGCCGAACGGATCCACGCACAGCGCCCTGAGCTCGAACTGGTGCGACGGAGGTACGCGAGGGCAGACCGCCAGTGGGGTGCTGGTGATCAGCCACTCGCCGCCCGGCACCGACTTCGCGATGAGCTGTCCTTCGAGCTGGGGGTGGTCCGCGCCGCTGACGTCTGCGTTGGGCGCCAGGATCAGGCCCTGCCACGCGACCCCGCGGGTGACGTTCAGTGCGGTGGCGCGCGGCAGGTTCCAGATCAGCCGGTCGGCCGCGCCCGCCGGCGTGACGGTGAGTCCTGCCGGCGCGATCGTCAGGTCCGTGATCGTGTCGACGGTGATCAAGGCGCTGGCGTCCGGGTCGGGCAGCTCGACGGCGATGCTGCTCACATTCGTCGCGGAACCGCCGACCTCGGCCGCGCCCACGCGGAACACATTCAGGCCCGGCGAGCTGCCGCGAAACGTCAGCGTGCCATTGCCGAACGTGACCTGCGCGCCGGGGGTCTGCGGGAGCTCGCTCCAGCGGTCCGAGAGCAGCCCGAGCGCCAGGAACTCGTCGTTGAAGCTGAACGGCGCGGGCAGGCGGTTGCGTGGCGGGCTGACGGTGAAGTTCGAAGCCACCGACAGGACGGCGGCGTAGCGAACGCCGCCGTCGACCCTGCCGCCGAGTCCGAGGGTTCTGCCCGCGCTCAGGCTGGCGCCGGTGATGATTGTGGGAGGCTCGTCGCCGGGGCCGGGACGCACGACTGCACCGTCGAGCGTGACGGTGCTGCCGGCGGCGATGCGGCCCGTGATCGCCGTGCCGCCCACCCGGGCGGCCGTGAACTTGCCGTGCGAGAAGACCGCGAAGGGTTCCGCCGCGCCGAGCGAGAAGCACGCGGCGGTGACAGCCGTGGGCGGTGGCGCGGCGACCGGTCCGGCCGGGCGCGCCAGCGCGCAGCCGACCGCCACTGCGCCAGCCGCGCACGCAAACAACCCCGCCCGACGTGCCATCCACCTACGCTACGCGGCCGCTCGCCGATCGGTCAAGCCCCACGCCCCAGGCGTTGACGCGAGCGCCGACGCCAGGGCCCCCGACCGGGCGGGGCTTTCACCAACGGGGACATGCCCGATGGCGGAAGTACCGGCGGGCGCTGAGATCACTCTCAGAGCGGACAACACCCAGGAAGGCTTCGCCGCTCCACGTCGCCCGCCGTTGCATAGGCAGAGGACCGGATTGGAGAGGATAAAGGGCAACGACCTGCACTTGGACTTCGCGCGAAGAGCAGCGGCGCGGACAAGCGGCGAGTGTGCCCAGTTTCGACGATCTGAGGACGTTGGATCGTTCGAGAGGAGGCTTCCAGCGCCCTGGGTCAGCGGCGGTCGAGGCGCGAGACTAGTCGTCGATCAACTCGCTGACTCGCTGCAAGGCGGGATGCCGGCGCCCTTCGGAGATCCGGTCGGCGAGCTCTTCGCGGATGTCGCCGAGGATCTTGCCGAAGCTGTCCTCGGTCGTGACCGGAGCCGGCTCTCTGTCAGCGTCGCGGGCGGCCTCGCGTGCGGCGCGCCGCGCGCGCTCGCGGGCGGCCTGCGCTTCACGCAGCTCACGCTCGAGCGTCGCCATCCGCTCCTTGATGGACTCGGCGGCTTCCGCCGCCCGATGCGGTCGAGCCGGCCGCGGACGCGCGCGCAGGTCCTCGTATGCCTCCTGGATCTCCGCGAACCGCCGCGCGGACTGTTCCGAACCGCCGTTGCGGTCGGGATGGTGCAGCTTGACCAGTCGCCGGTACGCGTCATGCTATTCCTCGGACGACGTTCCCGGCGACACCCCGAGGACGCGGTACGGATCGCGACGCACTTGATCAACCTAACCGAGTGCTGCGGACGCCCGCCCGGAGTGCCGGACCAGCAGCGGGGCGCCGGCGCGCCTGACGACACGGCGGACCGGCGCCTGAGACGCGCCGAAATTGTCCAGCTTTTCGACGCCAGGGGCACAACGGTCAAGCGGTCAGCAGCGCGTCACCTCGCCGCTCCCTTCACGAATGCGCTAGCGCCAGCCACTCCGCGGCGCCTCCGGTGTCGCTTGTGCCTGGTATGGAAGTCACAAGCGCCGCCGAGCGACATATCACGCGGTGCGGTGTGGTGGGGGCCTGGCGCATAGCGGAGATGATCTCCACGACGGTGGTGGATCAGCGGGATACCTGCGGCCCGCGTTGCGCGGCGGGCGGCCGGAGTGAAGGCCCGGCATCGTCGCCGGCGATCGACGACGGCCGGCATCGAGCAGCACGTTGGACATGAGACGCTCCTGACGATCGGGAGCGTTGAGCGTGGTCCGCCGCTCGGCATGGAAGTCGGCGCTGGGCCGCCGGTCTACGCCGAAGGTCCGGCTTAGACGCGGTGGGAGTCCTCGATACGAGTAGGACTCCGAGCGGTTCCCATCAGACGCTCAGGCTTCTCTAGGCGTCCTCGCAGGGAGGGCAGCGACATTGACGTTGTCCCTTCCCTCCATCAAGGAGCAGCACCCATGGCAACACTTCGATCCAAGCTCGTGACGGCCGCGGCCGTTGGAGCGGCGGCAGTCGGCGGCGCGGGCATCGCCAACGCTGCCTCGTCTACCACCACGTCGTCCTCGGCCTCTGCGACGCCCACCGCGGCCCAACAGCACAGCGCTGGCCGGCACACCGTCAACGGGAAGACCGAGAAGGCGCTGACCGGCGACGTGGCCGCCAAGGTCAAGGCCGCTGCGCTCGCCAAGGTGGCTGGCACGGTCGAGCGCGTCGAGACCAACGTCGACGGCAGCGCGCCCTACGAGGCGCACATCACGAAGTCCGACGGCACCTCCGTCGAGGTGCAGGTCAACAGCGACTACACCGTCGCCGCCGTCAACACCATGGGCGGCCATCACTAGCCGTCCCGCAGCGTCCAGCGCGCAGCCCGTCGCATCGATGCGCG
>Ga0136846_1232069_pt1 | contig 11249 bp, 10 predicted proteins | sample HopSoiMetagenom2_FD_96841 | JGI IMG/M metagenome (GOLD analysis project Ga0136846, IMG submission 96841) | Grasslands soil microbial communities from Hopland, California, USA - 2 Assembly 2016 (version 4) | ecosystem: Environmental > Terrestrial > Soil > Grasslands | place: USA: Hopland... | reverse complement strand
TGGGACGCCATGCGGCCGGACACGGTGCACGTCTCCGCCACCCCCGGCCCCTGGGAGATGGAGCGCACCGGCGGCGTCTTCGCCGAGCAGGTGATCCGCCCCACCGGCCTGATCGACCCGCCGGTCGAAATCCGCCCGGTCTCCTCGGGCAATTTCAGCCAGGTCGACGACGTCATCGACCAGGTGCGCCAGACCACCGCCAAGGGCTACCGCTGCCTGATCACGGTGCTGACCAAGAAGATGGCCGAGGACCTCACGGAGTACATGCACGAGCAGGGGCTGCGCGTGCGCTACATGCACTCCGACGTGGACACCCTGGAGCGGATCGAGATCATCCGCGACCTGCGCCTGGGGGCCTTCGACGTGCTGGTGGGCATCAACCTGCTGCGCGAAGGCCTGGACATCCCCGAGTGCGGGCTGGTGGCTATCCTGGACGCGGACAAGGAGGGTTTCCTGCGCTCGGAGACCTCGCTCATCCAGACCATCGGCCGCGCCGCCCGGAACGTCGACGGCCGGGTGATCCTCTATGCCGACAGCGTCACGGGCTCCATGGAACGGGCCATGGCCGAGACCGCCCGCCGGCGCGAGAAGCAGGAGGCCTACAACCTCGAGCACGGGATCACGCCGGAAAGCATCAAGTCCACGATCAAGGACATCCTGGCCAGTCCCTACGAGAAGGACCGGGTCACCGTCCCCGTGGGCGTCGCCGAGAACGGCAAGCCCTTCATGGGCGACAATTTCAAGACCACGCTCAAGGACCTCGAGACCCGCATGCGCGAGGCCGCCGCCAACCTCGAGTTCGAGGAGGCCGCCCGCCTGCGCGACGAGGTCAAGCGCCTGAAGCTGCTGGACCTGGAGTTCGCCGCCGACGCCCTGGCTGGCCAGGGCGAGACCGGCGACAAGGGCGCGGTGAAGCAGATCCGCGCCGAGGTCCGGGCGGAGAAGGCCGAGGAGATGCGCAAGATGCGCGGGCGGCGCCGGAAGGGGCCCTGAACCCCGCCGCTATTCGAACACGTCGCCCAGGGTCTCGGGGCGCCCGCCGCGCCGGTCGTAGATGCTGACGATGACGCCCTGGTTGACCAGCGACATCAGGGTTGCAGCCAGGGTCAGGGCCAGGACCATCGCGGTCGGCTGAGCCTGCGGATTCATCCGCAGCACGACCGCGCCATAGATGCTGATCGCCGCCACGGGCAGGCCCAGCAGGATCATCGACAGGACCAGGCTGCGCAGGGTCCGGCGCATCATGCGCCAGGCCCGAGCTGGCGTCATGTCGGCGCGGCCGGCGATGATCCCCACCGGCCAGAGCGCCAGCTTGCCCAGGGCGTAGATCCCCGCGATGTACAGGACCAGGCCGACCAGGTAGCGGCCGATGGCGAACTGGCCGCCGATCATCGAGCCGGTCAGCAGCATGCTCACGGCCGTGAGGCTGACCTGGCCCACGACCAGAAGCCCGGCGGCGTAGAGGGCGGTCCGGTCCAGCCGCCACCATCCCTCGCTACCGCGCAGCAGCAGCCGCAGCCCGAGCACGGCCGCGAGCGTTCCGGAGAGGATCAGCAGCAGCTGGTAGGCGATGGAGGCCGACGCCAGCGGTTGCGTCAGCACCGCGAGCCCCGCCGCCCGCGCGCCCAGCTGCGCCGCCGCCGCGACGATGCCGTAGACGGCCCAGATCCCCCAGAATACGGGGCCTGCCGCCACCGTGCGGGCGACGCCTTCGCGCACCAGGTCCGCCGGGCTCAGCCACGGCGGGCGCCGCGCGCCCATGACATTCTCGACCATTCGGATTCTCCCCCTTAGTCCCAAGTCCAGCAGGCCAGCGCGCCGCGGTCAACAGCTGCGCGAAGTCCGCCGGACCGCAACCGGGCCGGGCCATTGCGGCTTGACAGGCGGCCCCCCGCCGCCAAGCTCGGGCGCATGTCAGCCCGCCTTATCGCGCTCGCGCTCGCCCTGGCCGTCACCGCCCTTCCGGCGGGCGCCGAAACGCCCGCGGCCGAGCCCCTGACCGTCACCAACGCCTCCGCGCGCCTGGCCGAATGCGCGCTGGTGGTCGATGGCCACACCCGCACCATGCTGAAGCTGCACGTGGGCAAGAGCTGGAGCGATAGCTTTCGCCCGAACCAGGACCTGCGCCTCGTCTGCGAGCGCTCCCGGAAGCTGTTCTTCGGCCCGCTCAAGGCCGGGTCGACTTACCGCCTCGTCGGCGACGGCCGCTGGCTGGAGTTGGCTGACGGGCCTGCGGAGTAACCTTACCCATGCATTTCTCCCGTTTCGGCATCGAAATCATGCCCGCGGTTAACTACACACCGTGGCGCTGAATCCCCACCTATCCCCTCAACAGGCTTAACTGGCGCCGTTCATGCGGATGTCAGGGAACCTGTGCTGTCTCAGGACGTAACATCCTGGACGACAAGGTAGGCCTGGGAACGATCCGCCGGGGATCGTGGGCCGTACATAACCTTGGGTTTGGGGAATTGAGGTACGTAAAGATGTCTCCGTCTCCGTCTCTCAGCGTGGTCGCTGACAACGATCTGAAGTCTATCTCGCCGAAGAACGAAACCGTCGCCGAGCGCGTGCGCCGCCTGCAGGCCGAAGCCAAGCAATTGGCCAAGGACCACGTGAGGTCGCTCACCGCCGCCATGGTCGACCTGGAACAGCTCGCCGCCGAAATCGCCGAGGGCGGCGAAGCCTACGCCCCGGGGATCCGCGACGTGGCCCGCCGCCTGGTCGAGGACCTGGACGCCCGCGTCCAGACCCTGGAAGCCATCGCCGCGCGCACCTGAGCCGGCCCGGGGCGACACCTCCGCCCCGACCGAGCGACGGACCGCGCGCGCGAGGCCGCGCCCTGGCGCGCCCCGTGGGGCAACGCGCTCCGTGCCGGAACGCACCCTCCGCCCGCCGCCGCGCACGCCCGGCGGTTAACCGCGCCGCTCAACCCTACCGGCGACTGGTTCAATCTGAGACTGTGCCGGAACTGGACACGGCTGGGTCGTCCCGAGCGACGTGACGCAGCCACGCCCCTACCCCACCAGGTCCCCGAATTCCTGGCTGCGTCGCAGCCAGGCGGCGGCGTAGCCGCAGATGGGGGTGATCTTCAGGCCCTTGGCGCGGGCGTCGGCCGAGAGCGCCGCCATCAGCCGGCCGCTGGCCCCCGTGCCGCGCAGGTCCGGCGGGGCGTAGACGTAGTCGATGTAGAGCTGGTCGCCCGTCCGGCGGTAGTCGGCGTAGCTGGTCAGCCCCGCCTCATCCATCTCGTAGCGCTGGCCCGTGTCGCGAAGCGCCCCTGGCTGAAGCTCGGACATGACGAACCCTCCTTCTGCGGCGTAGGCTCAAGGGTGGGGAACGCCTGCGGAGGGATCAAGATGCGCCGGATCGTCATTGTCAGCCTGGGCCTGGTGGCCGCCGCGACCTTCAGTGGTTGCAGCAAGAAGCCCGGGGTGCCGGACAAGCCCAACAGCCCCAAGCCCGTGGTGGAAGGCTCGGCGCCCGCCAAGGCCCTGGGTCCCGCCGCCCTGCCCCACCGCAAGCCGGGGCTCTGGAGCCAGACCATGGCCACCCGCGGCATGACCCAGCAGACCAAGATCTGCATCGGCCCGGACACCGAGGCCAAGGTGACGCCCTGGGGCCAAGCCATGGGCAAGAACCTCTGCAGCAAGAACGCCGTCAGCCGCACGCCGACCGGCTGGGCCTTCGAGAGCGAGTGCGACATGGGCGAGGGCGGACACATCGCCAGTCACGGCGAGGCCAGCGGCGACTTCGATGGCGGCTACACCATGAAGATCACCAGCGTCACCACCGGCTCGTCCATGGCCCAGGCCAACGGCACGCACGAGATGACCCTGCAGGCCAAGTACGAAGGGGCCTGCCCTGCCGACATGAAGTCCGGCGACATGACCATGAGCATGCCGGGCATGAGGCAGGGGATGAAGATCAACGTCGAGCAGATGGCGGCCATGCGCAAATAGGCGTGCGCGAAATTTCACGAGCCTGTCGGGATCGACGGGCCTAGCGCGTCCTCGGGGGACAAGACGCTTTCAACCGCCCCGTCCTTCGAGGAGACCCCCATGGCGACCGAGATCAAGATCGAACCGAGCTACGACCGCGAGCTCGTGTTGGCGCGCCTGGTGGACGCCTCGCCCGAGGCGCTCTACCGCTGCTGGACCGACGGCTCCACCTATCCGCAGTGGTTCTGCCCCAAGCCCTGGCGGGCGGAGTCCGAGCGGATGGAGCTGAGGCCCGGCGGCGCCAGCATGGTGACCATGTACGGCCCGGACGGCGAGGTGTTCCCCAACAACGGCGTGTTCCTGGAGGTGGTCCCGGACCGGAAGATCGTGTTCACCGACACCTACACCGAAGGCTGGGTCCCGAACCCGGACCCGATGATGACCGCGGTGATCACCTTCGAGCCCCAGGGGGGTGGCAAGACCCTGTTCGTGGCCCGCGTCGGCCACCCCACGGTGGAGAAGAAGGCCCAGCACGAGCAGATGGGCTTCCACGCCGGCTGGGGCGTGATGGTCGACCAGCTGGAAGCCGTGGCGAAGGCGCTCTGAGCACATCCCTCCCCTTTATGGGGAGGGTGGCGAGCGAGGCGAGACGGGTGGGCAATAGTCGACCGGGCTCAGCGTCCGGTCGTGGCTTCCCCACCCCGGCTTGGCTGCGCCAAGCCTGCCCCTCCCCATCAAGGGAGGGAAATCAGGCCAGCTCCACCGCCATGGCCGTGGCCTCGCCGCCGCCGATGCAGAGGCTGGCAAGGCCGCGCTTGCCGCCGCGGGCCTGCAGGGCGCTCAGCAGGGTCGCCAGGATCCGCGCGCCCGAGGCCCCGATCGGGTGGCCGAGGGCGCAGGCGCCGCCGTTCACGTTGAGTTTGCTGCGGTCGATGCCCAGGTCGCGCTCGGCGATCATCGCCACCACGGCGAAGGCCTCGTTCACTTCGAACAGGTCCACGTCCTCCACACTCCAGCCGGCGCGCTTCAGCGCCTTCTGCATGGCCGGCACGGGCGCAGTGGTGAAGAGGCCGGGCTCATGGGCGTGGGCGCCGTGGCCGGCGATGCGGGCCACGATCGTCATGCCCAGCTTGCGCGCCACGCTCTCGCGGGTCAGCACCAGGGCGGCCGCACCGTCGCTGATCGAGCTGGCATTGGCGGCGGTGATCGTGCCGTCCTTGGCGAACGCGGGCTTCAAGGTCGGGATCTTCGCCGGATCGGCCTTAAGGGGCTGCTCGTCCTTGTCCACCATGACGCTGCCCTTGCGGTCGGTGACAGTGACCGGGACGATCTCGCGGGCGAAGGCGCCGCTCTCGGTGGCCGCACGGGCCTTGGCCAGGGAGCCGATGGCGTACTCGTCCTGGGCCTCGCGGGTGAACTGGTAGCTCTTCGCCGTCTCCTCGGCGAAGCTGCCCATCAGCCGGCCCGGCTCGTAGGCGTCTTCCAGCCCGTCGAGGTACATGTGGTCGTACATGGTGTCGTGGCCGATCCGCGCGCCGCCGCGGTGCTTGGTCATCAGGTACGGCGCGCCGGTCATGCTCTCCATGCCGCCCGCCACCACCACGTCGACCGTGCCGGCCGCCAGGGCGTCATGCGCCAGGATTGCTGCCTGCATGCCCGAGCCGCACATCTTGTTGACGGTGGTGGCCGCGACCGAGGTCGGCAGGCCTGCGCCCAGGGCGGCCTGGCGCGCCGGGGCTTGGCCGAGGCCAGCCGGCAGGACGCAGCCCATCAGGATCTGCTCCACGGCGGCAGGGTCCACGCCCGCGCGCTCGACGGCGGCCTTCACAGCGGCGGCGCCGAGCTGGGTGGCCTTCACGCCGGAGAGGACGCCCTGGAACCCGCCCATGGGCGTGCGGGCGTAGCTGGCGATGACGACGGGATCGGAGGTCTGGGTCATGGGCTGGATATATTTCACCGACTGCGGAATTCCAATCTGACGCTAGGTCACGGTCTGGCGCCGCGCCAGAGCCTGTCCCGCTTTGATGGAACCATCAAAGCGGGAGGAACAGGCTCGCTATCTTAGTCGACGAGCGCGTCGCGGACCGTCCCGGCGATGAAGCCGCCGCCCAGCACCCGGGACGGCGCGTCCGGCGCATAGAGCACGCAGGCCTGGCCGGGTGCGACGCCCTCCTCGGCGGTGTCGAACAGCATGCCCGGCGCCCCGTCCACCAGGCCCAGCCGTCCGGCCACCGGCTCGCGGGTCGAGCGCACCCGCGCCAGAACCGGCCGGCCGGCCGCGCAGGCCGCCTCGATCGAGGCGAGATCGCCGATCCAGTTGGTTTCCTTCAGCGACAGGGCCCGGGTCAGCAGCGCCTCGCGCGGCCCCACGATCACCCGCCGCGCATCGGCGTCGATCCGCACCACGAACAGCGGGTCGCCCACCGCGACGTTCAGCCCGCGTCGCTGGCCGATGGTGTAGCGGGTCACGCCCTCGTGGCGGCCCAGCACCCGGCCGTCCAGGTGCACGATGTCACCCGGCTCGGCGCCGTGGGGGCGCAGCCGGTCGATGACCGTGGTGTAGCGGCCCTCGGGCACGAAGCAGATGTCCTGGCTGTCCGGCTTGTCGGCCACCGCCAGCCCCAGCTCGGCCGCCGCCGCCCGCACCGCCGGCTTCGGCAGGGCGCCCAGGGGGAAGCGCAGATAGGCCAGCTGCTCCGCCGTGGTGGCGAACAGGAAGTAGGACTGGTCGCGGGCCGGATCGGCGGCGCGGTGCAGCTCCGGCCCGGCGGGGCCGACCTCGCGGCGGACGTAGTGGCCGGTGGCCATGGCTTCGGCGCCGAGGTCGCGCGCGACGTCCAGCAGGTCGCGGAACTTGACCGTCTGGTTGCAGCGCACGCAGGGGATCGGCGTCTCGCCGCGCAGGTAGGCATCGGCGAAGTCCTCGATCACCTGCTCGCGGAACCGGCTTTCGTAGTCCAGCACATAGTGCGGGATGCCGATGCCCTCGGCGGCGGTGCGCGCGTCGTGGATGTCCTGGCCGGCGCAGCAGGCGCCCTTCTTCTGGATCGCCGCGCCGTGGTCGTAGAGCTGCAGCGTCACGCCGACCACATCGTAGCCGGCCCGCGCCAGCAGCGCCGCGGTCACCGTGGAGTCGACCCCACCCGACATCGCCGCCACGATCCGCGTCCCGGCGGGCAGGCGCACAGCCTCGCGCGCGGCCTCGATCAGGCCGTCGCCGATGCGGTCGGGCATCACCAGCGGAGCGTTCATGGCTCGCTATCTAGCGGTTCGACCGCGGTTTTTCGAGGTCAGTCCGTAAAGTTCCGGATGAACTCGACATCGGACCAGGCGGGACCCGCCTGCCGCCCGAGCCCGGTGAAGGCCGCCAGGCGCGCCGCGGTGATGCCCCGCGAGGGGATGACGATCAGGCGCTGGTCGCCGGCGCCGCGGGCCATGACCATGTCGGCGGGGACCTGGCTGTAGTCCTCCGCCACCCCGGCCGCCCCCATGCGCGGGCCGTTATGCGGCAGCCACCAGGTGAGGCCGTAGGCCGGGTTGACGGCCGAGGGGACGAACACGGCCTTGAGCGTGGCGGCATCGACGATCTGTTTGCCCTTCACCTTGCCGCCGGCCCGGATGAACTCGCCGTACTTGGCCCACTCGCGAGCCGTCAGCACCGCGCCCTGCGGCAGCAACGCGTCGCCGCCAGGCAGCCGCCGCCAGTCGCCGGGAACCAGGCCGATGGGGTCGAGGACGCGGCGCTTCAGATAGGCATAGGGATCGCCCGGCTGGCCGCTGGCCACCAGCTTGCGCCGCATCACCTCGCCGAACAGCTGGTAGGGGCCCGGGCCGTAGAGGAACGCCGTCCCCGGCTCCTCCGTGACGGGCATGGCCACCGCGCCAGCGTAGGTCGGCGGCCGGCCGACGGTGCTGGGCATGCCCGAGCTCAGCGACAGCAGCTGGCGGATCGTGACCCTGGCCTTGCGCGGATCGGCCTGCCACTCGGTGATCGTGCGGGCGACCGGCTCGTCCAGGGTGAGCAGGCCGTCCTGGACCGCGGCGGCCAGTATCGCGCCCGAGAAGCTCTTCGTGCCCGAGGCGGTCTCCATGGGATGGTCCGGCGCGCCCTCGCCGGCATAGCCCTCGCAGATCGGCTTGCCGTCCTTCAGCACCAGCACGGCGGCGCCGCGGCGGGCGGCGGAATAGGCCAGCGCCCGCTGGCAGCGTGGATCGTTCGCACCGGCCAGGGGCCTGGCGGGCGCAGGGCCTGCAGCCGGCGCATCCAACGCCAGGGCCGGCGTGGCCATGAGAGCCGCCGCGATGGCGGCCAGCATGAGACGGCGCATTCTCAAATCTCCTCCCCGACCGGAAACCTTCAGGGCTTCCACGCGCCAGGCAAGGGATTCCGCCTACTTGAGCAGGTTGATCAGGGACGAGGACTGCAGGCCCTGGAACACATAGGCCGCCGCCTGGACCGACAGCTGCGCCTGCTGCAGCGCCGCCGCGGCCGCGCCCATGTCGGCGTCGGTGATGTCGCCGATCATGCCGGTAAGCGAGTCGGTGCGGCCCCCGAGGTCGGCGCTGATGGTGTCCACGCGCTTGGCGTTGTTGCCGTTGTGGGCGGTGATGTCGGTGACGTCCGAGCGGATCTGGTCCCACGACGCCAGCTGGCCTTCGAGGAAGGTCTTCTGCGCTGCGGTCATCTGGCCCTGGAAGGGCCCGCTGCCGCCCTGGTTGAACTGCTCGAAGGTCTGCAGCTGGGTCAGGAAGGCTGTCCCGATGTCGCTCGCCAGGACGCCGGTGGTGACGCTGGTGGATTCGTCGACCTTGGCCTGGGCCTTGAAGTTGTCGTTCTTGAAGAAGTTGGCGATCACCGCCGGCGGCGTGGTCAGGTCCGACAGCTGCGTGGCGGTCACCGGACGGGTGTCCACCTGGCCGCCGGCGAAGACATACTGGCCGTTGTAGCGGGCGTTCATGTTCTCGACGGCGTCGCCCATCTGCTGCTGGATGTCCTCCACCAGGGTGTCGACGCGGCCTGACGCCAGGGCCTCGGACATGATCTCGCGGATGTTGGCGGCCGCGCTGGCGACGCCGGTCAGGGCGGTGTCCTGGGTCGAGAGCTTGTCGGCGACCTGCTTGTTCTGGTCCTGGAAGGTGACCAGCCGGGTCTGCAGCGAGCGCATCCCGGTCAGGAGCTCCGCCGACTGGGCGAAGTCCTTCAGATCCGAGCCGTTCTTGCCGGTGGAGACCTTGTTGCCGGCGTCCTGCTGCCGCTGCTGGGCGGCCAGCAGGTTGGAGAGGACGGTGGCGTAGTTGCCGGGGGTGGTGACGCGGGTGACCATGGGTTTGGCCTCAGACGATGTTCAGCAGGGTGTCGAACAGTTCCTTCGTCGCCTGGATCATGCGAGCCGAGGCGCCGAAGGCCTGTTGATAGGTGGTGAGGTTGACCAGTTCCTCATCGAGGTTGACGCCCTCGACGGACTGGCGGCGATTGGTGGCTTCGGAGGCGACGGCCTCGGCGCTGGTCTTCCTGGTCTCGGCGGCGGCGGCCGCGCGGCCGACCCCGCCCCCGAATTCCGAGGCGTAGCGCGCCACGGTCATGGTGACCTGGCCCAGGGTGCCGGCCGCCTGGAACAGCACCGGGACGTCGCCGGAGGTGGAGACGCCGAGCGCGCCCTGGCCGTCGCCCGGGCGGATCGCGACCGTGCCGATCGCCGCCGTGACGTCCAGCTTGCCCATGGACATCTTGGTGGGGTCGCCCTGCAGGATCGGGTTCACCTGGAAGCGGCTGGCGCGCGCCTCGCGCTCCTTGGTGCCCAGGCCGAACAGTTGGCTGATCGAGGGGCCGCCGGCGCCGCGCTGGGTGTTGTCGGCCACCACCGAGACCTGGGCGTTGGTGGGCGGCGCGCCCGCAAAGCTCAGCACCCCGTTGGCGTCCAGGCTGAACGCGCCGTAGAGGCCCGCGCCCGAGGCGCTGTTGTTGAGCGAATTCAAGAGGTCGCTCATGGCCGGCAAGGCCGGCACCGTCACCGCCACGTCCTGGATCGGCCGCCCGTCCGCCGTCGACAGCCGCAGGGTGATCTGGGCGCCGGGCGTGAAGCCGTGCGGGTCGGTCGCCTTGAGGCCCGTGGTGTAGTTGGTGAAGCCGGTGGTGGTGACGAGGTCGTTCAGGCCGAAGAAGTGCGAAAAGCCCTGGCCGGTCTTGCTGGACGTGCCTTCGTCGATGGCCAGGCCATTGCCGCCGGTGGCGTTGAGCGTCAGCTGGCCGTTGGCGAAGCTGGCCGAGCCATTGGCGCCCAGGGCGGTGTTGAGGTTCGTGAGGAAGTTGGCGGGCGTGAAGGCCGTCCCGGCGGCGCCGTTCACCGACATGGTCCCCGCGGTGAAGTCGATGGCCACCGTCTGCTGCATCACGCCGGCGGCGTTGACGATGGCGATGGTCGAGGTCCCGCTGAAGCCGCCGATGGCGGTCGGCAGATCCAGGCCCGTGTTGCGGCCGGTCATGGTCGCCGGCGCCGGATAGGCGGCCGAGGCGTTGCTGGCGGCGTTGAGCTGGCCCACGGCGCCGTTCACGAACTCGCCCAGCTGGTCGTAGAGCTTCGGCAGCTCCACGTCGCGCAGGTCCATGAGCCCGCGCAGCTCGCCGGAGGTGACCTGGATCGCCTCGGCGTTGGCGCTGCCGGCCGGCTGGGCGGTGATGTAGCCGGGCGTCGTAGCGCTGGAGTTGTAGGTGAGCTTGGCCGCGCCCTCGCCCGCCAGCAGCACACCCTCGGTCGAGCGCACCTCCACGCCGCCGTTCGCGCGCGGGTTCACGCGCACGTTCATGATGCCGGAGAGCTTATCCAGCAGCTGGCTCTGGATGTTCTCCGAACCGGAGGCGTCGGCATTGACCAGCTTGGCCCGGCCGATGTCGGTGTTCAGCTGGCTGATCTGTTCCAAGAGGCCGTTGGCCGTGTCGACGTCGGCGCTGACCTTGGTCTCGACGGTGTCGCCCAGCGAGACGATCTGGCTGTTGATCCGGTCCGCCTCGTTGAGGAAGTCCTGGGTGGTCGACAGGGCCTGGCCGCGCAGCAGGGTCGAGGACGGGTCGTTGGCGGAGGCCTGGAAGGCGCTGTAGATCGAGTCGAGGCGGTTGAAGAAGAAGCCGTCGCCCGAGGGGTCGCCGAACAGGCTCTGGGCATTGTCCAGGTACTGGGAGACCGCCGACCAGCGGCTGGACTCCGAGGCGGCGGTCAGCGAGGCGCCCTGCAGGTACTGATCGGTGATGCGTTTGACGCCATCGATCTTCACGCCCATGCCGACGCCGTCGACGATCAGCTGCTGCTGGTCGAC
>Ga0136846_1241519_pt1 | contig 11250 bp, 15 predicted proteins | sample HopSoiMetagenom2_FD_96841 | JGI IMG/M metagenome (GOLD analysis project Ga0136846, IMG submission 96841) | Grasslands soil microbial communities from Hopland, California, USA - 2 Assembly 2016 (version 4) | ecosystem: Environmental > Terrestrial > Soil > Grasslands | place: USA: Hopland... | reverse complement strand
CGGGATCCCGCGGACGGTGCTGTTCGAGTGCCACTCGGGCTCACAGGGCGTGATCGCCGGGGCGAACCTGGCCAACGGGAGCTGCAACTCGATCTTCCCGAAGCTCTGGCGCATCCCGAAGCGCAACAAGGACCTGGTGATGACGCGCCCCGACACCCACGGCACGCCCGTCCTGTCATCCACGCACGGCGTTTGCGCGACGCACGACGGACTGGCCGACGCCTACGACTGGGACTTCTGCTGGAAGGTCTTCGACGCGCTGCGAGACTGCGCCTACCAGCGTCGGAACTGCGCCTACGCGGTGGGCGACACGACGGCGCACCGCTCGAACGGCAGGTGGAGCGACGGCGTGCCGGTGGCGCCGCTCACGATCCAGGACAGGGCGCCGCTCAGGCCGTAGCGGGCACGAGCCGCAGGATCGGGATCGTTCGTCCCGCCTCGGCGGCGGTCTTGCGGTAGCGCGCGAACGCCGGGAGGACTCGATCGGCGAGCTCCCACAGCCTCTCCCGCTCCGTCTCGTCCACCACCGGCTGAGCTCGGAAGCTCCGGCCGGCCAGTCGCACGTCCGGGTTCGCGCGCGCGTTGTAGAACCAGGACGGGCTCTCTGGGCGGCCCGCCTGGGAGGCGATGACGATCACCTCGTCGTCGTCGTGGAAGTACACGACCGCGTTGCGCCGCGAGCGTCCGGTGCGCGCCCCGCGCGTCTCGAGCAGCGCGGTTCGCAGGAGGAGGCCGGTTCCAAGCCGGCCCCGTGTCAGCCGCATCAGGTAGGGGTCGATCCTCCACACGACGAGGCTCCACAGTCGCGTCCTCGACAGCCGGCACATGAAGCGACTGCTGACGAAGCCGACGAAGAGGCGGTACAAGGCGCTCTGGCGGGCGAGCGGGTCGACGCGGGGCAGTGGGTGAGTCGCCGCCATGGAGCTAGGCCCGCGTCGGCGTCTGCGCCGCGAACGCCTGCGCGCTCGCCAGGTCGAAGTCCCCATGGTCGCTTCCGAGCCCCTGGGCCACCAGCGCGGCTGCGGCACAGCCGAGCACGGCCGCCTCGCGGCGGTCCGCGCCCAGCGACAGGCCGCGCAGGAAGCCGGCCGAGAACGAGTCGCCGCAGCCGGTGGTGTCGAGGACCTCGTCCTCGAACGCCGGCACCTCCTCGACCCCCTCCGCGGTGACCACCACGGCGCCGTCGGGCCCGCGTGTGGCCGCCACGCATCCCACGCCTCGCTCGAGCAGGGCGCGGGAGCCCTCGACCAGATCGGCGGCGCCCGTCAGCCCGAGCACCTGCTCGTCGTTCGGCAGCAGGTAGTCCAGATGCTCGAAGGCGGGCGCGATCCAATCGAGGATCATCGCGGCCTGGTCGCCGGGGGCGAGGATGTCGGCCGAGGTGACCACGCCCTTCTCGCGCGCGAAGGACAGGATCTGAGCCGCGCTCTCGCCGCCCATGAACTCCGGCCCGCCCAGGTGCAGGTGGGTGGCGGCCGCGAGCGCGTCCCAGTCGACCGCGTCCGGGCCGTAGGCGGCGTTGGCGCCCACCACGTGGAAGGCGGGACGCGAGCCGTCCGGCCGGATCGGCAGTACGCTCGCCGACGTCTGGACGCCGTCGCGGCGCACGAGCAGCGACGTGTCGACGTCGTAGCGCTGGAGCAGCTCGATCATCACGTCGCCGAGCGCGTCGGCGCCGATCGCGCCCGCGCTGCGCACGCGGGCGCCGAGCTTGGCGAGCGTGACGGCCGTCCCGCCGGCTGAGCCGGCGGGCGTGATCCGGATCTCCTCCACGAGCGCGCCGCCCTGGCCCTCGGGGATCGCCTCGACCGGCCGCGCGAGCACGTCGATCACGTGCACGCCCATGGCGATCACGGTCATCTCACCCGTCATCGCCGGCCTTCTTCGTGGTGCCGTAGCCGCGCCGGATCGCGGCGTCGATGACCGCCTGGACCTGTTCGTCGTCCAGCACGCGCGGCGTCCCGAGCGCGGCCGCGTGGCGGTACACCGTGCAGGCCCATTCGAGCAGCAGGGAGTTCTGGACCGCGCCATCGACGTCGCCCGCCCAGGCGATCGCCCCGTGGTTGGCCATCAGGGCGGCGAGCCGCCCGTCGAGCGCGTCGAGCGTGACCTGCGCCAGCTCGGGGGTGCCGTACGTGCGGTAGGGCGCCACCCGGATCGGGCCGCCCAGCGTGAGCAGCTGGTAGTGGACCAGCGGCAGCTCGTCGAGCACGCAGGACAGCGCGGTGGCCATCGGCGCGTGCGTGTGGACCACGCCGCCCGCGCCGTAGCGCTCGTAGACGCCCAGGTGCAGCTCGAGCTCGGACGTCGCGGCCAGCTCGCCGTCGACGTGCTCTCCGCACAGGTCCACGACCGCGACCTGCTCGGCGGTGAGGTCGCCGAGCTGGGCGCCGGTTGGGGTGATCGCGACCAGGTCGCCGGCGCGCTCGCTGACGTTGCCGGCGGTGCCGACCACCAGCCCGTCCGCCGCCAGCAGCCGCGCCGCGGCGGCCACCCGCGCGCGCTCCGGGTCGAGGGTCATGCCGGGCACGCTATACGGGTACCTTGCTGGACAGGAGGTGGATGAAGTTGCCAGACCACAAGACCGGAACCCGCGAGGAGTGGCAGGCGGCGCGCGACGAGCTCGCCAAGCTCGAGGCCGAGCAGGCGCAGCTCAACGAGGAGGTCACGCGCAAGCGCCGAGAGCTCCCGTGGGTGCCCGTTGAGAAGGAGTACGTCTTCGACACCGAGGACGGCAAGAAGAGCCTCGCGGACCTGTTCGAGGGGCGCTCGCAGCTGCTGGCCTACAACATCATGTTCGGGCCCGACTACAGCAAGGGCGCGTGTCCCGGCTGCACGAGCCTGGCGGACGGGCTCGACGGCCAGCGGATCCATCTGAGCCATCGCGACGTGACGCTGATCGCGTTCTCACGCGCGCCGATCGACCGGCTGGTCGCCTACAAGCAGCGGATGGGGTGGGAGTTCCCGTACGTCTCGACCTACGAGACCGACTTCCCCTGGGACTTCCGGCTCGCCATGACCGAGCAGCAGCTGGAGGAGTTCCCCGAGGTCAAGCAGATGGTCGACGAGCCGCCCGAGTGGCTGGTGGAGTGGGGCAAGCAGATCGGCGCCGAGTTGAAGGACGGGCTGCGCGAGGGGCCCAGCTGGATCGCCTTCGCGAAGGACAACGGGACCGTCTACCACACGTATACGGTGCAGGCGCCCGACCCGTTCGTCGCCCCCTATTTCTCCTTCCTGATGGAGCGGACGCCGAAGGAGCCGCCGAGCGATCCGAGCTCGTGGCGCAAGGACGAGTACCCGGACTGATGCGCCACCCTGGCCCCGAGCGCGTAGCTCGCTCGGGGGCCAGGGCATGTGAGACAGGCTGCTAGCGGGCCGGGTGGGCCGGCGCGCCGCGACGGGTCGCGACCTCCTCGCGCGCGTCCCAGCGCGTCATCAGCGCGGTTCCGAGCTCGAGGACGCCGGCGATCACGAAGAAGCGCGTCGCGCCGCCGTGGTCGCTGAAGCCGGCGATGAACGGAAGCGCGATCAGCGCGACGCCGACTCCGAGATCCATCATGAAATGGGTGCGTAGAGGGATCAGCTTCACGAGCGACAGGCGCCAGCGAGTGGACATGCCGGTGAGGAGGACGATGACCCCGATGATGACGCTGAGCGTCGTCGCGGTGTCGTTGTCGCTGAACCCGAAGATCCAGGGTGCCGCTATCAGCAGGATCGCCGCGAACGGCTCGATCATCTGATGGGCACGGAGTGGGAGGGGACCGCGTGGCATTTGTGTCTTCCTTCTTTCTGTAGTGGACGGACTTGTCTGTCTCTTACCCGTCGGATGGGCGCGCAAGCGCCACGCCCACGCCGACAAGCGCGGCGCCGAAGGCGAGAAAGGCGAGATCCCAGCCCAATGGGGCGCCGAGGTCGTCGCGGACGTGGTGGATGCCCAGCAGCTGGTGATCGACGAGCCCTTCGACGAGGTTGAAGGCGCCCCACCCGGCGAGCACCAGGCCGATGTGGACACGCCACGGCGGCGCCAGGCGGCCGCGCCGCCACGCGGACAGGATCAGCAGCATCGCGATGGTGACGAGCACCCAGGTCGCCAGGTGGAAGAACCCGTCGGCGAGCGTGTTGGCCTCCAGGCCGGCGACGGTGTCGACCGGATGGCCGCTGGTGTCGCTGAGCATGTGATGCCACTGCAGGATCTGGTGGAGCACGATCCCATCGATGAACCCCCCGAGCCCAAGGCCCAGAACGAACGCCGGCGCCCTCGGGTGGTCCGACGTTCGCAGCACGGCCGCGCCGGTCATCGCCGCTCGACCATGGGACCGGCGAGCAGCCGGTACGGCAGCGGGGAGCGGAACATCGGCACTCGCAGGTCGTCGCGCTTGCGACAGCGCGGGCACTCTTCTCGCGGACCGAACTCCGTCCGAAGGGACAGATGGCACGCGGGACAGTTGAGGTAGACAGGGGGCGGCACGGACTACTCCTGGTTGGGCGCTTGGAGGGTCCGTGACGGCCGCTGCGATGCGGCTCGCGTCCCCGTGGACTGTCTGGGCCTTCCGGAGGCCGATTGCGCGACGCCCGGACAACCTGCCCGCTTCTACCCGACGAGTGACGCCAAAAACCGCGGACGCGGAGGTAAGAAGGAGACTCGGCCGGTAGCCAACGAGCGCATGTGGAACAAAAAGAACAGCAGCGCCCTTGCGCTTGCGGGCTTGATCGCGCTCGCCGGCGTGATCGTCGCCATCGCGACCGCCGGCGTCGGCGAGAGCCAGGCCGCCCGCGATCACGGCCACGGCGCGACGCTGCACACCAGGAAGGCCGTCGCGTTGCACGACCGTATGCGCGCCCTATGGGAGGCACACGGCTCGTGGACGCACATGGTGATCGTCAGCTTCGCCGGCAACCTGCCGAACCTGCCGGCAGAGGAGCAGGTGCTGCTCCACAACCAGGTGGACATCGGCAACGCCGTCAAGCCCTACTACGGCGCTGCCGCCGGGAACAAGCTCACGAAGCTGTTGCAGGAGCACATCAACGGGGCCGTGACCGTGCTGCATGCAGCGAAATCGGGCGACAAGGGCGCGCTCTCGCAGGCCGAAAGCGCGTGGTTCGCGAACGGTCGCGAAGTAGCCGACTTCCTGCACGCCGCCAACCCTCGGCTCCTGCCTCGGCGGGCGGCGCGCCGGATGATGGCTGTGCACCTCAACCAGGTGATCGAGCAGGCCGTCGACGAGCTCCAGGGCGACTACGCGGCCAGTGCCCGCGCATTCGGGCCGTACATCCACCACATCCTCGACATGGCCGACATGATCTCCGGCGGGATCATCCGCCAGTTCCCGAGCCGATTCCGGTAGGCGTGGGGCGCTCGCAGGTCCGGGCCCTCCGGGGTCCGGACCGACGCCGCCGGTAGCCTTCTTGGTCATGACCACCCCGCAGGAACGTGCCGAGCAGAAGCGCCAGGAGCAGCTGAAGCTGATGCGCGAGCAGGTCGACAGCGGCGAGTTGACGATCAGGAAGATGACGTCGGCCGAGCGCGCGAAGAACCCGCCGCGGCCGAGGCAGGCGAAGCCGAAGCGCGGCTAGGCCGCGAACTCCGTTACGGAGTACACGGGCTTCTGCACCAGTACCTGGTCGGACTCACCGTCCGTCGAACGGCACTCGATCATGTAGGGCGACTCGCGGCCCAGGTCGAGGATCGCCAGCACCATCCAGCCCTGCACCGGATCCGGCTTCCCCACCTCCGCTTCGAGGTCGGCGCCCCCGTGTCGAAACGAGAGTCTGAAGATGCGTGCCGCCCGCGGTGGGTGACCGATGTCGGCGGCGGTCGTCGCCACGATGGACGCATAGGCGCCCTCGGCCTCCACCCCAGAAGCACAGCCGGGGATGAAGAAGGCGCCCACGTCTACGACTCTACTCCCGTCCGCGCGCCGCTTTACCGGGTACCCTCGACAGAGCAGTCGCCACCGTCGGGTGTCGCGCTCCCTTGCGCCCCCCTGTGGTCGATCACCTTTGGGGGAGCCGCCAGGAGGCGGGCATGACCGATGGAGCAGGCTGGAAGTCCTCGAGCAGGGGCGAAGCGGCCTGGAAGGAGGAGAGGGAGCGCATCGCCTCTCGCAACGCCGAGGCCCGCAAGCAGGGCAAGAACAGGCGCGAGTCCTACGAGCAGACCCGCGACCAGGCACGCCGGGCCACCGCGGCCCGGCTCCACGCCGAGCTCTTGAAGCGCCGGCTCCCTTAGCAAGCCGGCGATGCGGCTGAGCGCCATTCGAGCCGTCGCCCGCCGTCACCCGACGGCGCTGACCGTCGCCGGGTCGCTGGCGACCGCGGCTGTGCTCGTGTGGCTGCTCTCGGGCCGCCAGGAGGAGTTCACCGAGGCGCTGTCGGGCGTCGCGCTCTGGGTGATCCTGTTGACGGCTCTGCTGCAGGCGCTGGCGCTGGTCTCGCGCAGCGAGGCCTGGCACCTCAGCATCCAGGCCGCCGGCGGGACGGTCCGGCGGCGCGTGGTCTATCGAGCCTCGAGCGCGCAGGTCGTCGGCGGCGCGCTGAACAGCCACCTCGGAGTGGCCGCTCGCATCGCCGCTCTGCGCCGTACCGCGCCGTCCGACTGCCCGCAGGTGCCGACGCTGATCGCCGCCGAGTTCCCGATCCTTGCCGTCGAGGGGATGCTCGCGGCGGGCGCCTCCTTCACCCTGGTCGGGCCGCTCGGGCTGCCCTGGTGGCTGCCGATCGCGGTGGTCGTCGTGTTCGGTTTGGCCAGTGCCGGCCTCCGGCGGCTCGCGCTGAGCACGGGTCGCGAGCTCTGGCATGGCCTGGCGGTGCTTCGCAGCCGCAACGGAGGCAGCCGGGTGATCGGCTTCGTGCTGGTGGCGGTGTTCGCGCAGATCTTCCGCAACTGGCTGCTCCTGCGCGCCGTTGGCGTGGATGCCTCCATCTTCGACGCGATCGCCGTCCTGATCGCGGTGGTCACGCTCGGGCAGCTGCCCGTGGGCCCCACCGTCGGGGCGGCCGCCGCCGTGCTCATCCTCGGCAGCGACGGGGTCGCGGCCACCGCCGCTGCGGGCGTGCTCCTGACGGTGACCGGGACGCTCGGAGGGCTCTGCTTCGCCGCGTGGGCCGGCACCGATCACGTGTGGGCGGGCGTGCGCCGGCGTCGAGAGCGGCGCCTGGAAGCGGCAGATCTGCTCTAGCCGTGGGGCGCTCCGCGGCGCGGCGCCCGGGCGGCTTGCCGGGCGTCGACTCCGGGTAGCAGGGCGAAGTCAACTTCTGAAGGCTGCACGACCACCTGTACGGGCGGGCTTGGCCAATCGGACGATCGGACGGAGAGTCAATGGCTGAGAACCTCGTGCTGGTGCGGGCCGGCAGCGCCTCGCTGCACCCGTGCTGGATCGACCGCGGGAGACCGAGGGACTGGGACCTTCGTCTGGCGCCCTACCAGGCCGTCGACCGCAGGCCCGGCCTGGCCTGCGTGGTTGGAGATGTCATTCCCGGCCCGAAGTGGTCGGGCATCCGGGCGGCCCTCGCCGAGTGGGACGGCTGGCGTGACTACGAGTACGTCTGGATGCCGGACGACGACATCTTCGCCAGCCAGGACACGATCAGCCGGATGTTCGAGGTTGCGCGCCGGGCGAACCTGGACCTCTTCGCTCCGGCGCTCCACGAGGCGTCGTACTACGCCCACTTCGACACCATGAGGAGCCACGGTTTCTTCGGCCGTCGGACCGGCTTCGTCGAGATCATGGTCCCGGGATTCAGCCGCGCCGCGATGGAACGGCTCGTGCCGACCCTCGATCTCTCGGAGACCGGGTGGGGATGGGGGCTCGACTCTGTCTGGCCGAAGCTGCTCGAGTACCGAAACGTCGGCATAGTCGACGCGACGCCGGTCGTCCACACCCGGCCCGTCGGGCGCATGCGCGACCCCGAGCTGGGCAGGCGCGTGGAAGCGGAGTCGGACAAGCTGCTTGCCGAGTACGACTGTCGCCAGAGGCACGTGACCTTCGACGGCTTCGACGAGCAGGGAGCCCCGCTCAGCCTTACTCCCGAAGTCCTGCTGGCGGGACTCGTGGACGGCTACCGGTACCTGTGGCAGCGCGACCCCAGGGTGCTCGCATGGCTGACGGACTACCAGCGGCCGGAGCCCGGCTGGCCCGAATATCCGACCGCGGGAACGCCCGACTAGCGCTCCAGGAGCATCCGCTCGAGCTGCGACCAGCAGTCCACGACGGCCTCCGCGCCCGCATCCAGCAGCTCCGACCTGCGTGCCGACTGCTCGCCCGGAGGCGTGAACACGAGGTTCCCGATGGTCGGGATCCCCGCGCCGACGGCGGATTGAACCCCCGGCACGGAGTCCTCGACCGCCAGCGCCGCACGCGCTGCCAGTCCAAGCGCCGCGAGCGCGTGCAGGTAGACGGCGGGGTCGGGCTTCGTGGTCGCGCGCGGGAGCGAGTCCTCGGCGCTGAACCGCACCTCCGGGGGGAACAGCTCTTCCAGGGCCGTGGCCCGGAAGCAGGCGTCCAGGCGCTCCAGCGCGCTGGAGCTCACGGCCGCGAGCGAGAAGCGCCGGGCGAGGCGGGTGAGCGGGTCGAGCACCCGACGATCGGGTTCCAGCAGCCGGCCGAGGTAGGCCGTGACCTCGGCCTTCTCCTCGACGACCCACGGCTCGAGCTCGTCGGGCTGCAGGCCCCGGCCGTACTCGGCGGCGATGTCCACCGCGGTCGCCCGGAAGTTGCGACCCAGCGCGCGCAACCGCAGCTGTCGGGGGGTGAAGCGGATGTCGATCGCCAGCTGCTCCAGCAGCCGGTTGGTCACCTCCGTGGAGGCGACGAACGCCGGTTCCTCCGATGGGAACAGGTTGCCGTCCGCGTCGCAGAGCAGCACCTCGACGGGTGGGCTCACAGCAGGGATGCGACCGTCGCTCGGGCGCCCTCGGCGTGCAGCGACGCGAGGGCGTCGCGGTAGGCCTGCACGAAGCGCTCGTCGTCAGGCAGGCCGTCGAAGAGCTCCCGATCCTCCAGGAAAGCAACGGGATCCTCGCGCTGTCGAAGCGCCCGCCTGGTCAGCGCCGCCGCGCGGCGGTCGACGACATCGATGGGTTGGCCTTGGTCGTCCACCCCCTCGGCATAGCGCGCCCAGCTCGCGACCACAGCGGCGCTGCGCCTGATCTCGCCGCCCGCCGCGAGCTGATCGCGGATCGCGGGGAGCACGAAGCCCGGGACGCGGTCCGAGCTGGCCTCGCAAAGCCGCGCCACCGTGTCGCGCACCGCGGAGTTGGAGAATCGCTCGATCAGCTCGGCCTGGTAGCGATCGAGGTCCACGCCCGCCACGGGCGGGAGCGTCGGCGCCACCTCCTCGCGCATGTAGCCGCGCAGGAACCGTCGAATCAGCTCGTCCTGCGCAGCCTCGTGCACGAGCTCGTAGCCGCACAGTGAAGCGAAGTACGCGAGCGCCTGGTGGCTGCCGTTGAGGAGGCGGACCTTCATCAGCTCGTAGGGCAGGACGTCGCCCACGACCTGCACCCCGGCGTCCTCGTAGGGCGGACGGCCGGCCGGGAAGTCGTCCTCGACAACCCACTGAGCGAACGGCTCGCATACGACGGGCCAGCGGTCGTCGACGCCGAAGCTTTCCCTGACCGCGGCCCTGTCGCCATCGGTCGTGATCGGCGTTATGCGATCGACCATCGTGCTGGGGAAGCTCACGTCCTCGGCGATCCACTCCGCAAGGCCGGGATCGTCGAGGCCGGCGACCGCGGTCAGCGCAGACTGTGCCACCTCGCCGTTGCCCTGGAGGTTGTCGCACGACATGACGGTGAACGGCGCGACGCCGCGTGCGCGCCGGCGTCGCAGGGCCTCGGCCATGAGGGCCCAGGTGCCTGCGCGGGGAGTCGGATCGTTCGCTACGTCGTAGCCGCCCTCGGTGATCGTGAGCGAGACGATCCGAATCGCCGGGTCCGCCATCTTCTCGATCACGGCGTCGCGGTCGTCCGGCGCGAACAGGTACTCCGCGATCGAGCCGATCACCCTAGCGGCTCGGGAGCCGTCGCCGTGCTTTTGCATCAGCGTGTAGAGACGGTCTTGGCCGGCCAGGGCATCCCGCATCGGCCGATCACGCGGCATGACGCCGACGCCGCAGATTCCCCAGTCGAGCGCACCGCCGCCGTTGAGCAGGCGGTCGTGGTACATGGCCTGGTGGGCGCGGTGGAATCCGCCGACGCCGAGATGGAGGACGCCGGCCGCGAGCCGGCTGCGGTCGTACGTCGGCACCGGGATCCGCTCGCCGATCGGCGGCAGCGTCTCGGCGCGAAGTGGAATCGAGGCGGCGCTCATATCGGCCCCGGCTACCCGGCGCCGCACCCCCGAGCACGAGGCTCGGTTCGCGCGGGGGAATCCGGGTAGAGGAAGGTCAGTCCAGCGGGGACGTAGCAGGTTGCTTTGCGATCTGAACGGACCTTCAAGCGAAGGAGACCGTTCTGATGCAACCAGCTTCTGCAACCCCATGCGTGCTCGTAGTCGGGGCCGGACTGACCGGCTGCACCGTCGCGCACCGCCTGGCAGGCGAGGGCGTGCGCAGCGTCCTGCTCGAGCGGGCCGCCGTACCAGGCGGGCTGATCCGGTCCGAGCACATGAATGGCGTGCTGTATGAGCCGCACGGGTCGCACATCTTCCATACCGAGGACCAGGAGGTCTGGGAGCTCGCGAACGAGATGACGCCGTTCCGGCCCTACCGGCACCGCGTCGACATCCTGGCGGCGGGCCAGGTCTTCAACTGGCCGATCCTCGTCTCCGACATCGACAGGCAGCCGGACGCCGCGGAGATCCATCGCCAGCTCGCCGAGCGCAAGGAGGTCGATGCCGCGGCCCGTGCCGAGGCGGCGAACTTCGAGGACTGGTGCCTCGACCTGATGGGCCCGATCCTCTACGAGCGCTTCATCCGCCCCTATACGGAGAAGCAGTGGGGTCGGCCGGCCCGCGAGCTGTCGGCCCAGTGGGCGCCGCGCCGCGTCTCGGTCCGTTGGGACAACGACCCCTACCTCTTTCCCGACCCCTACCAGGGCTGGCCCGCCGGGCCGAACGGATACACCGATCTGATCGACGGGCTGCTCGCCAACCCGCTCACGGAGTTGCACACCGGGGTGGACGTGACGCGCGAGAACCTCAGCTCCTACGTCGATCGCTTCGACGCGGGGCCCGTGGTGCTGACCTGCCCCCTGGACGTCTTCTGCGGGCAGAGCCTGGGCGCCCTCGAGTGGCGGGGGATCGACGTGCG
>Ga0136846_1233456_pt1 | contig 11250 bp, 4 predicted proteins | sample HopSoiMetagenom2_FD_96841 | JGI IMG/M metagenome (GOLD analysis project Ga0136846, IMG submission 96841) | Grasslands soil microbial communities from Hopland, California, USA - 2 Assembly 2016 (version 4) | ecosystem: Environmental > Terrestrial > Soil > Grasslands | place: USA: Hopland... | reverse complement strand
GGCCTCGCGCCTTGAAGTTGACTGAAAGAGACACGGTGGTGATTGCCGATTTCACCAACACCACCGGCGATCCCGTTTTCGACGAGACGCCGCGCGAAGGCCTGGCGGTGCAGCTCGAGCAATCGCCATATTTGAGCCTGCTCCCGGAAGACCGAATTCGACGAACGTTGCAGCTGATGGGACGGCCAGCCGATAGCAAGCTCACACCCGAGGTGGCACGCGAGATCTGCCTGCGGAGCGGTGCCACCGGAGTCCTCGAAGGTTCGATCCACAGGCTGGGCAGCACTTACGTTTTGGGATTGCGGGCGAAGACGTGCAGCTCAGGAAAAGTGCTGGACGAAGAGCAGATCCAGGCGGCAAGAAAAGAAGACGTGCTGAGCGCTCTGAGCCAAATCGCAACGCGGTTCAGAAAACGAGTCGGCGAGTCCCTGGCTACCGTGGAAAAATATTCGGTACCGCTAGAGGAGGCTACTACTACTTCCCTGGAGGCTCTTCAGTTTTACAGCCAAGCCGTCAAGGTCGCATTCACCTCGGGATTTCCGTCGGCGGTGCCGTTGATGCAGAGGGCCGTCGAGATCGATCCCAAGTTCGCTCTAGCCCACTCTCATCTCGGTCTTTTCTACGGTGCGAGCGGCGAATCGGAGCTGGCGGTCGAGAGTGATCGCAAAGCCTATGAATTGCGTGACCGCGTCAGTGAGCGTGAGAGGTTCTTCATCACCGCCGCTTACCATCGCAATGTTACTGGCAACCTTCAGCAATCGCTACAAACGCTGCAGTTGTGGGCGCAGACCTATCCACGCGATATCCTCGCACATAGCCTGCTTTCCGGGTTCATGTCTCAAGGATTAGGCATGTACCAACTGTCGCTAAATGAAGCAAAGCTTGCTCTCAGTTTCGACGCTGAATTCACGCCTGCGTATGTGAACCAAGCCTTCAGCCAACTTTACCTTGATCGTCCACAGGACGCCCAAAACACGGTGCAACAGGCGTTCGCACACAAGCTGCAGACTCCCGAGCTTTTGATGGTCCAGTACCTCTTGGCGTACGAAAAGAGCGACGAGTCGGGAATGCAGCAGGCAATCGCGGCAGGCGAGGGCAGGCCCGGCGCGCAAGACTGGCTGCTGCACGCGCAATCTTTGAGCCTGGCGCGATCAGGAAAGCTAATCGCTGCGCGGAAAGTTGCTGAACACGCGGTGCAGTTGGCTAAGACCGCCGGGGAGCGTGAGCGCGCGGCTACCTACGAAGCTGCAGTAGCTGTCTGGGAAGCTCTGTATGGAAATTCAGCTGCCGCCCATGCCAAAGCTAATGCAGCTGTGCAACTTTCCAACGGCCGCGACACGGACTACACTGCCGCCTTTGCATTGGCGGTTAGCGGCGACACGCAGCGCGCGCAGCAGCTGGCCAATGATCTTAAGAAGCGGTTTCCCGAAGACACTTCGGTGATGTTTAACTACCTTCCGGCATTACACGGACTATTGGCACTAGGGCGCGGCGCTCCGGCCGACGCTATCCATAGTTTGGAACCGGCTGCGCCGTACGAACTCGGTGCGTCAGGCATCGCGTTCAATTATTTCTTCGGCAATTTCAATCCGGTTTACGTTCGAGGCCATGCCTTGCTCGCTGCGGGCCAGCCGGCGGAAGCAACCTCGGAGTTCAACAAGATCGTCATTCATCGCGGCCTACTCATGGTCGATCCCCTCGAAGCCATGGCGCGCCTGCAACTCGCGCGCGCCTATACGAAGATGGGGGACAAAGCGAGGGCGAAAGCGGCTTACGAAAATCTGCTCTCCATCTGGAAAGATGCCGACCGCAATTTACCGCTGGCGATGCAGGCCAGGATCGAATTCAGCAAAATGCAGTAATTTGCGTGAATCTAGTCGCTTGATCGGGGCACGTCGTTGCTCTCCGGTAACGGCAAACCGGAGAGTAACTGGCGACCACCCCAATTCTGGATTTCCGACAATCCGGGAGTTGATGGCGACAAGCGCGTAGAACCGCGGTTCGATGTTACCTACAAAGGTATATACTACAGAAACATCTGTGGTCGGACTGCTGGCAACGAGCCGGTCACCCCACCGTCTTGTTTAGAAGTCGGCAGTTCCGCACAAGACCGGAAACTTTATGTCAGACCCAAAGGGTCCTGAGCAGGGTGAGAAAAGCGCCACCTTTCGTGGTCAAAGTTCCTCGGCTCGGCCCGGTGTGAACAAGACGGGCCAGGCTGTCGATAGCCCTTCTCCCTCCGACCCGGGTCCTCTGTCTGACGCCCCGACCGTAGTCGATTCCTTTTCTCAAAAGGGCGCGATTCCTGCTGGGCCATCAACTCCATTCTCAAAACTGTCGAACGGTGGCCTGCGCCACATCTCCGTAACTAAGGCTCGAAATGACGCGGACACGCCGTTTTCCTCGCGCACCGAGGAAACGCTGGAGTCGCCGACAATGGTAGACGCTCCTCCTGCGTTCGAGGCACCCACCGCCTTGGATCTAACACCTGTGCCTAGCAACTCTGCGGCTATGGCTGCGGCAAGAAAACCGATTGGATGGAGTGGTGCACTACTCGAATCGGGAACCGTGCTCGGCGGCCGTTACGAGATTCTTCAACTGCTGGGCGAGGGTGGCATGGGTGCTGTTTACAAAGCGCAGGATAGCGAACTCGAGCGAGTAATTGCACTGAAAGTTATTCGGCCGGAGTTGGCGAGCAATCCGGAAGTCTTGCGTCGATTCAAACAAGAAACAATCCTGGCGAGACAGATCAGCGATCGCAACGTCATTCGCATTTTCGATTTCGGTGAAGCCGAGGGCGTCAGGTTCATCACTATGGAGTACGTGGAAGGCGAAAGCCTCTACGACATGCTCCGGCAACGAGGGAAACTCCCGGTTGATGAAGTGATTGACATCATGGAGCAGACCCTGAGCGGGTTACGGGCAGCCCACCGTGAAGGCGTGATCCACCGCGACTTGAAGCCGGGCAACATTATGCGCGACTCCCAAGGTCGAATCGTGGTCATGGACTTTGGATTGGCGCGAACGCTCGGCAGCGATGGCATGACTCGATCTGGTGCAATGCTGGGGACTATGGAATACATGTCACCCGAGCAGGCGCAGGCCATGGATTTGGACGCCCGGTCCGACATCTTCACGGTCGGCTTGATCTGGTATGAATTGTTGAGCGGCAAAATGCCATTTCACGCCGATAGTGCTATCGCCAGCTTACTTCGAAGAACCAGGGAACGTGCCGTTCCGATCTCGGCAATAGATCGTGATGTTCCTCCAGTCTTGAGCCATATTGTCGGCAAATGCCTTGAGCGAGATCCCGCGATGCGTTACCAGAATGCGCAGGAAGTGCTCAATGACATACACGCCTGGCAAGGCAAGGGTCGATCATCCAGAGTTTCTGTGTCTTCGACCACCCTCTGGCTGAACCGATTGCGGGAATTGTCTTGGTCGCGGATCGCGATAATCGCGGGCTTGATGGTTGTTACCGTAGCTGGAGTCGGTTGGTATTCCAGCCGAAGAGCGCATACCGTCACAGTAGTTTCTCACGCTCCAGTCTCCGTTCTGGTGGGGGATTTTCAGAACAACACTTCCGACAACCTGTTTGATGACACTCTGGAACCGATGCTCAATGTCGCGCTCGAAGGAGCCAGCTTTATCAACGCCTTCAACCGCGGCAACGCGCGCCAATTGGCGGGCAAGCTGGCCAATCCTACTCAAAAGCTAGATGAGCAGACGAGTAGGCTGGTGGCAGTCGATGCCGGCGTCGCTGCGATCGTGACTGGCAGGCTGGACAGGCGTGGCAGCGGCTACAACTTGGCCCTGAAGGCAATAGATACGGTCACGGGAAAAACGCTGGCCACCGTTGACGTTGATGCGGACACGAAAGACGGATTGCTGCTGCAAGTGCCCAAGCTCGCCGCTCCCATCCGAAAGGCGCTTGGCGACACGACGCCGGAGTCGGTGCAGCTTGCGGCGACGCAGGGAACGTTCACTACAAGTAATGTCGAGGCGGTTCACCAGTACAGTATCGGGATGGAACAGCAATTCGCCGGAAAGGCGGAGGAAGCGCTGCAGTCATTTTCAAAGGCAGCGGAGCTGGATCCAAACTTCGCGCGAGCTTACGCCGGCATGGCCGCGGCAGCCGGAAATCTGGGGCAATCGCAAGCCGCCGAGAGGTACGCAAAAATGGCGGTGGCACGTGTGGATCGCATGACGGAGCGCGAGCGTTACCGCGTCCGGGGCCAGTATTACATCAGAACCGAAAACTGGCAAAAATGCGTGGAGGAATACAGCGAACTGACTAAGCAGTACCCGGGAGATGACGTCGGACAAAACAATCTCGCGCTTTGCTATGGCCGCTTGCTGAACATGCCTAAAGCGATGGAAGTGGCGCAGCGGGCGCTTGAGCTGACGCCAAAAGATGTGAACATCCAAATTAATTATTCCCTGTATTCGTGCTATGCGTCCAATTTCCAGAGCTGCGAGAGCGAGGCTCGCAAAGTACTTCAGCTCAATCGCAACTATGAAGAGGGTTTTGTCGCTCTCGCGTATGCTCAGCTTGGTCAGAACCAATTAGCGGAAGCAGCAAAGACGTATCAAGAACTCCAAAAGCTAAGCCCGCGTGGAGAGTCGGTAGCGGCGGCTGGGCTGGCAAATCTTGCGCTGTATCAGGGCAGAGCACAGGACGCAATCCAGATTCTCGAAAAGGCCGTGGCTGCCGACTTCGCGGCCAAGAATTCCGACGCCGCGGCTGATAAATATTGGATGCTGGCCCAGGCGAAGCTGGCGCGAGGAGACAAAGGGGGGGCTGCCACTGCTGCCGATCACGCGCTCGCCAGCAGTCACTCGATCAAGACGCGCTTCCTGGCCGGTCGTGCTTATGTTGAAGCTGGGCAGACGGCCAAAGCCAAGAAAGTCGCTGCGTCCCTGGGATCGGAACTGCAGTCCCCACCGCAGGCATACGCGAAGTTGATTTTGGGAGAAGCCGAACTGCAGGCGAAAAATGCGAAACAGGCTCTTCGCTTGTTTACGGAAGCCAAAGACCTGATGGACTCATGGGTGGGACGCTTCGACATGGGACGCGCATATTTAGAGGCACACGCGTTCGCGGAGGCGGATTCCGAGTTTGACCGCTGCGTCAAGCGGCGCGGTGAAGTCCTGGAACTGTTCATGGATGACATGCCTACATACAGCCTGCTTCCGATGGTCTACTACTATCAGGGGCGGGTACGTGAGGGCCTGGGCAGTTCGGGCTTTAAGGAGTCTTACAATCTCTATCTGGACCTCCGCGGCAATAGCATCGAAGATCCTCTCCTCGCTGAGCTTCGGCGAAAGATAAAGTAAATCCTCAGAATTCTCGACAAGCAGCGGGCAAATGCTCTCGCCTTGATCTCTGGGCATTCACAATCCGGTTCCCCGAGGAATTCTCCCAAGCTGCATTCGCCTTGCGTCGTGTGAAACGAAACATCCGCAGGTTGATGTGCAACGAAGTTGGCGAAATTGACCTGCGCTTTAGCTACCGGAGCGCTAAATCGCCGGGTGAACTTTCGCCGGGAGCGTTGAGTCTTTTGGCAGCAGGTCGGCAAAGCCGACCCGCTGCCAGCAATTTCTACTTCGTTGTGATCGTAACCGTCAGGTAGTTGGACGGACCGCTCTGAGCTCCCTGCTTATTTACAGCAGTCACGAAATACGTGTACGCGTTATTGTTCTTAACCCCTGTGTCCACGTAGTAGCTAACCGGTGTTACGGACGGAGCTACCGGTGTAATGGTTTTTATGAGGGAGAACGACTTTGCATTGGTCAGGACCGACCCTGTGATGTTTGTCGCCCGATAAACCTTGAAGGCGCGGATCTGGCCGTAGTTCGATTGAGAAACTTGGCCTGGGAAGTTCCACGTCAACGGAACAGCCTTGGTAATGATGTAACCCGGTGTGGTGGTACCCAGTGTGCAGCCGGGATAAGTGGTGTTTCCAAGCGTGACAGAGTTTGTACAAATCAGGCTGTTCGGGGGACCGACGGTTGAGTGGGCGGTGTCTTCATCCTGCTCAATGCCGCCGCCTTTACTCTGCAGGCCGCCGCCTTTGCTCTGTAAGCCGCCACCCTTGCTTTGCAGGCCACCGCCGTCCGAGTCAATGCCCCCACCCTTGCTCTGTAGTCCGCCACCCTTGCTCTGCAAGCCGCCAGATTGAGAGAAGCCGAATGCACTGGCGCGGGCGCCGATCTGCTGCAGATTCATGAAGCTCCAATCATCGAATCCCAGGAAATCGGGATCGCCCTGGATACCGTTGTTGTTGACATCAATACTGGCTGTTATTGGATCTGGCCAGACGAGGTCATTGTTCCAGTCGAGCGCACCACCGAGCGGAGGCGTCGCATCGGCCCGCACTGCCGGGGCTTCAGTACCGGGCTTGAATGTGCCGTCACAGTGTGCTTTGGCGTAGTGCCCACCGGATGTTGCTTGTATTTGCTGATCAATGGCATTCGGGTTCGAGTACCACCGGGTGAGAGAATTCGCGGGGCCAATACCGAAGGATTCGCTCAGAGTACCCTCGTTCAGGTTGGGTAGAACCTGCCCGGAGTAATCGAACGTTCCATCAGAGAATCCGCGGACCTGGAACAAATAATTCATGACGCTGACGAAGTTGGGTTTGCAGTTGATGTCGTACGACAGCACGGTCGGATTGTTTGAATCAGTGTTGGTGTAAGTGCCACCATGTGTCAGCGACAGCGCGTGTCCCAGTTCATGCAGCAGAGTACCGGTTTGCTCCGAGAGAGTACCGACATTATTGTCGCAGTAAACCGCATTCGCTACGGTCGGATCTGGCTGACAGCCCGCCTGATCATCCGCTCCCCACAACCCCAGAGTGATGATGGAATCGGCACCGCCATTGAAGTCGGAGTGCCCTGATGTGCTGGTGGGGCCAAGATACGAGACTCCGAGTTGCGGTTCGTTAGCGAATGTGTAGGTTCCATCCGCCACATTGGAGGTTGTAATCGTGAACGTGGTGGTGCTGACGTTATTGCTGGTGGTCGTAGACGGGTTTCCGACGGCATACGTTCCGTTCAGAGCGGGAGGATGCGAAACAGAACCGTCCAAGTTAGTCACGGCCAGCAGCCCAGGACTTAATGCGCCTGAAATCGTGACCCGGGTTGCACTCGCATCGCTGCAAGCGCCCAGAACGATGCTGGGACAATCTCCCGGTCTGATGACGCCCCCCGTTATATTTCCTAGAGCGTCAATAGGCGCAGGAAGCGGCGTCCGGAGTGTCACCGTCGCCATAGTTCCTATATTCATGACCGAGACGACCGTGGGAACGGTAGGATCGGCAAGTCCAGCGCCCAGAGTACCCCAGTAGGACCTCGGCGCTCCCAGGGAGTGGCCGGAGAGGATGTAGTGGTAACTCTGCTGGCGACCAGCCTGAAAGTTTCCCAGCGACGTGTTGTTCTGAAAAGCCTGGAAGTCGCCCTTCCACCCGATTGCCGGCTGATTCGGAAACGCACACAGTGCCGTCTTACTATCCGTGCAGTAGACGAGGCTTTCTGAAACCGCATTTCCACCTGTGCCGTTCGGGATGATGTATGGGAAGCCCTGATAAGCCGAGCCTACATCGAAGTGCACGTTGATACCTTTGTTCGCGAACAGGTCACCAACGTTCTGCAGCGCTTGCTGCTTCGGCAGGTGCGAATGCCTGTAAGCACCAGCAAGACCATCCAGGTTGCTGAGGTAGTCGAGTTCAACGAAGATGTCCGGGCTGTTCGGGGCGAGCGCCGGATTCGCATTGGGCAGCACGACTGACTGTCCACTGACCGCATCCGTATACCCCTGGTTCTTTTCCCAAATATCGAGCAAGCCGTCGCCGTCAGTATCCTGAACGGTCGTACTCAGAATCATGGCTCCCCAACTAACGCAACCGGAGTTGCTCTGGGTCGGTATGATCGAGGTGATCTCCTGCGAATCTGACAGCGACACGTAACCTTTCCCGGAACTGCCAATGTCCCAGGTCGGGTTATCCCAATTACCGTACTTCCCCGGGAAAGGAGGCGTTGAGCCATAAATTGACTGCAGGGGCTGGTTGGTACTGTTCAGACTGTTCAGATAGACAGACTCAGTTTTATTGACCTGACCATTGGCAACAATGTGGGTCAATTTGGCTAACAAAGGAAGCTTCAAAACATCGGTACCGGCCTGGTAAAAGCCTTGGAGGGTCTGGGTAACGCTCTGCCCAGCATTGCTGGGAGCGATAATCCCATCGTAGAGGACGATGCCGTTCAACGGAGCCGCAGGCGCAAGCTGGCGATAGATGACCACAAGACTGGCACCCAATGCGAACGGCGCGGTATTACCATTGCTGCCGCTATCGGCCAAGCGGAGTGGAATATTACCGTTGGCGGTCAGAGCTCCATAGGTGGCAGAGCTCGAGTTTTTGTCCACGGGAAGATAGGGACGGACGTCAGCACGGTAAAAGCGCATGGTCTTGGAGCCATTGCTGGAACCAGAACAGCCGCCTGAGCTCCATGAGGTGGGAGCATTAGGATTTCCCAGAATAGTTCCCTGAATCTTGTACCCGTTGAAGAAGGCGATCTGCCCGGCCAGTGTGTTCTGGCTCCCTTCCACCGTCGCCCAGTACAGGTATGCCGCAACAATATCGGCACCTTTCGGAACGCTTGCGCGAACTCCGCTCTGCAAATATGGCGCCTGCACATTGTCGGGAATGCTGATCAGACCAGGGGCATAGCCGCTTCCATCCGAAGCTCCCTGGACCCAGCCGGCAACCACGTAGTCGCCTGTAACAAAGAAGTTCTTAAATATTTTGAAATTGGGGTTTTGTGCGATCCCCAGCTGCACGAAGCCAAAGATCAATACCAATGCTAAGGGAAACGCTTGACGGAGCGCCAAAAACGTCGATTTCAGCTTTATGAACGAAGCAGTCATGATCAGCGTCAACTCACTTTCTTAGTGTTACGAGCTAGTCTGAAAACGGGGAGACTGCATGGGCCGAACTAATGCGGTCGATTGCGCGCAGTGGTTCCGCGCCGGTTGCGAAAGTCAATTTTTCTGACTACAAGTTCTCCCGGGAGATATCCTGGAATTTAAGTAGCTCTTCTGCTTGCGGAGCGAAGGGGAGTGGACGCAAGCGAAGTGCTTAGATGTTCTACCCAGCAGCAACGTTCGTCAAACAAAAAGTCAATGTTAATCGCAATTTTTGTGTAATCGTTGCATCTGTAGCGAAAGCGATATGCAGGAGATTGCATCTTTACCGACGCCAGCAGCCCAGGGTCCGGAGTGCCACCGTTCCCTATATTCCTATATTCACGATCGAGATGACCGCGGGAACGGGGGCAGATTGCGACCGTTGCAAAAAAACTACATGCGCATTCCTGCATTCGGAAGCTGGTCCCAGACTCGCCAGAACTCCCGCATTTCCGTAGGCGTTCCCAACGAAACCCGAATGTGATGCTCCATGCCGGCAATGTTAGGTCCAATAATGATTCCATGCTGGCGAAAGTGTTCAATAACTTGTTTGGCTGGACGATTCGTGTTCATCATCACGAAATTTGTATGCGAATCGATAGGCTTTAGCATTCGAGCCATCGCTTGATTAAAGAACTCCTGCCGGTCATCTGTATTTCGCTTTACATAATTTTCAACCGATTCCTTGTCAGACAATGCCGCCATCGCAGCTTGCGCGACAATGCTATTGGTATTGTTAATTGTCGAAAAGCGACGCATCTGTCGCGCAGTTTCAGGAGAGGTGATTGCATAACCCAACCTCAGTCCGGCTAGTCCATACACAGCAGAAAATGTGCGGGTTACGATGACACGGCTGTTGTTCACGGGATTATCGATGAAGGACGCGTACATGGAAGATTGCCCAGCATAGTGGTGGTACGCTTCGTCAATCAGCACAAAGGCCGTGGATGGTAGGTTCGAGATAAAGTCTTCTAAGCCTTTCCTGGGAGTAATCGATCCTGTCGGGTTATTCGGATTGCAGATATATATCAATGTGGTTGAAGTTGTTACCTTCCCAAGCATAGCTTGGAGATCATGGGCAAATTCGTGAGTCAAAGGTAAGGAGATCACCTCGGCCCCAACTGATCGCGCATAGAACTCGAGAGCTTCAAACGTGGGGGTGCTTTGCAACATCTGTTTCCCTGAGCCCAAGTAGGCATCGCATGCCATACGGAGTATTTCAGTCGAACCGCATCCTAAAACCACCTGCTCCGCATTCATGCCATGAAAAGTTCCGATCTTCTCCGTCAACTGCCTAATTTGGGTCCCCGGATAGCGATTCGGTAGCGTAAGGGGTTCGCGCATTGCTGCAAGTGTTCTACTTGAGGGCCCGTATGCGTTCTCATTGTTGTCGAGATGAATCAGCCGATCTGAGCCAATGGGTAAAGAGCGCTCCGACATAGGTACATTGATTGAGCCGAAAGGCCATTGGGCGGCGGTTGCAGTAGCTGTGCCGATCCCCAATGAGCGAAGAAAACTTCTGCGTGAAGTCACAACAGTCCTATCTGTCCTTTAATGAGGATCGGAATGCTGATTGGCTGCACATACTTCATCTGCTCCACGAACTTGGGGAGCAGGCGACGAGGAGATTACGCCTAGTCGAAAAATGGTGCTAGGAGGAAGTAGAAAGCTCATTGGCTCTGCGGGTGCCATCGGACTGACCAGCTTGGCCATCGACTGGCCACTTAACCTTTATCTAACGTTCCGGCTCCATCATCGGTTTCGCATTTCCCACTGGCACTGGCGTTGAGAATGTAGTTCAAGGTCAACTGAGTGCCCGCGCTGTCGACGGTACCTTTGAAAGTAATCGAGTCCCCGTTTGGGCCACTGCCGGCGAGAACGACATTGAGCCCGCTCACGGTGAGTTGAAGATTGGCGTTCCTAAGACAAGGCGAGCCCAGGTTGACGGCACCGGTTAGCTTTACGCCTACGCCTTGGTTGATTACAAGCGTGACGGGGAATGATGCGAAGTTTCGAGAAGAAAACGTTCCATGCCACGTGCCCGTAAGTGGCGGTGGATTTGTCGCCGCTCCAGCACCTGCCTGGAGGACAGAACTACCGGCTCTGCTAAAAGGAACGAGAATAGACATGAGGAGGACGACAGGCACTATGAACTTGCTACTCATAATAACTCTCCTCAAAAGGCAACTCTGTCAGACGTCACGATCACTTAAGTATCAGGGTTACGTTCGCACTCTGCACCACGGTTCCACTGGTTCCTTTGATCGTGAGCGTATACGTTCCCG